>Ga0308166_1001922_pt1 | contig 20477 bp, 15 predicted proteins | sample PhyCR2_2_FD_202137 | JGI IMG/M metagenome (GOLD analysis project Ga0308166, IMG submission 202137) | Phyllosphere microbial communities from UC Gill Tract Community Farm, Albany, California, United States - DLSLCC.R2 | ecosystem: Host-associated > Plants > Phyllosphere > Unclassified | place... | reverse complement strand
CGAATGAAGCAAAGGTAACTATCATTCGGAATGATATAAGAGCCGAGGCAGCCCTCTAGCATGCACCTTTCGTTAGGTGGCTATCAATTGGTTCAACGGCAAAAGTTTGTTGCGTGAACCGCAATGAACCGGCCAGATGTGAAAAGTATCAGGCGCAAATAAAGAAACGGCCCTATAGGCCGTTTCGATCCGCGACCGCGGTTGTCTATCAGTTGAAGCCTTTGCGGTTGGCACCGAATCGATTGGGGCCGGGTTGGCTGTCCTGTGCCAGGAACACGATGTTGACGATTGGCAACAGAATCCACCAGCCGCTGCGGTCAGTGTCGTGCATGCGTCGCACACCGACCGCAAGACTCGGCAACAGCATTGCCAGGTTGTACAGACTTTGCAGGGCACCACCGGTCATGAGAATGCCGTCCACAACGCTGATGGCAATGGCGATACCCATGTTGATCAGAAAGAACATCCAGTATTCACGGCGCGTGGCGCGCCCGTTGAACACGGCATATTTCTTCAGTGCTTCCACGTACGGGTTGCCGCTTGCCATGACGGGGCCACTGGCAATTGAATGCAGTGGCGCTTGCGGTGTGCCGCACTGGGGGCATGCCAGTGCCAGTGTACTTATTTCCTTGGCGCAACCACGGCAGAAAACCAGGCTCATGTTTTTTCCCTGAAATTACTGGATTTGATAGTCAGAAAAGAAGCAGCACGACAATCAAACATCGCCACCGTTATCCTTCACTGAGTGCGAATACCCCGACCGTCCATCGGCGGGGCGGCGGTAATTTAGTCTTTTGTCAGCGTATTTGCCATGGCTCGTTGCCATCGTCGCGTTGAGAAAGTGTGGTCTGGTTTCCCGGCCAATGGCCGCGCCTTCAAATCGAGCGGTTTCCGACAGCGGATGCCTGCGTTTCGCGCAAGTAGCGCGCGGGCGAAGTGCCCAGGGTTTTGCGAAACATGCTGATAAAGGAACTGACTGATTCGTAGCCCAGAGCTTCCGCGGTGCGTTGCACGGACTGTCCCTCGGCCAGACTTTGCAATGCGACGATGATCTGCCACTGCTTGCGCCACTGACCAAAGGTGAGACCGGTTTCGGCTTTGATCAGGCGCGCCAGCGAGCGCTCACTCATCGCTACCTGTCGCGCCCAACTGGCCATGGTGGCGCGGTTGCCGGGGTCCTGGGACAAGGCTCGAGCGATTGTGCGCAACGAGCCTGAGGCCGGCAGCGGCAGATAAAGTTGTTCGGTCGGTGCCAATTCCAGCTCTTCCAGCAGCACACCGGCCAACCGCGAAATGCGCGAGTCAGCTGGATAGTCCTGCGCGTGGCTGCTCAGATGCAGGATCAGCTGCAAAATCAGCGGCGACAGCGCCAGGGTGCAGCAGTGGTCAGGCAGCGAAGCGGCGCCGGGTTCGATGAACAGAAAGCACACCTGGCCGTTGGCGGTGACCCGATTGCTGTGCTCGATGCCACCGGGAATCCATACGCCAAACCCTGACGGCACCATCCACACGCCATCTTCGCCCGTGCAGACAATGCCACCGCAGTAAGCCACCACCAACTGCCCTTTACGATGTCTGTGTACGGCCGATTCGCTGTCGTTATGCTGGGTTTCCAACATCAGCGCGACGGCAGGTTGAGCGAGGTTGTCGTACTCGAACTGGTCGACATGCAAGGGGGTAGTTTCAGTCATGGAGTGCGATCGCAGATTGTCCGGATTTGATTATATTTTGGCAGTCTACTCAATATCGGCAAACGCAGTGTTTGCTTAGCATCTTCAGCAAGCCCTCACTCAGACGGGGCAAATGCTGGAATTTACGAATTCGGATGCTTGCCATGCTCAGCGAAATCTCCATCGCCAACCTCTATGTTCCGCCCTTGCTGATTTATCTCGGCGTGGCGGCCTTGGTTTATCAACTCATCGAGCGACTGATGCGCCAGTGGCTGGACCAAATCTGGCACCCGGCACTGGCACGCTTTTTCATCTCGCTCATGGTCTTTTCGACTTTGGTCGTCCACTACTGAGCGAGGTCCGCCAATGTCTGTCGTCAAGATGCTCAAACCTGCCGTAACGCTTGTTCTGGGCCTGCTGGCGCTGGTGTTTTGCCTGCAACTGTGGCGCGCGTATGTCCTGGCGCCGTGGACGCGGGACGGGCGGGTCAGTGCGCAGGTCGTGCACATCGCCCCTGAGATGTCCGGGCAAATCGATCAGTTGGCGGTCGGCGATAACCAGAGGGTGGCCCGAGGCGAACTGCTCTATCGCATCGATGCGCGTAGTTATCGCTTGGCAGTGCAGCAGCGCTCGGCGGAGTTGGCAGAGTCGCGCAGTGTGTTCGAACAGCGCAGTGCCCAGTTCAAGCGTCGCATGCAGTTGGCCGGGGCCATTGCGCGGGAAGAAGTCGACAACGCCGCCCGTGATCTGGCCGTAGCTCAGGCGCGTCTGGACGCAGCACGCAGCCATCTGGCCCAGGCGCAACTCGACCTCGATCGCACGACGATCCGTTCGCCAGTGGACGGTTACGTCACGCAATTGCGCCTGCATTCCGGCGATTATGCCGAGGCTGGCCAGACCAACCTCTTCGTGGTCGACGGTCACAGTTTCTGGGTCACCGGCTATTTTGAAGAGACCAAACTTCCAGGCGTGCGCATCGGCGCACCGGTGTCGATAAAACTGATGGGCTTCGCTCCATTGCTGCAAGGCCATGTGGCGAGCATGGGTCGAGGCATTGCCGATACCAACGAAGTGCGCAATGAAAGCGGCTTGCCTGAGGTGAGCCCGACTTTCAGCTGGATTCGTCTGGCGCAGCGCGTGCCCATACGAATCGAACTGGACAAGGTGCCGGACGGGGTCGAGCTGGCAGCGGGTATGACCGCCAGTGTCGAAGTGACCCCATCGAACGAAACGCCTCGCTGGCGGCTCACCCACTGGCTGCAGGCATTCTTGTGATGACCCGTCTTGCGACCAGCCTGTTCGCGGCGATCCCCCGGCCCTGGACGTCGGCAAGTTTTGCCTACGTGTCACGCAGCATTCTTGCTGCAGGACTGGCTTTGTGGTGTGGCTTTGAGTTGCATCTGGACGCACCTTTTTCGGCTGCTTCAACGGTGTTGCTGTTGGTGCAGCCGATTCAAGGTGCGGTTCGTGGCAAGGGCTTGCACCGGATGCTGGGAACGCTGGCAGGATTGCTCGCGGCCTTGGCGCTGACCGGCTTGTTCGCCCAGCAGATGCTGTTGTTCATCCTTGGCATCGGCCTATGGCTGGGCCTGTGCGTGGCTGCGATGACTTTGTTGCGTCATTTTCAGACCACCGCTGCCGTGGTCGCCGGTTACACCGTCTGCCTGGCGTTGGGCCCGGCCATCGTCGCACCGCAAAAGGCTTTCGAGCACATTATTACCCGTGGCTCAGCGGTGGCGCTTGGCGTGCTGTGCCTGAGTCTGGTGGTCGCGCTGTTCAGCCCGAAGACCATGGAGAAAAAAGTCAGACACAACCTCGCCGACGTCTGCGCCCGCAGCGCTCGGCTGCTTGCCACGCGTGTCGCTGGTGAGCAGGGCGCAGAACTGGCTACGCAAAATCACCAGCTCGCGATCGATATCGGCAAAGTCGACGATCTGCTGGGGCTCGGACGCGGCGAGTCAGCGCTGCTTCGCACCCGGCAATCGACGATTCAGGCAGGGTTGGCGCGTCTGCACGCAGTGGTGCTCGACACGCAGGTAATTGACGCTGCTGTGCTTGGCCAGACCAGCGCAATGCTGCAAGAACTGAGCGACCGCATGATCGGCGGCCAGAGTGATTTTCATGTCCATGCCGAGGCGGTAGGGCGGCTGCGCCAGCATATGGCGACGTTCGCTGGGGCGAGCCCCGGTTTGCAGAGAGCGTCCGAACGGCTCGATGAACAACTGGCGGATCTCGGCGAGGCTTTGCAACACTTCGCCAGCCTCGATCATCCGCGTCAGGCATCTGTGCGTGCTATAGGATTTCACCGCAACTACCCCGATGCAGCGCGCAATGGCATCAGGGCCTTGCTCGCCACTTTGGCCACTGGCGCAATCTGGTATGTCAGCGGTTGGGATCAAGGACCCACGCTGCTGGCTGTGGTGGGTCCATGTTGCACGCTGCTGGCAACGGCCCCGGCGCCGGAGCAAGGCATTGCCGGTTTCATCCGGGGCACACTGTATGCCGTGGTGGCTGCGGCGCTGTGCAAGTTTCTGCTGTTGCCGCAGATCAATGGTTTCCCGCTGTTGTTTTTGCTGTTGGCAGCCTTCTGGTCGTTCGGCATTCACGCTACGAGCCAGCCGCGCCAGGCCCTGCAAGGGGTGGCCTACCTGATCGGCTTCAACACGTTGGTAAGCACCGGCGGTACCGCGGTCTACGATTTCGCCGATTTTGCCAACCAGTCGCTTGCATGGTTTGTCGCCATGTTTGTCTGCCTGCTCGCGTTCCAGATGCTGCCGAAAGACAAGGCCGGCCATGTTCGAGCGTTGCGACGTGCCATCCACAGCGACACACAGCTATTGCTTCGCCGTGGCGGCGCTATCGATCTGCCGCGCTGGCAGGCGAAACAACAGCACCGGCTCGTTGCGCTGACAGGTCTGCCCGGCGCGGATAACTCGTGCGAGGCTCAGACGGCTCGACTGTCACTGCAGCTGAGTAAGCAATTGAAGCGAATTCAACAAGCAACGATTGCTTTGAGCCCTGACTGTGCCGTGGCTCAATGTGCACGAGCCGGTTGGCGGCGGGTGGCGCGATATGCGGGTGAGTCCGGGGTCAATGCAGCCTACGCACGGCGCACAGCCGCAGCGATGAGGCGGCTGGGCGCGGACTATCTGGCGATCTGTTATGAAGACCTGGCCCGGTTGCTTGAACAATATTCAAACGTCGCGCGACAAGAGAGACATGGTGTTTCGCTCTGACATGAGCGCAAACTCATGCCTTGGCCCGTAACTGACCCGGACTCTTTATTCATGCGAGACCTGCCCCCGACCGCCACGCTGCGTGCTTTTGAAGTAGCCACCCGACACCCGACGTTCACCGCTGCCGCTCAAGAGTTGCATGTGAGCCAGAGCGCCGTCAGTCATCAGCTCAGGCACCTGGAGGATCTGTGGGGGCTGCAGTTGTTCGAGCGCGGCAAGGCGTTACGCCTCACTGCGGCGGGGGCGACGCTGGCGCCGATCGTGCGCGAATTTTTCACCAGCCTCGAAGCAACTTTGGAGGACCTGCGCGAGCAAAAGGACAGGGTTCGCCTGACTGTCAGCACTACCTATTCATTTGCGTTGAAGTGGCTACTGCCACGCTTGCCGAGCCTGTCACGCCAGCATCCGGAACTGTTGGTGTCGCTGGACACCACGGACAAGATCATTCACTTCGCCAACGGCGAGGCCGACGTCGCCATCCGCTTGGGCAAGGGCAATTATCCCGGTCTGTATTCGGAGTTCCTGTTTGGCGAGCAGGTGTTTCCCGTGGCCAGTCCCGAACTGCTGCAGCGCGTCGGCATTCCCGGCAGTCCCGCCGAATTGCTGCAGATGCCGTTGCTGACTCGCGATGGCGCCGAGCTGGTGCCGAGATGGGAGGCGTGGTTTCAATCCGTTGGGCTGGCGTTCTCGCCGCTGCGCGAAAGCGTCAGGTTTGGCGACACCAACATGACGGTCGAAGCAGCGTTGCTCGGCCAGGGCGTTGCATTGGTGCGCAGCGGACATGTCGAGAATGAAATCGGCGACGGCCGCCTGGTGAGGCTGTTCGATGTGCCGTTCGCTTCGCCGCTGGCCTACTATTTCGTCTGTCCCAAAGGCATCGAAGCACAGCCACATATCGTCAATTTTCGTGAATGGTTACTTGATGAGGCGTTGAAGGTGCGGAGCGCCCAGCGTTGAGGTATGAGTTTTTACTCATGTCTCAATGAGGAAACTTCGTTGTAATGCCAATGCCAGTGATGCCTAGAATGCCGCATGCCAATCCATCTCGTACTTCTGGTTCTGTTCGCCGCGCTCCTGCACGCCAGCTGGAACGCGCTGCTGCGCGGCGGCGCCGATCGCCTCTGGTCGATGACAATAATGTGCGTGGCCATTGCCATCGTCTGCGCCGTCGCCGCACTTTTCTTGAGCCCGCCGGCACCTGAGAGCTGGGGTTATGCGCTGCTCTCGGCACTGCTGCATATCGGCTACAACCTGTTCCTGGTGCGCAGTTATCGGGTCGGTGACCTTGGGCAGATCTATCCGATCTCCCGTGGCTCGTCGCCGGCGCTGATCACCCTCGGCGCCGCGCTGTTTGCCGGCGAAACCATTACCCCCGGCGAATTGCTCGGCATTGGCCTTGTGTCGGGCGGGATCATGTCCCTGGCCTTTCGCGGACGCAGCCTGTCGGTGCCGAGCCTGCCATATGCGCTGGGCACCGGCTGTTTCATTGCCGCCTACAGCGTGGTCGATGGCATTGGCGCCAGACTGTCGGGGGCGCCGCTGGCTTACACGGTTTGGATGAGCGCCCTGTGGGGTGTGCTGATGCCGCTGGTGTATATCAGCCTGCGCGATGCTCGCAGTCTGTTTTCCGTACGGCCCGGAATGCTGACCGCTGTGGTCGGCGGACTGGTCTCGTTGCTGGCCTACGCAATCGTTATCTACGCAATGAGCGAAGCGCCACTGGGCGCGGTGTCGGCCTTGCGCGAAACCAGCGTTTTGTTTGCCGCATTGCTCGGCTATTTGTTCCTCGGTGAAAAGCTCACCGTCCGCAGGATGCTGGCGTGCGTGGTCATCGCCAGCGGCGCCATCATCATCGGCTGACACAGCCCAACTGCTCAGGAGAACGTCGCATGGATAACGTTTCGCAGGCCCCGCTGATTCTGATCACCGGCGGCAGTCGCGGAGTCGGCGCCGCCACCGCCCGACTCGCCGCAGCACAAGGCTACGACGTTGTCATCAGCTACGTCGCCAACGAGTCCGCCGCGCTGGCGGTGGTGGCGGATATCGAAGCGTTGGGGCGCAAAGGCCTCGCGGTGCGTGCCGACAGTGCTGACCCCGAGCAAGTTGCTGAACTGTTCTCGGCCATTGATCGTTCATTCGGGCGTATCGACGTGCTGGTCAATAACGCTGGCATGCTGGCGAAACAGTCCCGCATGGAAGACCTGGGTTTCGAACGCATGCAGCGCATCTTCGCGGTCAATGCTCTGGGGCCGATCCTGTGCGCGCAGCAGGCGGTGAAGCGCATGTCTCTGCGCCACGGCGGAACGGGTGGCGTGGTGATCAATATTTCGTCCGCCTCCGCGCGCCTGGGCAGTCCCAATGAATACGTCGACTACGCAGCGTCGAAAGGCGCACTGGAAACCTTCACCATCGGCTTCGCCAAGGAAGTGGCCCGGGAGGGAATCCGGGTCAACTGCATTCGCCCTGGGCACATCTATACCGACATGCACGCCAGCGGCGGCGAGCCGGGGCGGGTGGATCGCGTGAAGGAGTCGATCCCGATGGGGCGGGGCGGTCAGCCGGAAGAGGTGGCGCGGGCCATCTTATGGCTGGCCAGCGCAGAGGCCTCCTTTGTCACGGGTACTTTTCTGGATGTGACGGGTGGCAAGTAGGTCCGGCTACAGGCTATCCGGATCGCCGAAAAACATTTTGACTTGGCTCTAGGACGATATTTTCAGGCAGAAAAATATCAAATATGCCCCCAATTTTGCCCCCAATTGCATCAGTTTTGCGAGTGATCGCGAATGGCGATTTCTTACATAGACCAAGATGGATTCGAATGGCTTTCAGTGTACCTTCATCTCAGATTGGACTGTTTGGCATCGATCGTCGGTTGGTGAAGGCAGAGGGCGTGGCGCGTTTGAGCACTGCTTTTCGGGGTACACCTGAAATGATGTTCACTGATAGCACGTGGCCATTGAATAATCAGCGCTGATTTTCACATTCAATTTGGTGAACGCAATGGTCGATGCTACAGGGAAGTACTTAGACGTATATCAAAGCTGGCAGCAACACCTCTTCAACTTCAACCTGGCAGTCCGGGATACCAATACGCCGGGCTTGCGTAAGCCTCAGCTTGCCGCCCTATACGCTTCACTGGGCCACCTGGTGATGTCTCCGGCCACGACGGCAACGATCGTGATGCCAACGGGTACCGGCAAGACCGATACCATGCTTGGTCTGCTTATCGCAGGGCGGTTGGCAAGGACATTGGTGCTCGTCCCGTCAGATGCCTTGCGTTCCCAGCTTGTCGAAAAATGCCTCGGGCTGAAAAAACTTCGGGAGATCGGTGCTGTTTCTCCCACAGCACTTAACCCTGTGGTTAGGGCGATCGGCTCAGGAATGTCGGCTGAAGATGTCCAACAGCTTGCCGAGGCGAATGTAATTGTCGCTACCCCGCAAGCATTGCAGCGATTCGACACAGAGTCCCTCCAAGCCTTGGCTGAGCTCTGCAGCCACCTGATCATCGATGAAACCCATCATGTGGCCGCCATGACATGGGGGCGGGTGAAAACCGCGTTTAAAGAGAAGCCATGCCTGCAGTTCACTGCTACGCCTTTCAGGGAGGACAATCAGCCCCTTGAAGGCAAGATTATCTACAACTACCCGTTGAAGGATGCGCAGATCGATGGCTACTTCAAGTCGATCGAATTTCACCCAGTGCGCGAATACAACCTCGAGTTGGCTGACCAAATGGTTGCTGATAAGGCGGTAGAGTTGTTGCGAGGCGATCGAGAGCAAGGCTTTAACCACCTACTGATGGTACGCGCACGATCGCAAAAACGTGCTGAAGCCCTGTTTGAGCTCTACAAAAAGCATGAAGACCTCTCACCCATTCTCATCCACAGCAAGGTGCCGAATCGGGTCAAGCTGCTGGGTGAAATTGTCGAGAAGAAATACAAGATCATCGTATGCGTGGACATGCTGGGCGAAGGCTTCGACCTGCCAGAGCTGAAAATCGCGGCTATTCACGACCAGCATCGCAGTCCGGCCGTCACGCTACAGTTCATCGGTCGGCTAACCCGGGTTGATGACACGCTAGGCGACGCCAAATTCGTCTCAAACATTGCCAACCAGAAAGTCGATTACCAGATGGCAGTGCTTTACAAGGAAAGTGCCGACTGGAGCGCCGTGATTCGAGATGTGAGCCAAGACAAGATCGCCCGCGAAATCGAAAAAGAGACGTTCACTGAACAGTTCCCGGATGATGCCGACTCCGAGGAGATCTTCGGGTTGAACCCAAACCCCAAGATCAGTGCGATCGCCTACCATGTGGAGCGCGACCATTGGCGGCCAGAAAAAGCGAATCACTTCTCCCAGAAGAAAGAACCGCTGCAGTTCCTTTCTATCAACGACGATTCAGACACCATCATCATGGTGACCCGACGAGAAACACCCGTCGGATGGGCTCAGACCTCGGCGATTGTGGACACGAACTGGATTCTGTACCTGGCGTACTACCACGCGCCCGACAAGACGCTCTTCATTCACTCCTCTGGTGATGAGTCGCAAGCGACGCGTTTTTTGAATTTGATTGCAAAGGATGCCAGGCGAATCAACGGTGAGCCTACCTTCCGAACCCTGCACGACATCAAGCTCATGAAGCTGCAGAACGTGGGGCTGTCCAGGACACGCAAGGATCTGAGATTCACGATGCACGTCGGGCGGGACATCAATACCGTCATCAGTGAAATCGAGAACGGCACGGCGAAAAAGTCCAACATCTTCGCAACGGGCTATGAAGATGGACAGCGCACCACCGTTGGCTGCTCTCACAAAGGGAAGATCTGGGAGATGAACTCTTCCAGCATCATTTATTGGATTGAGTGGTGCAAGCGCGCCTCACAGAAACTCAACAATGCCACGATCAATCCTTCTGAAGTGCTCAAGGATGTGATTCGCTCGGAGAAGATTGAGGGAGCTTGGCCAACTGGACTCTTCTATGCTGATTGGCCTGAGTCCATTGCGATCGAAAACGAGCAGAAAATTTCGCTGGCGCTCAATGGTGAGATCTTCAACCTGCTTGATGTCGAGCTTGGCAAGCCTCAGCGGACCGACGATCTGACACTAGAAGTGCCCGTCATCGCCATAGCAGCAGATGGCACGGAGTGTCAGCTTCCTGACATCACGATACGGTTACTGAACGACAGCTACAAAGTCTCCTGCCCTGGGGTGAAGATCATTTTCGCTGAAGAGAGCTCGTTTGAGCAGTACCTGGATGCGAACCCCTTGGTACTGTTAGCCGTGGACGGTTCGATGGTCGAGGGCAATTATCGGTTTTACACACCCAATAGTTTGGACTTGAAGCTTCCGATAGCGCTGATTGAGGCTTGGGACTGGGGGACCACTCAGATCCACAGCGAGTCCATGAGAGCAACTCGTAACAAGGACACCGTCCAAGGGTTCACCTACAGCCGAATCGAGGACGACTATGCATTCATTTTCAACGATGATGGTGCAGGTGAGATTGCGGATTTGGTGGCAATCAAAGAGAGCAAAGATGCAATCTTTGTCGACCTTTACCACTGCAAGTATTGCCCCCAAAAAGATGGCGAGGCTCGACCTGGAGCTCGTGTGAACGATGTCTACGAGGTTTGCGGCCAGGCCTCACGCTCGGTGAAGTGGCTGCACACCGAGGAAAAATTCTTCAATCGATTGATGGGTCGGTACCAGCAATCGCTGCCGAAAGGGTTCGACAGAATCCTCAAGGGTGACCCAATAGATTTGGAGCTGCTTCGCAACAAGTGCCACGATCACGAGATGATTTTCAGATTTGTGATCGTACAGCCTGCCATTTCAGCAGCGAAGATCTCCGCTGATCAGCTTGCAGTCCTCGGCACCAGTTACTCCTACATTAAGAACGTGTCTGGTTCAGATGTGCGGGTCGTAACCAGTGCATAACAGAAAGGGGCACCATAACGCCTTCGGCTTCTTGGGCAGGTGAATCTGGGAATAGGGCAGGAAGGTATTCATTGATCAAAGAGTTTTGAAGCCTCGGAGTTGGGGCAGGAGCAAGGATGGCCCATTCAAAGAGAATCAAAGTAATGCTGTCCAGTCGTTGTAACGATCGCTTTCCTGCGGACGGCGATCAAACGCTCAGCAGTATCCGTGAGCAACTCAAGCGTGAGATGAAGGCACGAAGCTTTTTGGCAAAAAGGTATTTGAAGATTGGATTAACGAAGATGCGCCTCCTGCGGATGGCATGCAGGACAGTTGGGATGCCTGTTGCAGGCGGTCAGGGATTGTGATGTGCTGCTTCTGCTGTCTAATGGCAATACCGGGTGGGCTAGCCGCATTCAGTGCAGTGACGCCAATGCTGAGCATCGTGATCAACAATCTTTTTGCATTGTCTTGCCGTATCTATCGATAAGCTCCATGAAAAACCCGAACTAATCATGGAGCAATAAAGACCTGGAGGTCATGTGGGAATCCTGGATTTTCGTGAAATTCCCTCTGCCAGCCCTAAGCTGCGAAAGGCTAGAAAAAAGGCGTTGATGAAGGACGAGCTGGATGCATTTGAAAAGTTTGCGGAAGAGTATTTTGAAAAGGTTCTAGGCGGAGTTGTACTGGCAGGTACCACAAGAGGCCCCGATAATGATCTGGACCTCAAGGTCCAATTGAATGGTGAAACTCTGCTAGTCAGTTGCAAGCATTATGCTCATGGTGATAACGCCGTGGGTGCCGATCAGGAATACGATCCGGTGTCAGCTATCTACTCCAATGGCTGCACAAAGTTCATCGGTTTTTACTCCACGGTTCCCAGCGCCCCTCTAATCACTAAATTGGAAGGCTTGAAGAGCAACAAAAGCATGCCCTTTGACTACGAGATCCTGAAAAACTCGGACATTGAGTCGCGCCTTCTTGATAAGGACAGTGTCGTGGGTTGGTTATTTGCCGCCCGGTATTTCCCAGTCAGTTACGCAAACCTGTTCAGGCGATTTGTCGTGCCTATCGAACACTACAAAGAAAAAGACTTGAAACAGATCGCCCCAACAATCTGGAGTCTGGATGGGCCCTTTGGCGGAATGTTCTCTGGTGGGGGCGTTGATAAGGCTCAAATCGTTCATGAGGCTAACGATGCGTTGACCAACAATGTCCACTCCAGTTTTTTTACTGAGGCATTGAAAGACGCCATCGATTGTTTCCCAGAATACTTTAAGTACCGTGCGGATGCGGATCTGCAAGCGCTGGGAAATAGTGATATCTCACCTGATTGGGATAGGGCTTTGACCTATGAGGGTGAGATGGATTGTAACTTACCTATTATGGTATGCGGCCTCTGGTCTTTCTGGTGCCCCAGAAGAGCGCTTGAAAAATATCTGATTTTTACGCAAGCCTCTGAACTGTTGAATGATCCGCCTGACAGCAAAGCGTTAATCATTGCCCGCGCGCAACAAAGCCTAGCTTATTCCTCATTTTTGTCCGTCGGCAGTATCGCGCTTAAGTCCTCAGGTAAATATCGAGATATATTTTCCAGGCTGACTGCTTTTTGTCAGCTTTCACTTCCAGAATACGGGGGCGCGAACAGCACAAGTTTTAGGCGGGAGACTGGCGAGCGGGTCATCTGGAAGTTCAAGGCAGGCGAGGGGTTGAGCTTTCTATTTGACAGGATTCTGGACAACTCGAGAAAAAAGTAGCTTGGGCCAGCAAAGGCACAGATCACTGAGGGAGAGTTCGATCATGTAAGGTTGTCCGTCGGTGAATGTTTTTGACGGACGTAAGGCTTGAAGATATGGCCGCCGAACGCCGCTTCCTTGGTGGTCAAGGTTGGACTGAGGTCGACGCGGGTGATTGATGGATACGCCTGCTGACCGATCCACAGATACCTCGCCGCCGACGGAAACTGGCATCTGTAGCTTGTACTACGGCTAGCACTAGTCGCAACCCGCACCACAGCGCGCAAGCTCGACTTCTGCTGTCTGTCTCTTGGTAGGTTGAATCTGCGTAAGACTGTATTATCGACATTATCCGCTCTACGATTGAAGAGAGGATCCGAGATCTCTTACGATCCTAACCCCCCTAAACTTCCCCGCAGAGAGTATTTATGGCCACGGAGCTATCCGACCAGACGATAGTGCTTAACCTGTTGCGAGGCGCCGTTCTTGAAAAGGGCGATGAGCTTTGCAAGCTTTGGACCGAGCATCGCCATTCCGTCGAAGTCGCTGCTAGCGGGAAAGGCCTTACATTGAACGCGACGAGCAAGCGGATCAAATTTGATACTAAGACGGTCGACTTTTTCTGGCTATTGGGCTTTTCCGCCTGGCGCGCGATCGAGGTTTACGCGCCAGCGCTGGTCCTCGCCACAAGCACTGGCGTTTCTCTCGACGTCGCGCTGAAGGCCGATCATGGGCGGGGCCAGTTCGAGTTCGACTTCAAGCAACGCATTGCCGCTGCCATTGCGCTCCGGTCGGCAGACACCACCGCCGACATCGAATGGCCCCAAGACATCCCATTGCCGACAGCTGATCGCACGAGTTTGTGCAGTGCGCAGGAGATGGTGGCTTTTGACCTTGTCGGCCTAGCATTCGCTTTCGCACTCCTACACGAACTGAGACACGTCATGTTCCGTGCCGCCGGGGACGCTCCCGCCCAAGGCTATGAGGAGGAGATGGCCTGCGACACCTGGGCGAGAGAGATGATGATGAGTAATCTTGCGCAATATGCCCGATCCGAAGGTCATAGCTTCGCACAAGTTGCACAGAAGCGGGCAATGGGGATCTCGCTCGCGGCAATCATCGTCCACGCCATGACGCCTCCACAAGCGCACTGGGGAAATGATGACTACCCACCCATTGCCGAGCGTATTCGTGCCATGATCGACGGATACAATCTGTCAGAAGGCTCTCCCTTCTGGACGTTCACTGCCTGCCTGCTCGTAGCGCTCATGCGGCAGGACGGCCGCCATCTCGATCTCGTTGCCATATCGGACAAGTCAATGGTCGAGGGTCTACTCAATCTGATCGCGTAGGGCAGGAACGCGTAATGCCAATCTATTTCATCGGAGAAAAGGACGGTTCGCAACTGAGTCAGCGGATATCCTGATATTAGGGTGGTGTGCCACGCTATGCCGTTGTGCGGCAGGTGTAAATAACGCCACCAGGTTATGGGGATTTATATCTAGGTGAGAAATGAAATTTTTAGATTCTCCTGTTGGGGGAATATTAATAATTTCAGTCTCGCTGAGGTTTCGTATCTATGTAACTCTTTTGGGCTCTACGAGTGTTTTTTGTCAGGAAGAGTATTCATCATGAAAAGTGCCATTTCTTGGGCTAGTTGTAGTGAGTGTGCATCGATATTTACCTTTTTTACGCCGTGAGCAACATCATTTCGAAGGTTGCTGAGCTTGATAAGATCTAGAAGGAGTTTTGTTTCTGGTGGTTTCTCTTTGGTGGTGTTTTTCTAAAGTTTTTCACTAGATATTGATATATAAAAATCATTACCGTCCTTTGGCTGCTTCCTCTTATTGATGAGGCGACCTTTGGGTCGTCAACTTCGAATAAGGTGTGCGATAATTTTTTAGTGAATGATTCTGTTTTGAATATGTCTTCGATAATTTTGTAAAAACACAGCAGGCTTTCTTCGTGGAACTCCAGAAATTTATAATGTACTCCTTTTTGATATAGTTTTCTCAAATCGTCAGGGATGCCGATTTGGTGTGCGTATATTTCGCGAATAGTTTGACTTGTTAGTTGGCCTGGATGCAGAGGGTTTTGGCCTGCAGTGTTGCAGTTGGAGTCTGACTGAATGATTCTTAATGTTTTTTTGTTTTGCGTGATGTATAAATTTATACTTGACGGTTTAAATTTAGCATAATAACCGGATAGCTCAATAAACATAATTATTTGGTCTTTCAGTGACTCGCATAGCTTGGAGAAGTACTCGGCCAAGAAAACGGTTGCGGTGTCGGTCTCTTGTGCTTTATTGCATTGTGCTCTTCTAATAATTATTTCTTTAAATTTTGAGTTGTCAATATCAGGCATCTGAAAACATGCCTCAATATGGTAAGGGTCTGTAGTTGTGTACGATAAAGAATCAAGCTGCTGGATGTTGATCGATTTAATTAGAAATCCTTCTGCGGAAATCAGGTTGGCAAACTGAAATTTTCGTCTTGAGAGGCATGTCAAGGAATTTGCTTCAATTGGTTTTGGTTGGTGTTGTGTTTTTTTGAATTTACGCAAAATAAGCGCAGTTGAAAAGCTAAAGCCCGCGTCTATGCTGAAGTCCAATATGAAATCGGATTTCTTGTGGTCTTGGTCAAGAAAATTTCCCCAGTCAATATGATTTGTGGTTCGGATGGGTTGCATGGTAACTCCAATAGTTATGGTGTTTTACAATGGTGTCACAATCTAATTTGGAAATATGTATGAATGCAAGTCAAATAATCTTGGGTGGAGGACCGTTCATAGCTTCAATAATTGGGTCAACGTAGTGATGCCTGATAAAGCCGAAAAGCAGGCCAGTGAACTGATTGAGCCGAAAGAGAATTTTTATGGCAAATAGTCTACATGCGGCGTTTGGAAGAAGAGCACTGAGTCATTCAAGTAATTTTATATGCATTTCGATTCCTGAGTCCCAGTTCTAGAGGGAAGGTAAGGAGTTGTGACAGAGTCAGTTTGCACCTAGCCTGGGCTCAACCATGCATACGAATCGGTGACACCAGTTTCGCTCGCCGTCTTGGAGCGTGATTTATATCTGCCAGCGAGTTCTTCCAGGGTGGCACCTGCATCCACCATCCATTACGTAACACTGTGCCTGAAACCCGCTAGCTGTCCAGTAGGGTCTCAGGCAAGTCAAAGAACATTTTTACAAGGGTCTAGAACGGCTATCTCAGGTCGATAAAACTTGGTTTTTTCCCACTTTTGCCCCATTGAGCGTAGCGTGATTTTGCATACGCTATCCGAGCGCATTTCTCTTTTTTTAGTCACTTTTAAGATTCTTGGCCAGCAATAAAATTTCCAACTACTGCTTCTTGTGGTAATACCCAAACCCAATTTTTCAGAATGACTCCTTTTTTTACAAACATGACAATACGCATAATCACATAGGGGAGCTGCCCCAGATGTCCACCGGTTCTACCATCTGTGGCACTCCTTGGCTTAGCTTGTCACCATTTGCTAGCCAGATACGGCCTGAGATCCTCCAGGTTGTGTGGGAGCTTCTGATGACAGACCATACCGAGGTAAGTCGCCGCCCGGGTGGCGCCCACATATAGGAACCGCTCGAACAGCGTCGGTTTTGCTTCGACGAGCTCGTCCAGCCCGATAAAGAACACTGCTTCGAACTCGAGCCCCTTGATGTGTTGAACATCGAAAACCCGGATATCGGATTGGTTACCCAATGACTGGCCATCGACACAGGGGACTGCGAGCAGACTTCTGCTCTCTAGCTTCTCGGTAAGCGCTTCGGAGACGGGTTTCACGTGCGACTCGGAAGCGACCAGGATGGCAATCGTAGGCACCGGTTCATTTTTGGAGCGGATGTGATCCTCAATCTCGAAGATTCTCTCTGCTACCCAGGTGACGACGCTTTCACCCTGAAGGTTTTCCCCGAGCACCGGCTGAACGCCTTCGTGAGAGGAATGCTCTGGCAGGCTGCCTACAGCTTTGGCGTCTCCATCCATATGCTGCAGTAGCTTGATGGCAAAGCTGTTCAGAAGGCGACTCTGCCGATAAACCGTGTTGATCCGCTGAGACGTGAGGCGAGGGGAGATCCACTCGAGCTGATCCAAGTGCTTGAGGCCATTCCCTGTGATCCGTTGGTTGAAGTCTCCGCAGGCGAAGAACGACTCAATGGCAGGGTCAGTCAGGCTCTCCATACATCCAAGCTGGAGCAGCGAGAAGTCCGTGGCTTCATCCACTAGGACTTGCTGCAGGAACTGGCTCGAAATCCTGGCCAACTCGGTGAAGCGAGGTTCGTCGATATGCCGCTTCACGAAATCTTGGCGGATGAGTTCGCGAGCGGATCGAAGCATGAGGAGGAGAATTGCGTCGAGTTCTGTCTCATCAATGTGGGAAGCGTGCTCTGGTCGCTGATAGCTATACCGATCAAGCGTCACGCTGTCGCGACGGAATGCTCTGTAGCTTGCAGGGACGTCAAGTACGTAGCGTCTCCATGCATTCCTAAAGCGCCGTAGCGCGTTTTGGAAGCACATCTCTCGCCCAAGCGTTTTAAGCCATTCATCTGAGGGGACTCGATCCCCAAGCCAGTCTCGTATTTGAGCTGCACGGCTTGCCTTACCTAGATTGCCATAGCGATAGCGAGTACGCGCATAGGTCTGGAGAAACTGTTGGTAAGCTGCGAATGCTTTGAGCTCTGCGGTGTGCGTGGGTGTGCCTGTTCCTTCCTCTCCGTTATCATCATCAAATTCGGCACCATCCTCGTCTTCATCATCGTTTTGGCCGAGGACTTCGAGAAAGGTGGCCATCTCCCCGAAGACAGCATTGTTCCGGTTATGGAGGAGGTTACCTTGCTGTTGTATCAGCTTATCTGAGGTTGCACGACTGGCTTTGAGCATAGGGTCAATCCGCGCCTCGAGATTGTTCCACTCGGCATAGGCGCTCAGCAGTCCTTCTGGCTGAAGTTCATCGACCGTGGCAAACAGCTTGTGCACAACTGCGTCTACTAGGTTAGGAGCCGAATCTCTCAGCAGAATTGCTCCTTCCTTCAGGGAGGAGAGGAGGCGGCTTTGGTGTAGTGACTTGAAATCGGCGAACCACTGGCGCGGATCATCGTTGATGTCCATCGGGGCGAATTGGCGATCCTCCTTGAGAATGCATGTGCCACCGTTGCCCGTCTTGAGGATGCCAAATGTCGACCTTGCCAGCTCATGTCGGCGCTTGCTCCAGGTCTTGATGTGCTCGTCAGAAGCCGGGACATTCTCACGGCTGAAGGCCTCTTTGACGTAATGCTTTAAGAGGTCTGAAGGCGTGAACATCATCCAGCGCGAGCGCTTAGACTGAGGGCCCAGCAGGAGGCGTTCGTCCTGGCTAAGGGCTTCCCAGTCCAGCTTCTGGCCGAGACGTTTGATCAAGGTGGTTGTCTTGCCTGTCCCGGGAGGGCCCAGGATGATTAGCTGGTGGTCTACTGAGAGGCGAAAGATTTCGTCCTGGAATTTGTCGAGAATCGCTTGGTCTCGAAGGGCCATAGCCTTTCGGATTTCGTGACGCACTCCTTCCCGGATCTTCTCGGTTTCGGACTTGCCGCCAAGCATGGCGAAGAAGGCATTGCTGTCATCCGGCTGGATAACTTTACGAAGAGAAGGAATCGTCTGAGGTGCTAAACGTTCTTGCCGCCAAATGCTGTCGATTGAGTCCCAGAGCTCAGCGCTCTTCTGAGGCTTCAGATCGAGTTTGTCCAAGACCCGGTAGCTGACTTTTTTACCCGCGATTTCTAGATCAACGTCCTCACCAGCGCCATGAGCAGCCAAGCGACCGAACGGTGAGCGGTAGCCTGCTAGCTTGCCGTGATTAAGGACAAATCCTCCAGTCGTGCGGCAGATGTAGTAGGTCTCAACTTGGCCTTTGTCGTTCTCAACTACTATCCGTGATACAGCTGGCTCTCGAACGAGGCTAGCAAGCGATTTGGTCACGTCGTCAGAGATGGATGCAATCTGCTCGACGGCCGCCGCGCCAGTGAAGGTATTGACGACTGCCAAGGCTTCAGAGGCCTCGCGACTTCCAGTGGCGAGCTGCTTGGAAGCAATTTGTTCGATTTGGTGGAACGAATCTAATGCGTCGTTGGCAATTTCCAAGGCATCACTGGAACTCATTGAAGCTCTCCCTGTTTCGAATGGGCGTGACCTGGGCGGCAAGGCGTGCGAGTGAGCAGCTTCCTATGCTCAAGATTACGATGTCTGTCGGTTAACCCATATCCTAAATCCTCGCGGCATGGGTTGCTAGCATATTGCCATGAATGGGTGCATCCATGTAGTGAGAGTCATCCAATGAAGTGGTGGCAACCTCTGCTGAGGTTGACTGCTTGGTATCATCGGTCGATGTGCTGTTGGAATGCGTGATGGTTGTGAAGCGGGGTAGCGGGGCCCCGAACTCCCGAGCAGCATCTTTTTGCCTTTGCAGTGTGCGGCGCTAGTGGCTCGGCCAGGTCTCTAAGTTGGTATTTGTTATGCGTCATCGTCATTGGCGAGCACGCCGGCAAGGGATCGGTTCATTTTCGATCAGGCTTTGGGGGCAGAGCGCAACATAATCACAACAGGCCTTTCGAGGCCCGGAGTGCCGCAGGAGGCTGGATAACCAGCTTCTTGGCGTCCGTTGTCACGGGACAGGCCATGGTTACTCCTACTGTTTCTTTCCAACGACCACTGTGGTTGGCGTTCCTGGACGGATTGTCAGGATTTCAGAGGCGCCAGAAGAACGCTTCAAGTCTACAAACTGAGGTGATTGGATAGCGCTGGACGGCGGTTTGGGAGCAGCAGCGTTTGACTTTTTCGAGAAGGGGGCGGTTGGACCTCAGACTGGGGGCATCCTTTTCAAACCATCCAAAGCATGCCCTCAGATATGCCCCCAATGTAGCGGTCCTCTGGAAATGGATGGATCTCCATGGCCTATGAAAAGTCAGAAATGATCAACTGCACACCCTGCCCGACGACCCCTAGAGACTCTCAGGGTCGCCAAAAAACATCTGAATCCGCGACCTCAACCACCGCTCCCCCGGATCATTATCCTGCGACCCACGCCAAGCCATGTGCAGTTCAAATGTACGCGTCGGCAGTGGCGGATCCTCAGCACGCAGACCGCCAGCTGCCGTCAGTGCCTCAGCCGTGTAATCCGGCACGGTCGCGACGATATCGGTGCCTGCCAGCAGCGTGCCCAATCCGTTGAACTGCGGCACGGCCAGCACCACGTGGCGTTTGCGTCCGAGCTTTTCCAATTCCTCATCGACGAAACCACTGAGGTCGCCAGCGAACGACACCAGTGCGTGGGGGCGGGCGCAGTAGTCGTCCAGGCTCAACGGCCCCGGCACGGTGTCGGCGCGCAGCAATTTGGGTGCGCTGCGGCGCAGGACCTTGCGCTTGGCGTTAGCCGGCAGGTCGGTGGTGTAGCTGACGCCGATCGAAATCTCGCCGGAGGCCAGCAGGCCCGGCATCAAGATGTAGTTGACCCGGCGCACCACGAGGACGATGCCTGGTGCTTCGGCGCGCAGGCGTTTGAGCAGCATCGGCAACAGGGCGAATTCGACGTCGTCGGACAAACCGATGCGGAATACCGAGGTGCTGGTCGCCGGATCGAAATCGGCGGCACGACTCACCGCTGTAGAAATCGAATCGAGGGCCGGCGAGAGCAGGGCGAAGATTTCCACCGCGCGCGCGGAGGGTTCCATGCTGCGGCCGGTGCGCACAAACAAAGGATCGTCAAACAGGCTGCGCAGGCGCGATAACGCCGCGCTGATGGCCGGTTGGCCGAGGAACAATTTTTCCGCGGCCCGAGTCACACTGCGTTCGTGCATCAATGTTTCGAACACGATCAGCAGGTTCAGGTCGACACGACGCAGGTCATTACGATTCATCTGGAGTCCT
>Ga0308166_1001920_pt1 | contig 20497 bp, 18 predicted proteins | sample PhyCR2_2_FD_202137 | JGI IMG/M metagenome (GOLD analysis project Ga0308166, IMG submission 202137) | Phyllosphere microbial communities from UC Gill Tract Community Farm, Albany, California, United States - DLSLCC.R2 | ecosystem: Host-associated > Plants > Phyllosphere > Unclassified | place... | reverse complement strand
CGCGACGAGGTCACGGGCCCAGCGCTGTGAGTTGCGGGGGAGACGGGGGCGGATGCCGCGGCATCCGCCCCCGTCGTGGTGGCAGTGGTCACTGGACCGCCGCTGCCCACTTCTCGCCGAGCAGAGTTCCGGCGTTCGTCGACTGCTCCTCGGTGGGTACGACCGTCTCGCTGGGCACCTCGGGAAGAGCCGCTGCCAGGTCGGCGTCGATCGTGCCGGCCTCGGTCATGGCCTCCATGCGAGCCGGGCGTGCGCCGCCCTTGAGCCACAGGTTCTGCACCTCGTCGCTGTAGAGGAATTCCTGCCACAGGCGAGCGGCTGCCGGGTTGGGGGCATCCTTGTTGATCGCCTGGTTGTAGTAGCCGGCGTAGCCGGTGCCATCGAGGACGACGACCTTCCAGTTCTCGTTGTCAGCCGTGTGCGAAGCGTTCAGGTAGTCCCAGTCGAAGACGACAGGGGTCTCGCCGCTCGCGACGGTCGCCGTGGTGACGTCGACCTTGAGCAGGTTGCCCGCCTTCTGGAGGTCGGAGAAGAAGTCGATGCCCGGCTGGAAGTCGTCGAGCGTGCCGTCGGACTGGACGGTCGCGAGGCCCACGGCGGCGAAGGCCGCACCGGCCTGCGTCGGGTCGCCGTTGATGGCGACGGCGCCCTTGTAGGCGGCATCCTTCAGATCGTCGAGCGACTCGGGAGCATCGAACTTCGAGGAGTCGTAGCCGATCGACATGTACCCGCCGTAGTCGCCGACGAAGAGGCCGGTCGGCTCCTTGAGCTCATCGGGGATCTCATCCCAGGTCTGCACCTGGTAGGGCGCGAAGACGTCGGTGTTCTGCAGTGCGACAGTGAGACCGAGGTCGAACACGTCAGGTGCCGTGTCGAGGCCCTCGTTCGTCTTCGCCGCCTGGATCTCCTCGGCGCTCGAGACGTCGGGGGATGCCTCGTTGATCGTGATCTCCGGGTACTTCTCTGCGAAGAGGTCGAGGATCTCGCCGTAGTTGGCCCAGTCGCGCGGAAGCGCGATGACGTTGAGCTGGCCCTCCGCCTTCGCGGCCTCCTCGAGGTCGGCGAACGAGCCGAAATCCTCGATCGAGGTCGCAGAGGCGGCCTCGACCGCGTCGCTGCCGGCGGCGGGGGTCTCCGCACCCGTGGCGCAGGCGGTGAGCCCGAGCGCGGCAGTGGTGAACAGGGCGATGCCGGCGCCGATGCGCGCGCGGCGGTGGAAGTTCGTCATCAGGGTCCTCTCGGTGCCCGGCGTCGAGCGCCGGATTCGGGTTGCGAGAGGACACTATGAGCCGCGGGTTGCCGATCGCAGCGAGCCGGGTGAACGAGAGGTGTCCGGGTCGTGGCGGATCAGGCTGTGGCGGCGTTCGAGGTGCCGTGCGGTCTGACATCCTGGACGGATGGACATCGGCAGTGTGCTCGGGCTCGAGCAGCTCACCTGGGGCACGCTGATCCTCGTGGTCGTGGCGGCGTTCGCGGCCGGGTGGATCGACGCCGTGGTGGGCGGAGGAGGCCTGCTGCAGCTTCCCGCTCTGCTGCTGATCCCCGGCATCTCACCGATCCAGGCGCTCGCGACGAACAAGCTCGCCTCCGTGTTCGGCACGGCCACGAGCAGCGTCACCTACTATCGACGCGCGAAGCCCGACATCCGCACCGCTCTGCCGATGGCCGCGATCGCGCTCGTCGGATCCTTCGGCGGAGCCGCCGTCGCCACCGTGCTGCCGGCAGCGGCCTTCAAGCCGATCATCGTGGTCGCCCTGCTCGCCGTCGCGCTTTTCACGGCCTTCCGCCCGCAGATGGGCGCCGCGACGCGGCTGCGTTTCAGCGGGCACAAGCACCACATCATGGCGGGGCTGTCGGGGCTCGTGATCGGCTTCTACGACGGTCTGATCGGGCCGGGCACAGGGACGTTCCTGGTGATCTCACTCGTCGCGCTGCTCGGCTACGACTTCCTGCAGGCGAGTGCGAAGGCGAAGATCGTCAACCTCGCCACGAACACCGGCGCGCTGCTGCTCTTCATCCCCCACGGCGCCGTGCTGTGGCTGCTGGGAGGCATCCTCGCCGTCGCCAATGTGGCCGGCAGCTACCTCGGCTCGCGCATGGCGATCTCGCGCGGCGCGACCTTCATCCGCGTGGTGTTCCTCGTCGTGGTGGTCGCTCTCATCGCGAAGCTCGGCGTCGACGTGTGGAACGAGAACATCGCGCCGGCGCTGGCGTCGCTGCGCTGAGCATCCGTCTTCCTGCGTGCACCCCGCAAGTCCGATTGCGCTTCGCAGGTGCAGATCGGCGCGATACGGACTTCTGGAGCGCATTCGGACTTGTGCAGCGCACCGCGCGGGCGGGCCGCGCATGCGACGAGGCCCCCTCCCGCCTGAGCGGGAGAGGGCCTCATCGTGCGAGGGTCAGGCCTCGTCGTCTTCGGGCTCGAAGTCGACGCCGGCCTCGGCGCGCTGCTCCGCGGTGATCGGAGCAGGAGCCGCGGTCAGAGGATCGAAGCCGTTGCCCGACTTCGGGAACGCGATGACGTCGCGGATCGACTCGGTCTTCGACAGGTGCTGCAGCACGCGGTCCATGCCGAGCGCGATTCCGCCGTGGGGCGGGGCGCCGAACTTGAAGGCGTCGAGCAGGAAGCCGAACTGCTCCTGCGCGACCTCGTCGCTGATGCCCATGACCTCGAACACGCGCTTCTGCACGTCTTCACGGTGGATGCGGATCGAGCCGCCGCCGAGCTCCGAGCCGTTGCACACGATGTCGTATGCATAAGCGAGAGCCGATCCGGGGTCGGTGTCGAACGTGTCCTGGAACTCCGGCTTAGGACCGGTGAACGCGTGGTGCACGGCGGTCCAGGCTCCGGCGCCGACGGCGACGTCACCGGATGCGACGGCATCCGCTGCCGGCTCGAACATCGGAGCGTCGACGACCCACGTGAACGCGAACTCGTCGGGGCTCAGCAGGCCGAGACGACGGCCGATCTCGACACGGGCGGCGCCGAGGAGCGCACGGCTCTCCTTCGTCGACCCTGCGGCGAAGAACACGCAGTCGCCGGCGGACGCGCCGACGAACCCCGCGAGCCCTGCCTGCTCGGCCTCGGACAGGTTCTTGGCGGCGGGGCCGCCGAGCGAGCCGTCCTCGTTGAAGAGCACGTAGGCGAGGCCGCGTGCGCCGCGCTGCTTGGCCCAGTCCTGCCAGGCGTCCAGCTGCTTGCGGGGCTGGCTCGCGCCCCCCGGCATGACGACGGCGCCGACGTACTCGGCCTGGAAGACGCGGAACGGGGTGTTCGCGAAGTACTCGGTCGCCTCGACGAGCTCGAGTCCGAACCGCAGGTCGGGCTTGTCCGAGCCGTACTTGGCCATCGCCTCGGCGTAGGTCATGCGCGGAAGCGGGGTCTGCACCTCGACGCCGATGGTCTTCCACATCGCCTGGATGAGCGTCTCCATCAGCGTGATGACGTCTTCCTGGTCGACGAAGCTCATCTCGATGTCGAGCTGCGTGAACTCCGGCTGACGGTCGGCGCGGAAGTCCTCATCGCGATAGCAGCGGGCGATCTGGTAGTACTTCTCGACGCCGCCCACCATGAGCAGCTGCTTGAACAGCTGCGGCGACTGCGGCAGCGCGTACCAGCTGCCGGGGTGCAGACGAGCGGGCACGACGAAGTCGCGGGCGCCCTCGGGCGTGGAGCGCGTGAGGGTCGGCGTCTCGACCTCGGTGAAGTCCTCACCGTGCAGCACGTCGCGGACGGCCTTGTAGACGTTCGAGCGCAGACGCAGAGCGGATGCCGCGGCGGGGCGACGCAGGTCGAGGTAGCGGTACTTGAGGCGTGCCTCCTCGCCGACCGTCTCGGTGTCGGCGACAGCGGTAGACACCTGGAACGGCAGCGGAGCGGACTCGTTCAGCACCTCGACGTCGGTTGCGATGAGCTCGATCTCGCCGGTGGGCAGGTTCGGGTTCGCGTTGCCCTCGGGGCGACGCGAGACCTCGCCGGTGACCTTGAGGACGAATTCGTTGCGCAGCGGATGCGCGACCTCTTCATCGCGGATGACGACCTGGGCGATGCCCGACGCATCCCGAAGATCGATGAATGCGACTCCTCCGTGATCACGACGGCGATCGACCCAACCCGAGAGGGTGACGGTCTGACCGATATGCTCGGCTCGCAGTGAGCCTGCCGAGTGGGTGCGAAGCACGGAGGATTCCTCCTGATCTGGGAAATGATGAACCCGCCCATTCTACGTGGGCGGGTCCCGCCTCCTCCGCCCCCGGCATATCGCTCAGTAGGATCGGCACGACAGCCGCTCGACCAGCGAAAGGGTCACCATGGACTCCAACGGCATCTCGGATCTGTACGCCTCGATCTTCTCCGGAACGACCGGGCTCATCACCCTGGTCTTCTACGTCCTCGTCGTCATCGGCCTGTGGAAGGTGTTCACGAAGGCGGGATACCCCGGCATCCTCGCGATCATCCCCATCGTGAATGTGGTGTTCCTCGTCAAGATCGCCGGGATGTCGGGCTGGCTCGCGCTGCTCTACCTCATCCCGATCGTGGGTTTCATCTTCGGCATCATCGTGTCGATCAAACTCGGCGAGCGATTCGGCAAGGGCGGATTCTTCTCGTTCTTCCTGCTGTTCGTCTTCCCCTATATCGGCTACCTGATCATCGGCTTCGGCGAGTCCCGCTACCGCCAGGTCTGACGTGGTGGCATCGCGACTGCACCTCGTCCGCCACGGAGAGGTGCACAACCCGAAGCGCGTGCTCTACGGTCGGCTGCCCGACTACCACCTGAGCCGTGCGGGACGGAAGATGGCTCAGGCGGCCGCCGACCACGTCGCCTCGCTCGACAGGCCGGTCGCCGCGCTCTATTCCTCTCCGTTGGAGCGTGCCCAGGAGTCGGCGGAGCCCTTCGCATCCGGATTCGATCTGGTGCCCGAGATCGACATCCGCATCATCGAGCCGACCAACGTGTTCGAGGGAACGCAGATGCGGCGTTCGCTGATGAACCCGCTCAACTGGTGGCATCTGCGGCAGCCGGCGCTTCCCAGCTGGGGTGAGCCGTACACGTCGATCGCCGAGCGGATGCTGAGCGCGATGGGCGAGGCCTGGCAGACCGCGAGCGGCGGTGACGTCGTGATGGTGTCGCACCAGGCGCCGATCTGGATCACGCACCTGAGGGTTGCGGGGCTGCCCCTCCGGCACGACCCACGCACGCGGCGCTGTGCTCTGTCGAGTGTCACGACTTTCGAGCTCGTCGGCGATGTGTGGCGCGAGGTCGCCTACGCGGAGCCCGCGGCGACCGGGGGCGCGGTCGACGTCGGCGCGGTCTGAGGGCCATCCATGCGTGGCTCCGGAGTCAGGCCGCCATCAGCGACTGGATGACCCCGACCGCAGCGAGCTGACCGGCCGCGGCTGCGAGCAGCACGGAGGCCATGGGGCCCGGCAGCGAAGCGCGATGCGCGAGGTCTCCTGCGGCGAAGACCCCGGGCAGCGACGTGCGCCCGAAGTCATCGATCTCGATCGATCCCGACGGCAGCATCTGCAGTCCGAGCTGGTCGGCGAAGGGCGCACGGTGTCGCATCGAACCTGCGGCCACGAAGACGCCGGCGACGGTCTGCGCGCCGGACTCCGTGACGATGCGCACACCGTCGGCGTCTGCTGTCACCGCGGTCACCGTCTCGGCGCTGACCCGTGCGCCGAGTCCCTCGAGCGTGTGCACCTCGTCGGTCGAGAAGCCCTGCTCGACGGGGAAGACGGTGATGTCGCCGACTATGCGTCCGAGAAGACCGATCAGGTGCTCGGCGCGGGGAGCGGGCCCGAGGATGCCGATGGATCGGCCCGCATGCTCATGACCGTCGCAGAACGGGCAGCTGAAAGCCTTCGTGCCCCACAGCTCCTGCAGTCCGGGGATCGCGGGAAGGTCGTCGGCGACTCCGGTCGCGAGGATCACGTGGCGCGCATCGACCGCATCCCCGTCCGCGAGCAGCACGGTGTATCCGCCCTCGATCGCAGTGACGGTCTGTGCTCCGACGTCGCGGATCTCGACGTCGGAGTACTCGGCGAGCTGCGCCCTGGCCGTTTCCCGGAACTCGGCCGGGGGAGTGCCGTCGTTCGCGACGACGTTGTGCATGTGCAGCACGGTGCCGTTGCGGTACTCACCGGAATCGAGGAGCAGGGTGCTCCTGTGCATCCGTCCGAGTGTCAGTGCCGCCTGCAGACCTGCGGGGCCTGCGCCGATGACGATCGTGTCGTGCATGTGGGGTCCTTCCGAGAGGGTCGCGCTTGCGTTCGTGCCCAGTCTGTGACTTCATGTCAACGTGAAGTCAAGCACTGAGAGTCCCTGGTCCGTCGGCGACGTCGCCGCTCGCTTCGAGCTGCCGACGAACGTGCTGCGGCACTGGGAGACCGTCGGGCTGCTCACGCCCGCTCGCGATGCCGCAGGTCGGCGCCGGTACGGCCAGGACGACGTCGTGCGCATCGCCGTCATCCAGCGCAGCAAAGCGGCGGGCATGACGCTCGACCAGATCGCCGTGCTTCTCGATGACGGGGCGGCGGGGCGTCACGAGGTGCTGCAGCGGCATCTCGACGATCTCGACAGGCGGATGGAGGACATGCGTCGTTCGCGCGAGATGACCGAGCACGCGATGGGGTGCCGCTCGCACGACATCGCCACCTGCCCGCGCTTCCGCGCGAGCGTCGACGACGTGCTGGCACGCCTCTGACCCTGTCTCTTCGGAGCCGCTGGGCGTCCGGCCCATGCATAGGAACCCCTGCGTAAACTGGGAATCGTGCCACTCGCCTCGACGGTTCGTCCGATCCGCAGCGGCCGCTCCTCCCGCATCCGGCCTTCCCGCCGCGCGGTCGGTGTCGCGCTCGCCGCGGTACTCGCCATCGGTCTGAGCGCCTGCGCTCCCGATCCCGTGAACGACTCGTTCCTCAGCGGTGACAACCCGGGATACGTGGCCGCAGACGGAGCGATCGTCGAGATCCCCGTCGCCGACCGCGGTGAGCCGGTCGCCGAGTTCGGGGGCGTCACGGAGAACGGTGAAGACTTCTCGAGCTCGGAGCTCGCAGGCAAGGTCACGGTCGTCAACTTCTGGTACGCCGGCTGTGCGCCGTGCCGCGTCGAGGCGCAGGACCTCGAGAGCGTGTGGCAGGAGCACGGCGGCGACGATGTCGCGTTCCTGGGCATCAACACCCGCGACCAGGCCGATACCGCCAAGGCCTTCTCCGCCGAGTTCGGCGTGACGTATCCGAGTCTGATCGACGTCGACACGGCCGAGGCGAAGCTCGCCTTCTCGTCGTCCGTGCCGATCCAGGCGACGCCGACCACCCTCGTGCTCGACAAGCAGGGCAGGGTCGCCGCGCGCATCATCGGCCCGATCGACGGCACCTCGATCCTCTCGACGCTCGTCAAGGACGCGCTCGCGGAGGACTCGTGAGTCTCTCGGGATCGGCATGAACCCCGAAGCCATCATCGGATCAGGAGCCCTCTGGCTCGCGATCCCCGTCGCGATGCTCGCAGGCCTCGTCTCCTTCCTGTCGCCGTGTGTGCTCCCGCTCGTTCCGGGCTACCTCGGGTTCCTCGGGGGAGCAGTCGCTCCGCGCCGCTCGGCGAACGCTGCAGACGGCACCGTCGTCTCGACGGTCGACGCCCCTGCCCGCAGTCGGCTCGTGCTCGGTGTGCTGCTCTTCATCCTGGGCTTCACCGTCGTCTTCATCCTCTACACGGTGCTCAGCGGCACCTTCGGGGTCTTCTTCATCCGCTGGGGCGATCTGATCACCCGCATCCTCGGCGTCTTCATCATCGTCATGGGCCTGATCTTCCTGGGAGCCTTCGGCTTCGCGCAGCGAGAGATCCGCTTCCACGTCGACTCGAAGGTGGGCATCATCGGCGCTCCGCTGCTGGGAGTCGCCCTCGGAATCGGCTGGGCTCCGTGCATGGGTCCGACGCTCGGCGCGATCATCGCGCTCTCATTCAATGCCGGCGACCCGGTGCGCGCTGGATTCCTCGGCCTCGCCTACTCGCTCGGCCTCGGCATCCCGTTCCTGCTCGTCGCCCTCGGATTCGGGTGGGCCACGAAGACCATCGGGTTCCTCCGCCGCCACATCCGCGTCGTGAACATCATCGGCGGCGTGCTGCTGATCGCTCTCGGTGTGCTGATGGTGACCGGACTCTGGACAGACATCATGTCGAGACTGACGGCGGTGATCAGCAGTGTCCCCCTCCCGTTCTGATCAGAAGAAGACGCATCGGAAGGATGACGTGAGCAGCACTACCGACAGGTCGAGCGATCCGCTGCGACCGTCAGACCACGTCGACGGCGAAGAGTCGATCACCCAGCCCCGCCTCGGCTTCGTCGGCTGGCTGCGCTGGGGCTGGCGTCAGCTGACGTCCATGCGCACCGCGCTGATCCTGCTCCTCGTGCTCGCGATCGCGGCGATCCCCGGCTCGATCTTCCCGCAGCGGATGGCCGATCCCAACGGCGTCACGCAGTGGGAGCGCGACAACCCCGATCTCTTCCCGATCCTCGACGGCCTGAAGCTGTTCGACGTCTACCTGTCGCCGTGGTTCTCGGCCATCTATCTGCTGCTGTTCGCCTCGCTCGTGGGTTGCGTCATCCCCCGCATCAAGCACCACGCCAAGGCTCTGCAGGCTCGACCGCCGCGCACGCCCGCACGTCTGAAGCGACTCGCCGATTTCCGCGCGGTCGAGCGCACATCGACGGATGCTCCGGCCGAGGCCGCAGCGTCCATCGACATCGCGCAGAAGCAGCTCAAAGCCCTGGGCTATCGCGTCGAACGATACGACGACAAGCGATCGTCGTCGGTCTCGGCCGAGCGCGGCTATTGGCGCGAGACCGGCAACCTGCTCTTCCACCTGGCGCTCGTCGGCGTGCTCATCACGGTCGGTGTCGGCGGCGGATTCGCGTATACGGGTCAGCGCGTGCTGGTCGAGGGAGAGACGTTCGCGAACACCCTGCTCGACTACGACTCCATGAACCGCGGACGCTTCGTGAGCGACGGCGCACTCGCGCCGTACTCGATGCGCCTCGACAGCTTCGACGTCACCTACCAGCCGTTCGGCGAACCCGGTTCGGGCCAGGCGGGCGACTTCTCGGCCAACGTCACGGTGCAGGAGAACGGTGAGGAGCGCACCGGTTCGGTCAAGGTGAACGAGCCGCTCGGCGTAGCCGACGACAACGTCTTCCTGCTCGGAAACGGCTATGCGCCGACAGTCACCGTGCGCGACCCTGAAGGCGACGTGGTGTTCACGAACAGCACGCCCTTCCTGCCGCAGGACAACAACATGACCTCGCTGGGTGTCATCAAGATCCCCGACGGCCTGAGCGAGCAGGTCGGTCTGGTCGGCTTCTTCTACCCGACCACGGCGGCGCTCGATACGGGCGCCTTCGTCTCGGGCTTTCCGGAGTTGACGAACCCGACCCTCACGCTCGACGTGTACACGGGAGATCTCGGGATCAATGAGGGCATCCCGCGGTCGGTCTACGTGCTCGACACGACCGGCATGACGAAGGTCACGGGCCGCACGACCGACCTTGAGTCGATCGAGCTGACGCCGGGACAGACCGCCGACCTGCCGAACGGCATGGGCACCGTCACCTTCGAGGACGAGTCCCCAGCGGGGGCCACCGACGCGTCGCAGTCGGTCAAGCGCTTCGCCTCGCTGCAGATCCACCGCGATGCCTCGGGGCCGTGGGTGCTCGGCTTCGCGCTGCTCGCCCTCGGCGGGCTGATGCTCGCCCTGTTCATCCCTCGCCGCCGCGTGTGGGTCAAGGCGACGGCCGCCGACGGCGCGGTCTCGCTCGAGTACGCCGGTCTCGCCCGAGGTGAGGATCCCACACTCGCCACGGCCGTCGACGACCTCGTGGCCGGTCACGCCCGGCTGCTCGACGCGGCGGGAGTCACCGCGGCGACGCCCGAGCCCGAGATCGAGCCCGAGCCCGAGATCGAGCCGAGCGCGACCCCTGAGACCGAATCCGAGGGCGACCCCGACCGCCCCGCATCCGACACCCCGAAAGTAGACTGACATCATGTTCGACCTCGAAGTGATCTCGCCGATCCTGCTCTGGACGGCGATCGCGATCTACGCGGCGGCCTTCGTGGCCTTCGCCTTCGATCTCGCCCGCCGGTCGCAGCTGTCGGCCGACTCTGCGAGCGTTCGCGAGTTCGAACTCGTCGGTTCTGGGGCTGGTGCGGGTGCTTCCGCACGCGGGGGCAAGGCAGCGAAGGGCGCCGCTGCGGCATCCGACTCCGACGCTGCCCCGCAGCGATTCGTGATGGCCCGGATCGGCACATCGCTGACCGTCCTGGCATTCGTCTTCCACCTCGCCGCGACCCTCACGCGCGGTTTCGCAGCCGGTCGCGTGCCGTGGGCGAACCTGTACGAGTTCGCGATGATGGGCACGCTCCTGATCGTCGCGGTATTCCTCGTGGTGCTGACGCGCATCGACCTGCGCTTCCTCGGCACGTTCATCACCGGTCTCGTCGTCATCCTGCTCGGCCTCGCCGCCACCAACTTCTATGTCGACGTGTCGCCGCTGATGGATCCGCTCAAGAGCGTGTGGCTCGTGATCCACGTCTTCGTGGCCTCGCTGGGCACCGCGTTCTTCGCCCTGGCGTTCTCGCTCTCGGTGATCCAGCTGATGCAGTCGCGCCGTGAGCGCCTGATCTCCGAGGGCGCAGAGAAGACGGGCCCCGGGTTCCTCCGCACGTTCCCCGGATCCGAGCGCCTCGAGAGCATGGCCTACCGGTTCACGATCATCGGGTTCATCCTCTGGACGTTCACGCTCATCGCCGGATCGATCTGGGCCTACTACGCCTGGAGCCGCTTCTGGGGCTTCGACGTCAAGGAGACCTGGACCTTCGTCATCTGGGTGCTCTACGCCGGATACATCCACGCCCGTGCGACGCGCGGTTGGCGCGGCAACCCCTCGGCCTGGCTGGCGATCGTCGGCTTCTCGGCCGTGCTCTTCAACTTCACGATCGTCAACGTGTTCTTCAAGGGCCTGCACGCCTACTCCGGCCTCAGCTAGACCGCCCCGCCCAGGGACTGATCGGGCGTCAGCGGAATGAGCGCAGTCCGAAGGGGATCACCTCGGAGTGCTCGACGCCGTCTTCGTACCAGACGAACTCCGCCTCCGAGATGGTCTCTGCGGGGCGCTTGCTGAGCGACCGGCGCGACTTGTGCGACAGCTCGGTCCAGGCCGCGACCGACAGGGTCTTCGCGTAGATCACCGAGAGGTGGAACGTCCACTCCGCAGTGCTCCGCTCATCGAGGCGACGGAAGTCGGTGGCCTCGAGGGCAGTGCTGAGATTCGCATAGGCGGACACGAGAGACGACGTGCGCGTCAGCCGCAGGATCACGATCTGCCACGGCGTCGGGAACACGTCGACGGCCTCGGCGACGACCTCGATCGGACGCTGCGCGACCGCCCACTCGCGGATCAGCGAGAGCACCTCCTCACGGCGCTCGGGTTCGTGAAAGGCGCGGAGCGTGACGTGTTCGGTGTGCGGGTGCGGTGCGTCCATTCGGCCGAGCGCAGACCTCTGCTCGGCGCGGTAGACGTCGGAGACGGCCCTCGTCGGGCGCAGCACGAGGTACTGCTGACCCTCCAGCGAAGCGAGCTGGGCGGGCGAGGACATGAAGGGTCGGCGCATCTCCTGATCGTACGTGCGTCGAGGGAGGGCTGAATACCGTCTCCTTCATGGCGGGCACGGATTCGGAGCGGATACGCGACGCGCCGCGCATCGAGGACGATGCCCGGCGCGTCGGCGGGCGGGGTCCGGAACTGTGCTCGGGCGGGATCCGGAGCTGTGCTCGGGTGGGATTCGGAACTGTGCTCGGGCGGGGTCCGATGGTGTGCCCCGAGGGCGTCGGATCGGATGCTCAGGCGGTCGCGAGCGCGGCCTTGGCCGAGGTGGTGCGCCGGAGCGCCACGGCCACGGTGGTGGCGACGAGAGACAGCATGCCCCAGACGACGAGTCCTGCCGCGGCGCCTCCGTTCGCGGCGATCAGGCCGGTGAACGCAGGGGCGGTCGGGAGTGCCGCGCCGAGGTCGGCGAGCCACCCTGGCACCGTGGAGATCAGCCCCGTCGCGACGGCGAGGACGCCCACCAGAGCACTGATCCAGCGGCCGACGCCGCCGAAGACCGCCACGAGGGCCTGGTTGACGGCCGCGAACACGATGCCCGCGAGCACCGCGATGCCCGCGAACGCCCACCAGGTGCCGGCGTCGTAGCTCGCCACGATCTGCACGATCAGCGACACGAGCAGACCCTGGGCCGCACCGATGGCGGCGGCGGGTGCGAAGGCGCGGAGAGCGAGCCCGGCGGAGGAACGTCGAGACGTCAAGGTGCGGGCCGTGTGGGCTCTCATGACGAGGAACGATGCGAGAGCGCCGAACCACAGCACGACCGCGGTGAGCAGCGGGATGGCGGTGGGCCCGAAGATCGTCGCGCCGTCCGCACCCTTCGATGCGACCGGGTCGGCGATCACCGAGGCGAGCGACGTCGACTCCGAGTCGCTGAACGACGGGAGTGAGTCGGCTGCCGTACGCAGGCCGCCCGCGAGATCACCCGTGCCGGTTGCGAGCGTATCGAGTCCCGTCGAGAGCTCCGTGGCGCCGGTCGCGAGGTCGGTCGCTCCGCTGGAGAGCTGTCCCGCTCCACTCGACAGCGCGCGTGCACCCGCGGCGGATTCGTCGAGACCCTGGGAGGCGAGCTGGTTGAGGCCGTCGGCGAGGGTGGTCGCGCCGGCGCCGGCCTGGCGGAGCTGCGTGGCGATCGTCGCAGGTGCTGTGGTCGCCACCTGCTTGATGCCCATCTCCGTGCCCGCGGCACCGTCTGCGAGATCCTTGAGACCGGTGCAGTAGTCCTCGCCGAAGAGAGCGGGGTCGCACGCGTCGGCATACTGCTTGATGCCGCTTGCCACGGAGGCAGCGCCATCGGTGAGCTGGGCCGGGACGATTCCGTCTCGTTCCAACGCAGCTGCACCGTTCGTCAGGCCCTGCCCGAGAGTCGTGGCTCCGCCGGCGGCCTCCCGAGTCTTCGAGGCGAGCGTGTCGAGACCGGAGGCGAGCGACGAGGCGCCCGTGCCGAGCTCGGCGGCACCAGACGCCAGTTGCGTGGCGCCGTCGGGGATCGCTGCGGCACCGGTCGCGGCATCCCGAGCTCCCGTGGCGAGCTGCACGGCACCGTCTGCGGCGTCGCCGATCTGGTCGCCGATGGTGGTGAAGCCGACGAGGATGTTCTCGGTCGTCGCTTCCGACAGCAGCGTTCCCATGCTCGACGCCGCCACGTTCGCGATCTGGCTGGTGATGAGGTCATCGGCGACCAGGCCGTCGTCGGGGGTCGTGACCTGGATCGTCGCCTGCTCGGCCTCGCCTCCGCCGTCCGAGATCGCCTGACCTGCGGAGGTCGCAGCGGCCGAGAACTCCTCGGGGATCGTGATGACCGCCTGGTACGAGCCGTCTGCGAGCCCTTCGGCCGCGTCATCCTCGTTCGAGATGACCCAGGTGAGGTTGGAGTCCAGTTCATCTGAACCCTCGACGAGCCCCGACGCGAGCTGGCGACCGAGGGGGGTGAGCTGTCCGTCGATCTCGACCGGTTCGTCGAGGTTGACGATCGCCGCCGTCATCGAGTCCAGTCTCTCGGTCGGGTTCTGCAGCGCGGCGACGAGGATGCCGCCGACCGCCGCCGGCAGCAGCAGGATGCCGAGGATCGTCAGCCAGGTGATGGGCTTGCGCGAACGGGCGCGTTCGATGGGGAGGGTCATGCGTTCACCTCGGTCGATTCGGAGGGTTCTTCCGCGCCATGCGGCGTGGGGGAGAGTGCGGCGGGTGCATCGATGTCGATCACCTCTGCGGGGCTGCGCCCGGCATCCGCGATCACGTCGAGGGCGATCTCGGGAGAGAGTGCGGTGAGCAGCACCGCGGTCGAGCTGCGGGCATCGCGCAGGCGGGCTGCGAGCTGGTCGCGCTCGGGGCGCGAGAGGCGGTCGACGCCGTCGATCACCACGAGAGCAGGACGACCGCGCAGCGCCTCGGACAGGTCGGCCGACAGATTCGCGCTGTCCGCGGCGATGACCGCGCCGACGTGCGAACGCACCCAGGCGCCCCGCCCCGGGAGCAGGTGCCCGGCCACACGGAGGCGGCCGTCGTCGGGGGCCACTCGGCCGGCGATCGCCAGGGACAGGGCACGCAGAGCTCCGCCCGAGGAACCGGTCAGCACGGCGGTCGCACCGGGAGCGAGCCGGACGTGGAGCCGGTCGATGCCGGCATCTGCGAGCACGAGATCGTCGGCGGCCACGACCGAACCGTCTCCGGGCCACGCGGCCAGGTGCCGTTCGCGCTCGACGGCTTCGCCCTCGATGTCGACGCTCGGCAGGATCTTCTCCAGCCAGGCGGGGATCTCCCAGGCGCGCTCGCCGAGGATCGCCATGAGTGCGGGGATCAGCGTCATCCGCACGAGGAACGCATCGATCGCGATACCCGCGGCGAGACCCAGCGCGATCGGCTTGAGCGACGAGTCGCCTTCAGGGACGAAGGCCACGAACACGGCGAACATGATCAGCCCGGCCGCGGTGACGACCTTGGCCGAGCCCGTGAAACCGGTGCGCACAGCCCGCAGTGCCGCGGCGCGGCGGGTCGCCCGATCCGGGCTCCTGCCCTCGGGGTCGTGCACGAAGTCCTCGCGCATCCGCGAGACGAGGAAGACCTGGTAGTCCATCGCGAGTCCGAACAGCACGCCCATGAGGATGATCGGCATGAAGCTGATGATGGGGCCGACCTTCGCGACGTGCAGGGCGTCGGCGAACCAGCCCCACTCGAACACCGCTCCCACGATGCCGAACCCGGCGACGATCGAGAGCAGGTAGCCCGCGGCGGCTGTGATCGGCACCCAGAGCGAACGGAACACGATCGTCAGCAGGATCAGTGAGAGTCCGATCACGAAGATGCCGAACGGCAGCAGGGCGTTGCCGAGCTGGTCCGAGATGTCGATGCCCACGGCCGTGAACCCGGTGACCTTCAGATCGATGCCGAACTCGTCGAGCCACTCGTCGTGGTGGGAGCGGAGCTCTCGCACCAGGTCCGCGGTCGCGGGATCGTCGGCAGCCGTCTCGGGGATGATCTGCACGATGCCGGTGTCGGCGGTCTCGTTCGGGGTCGAGAGGGCGACCTCCTTGACCCCGTCGATCTTCGCGACCGCCTCACCGAGGTCATCCATCAGCGCCACGGGGTCGGTGGAGGTGACGATGGTGCCGGTGAGGATCAGGGGGCCGTTGAAGCCGGGGCCGAACTCCTCGCCGACGAGGTCGTAGCTCTGCCGGGCCTCGGAGTCCTTCGGGAGCACACCGGCGTTGGGCAGGGCAAGATTCAGGCTCAGGGCCGGAATCGCGACGATGCCGAGGCCGATCACGACGGCGAGCGACACGAGGACCGGGCGCGTGGTCACGCCGGTCACCCAGCGCTCGCTGAACCGTCGACGCGGGGCAGGGGCGGCCTTCCCCTTCTTCGCCCGGGGTGCCTTGCGCGGGCGGCCGGCGACGCGGCCCTTCATGAAGCCGAGCAGTGCGGGGGTGAGGGTCACGGCGATCGCCACGGCGACGGCGACCGCGGCGGAGGCGGCGATGCCCATCGTCGTGAGGAAGGGGATGCCGGCGAAGCCGAGTCCGATCAGTGCGATCAGCACCGTGACGCCGGCGAACACGACGGCCGAGCCTGCGGTTCCCACCGCGCGGGCGGTCGACTCCTCGGGGTCGACGCCCTCGCGGACCTGGTCCTGGTGCCTGGCCATGATGAACAGCGCATAGTCGATGCCGACCGCGAGTCCGAGCATGAGAGCGAGCAGCGGAGTGGTCGAGGAGACCGTGGCGAAGGCGGTGGCGGCGAAGATGCCGGCCATCGAGATGCCCACGCCGAGGATGGCGGTGAGCAGCGGCAGCCCCGCGACGACGAACGAGCGGAACGTCACGATCAGCACCAGCAGGGCGATCAGGAGCCCGACGGCCTCGGTGAGGGTCACGCCGGGAATGGACGTGGCGAAGAGGTCGCCCCCGAGCGCGGTCTGGGATCCGGCCGGGAGCTCGTCGGCGAGGTCGGCGACGACGGCTCGGAGGTCGTGCTGCGTCTCGTCCGAGACGTCGCTGGCCTGGCCGTCGAACTGCAGGCGGATGATGCCGGCGGTCTCGTCGTCGTTGATCATGCCGCTGACCATCTCGTCGAACGGCGAGGTGGCCGAGAGCACGGAGTCGTCGAGGTCGGCGAGCTCGGCGACGGCATCCTCGATGTCCTCCCGATACGCGTCATCGGTGATCGAGTCGCCGTCTGCGGCGACCACGATGATCTGCGCGCTGGTGCCGCTGACAGCCGGGAACGAGCGGTTGAGCTGTTCGAGACCCGCCTGCGACTCGGTTCCGGGAATCGAGAAGGAGTTGTCGGTTCCCGCTCCGAGTGCGAGAGCGCCGGCGCCGGCGATGCCGAGCACGAGGAGCCAGGAGACGAGGACACGCCACGGGTGCCGGTAGGACCAGCGGCCGAGCGAGGACAGGAGTGTGGACACGAAGCACCTCAGGGAATCCGGGTTGGATACACAGGTGTATCCAATACATAGATGTATCGTAAGGTCATCCGAGCCCCGGAGTCTGTGTGCGGGGTGTGAGAATGAGAGGCAGGAGGAATCGATGACGACACCCGCCACCCGTAGTCGCGAGAACACGCGAGCCCGGCTTCTGGATGCCGCTGCACAGGTCTTCGCCGAGGTCGGCCTCGATGGTGCATCCGTCGAAGCGGTCTGCGACCGCGCCGGATTCACGCGAGGCGCGTTCTATTCGAACTTCGAGTCCAAGGACGAGCTGTTCCTGATGCTCGCAGGAAGCGTCGCCGAGCAGCGCGTCAGCGCTGTGCGCGCCCGTGTCGACGAGATCGCCGCCGAGGGCGGACTCTCAGAGGGGTGCGATCCGGTCGAGCTCGTCCAGCGCATCATGGATGCGGGCGGCGATGACCGCCTCGGCGTGATGCTGATGAGCGAGATCCGCATCCGCGCGCTGCGGGACGCGCAGTTCGGTGCCGCCTACCTCGTGCAGGAGCGCGAGATGGTCTCGAGCATCGCCGTCATCATCACCGACATCGTCTCGGTGAGCTCGCTCGAGCTGAAGATCCCGGCAGACGAAGCGGCGCGCATGCTGATGATCATCTGGGAGGGAATGACCGTGCGCGGTGCGATGGCCGGCCAGGACTCCGACCAGCTGCGCCACTCGGGCGGAGAAGAACTCGGAAGGCTCGTGCAGCTGCTGCTCGCCGAGTGACCCCGTCCGGCACAACTGCATGCCGGGATGACGGATGCATGCCGAGACGGGCGATCGCGACCTGCATCCGTGATCTCGGCATGCAGGTGAAGCCTGAGGTCAGCGCGCGTCGAGCACCGCGTAGCACCCAGCGAGGCGATCGAGCCACCAGTCGCGACGGTCCTCGGAGGCTGCGAGGCGGGTGAGCGCCGCCGCATCCGGGGTGACGCGCGCCGCGGGGATCGAGCCGTCGACCGGGCGGAGGTCGGCGACGTCGTCGAGGAAGAGCGACGCGGTGCCGAGACCGCAGTCGTAGTCGAGGGTCGGGAGGGCCGCGGCGAGAGCCGCGCCCTGAGACAGGCCGACGGCCGTGTCGAGTGCGCTCGAGACGACGACCGGCAGGCCTGCTGCCGTGATGATCTGCAGCGCGTGCGTGATGCCGCCGAGCGGCTGGGCCTTGATCACGAGCAGGTCGGCGGCCTTCTCGCGAGCCACCGCGAGCGGATCGGACGACTTGCGGATGCTCTCGTCGGCAGCGACCGGAATGCCCATGTACTTCACGCGCCCGCGCAGCTCGGCGAGCTCGGGCACTGTGGCGCACGGCTGCTCGACGTACTCGAGGTCGAACTCGTTGAGGGCATGCACCGCGTGCTCTGCCTCGTCGACGTTCCACAGTCCGTTGGCGTCGACGCGGATGCGTCCCTCGGGCCCCATCGCCTCACGCACCGCTCGCACACGGGCGATGTCGTCGGCGAGCGTCTGGCCCGGCTCGGCAACCTTGACCTTGGCGGTGCGGCAGCCGGCGAATCGCGCCAGCACCTCGGCCACCCGTGATGCGTCGATCGCCGGGATCGTGGCGTTGACCCCGATCCGTTCGCGCAGGGGCTCCGGCTGCGGCCTCCAGGCGAAATCGATCGCGGCTGCGAGCCAGGTCGCCGCCTCCGCGTCCTCGTACTCGAGGAACGGGGAGAACTCCGCCCACCCCTGCGGTCCTTCGAAGAGTAGCGCCTCCCTGGTGTCGACGCCGCGGAATCGGGTGTGCATCGGCAGTGCGACGATCCGGGCCGAGCTGAGCAGGTCTGCGAGCGGTGGGAGCATGTGCTCATTCTGCTCTGTGCCCGCGCGCCGATGGCATCCGCCGTGCCGAAGGCGGTGCGTCAGGTCAATCGCTTCTGCAGTTCGCCGAGTCGCTCGCTGGGCTCGAAGCCGAGCAGCGTGTTGACGGCGAGCATGTGCGCGTTCGACTCGGCGTTGTAGGTGTAGACAGCCCGGGTCCGGGGTGCCTGGCGGTGCAGCATCCGCAGGTTGGCGACCTTCACGGCGATGCCGAGACGATGCCCGCGGTCGGCGGCGCGCACGAGGGTTCCCCACTGGTACGCATTCCTGTCGTCGCTGGAGACGACCAGCTGGGAGTACGCGGCCGCATCGCCGTTCGGGCTGAGGGCGAGGGTTCCGAACGAGAGACGCCGCTGTCGGTCGATCAGCTGCTCGCTCTCGCGGATGCTGTCGGCATCGGGCTTCTGCGGCTCGATGTCGAGTTCGCCGGTCGGTGCTTCGGTCTCGAGCATGGCATCGAGGATCGTCCAGCGCTCCACGACATCGTCGGGAACGCGACCGACCCAGCTGCGGAGCTCGTAGCCTGCGGTCGAGCCGGCGATGTCGGTCTCGATGCTGTCGAGCAGCGAGGGGGCGACGGGCAGGGCGAGTCTGCTCTGCACGTCGCCGAGAGCGAGCGCGTAATCGTGCGCCCGGGCGAACTCGCGCCCGGGGGAACCGGATCCCTCCGATCCGCGTTCATAGGGCCAGGACGTCGAGCCGTGCGCGGTGCTCCGGCCGGATGCCACGGCTTCGCCCTCGAGGAACGCCAGCGCGGTCGATCCGATGCCGCGCCGGCGGTGACGCGGGGGCACGCTGACGGCCAGGTGCGCGACGTGCGTGTTGTCCTTCAGGGGCAGAGCCAGACTCGCGGAGCCGACCACCTCGTCGCCGTCGCGCAGCAGATACGCCCGCCGATCGACGACGGCGGACTCCTGCTGCAGCTCGCTCCGGCTCTCGGCGAGAGACCAGACGACGGCATCCGAGCCGCGGTCCGCCCGTTCGGCAGCGGCGTAAGCCTGCCCCCACGCCTCCACCTCGATGGGATCGAACGGGTCGATGCGGGAGATCTCTACGGTCATGCGCTCACGGTACTTCGTGAATGTGGGCCACGAGCGCTACACAAATGTGTGATTGACAATGGTGTGTGACGCACAGTACTGTGACGGACATGAACGAGACCCTCGACACGCATCTGCAGGAACTGCGGCGCGGCACCGTGGTGCTGGCCTGCCTGCAGCTGCTGCGCACGGCGGGGTACGGCTACGCGCTGCTCGAGGAACTCGAGCGCCGAGGCTTCGCCACCGACGCGAACACGCTGTACCCGCTGCTTCGCCGGCTGGAGAAGCAGGAGTACCTCACGAGCGAGTGGAACACCGACGAGGCACGGCCCCGCAAGTTCTACCGCACCTCGGAGACCGGCATCCGGCTCGCCGACACACTGACCCAAGAATGGCGATCGCTCACGACGGCGATCGCGACCCTCACAGCCGAGGAGAACTGACATGAACACGACGGCCACGCTCACCGAGCGGTACATCAGCGCCACCATCCGGAGCCTCACCCCCGAAGTGCAGGGCGACGTGCGCGCCGAACTCGAAGGCTCCATCGGCGATGCGATCGACGCCAGGCTCGAACAGGGGGAGACGCCTGAGGAGGCCGAACGTGCGGTCCTCACGGAGCTCGGCGACCCCGGCATCCTCGCCGCCGGCTTCGCCGACCGCCCGCTGCACCTGATCGGCCCGAAGTACTACCTCGCGTGGTGGCGGCTGCTCAAGATCCTGCTCTGGATCGTCCCCGCCTGTGCCTTCGGAGGGGTCGTCCTCGGTCAGCTGCTCGACGGTGCGCCGACGGGCGAGATCATCGGCACAGCGGTGGTCGCCGCACTCGGCTCCGTCGTCCACATCGGATTCTGGGTCACGCTCGTCTTCGTCATCCTCGAGCGCGCCGGCGCGGACACCGGAGTGAAGTGGAACGTCGACCAGCTGCCGGAGCCGACGCAGAACGGTGCGGGACGTGCCGATGCGATCGCCTCCCTGGTGTTCCTGGCTCTCGGAATCGGCGCGGTGCTCTGGGATGCCTTCATCGGCTTCTTCCCGACAGGCGGC
>Ga0308166_1001916_pt1 | contig 20554 bp, 11 predicted proteins | sample PhyCR2_2_FD_202137 | JGI IMG/M metagenome (GOLD analysis project Ga0308166, IMG submission 202137) | Phyllosphere microbial communities from UC Gill Tract Community Farm, Albany, California, United States - DLSLCC.R2 | ecosystem: Host-associated > Plants > Phyllosphere > Unclassified | place... | reverse complement strand
AACAACAGATTGAAAACACATTAGCTCAAAAAATCTTGTCGGGAGATTTTGTTGCAGGTGATACTATTTTAGTTAAAGGCGAAAATGGGCATTTGGTCTTCGATAAAATGAAACTCAGCTAAGCTTTTTCTGCTAAAACCGAAAAGAGAATATGGAAACATATTCTCTTTTTTTTTATTTTCTATAGAGTTGGCACTGATGTACAGGTCTGAGTTAAAAATCTATAAAACAACGTGAATCTTCACAAAATACGTGTGAAATATTTCAGGTTTTAAAATGATCAATGTTAATGGTCGGGAAGTCTATTTATAAGATTGCGACATGTTTAAAAAATTGTTAATTTTGTTCGATATAACGAACAATAACAATTTAGGATAGATGCAATGAACAATAAACAAGGATCTGCGCTGTGTGTTTTAGGCCTTATTACGCTGATACCAATGAATGTTTTGGCAGCGCAGCCTCTGAGTGAAGGGGCATTAGCGACACAGACTGGAGCGGTAAATGCAGCTTTACCTGTGATTATTGCAAAAGCTCAAGACGATGCTAAAAAACCTGTGGTAGAACAACAACAAGCACGTCAGGCATTGGGCGATAATTATTTACAGCAAGTTCGATGGGATGCGCTTAGAACGAGCGTACTTTCTCCTTATCAAGAACAAAAACAAAATCATGTTTTAGATAGTAAAGAAAAGAAGAAACTGGAAATGATTGCGTTACCCGAAAGAGCAGACCGCTTTACCAAATATGATTTTGAATCAAAAAATGTTCATGGTGAGGTTATTATTACCGTGAAGTAATAATAACCTCTAATCTTATTAATATTGATCTAGACTAGGATGCTGGATTTTCCAAGCACGGTGGATTTTCTGATTACGTTTAAAATCAAGTCCAATCGTTTCAGAAGTGATTTCTTCAACCTGAAAAATAGCTTCGATCTCTTCATCCATTTCAAAACCACGATAGTTGTTTGAGAAATAGAGCGTTCCTTCACTGTTTAATCGGTTCATTGCACGTTTAATGAGTGAAACATGGTCACGTTGGACGTCGAAAGTACCATAGAATTTTTTAGAGTTTGAGAATGTCGGTGGATCGATAAAAATAAGATCGTATTGTTCATGACCTTCTTTTAACCATTCAAAACAGTCGCTCGCAAAGAACATGTGTTGTTCATCTGCATGATCTACAGTAAGACCGTTTAAAACGAAGTTTTCTTTTGACCAGCTTAAGTAGGTATTAGATAAGTCTACACTTGTCGTGCTTGCAGCACCGCCTAAAGCAGCATGTAAGCTTGCTGTAGACGTATAACTATATAAGTTCAAGAAGTGCTTACCACGAGCTTCTTGAGCAATACGTAAACGCATTTGACGGTGGTCAAGGAATAAACCTGTATCTAGGTAATCTGTTAGATTCACTAAAATTTTAGCTTTACCTTCTTGAACGATAAAACGTTTTGAAGCTGTACTTTGTTTCGTATATTGATTAGTACCTGTTTGGCGCGCACGTGTCTTAATAAAGATGGCATCGCGGTTTAATCCTGTAACAGCACGAATCGCAGCGAGTGCCAAATTAAAACGTTTTTTTGCTTTTTCAGGATCGATCGTTTTTGGTGGTGCATATTCCTGAACATGTAAGCGATCGCCATATAAATCTACAGCGACATTAAAGTCAGGTAAGTCTGCATCATACAAACGTAAGCAATAAACATTTTCTTTGGTTGCCCATTTTTTCAGGGCAGTCATATTTTTTTGCAAACGGTTAGCAAAATCTTGAGCTTCTTCCATTTCAATAGGTTGAGCTTGCCAAGTTGCTAAAAATGGCTGAGTTACTTTTTCTGGCTTAATTGAACCAAAACGAATGTAAATCGGTAACTTACCATTCATTAAACGCAAGGTTTCAGGTGCTTCAAATGCTAAAACATCGGCTTGTTCAATTTGAGCTGCAATAATAGCTGCATATTGATTTGGGAAATGTTTTTGTAGAAGTGCAGATAAACCTAAGTAAAGAGAGCGGTTAGAGGCTTTATCACCTAAACGTTCACCATATGGAGGGTTTGTAACAATAAATGCAGTTTTGCCTTCAGCAGAAAAATCAGGCCAGTCAGCTAAAGTACGTTCTTCAATTTGAATTTGACCTAATACTTTTTCAAAGCCTGCCGCAATAATATTTTCACGAGTTGCTTTTACCGCTTCCCAATCTGCATCGTAGGCATAAAATTTAGGTAAAGGTAATTCTAGCGCTTTTTCATGACGTTCTGCTGCTTCAGCTTTAAGTGAAAGCCAAAGTTCGCGATCATGACCATGCCAACCATTAAAACCAAAACGGCGAACAAGTCCTGGTGCACGGTCAGTCAAAATCATTAATGCTTCAATAATAAATGTACCTGAACCACACATTGGGTCGAGCACGATCTCTGGCTTACGTTGCTGAAGCTGAGCTTTTTGCAAGATTGCCGCAGCAAGGTTTTCTTTAATTGGCGCATCCGTCATATAACGACGGTAACCACGTTTATGTAATGAATCACCAGATAAATCTAGGCAGTAGGTATGTTCAGTTTTACCTGCTAAAACATAGAGCGTAATTTCTGGTTGTTTGGTGTCAATGCTTGGACGACGACCTACAGCTTCCATAAAGGAATCGACAACACCATCTTTTGCTCTAAGTGTGGCAAATTGAGTGTTAACCTTAATTTCACGCTCTGCATGTAAACGAATTGCAAAAGTACTTTGTGGTGCAAAAATAAGTGACCAGTCAAAGCTAATTGCACCTTCATAAAGCTCTTCAGCGACATCACGTGCATCGTGTGTATGTTCAAGTTCATAAGTATGAATTGGAAGTAAAACACGAGAAGCAAGACGCGACCACATACAGATGCGGTAAGCATGTTCAAGCGTTCCTTCAATGATTAAACGTCCTGCTTTACGTTCTGTCACTTTGGTGCCAAGCTGTTCTATTTCTTCTTGTAAGAGGGCTTCTAAACCATCAGCACAAGTAATCCAATAGTGGTTTAAACGTAAAGAGGTATTCATAAACTCGATTGACCAAAACATATAAATATTAACGATGCAAAGTTTAACTTATTTTGATGTGTAAAGGTTTTTAAATTATTGCAACCTATCATAATCCAACCAATAAACTGATTTTTAAAGATTAAAACAATTAAAGTGGTATGTATTTTGCTAACTCAATCCTATCAATGGTTATTTAATTAACAAACATAGCCAGTTTTTAACCATTTTATTATTTTAAATTGATGGGGTAATTATAAATGAAAGACATGATGGGGAATGGTTTTATTGCTAATGCAGATGCTTTCTCAGTATCTACACAAATATATGTACGCATGCGTAGGGTGACGGGGCGAGTAATTGATGCAATGTACGTTGTCCAAAATAAAGATTATGCAAAATATGTCATTGCGCTGGCACTAGAAACAGAGGATGACGAATTAAAACGATGTGTTGAGCGATTGAAATCGTTGGTTGAGACAATACCTGAGCTTTCTCAAAAAGAAAAAATTGCTGTTGTTAAAGTCGATGAAGAGTCGGAAATTACCGCTGAGGATATTTATCGGGCACAAGTTCCGCACCATTACATTGGTGCATTAAGGTAATTGCCAATAAGGTTCTAAATTTTCTGGTCAATTTAGGGCCTTATTCTGTAAAGTTCTTCTGCGAAAAGAGCGGAATTCAGCTACACTATGCACGTTTTCGCGATTCGACCCATAGGAATCCATTATGCATATTGCAGCGTTGCATTAACCGTCCGCTCTTAGAGGGATTGACGGTTATGAATCTCTTCTTTGAAAACTCCACACGTACCCGTACTACTTTTGAAGCAGCAGCAAAACGTTTGTCTGCCAATGTACTGAACATTGATATTGCACGTTCAAGTACTTCAAAAGGTGAAACTCTGCGCGATACGCTCTGGAACCTTGAAGCAATGGCAGCGGATATCTTTGTTGTTCGCCATTCATCTTCGGGTGCTGCACATTTCATTGCTAAAGATGTATGTCCAAAGGTTGCGATTATTAATGCAGGGGATGGACGTCACGCGCATCCAACGCAAGCGATGCTTGATATGCTGACTATTCGCCGGGAAACTAAAAAACCATTTGAAGATTTAAGCGTTGCCATTATCGGGGACATTAAACACTCTCGCGTAGCACGTTCGGATGTAGCTGCATTACAAACCCTAGGTTGTAAAGATATTCGCGTGATTGCACCGAATACATTATTGCCAGTGGGCTTTTCTGAATATGGCGAGCACGTTCGCTTGTTTAACAAGATGGATGAAGGCATTACCGATTGTGATGTCATTATTGCTTTACGTATTCAAAACGAGCGTATTGACTCACCAGCGTTATCTTCACAATCTGAATTCTACAGAATGTATGGTTTAAACAAAGAACGTCTTGGTTTAGCTAAACCAGACTGTATTGTGATGCATCCAGGACCAATGAACCGTGGTGTAGAAATTGATTCAAGTGTTGCTGATGGAGACCAGTCGGTTATTTTGAAACAAGTAACCAATGGTATTGCAGTTCGTATGGCCGTATTGGCGTTATCAATGCAAGGCCAACTCCAAGAGCAAGGTTTAATTGAAGCGATTACGTTGTAAGGAATGGATCACATGAGTATTGTAAAAATTGAAAATGTACGTGTGTTAGACCCAATCCAAAAAACAGACAGCGTACAAACTGTATATATTGAAAATGGCAAGTTGGTTGCTCCAGTAGAGCAAGTGGAGCAAACCATTGACGGACAGGGTAAATGGTTAATGCCAACCATGGTTGATTTATGCGCGCGTTTGCGTGAACCGGGTCAACAGCAACATGGGACATTGAAATCGGAAGGTAAAGCAGCACGTGCCAATGGTATTTTGCATGTTATTACACCACCTGATTCAAAGCCGATTGTACAAGACAACGGTGCTCTCATTCATGGCTTAATTGAAAAGGCATGGCATGATGGGGGCATTCACATGCATATCATTGGTGCTCAAACCCAAGGTTTAAATGGTAAACAACCAGCGAATATGGCGGGTCTGAAAAAGGGTGGTTGTACTGCTGTTTCGAATGCGAATGCTGCTTTTGAAAATGATGATGTAGTTATTCGTACCTTGGAATATGCAGCGGGTCTTGGTTTAACAGTCGTGTTTTATGCTGAAGAGCCGCAGATTGCTAAAGACGGATGTGCACACGAAGGCTTTATTGCTTCTCGCCAAGGTTTGCCAATGATTCCTGCAATTGCTGAAACTGTAGCAATTGCAAAGTATCTGCTTATGATTGAAGCAACTGGCGTAAAAGCTCACTTTGGTTTGTTATCTTGCGGTGCATCGGTTGAATTAATTCGCGCAGCAAAAGCAAAAGGTTTACCTGTGACTGCCGATGTAGCAATGCATCAGTTGCATTTAACTGAACACTTAACTGATGGTTTTAATTCACTTGCGCATGTTCGTCCACCATTACGTTCTGAGCAAGATAAAGAACTTTTACGTCAAGGCTTAAAAGAAGGCGTGATTGATGCAATTTGTACGCATCATGAGCCTTTAAGCAGCTCCGCAAAAATGGCACCATTTGCTGAAACTCAACCGGGTATTACTGCTTTTGATACTTATGTATCTTTAGGCATTCAACTCATTAATGAAGGCTTATTTGAACCTTTAGAGTGGGTGGAGAAAGTGACTAGCGTACCTGCGCAGGTTGCCAATATGACTACGCGTTGGGAAGATGAAGCAGGATGGGTATTAGTCGATCCTGAATTAAGCTGGACAGTAAGCAAAGACACAATTTTATCACAAGGGAAAAATACTCCATTGCTGGGTCAAAACCTTAGCGGTAAAGTACTTCAAACTTTTGCTAACTGATAAAACGGTTATTTAAAGTAAATTTAAAATATAAACAGGTAGATCAATAAGATCTGCCTGTTTTGTAAATACTAGATGGAAATTTGTATATAAATTATTTAAAAAACAACAAAAGATTGAGCGCACATTAGAATAAAAAACTATCAGCAAAGAGAAGTATTTGAATAATCAAAAGTTGCTGGTTACGACGTATAAAATTCGGGAGAATAACCAATGTCGATAAACCCTATAGAACTGCTTAAAGAAAAAGTATCATCAACAATATTAGATAATCAGGATGGATACCTAGGCGAAAAATCGAATGCTTTATCTAAGTTTTATCCAATTTTGCTTTCACTATTAGCTGCTAAACCTGATCTTATTGGACAATTAAAAAACAGTTTGGCTCCTTCGTTATCAGACCTTTTTTCTCATAATGACCAAATCAAGAATACTGTACTGACTCATTTAAGTGGTACAGCACCAAATAATGAAATCGAAAGCACACTCAACAGTGCAATTAAACCTAGCCTTAATGCAATTTCGGACGTTGCCGGAAATGATCAACAGAGTATTGTAAATTATTTACGTCAGCATGCAGATACCATTCGTTCGTATTTACCGGGATGGGCAGTAGGTCTATTAGCTCCTTTAGGACTTGGTGCAGGTTTATCCTCAGTTCCACATGCAACTTCAGCAGCCCCACCTTTAGCTGCAGCCAGTGAAAAAACAGGCAAATCTCGTGGGTTCCTCCCTATTATTGCCTTAATTATTTTGGGTCTTATCATTGCTTGGTTATGGCGTTCTTGCCAGCATAAAGAAGCTGTACCAGCACCTGAACCAACGGCTGCCAGTGGTGTTGAGGCTACTACCGCAGCTGCACCTGCGAGTTTAACCTTAAGCACAGATGATAAAGGTGCTGTTAGCCAGTGTCAGGCAGGTATTGGCGATCAAGGATTCTTAGCAACCCTACAAACTCAAGTTAAGCAGGTTTTCTCATCAACTCAGGATTGTAACGTTGATACTAGTCAAACATATGCAGCTGGATTTACAGATAAAGATGCACTTGCTGGCGTGCTTGGTGCATTAAAAGGTGTGCCAAATGCATCTTTAGAATGGATAGGTGACAAAATTACTTTGAAAGCAGGAGATGCAGCAGCGTTAGCAGCATTAACCGCAAAAGTAAAAGCTCTTGTTCCTCACACTGAAGTTGTTTCTACTGCACCAGAAACAGCTGAGCAATCTGTAAGCAATAGCTTAACTGCTTCGCAAACTGCTCTAGGCTCAATTGATCCGAATAATGTCGATGTAAATGCATTAGTAAAAGCACTTAACTTGCAAATCATTAACTTTGCGAGTGGCTCAAGTGATATTCCAGCAGACAACAAAGCTATTCTTGATCAAGCTGCAACACTTTTAAATAAAGTCAGTGGTGTGAAATTAAATGTGGGTGGTCACACTGACTCGACGGGTAATGCAGCAGCAAATAAAGCTTTATCACAACGCCGTGCTCAAGCTGTGGTCGACTATTTAACATCTAAAGGTGTAGACGGTTCTAAATTAGTTGCACAAGGCCATGGCTCTGATCAGCCTGTTGCAGAGAATACAACAGAAGAAGGACGCTTTAAAAATCGTCGTATCGAGTTTTCAGTAGCTCAATAATATTCTGATTTATGAAAAATTAGATATTTTAATTTGAAAAAAGCTTCTCATTTTGAGAAGCTTTTTGTTGAAATAAATAGTGTTGGATTGATATGAAAATCAGTTTGGTTGGAAGTGGGCGAGTTGCCTTTCATTTAGCAAAGGTGCTGTTGGCTCAAGGTCATCACATTGTACAAGTCTATGCGCGTGATTTTGAGAAGAATCAAAAGTTTGCACAGAAAATCCAAGCAAAAGCATGTCAGTCTCTTCGCGAATTTCAACCTGCCGATCTTATCATTTTAGCAGTTTCAGACAGTGCTATTGCAGAGCTTGCAAAACAGATTCATGAATTATTTCCTGACACACTTATGGTTCACACCTCTGGTAGTACTGATATTGAAGTCATCAGTCAGGTACATGGAAAAGCAGGGGTGTTTTATCCATTACAAACATTTAGCCTTGAAAGAGACGTTAATTGGCAAGCCACACCATTATTTGTTGAAGCGGTAACAGATGCGGATCAAGCAATACTTGTAGATTTAGCAAATAGCCTAAGTAATAGAGTATATCAATATACCTCAAAACAGCGTTTAACTTTGCATTTGGCAGCAGTATTTGCCTGTAATTTTAGTAACTATTGTTTTGATATGGCAAAGCAGGTTGTAGATAAAGAGCAAGTCGACTTTAGTTTGCTCTATCCTTTAATTATAGAAACAGCAAAAAAAGCGACTGAAAATGATCCAAAGCAAATGCAAACAGGGCCTGCGGTAAGGGGAGATCAGAATATCTTGGCAATGCATCAAGGCTTATTGGCTCAAGCAAATCGAGTTGATTTAAAACAGGTGTATCAACTTTTAAGTGATGGCATTTTGAAACGCCATCACTCGGATTAAAGTTTATTCAAAAATTAAGGTTCGCCGTTATTACCCCATTTTAAGAAGCCCGCACGTTGATTTAAACGTTCAAAATATTGGTCGACATTTTTAAGCGTTGGATGGTCAAAAGGTGTAGCTTTCCAGCGCTGTACCGATAGACCAATTGGAATATCCGCTAGAGTGAACTCAGTACCTGCAACATAGGCCTGAGTTTTTTCGAGTTGTTGATCGAGAATCTGCATATGATGATTCCAGTCATCAATACCTTGTTGTAATAAGTTTGGATCTTGATGATCTGGTGAATGTCTCAACAGAGACATAATTGTATAAGTCCAGCTGTTATTCAGCTCGATCGCTTGCCAATCAATCCATTGGTCAACAAAAAATCTTTCTTTTGCTTGAGTAGGGTAAAGCTGATGTTCTTTATCGTAAGCATTTGCCAAATAACGGATAATACTGTTGGACTGCCAAAGCACTAAATCACCATCTATAACAACAGGTATTTGCCCGTTTGGGTTTAATTGTAAATATTCAGGTGATTGAGCAGAGCGAAAGCCTCGTCCCCAGTCTTCTCTTTCATATTCAAGATTTAGTTCTTCACACAGCCATAAGACTTTGCGAACATTAATGGAGTTATCGCGCCCTAAAATTTTTAACATAGTGTTTTCTGACTTTTCGTGAATTTAAGTAAATTGAATGTAATACAAATTTTTTAGTTATTTAAGATTTAATAGTAAAAAAGATAAGAGAACAAAGACCGTTTATAAAAGCATAACTTTTATGATATTTATTATATTGCTGAAGTGAAAAATACAGACAGTTTTGTATATTAAGTGTTAAAATAATATATTGAAAATGAAAATATAAATTCTAAATGTATCTTAATTTTACAATTGATGATCAAGATAAGATCATAGGGGAAGGCGTAATCCAAGTAGGGTGGTTTCTGGTAGATGATAAGTCTGCATTACTTTATGAACCACCTTATCGAATGCGTTCAAAATCTGAAACCAAGCATGCTAAGTCAGCGAGTCGTTGTCCTGCAGTATTACAACTCGAAAGTCGCTACTTTGTAGTGAATTGTCCTTTTGATTTTCATTTAAGATTTGCCCGAGATGCAAATGGAAAACCAACTTTAGTTAATGTATTAGGCGACCAGTCACCTGTTCGATCCAATAAATTACGTGAGTTGCTAACGTTGGTAAATGAAAATGAATGGCGGACACCCCAAGTGCCAATTCTTCAACTTAAATTACCTTACTGTTTTATAGCTGATGAAGTGGTGTATTTAACTCAACTTGAAGCATTTGGACATTATCGTAAAAATCCCTTACCTGGAACTATTTTTGGTGGACGTTTCCCAATCCATATTTGGCCTAGACCATTAATGTGGGCGTTTGAATGGCACGATATATCAAAGGATTTAATATTAAAACGGGGTGACCCTTTATTTTACTGCCAGTTTGATGGTTTTGACCCATCACGAACCGTTAAGTTAATTCAAGCAGAAAAAACATCTGAGCTTCTGCATTATATTGAGCAAATATCTGGTGTTGTAAATTATTTGAATCAGACATTTAGTTTGTTTGATGAAGTAGAGAAAATAAGGCCAAATAAACTGCTTGAAAATAAAAGAGGTTATAAATGAAAAAATATAAAATATTTTTTTTTGCTATATTGGTATTTTTCTTGATATTTAAATTTTTAAATAATAAATATCGGGAATATATAATTAATAAAAATGAAGAAAAAGGCTTTTGTACAAGTGAGAATAAGTATCTTACTGATGAAGAAAAGTTAAGAAACTTAAAAGCAGATTTTTTGGCTATAGAAATGGAACATTGGATTAGGGCCGGTCGTGAAGGATTTAATGTGTATGATAATGCAATATATATTTCTAAATTTAATTTTCATAATAAGGGAGAAATTATTAAAGTGATAAGTACTGCAAAATTAGATAAAACATTCGAAGATAATATGGGTGTTATAGCAGTGGCAACAATGCAGGAATATTATAGTAATAAAGATTGTAAGAAAGATAAAAGAAGATGCAAAGATTTAAGTGAAAATAAGAATAATTTAAAAAGTTTATGGACAAAAGATAATCGTGTAGATATTAATTATTTGAAAAGCTTGCCAATAAATTATTCTGTAATAACTTATGGGCGAACAATTTATCCACTTTCAAGTTTGAAGAAAATAAGTAACAGTAATTATAGTATAGAAGAATACTCTATTGATAAGCTTTGTTGTGATAATAAAGAAATCCTTAAATCGATTAAAACAATCGATTTAAAAATGATAGGGAATATGAAAAGAATGAAAGAAGGTAAAAAAAATTATAGCACCAAAGAACCTGATTTAAATTTGGATAAAATTGATGGTCAAAATATTGATAATATTTATATTATGAAGTTATATGAAAATTTAGCACTTAATGAGCCAGAACAAATCCAAAGATATGGGGTGCGTATGAGTATGGCTTCTCTAAGAAAAGATATATATCCATTTGTTAGGAGAATATTGGTAACTGCATGTGGTACTATTTCAGAAGAAGAGCAAGTATTTAACTCTAGTGAAACTCAAAGTGGTGAAGATGTTTCATTAAGAAAAAGAAATAAACTATATTAATTTAATTTTTTTAAATAGTATTTTTATACTACTATATTTAAAAAATATATAGATGATTTGTTGTGACTTTGTGTTTTTTAATTTAAATAATTTTATATTTTTTGGTAAGGCTGGGGTGTTTAAATGATCTTGTGAATTTATTTTTAATTTTTTAAGTAATATTTTTTAATATGATTTTTTTAGTTAAGGGGTATGTGTGAGTTCTATTATTAATATGTTTGAAATGATCAGTTATTATTTATATGGGCAGCGTACAAAACCAGAAAATTTACTTGATGATAAAATTATTTCTTCTGATCGTAATAACTTGGTAACTGAAGCCCATATAAGTTCAATAGAATTTATGACCAGTGGAGCTGGACGTTATGTAGGTTTGGGTAATTTTACAGCAGTAAGAAAATTTTTAGCTGGTGAGTATGCTGATAAACTAATAATTGGAAAAATTTATAGTACAAGTGAACTTTTCGATGCGCTTGGTCGTGAAGGTTATCCTACTAATGAAAAAACTCAGCTTAGGGTTTTAAATTATGGTCTTGATACCAGTAGTATTGACTATATTGATAGATCTTATGTGTTTGGTTCAATGTCGTTTACTATTAATCCAGATGCTCAGTTTATTGTTGGAAAAGATGGATCTTTTCAAATTAAAAATATTTCGGTAATTCCTGTAGATGATAATTTTGATTATAAATCTGATAATAATGTTGCTCAATTAACGAACTTACTTACAGAAGGAGCTATTGATCCATACCATATAGGAAAGACAGTAAAAATAGTGTTTGATGAAAAAGAAAAATTGCAGAAAATTGATCTTAATAAAAGTGATTTATCATCTCTAATAAAACAAGAGAATTATTTGCAAGGTTTAATTACGGAAGCTAAAGATTATTCATCATCTTTACCTAATAATATACCTATTCCAGATGCTGGAAAACTTTTAGAAGCATTAGAAAATTTAATTAAAAATGATATTATTAGTTATGTAGATAATTCTGGACGTGCAATCATTTATGGTTCAAGTGAACAAGATAATCTGAGCGATGGAGAGTTAACGAATTTAGTTTTACAAAAATCAATTCTATTGAGTATAGCCAATTTACCTTCTTCATTAAATCTAAATGCACAATTAGTTAACCTTATAAATTTGGCGAAGAGTTTATTAACTCAAAAAGGTATTTCTATTGTTTCTGGTGATGGGGATGATTCACTTACTGGAACAAAATATTCTGATGTTTTATACGGTGGAAGTGATGATGATCTGTTAAATGGTGCTGAAAATAATGATTACCTCAATGGGGGAAAAGGTAATGATATTTTAGATGGTGGAGATGGAGACGATAATTTAATAGATGATAAAGGTAACGACACCTATGTTTTTAATGGAAATTTTGGGCGAGATACTATCTATGATTTAGATGGTAATGGTCAAATAAAAATAGATGATATAGCTCTTTCAGTCGGAGAAAAAATTAATAATAAACTATGGAAAAGTGCTGACGGACAATACACGATAGCTTTAGCTGAAGACTTTGATGGGGTAGCTACAACACAAAAAGTAGTCATTAGTAAAGAAAATGACAATAACAGTATTACCATAAAATATTTTAATAATGGAGAATTAGGACTCACCCTTGATGGTATACAAGATACCGCCAATCTTCCCGAAGATACTTCAATTTATGCCTTTGGAACAGATGGTAATAATATTATTTTTGATGAGCGCTATGTAGCAAGTTTTGCAGGAAATGATTTTATTCATTCAACCAATGAGGATGCTGTAATTATTGCTGGTGATGGTAATGATCTGATTTCTACAGGTGTTGGAAATGATGTTATTTACGCTGGAGTAGTTACTTCAGATCAAGATAGTAATATTGTATTTTCGGGTGGTGGTAGAGATCAGGTTTATGGAGGAGCTGGTAATGATATCATTATGACTTCAAACAGACTAAATGCTGTTAAATATTCATTATTGAATCAAATAGGAGATGCAGATACAGGTCTCACAGACTTAGATAAAGAATATAATATTTTAAATTTTAATTTTGAAATTAATTTAGGCGGTAATAATAGATTTTCACATTATACAAATAATAGTATAGGACAAATTACAGAACAGATTCTGCCCTCTTTTGATATTTATTATACAGGCAAAAATGGTAAGTATTATATTTATAATCTTTTAGAATCTTTAAATTATGGTCATGGCTATGCTGGTAGTGATATCGCTTATGGCGGTATAGGAAATGACATTATTTTGGGTTCATCTGATACAGACTTTTTATATGGTGAAGTGGGTGATGATGCTATCTATGGAATGGACGGTAAGGATTATTTATATGGGGGAGAAAATAAAGATATCTTATATGGTGGCGATGGTGCTGATCAAATTATTGGTGGGCAAGGGGATGATGAGCTTACTGGCGGATTAGAGAGCGATGAACTCTACGGTGGTGACGGTGATGACATTATCCAAGCTGATTTAAATGATTCAATAGATTCTTTAGCTCCGCCGGTTGAACCTAAGACTTATAGTCGTTTTGGTCATGATCTGGTTTATGGAGGGGCTGGAAAAGATCAAATTTGGGGGAATTTAGGGAGTGATGAAATTTATGGTGACGATGATGATGATCAAATCGCAGGAGATCATCCTAATCTAGCTAGGGATATACACGGCGATGACTATTTATATGGTGGGAATGGTAATGATCAAATTGTTGGTGATGGTGGAAAAGACATAATTCAAGGTGGAAATGGTAACGATTTAATATTCGGTGATAATAGTGAGTTAGATGCTAAATACCATGCTGAAGATAATATTGAGGGTAACGACGGAAATGACGAAATTTGGGGACAGGGAGGCAATGATACAATAAGTGGTGGTGATGGTGAAGATAGAATTTCAGGAGATGGCATTAATATAGATGTTCAATATCATGGAGATGATACTGTTAGTGGTGGTAATGGAAATGATTTGATTTGGGGAGAAGGAGGTTCAGATACTATATATGGCGGAGAGGGTGAAGATTATATAGAGGGTGATGAAACTAGTATAAATGTTCAATATCATAAAGACGACTTGCTTTATGGTGGGGGAGGAAATGACACAATTTTTGGAGATGGTGGCAGAGATATAATATATGGCGGAAAAGATAACGATTATATTTATGGTGATAGTAATCAGATAGATATCCTATATCATAATAATGATACGTTATATGGTGATGCTGGAAATGATAATATTCGTGGTGATGGAGGTTCAGATATTATATATGGAGGGGATGGAGATGATTTCCTTGTAGCTGATGTGATTAATAACCGTGCATTTGATGGTGATGATCAGCTGTATGGTGGTAATGGAAAAGATAGTTTATCTGGTTTTGATGGTAATGATACTTTAGATGGTGGTGCTGGAGATGATATCATTTTTGGTGGTAAAGGTGATGATTATTTCATAAGTAATGAAGGAAATGATCAATTATCTGGGGGTGAAGGAAATGATATCTATCATATTCAAGTAAGAGACTCGGAAGTTAAAGTTTTAGATAGTTCTGGAGAGAACCACTATTATTTAAAAGGAAGTTTTAATCTTTCAAATATAAATATCTATTGGTATAACAATGCTGTTAGTATTATTAGCCCAACAACAAGTCAAGACCCTAATGCTGTTTTACCTCAATTTAAATTAACTTTCTTTGATGATCATGAAACTCAACCAACAGCTGATGGCGGAATTATCACGGATGAATATGAGAATAATGTTACGGGTGGTTATAATCAATATCTTCATTTTATTAAAAGTATATACGATGGAAATTTAATTTTAAATAATACTATTCAAAATGATTATGTTATTCACCTCGATACTTATTTAAAAGAGCGTGCAGGGTTAAGTTATAAAATTTGGAATGGATCTTGGCATGGTATTCAAGGACTCTATTTAATTTTTACAAATAGTTATATTGACAATGATAACTTGATTTATCGCAACTCTGATTTAGGCGACCTTGTCGATATTCAACAAATTAGAAATAATGTTATTTCCAATGGGCAATATCAGGCAGATGAATATCACCTGCTCGGTGGAGATGATCAGATAAGTGGCTCAGATATTGGTGATACGATTTATGGGGGAACAGGCAACGATATAATTAAAGGTCTTGAGGGTTCAGATCAGCTATTTGGAGATGAGGGAGATGACTGGTTAGATGGGAGTTATGAAAATGACTTTATTCATGGTGGAGAAGGAAACGATCAACTCTTTGGTGGTGACGGAGAAGACCAATTAGAAGGTGGTAATGGTGATGACGTTATTGACAGTGGAGAAGGAAATGACCAATTAATAGGAGGTACAGGTAATGATCGGTTACTAGGGGGAGAAGGTAATGATCAGTTACAAGGTGATGAGGGTGATGATTACTTGGAAGCTAGCAAAGGAAATGACTTTATTGAAGGAGGTACAGGTAATGATCAACTTATTGGAGGTTCGGGGGAAGATTCACTATATGGTAATGATGGTGATGATCATTTATATGGTGGTGATGGTAATGATATTTTAAGTGGTGGACAAGGTAATAATATTTTAGAAGGAGGAAATGGAGAAGATGAATATGTATTTGATATATTAGGATATAACAATGTAATTAATGATACAGATGCAAGTGTATTAAGGTTTTTATCTGTAAGTTCAGAAAATATAAAGTTAGAGATTGTTGGTAATAATTTAAATATATTTTATGGGGTTGATTCAAGCGTCACTATTACTGATTTTATTTTGAATTATAATATAAAAGAAATAAAATTTAGCGATACTGTATGGTATCCAGAAGATTTGAGCCAAAAAATAAATTTTCTTCATAATGGTAGTGATGAAAATGATATTATAGTTGGCAATCCTTATTTTAATAATATTATATATTCAAAAAATGGTGACGATGCTATCTATGGTGGGAGTGGCGTTGATTATGTATATGGAGGTGATGGTAATGATATGATTGTTGATCCAGGTAATATTGGATACCTTTATGGAGGTAACGGAGACGATAATTTAATAGGGAATAGTAACAGTGAATTTTATGGTGGAGAAGGATATGACTCCTATCAAGTAAATGGAAAAAATGCTAAAATATTTGATTCAGATTTTAAAGGAAATATTTATATTCATAATGCTTCTGATATCTATGAAAGCAATTTTGTACAAGAAAAAGCTAACATGGTTATTAGTCCTTTTATAAACTCTTTATCTGAATTTTCAAGTTATTATGATGGAGTTAAGTATTATAACTACAATAAATATAGCGAGAGGATTTCAAGTATCTATTATGATTTCTCATTAGGTGAAATTCGACTATTAATTAGAGATCAATCACAAAAAGAAGTTAAAGATATAGATTATAAGTTTTTAATTGGTGGAGTTTTTAATCCTAATGATATTGAAAATTTGAAAAATATGGATATAGAAATTTCTGGTTTTAAATTTAATTTAGAACCCAATCCCTATGCTTTTAATAAAACAAAACTTTCTTTTGGTGATTTTCTTTCACAGGGTGAAGTTATTTCAGAATATACTGCTTCTAATGATATTATTTTAGGTTTAACTGATTATGTCGGTGGTCCTGGATCTGGCGATATTATTTATGCAGGTAATGGTAATGATCAAATAAATACTGGTTTAGGATCTAGTCAAGTTTATGCAGGAGAGGGGGATGATGTAATCATTACACCTGATGTCTTTGCAATTGACAAAATAAGTGGTGGAGCTGGTAATGATGTAATTTATACTTATGACCCTTTGTCTAATAATCAAATTAGTAATAGTACCTATTTAAATATAAATTTAGCGCGTAATATCTATGATATTAAAGATATTGTTTATGGTGGAGAGGGTGATGATTATATTTATTTAGGTAATCAAAAAACTGAAGCATATGGCGATGATGGTAATGATATTATTGTAAGCTATTCTCTTTCATCAAATATACAGTTTTTATATGGAGGAGATGGAAATGACACATTGAAGGCTGGAAATGGTGGAGCTTATTTAGATGGTGGAGCTGGGACAGATCATCTTGTGGGTGGCTCGGGTGATGATACTTTTATTATTGATGAACAAGATACTTATGAAGAAAATGACCAAAATGGTGGTTATGATACTATTAGTATTACCCAGAATTTTGATTTAGCATTAAATAACTTTGAAGCTGTTACACTATTGGGTGATCAAAATATAAATGCCTATGGAGATGAGTTAGATAATAAACTTATTGGTAACATAGGTAATAATTATATCGATGGCCGTGCAGGTAGTGACTATATGCAGGGTGGCTTAGGTAATGATTATTATGTTGTTGATACTACAGAAACCATTGAAACTGATGATAACGGTAACACTTACATTATAGATGGAGACCAAGTTGATGAAGATATTGATGGTGGAATAGACACTCTTGAGCGTTGGGAAGATGCACGCTTTATAGGTCAAGATGAAAATGGAAGCTCTGTTTTAACAGACAGTTATAAAATATTAGAAAATAACATCGAAAATCTTATTTTAAAAGGTAATGCTAAAACAGGATTTGGTAATGATCTTGATAACATTATTGTCGGAAATGAGCAGAATAATTATATTGATGGTTTAGTTGGAAATGATACTTATATTTTTAGTCGAGGTGGTGGTACAGATACCTATAGCTTTGAAGATAATATTGATGCTGTAAATATATTAAAAATTCAAGATTATTCAGCTAATGATGTATCTGCTCAAAAATATGGCGATAGTGTATATCTCAATTTTAAAGGTACAAATGATCATATTTGGCTTTCGAATTATTATGCAGTAGATACCGAAGATACAACATATAGGATGGACCAGATTATTTTTGACTCTGGCGAAATTTGGGGTGTTGATGATATTGATGCATTGGTTAATAGAGCCTTAACAAATCATGCTCCAACTGTTAATGCAGCTATACCATTAATTACAAGTAATCAGGGAACTGAATTTAGCTATAAATTTGCTAATAATATTATTGTTGATCAAGATAGCTGGGATTCTTTAAGTTACAAAATTACCTTAACGACTAAAGATAGTAGTGGACAATACCAATCTATTCCATCATGGTTAAGTTTTGATACAGCAACACAAACTTTATCTGGTACTCCACCTGCTAGTGTGACTGGTAACTTATCGTTCTTTTATTGGGGAACAGATATGTATGGTTACAGTACAGCAACGTCATTTAATTTAAAAGTTAGTCTGCCGAACCAAGCTCCTACATTGCTGAATGCAATTGCAGATCAAAACGTGACGGATGCTAAAGCATTTAGTTATATCGTTCCTGCAACAACATTCAAAGACCCTGAGGGCGATACATTAACATATTCGGCTACCTTAGAAGATGGCTCTTCATTACCATCGTGGCTTAGTTTCAACCCAATTACGAGAGTGTTGAGTGGCACTTCCCCTGATAACACAGTTCCGTTAAATATTAAAATCACAGTAAAAGATATTGCTAACCAATCAGTTTCTGATGTATTTAAGCTAACATTTATTGTTCAAAATCAAACAATAAATGGAACAAGCAATGCTGATACGTTATATGGGGCTTCAGGGAATGACACCCTAACAGGACAAGCAGGTAATGATATTCTTTATGGACAAGCAGGTAATGACACTTTAAATGGTGGTACTAGTAACGACACAATGTACGGTGGAAAAGGTGATGACACTTATATTGTGGATAGTACTGCGGATGTTATTAGTGAAAGTGTGAATGAAGGAACTGATACTGTCCAAAGTAGTGTTACTTACACATTAGTAAATAATGTGGAAAATTTAACCTTAACAGGTACTACAGCTATTAATGGTACAGGTAACGCACTCAATAATGTACTTGTTGGTAATAGTGCAATTAATACTTTAAATGGAGGAGCAGGTGATGATTATCTGAATGGTGGAACAGGTGCCGATAAATTATTAGGAGGAACAGGTAATGACTCTTACGTTATTGACAATACAGGTGACATTGTCACGGAAAATACCGGTGAAGGGATAGATACTGTTCTTAGTTCAATTACTTATACTCTCGGTAATAATCTTGAAAATCTAACATTGACTGGATCAACAGCAATTAATGGTACAGGTAATGCGCTCAATAATGTACTTGTTGGTAATAGTGCAATTAATACTTTAACTGGTGGTGCAGGTGATGATTATCTGGATGGAGCAGCAGGAGCTGATAAGTTACTTGGTGGTTTAGGTAATGATACTTATGTAATTGATAACTCTGGCGATACTGTTACAGAAAATGCTAGTGAAGGTATAGATACGGTTCTGAGCTCTATTACTTATACATTAGGCAGTAATTTAGAAAATTTAACTTTAAGTGGTTCAACAACCATCAATGCAACAGGTAATACATTAAATAATATGCTTACAGGTAATAGTGGAGTAAATGCTTTAAACGGTGGAGCTGGTAATGACACAATGGACGGGCAAGGTGGAAATGATCAACTTACCGGTGGAACTGGGGCTGATACCGCACTATATCAATTATTAGTTCAATCTGATGCTCTTGGTGGAAATGGAACAGATGTCTGGTCTGATTTTACTATTGGTAATACAACATCAAATACAAATGCAGATAAAATCGACATCGGTGATTTGTTGGTGGGTTACTCGGGGACATATAATTCTAGTAGCTTAGAACTATTTATTAAAACGGTAGCGAGTGGTTCAAATACTCAAGTGTATATTGATAGAGATGGTGCGGGAACGACTTATAGTAGTTCGCTACTGTTAACATTGAACAATACAAACGTTAATTTAAATGATTTGATCAATAACCAACAAATTGTTATTTAAAAATTAGGGTAATGAGACCAAAAAATATTTTTTGGTCTTTATCTTAAGTTTTTAATTTATTCCAAAATATTAAGGGCATTAAATACTAGTATTTAATGCCCTCATTTATTTGATATTTAACAGCCAGTTTTTACTTAATCTTCTTAAAGATAAAGTCATTAATTTTATGACCTGACTCAATACCACGGCGTTCAAACTTAGTCACTGGGCGCCAGTCTGGACGCGGGTAGCTGTTGCCTTTACCTGCCAAGTTTTCAAGGTCTGGACGGTTATCTAAAATATCAAGCATCCATTCAGCATACGGTTCCCAGTCTGTTGCTGCGTGGAATGTACCACCCAGCTCAAGTTTTTGTTCAACCAATTGCATACGCTCGTGAATAACAAAACGACGTTTGAAATGACGTTTCTTTTGCCAAGGGTCTGGGAAGTAAAGTTGTACGCAGTTAATGCTGTTGTCTGGCATTTCACGTAAAACCTGAATCGCGTCTGCATCAAGTACACGTAAGTTTTTAACTTCTGCTATACCTGCTTCATATAGGCATTGAGCAATGCCAGGTACGTGGACTTCAATACCCACATAGTTACGTTCAGGGTTTGCTTTTGCCATAAGCACTAACGAACGACCCATACCAAAACCGATTTCAACAGTTAAAGGACGTTCTGGATGTTCGAAGTGTTGGCGTAAGTCGCCAAGAGG
>Ga0308166_1001915_pt1 | contig 20571 bp, 19 predicted proteins | sample PhyCR2_2_FD_202137 | JGI IMG/M metagenome (GOLD analysis project Ga0308166, IMG submission 202137) | Phyllosphere microbial communities from UC Gill Tract Community Farm, Albany, California, United States - DLSLCC.R2 | ecosystem: Host-associated > Plants > Phyllosphere > Unclassified | place... | reverse complement strand
TCGCTTGGCTTTAATTTCCAATGAGCGCTGATCAGTTGATTGATCTGACGACGGGAAGCTAACATCTCTTGGCTATACCCACTGCTTGCGCTGACCTGCTTTACCGCCTCTTTTAACTGTGCAAAAAGCTGGCGATAATGGGGGATTTCAATAATATTTTTTAATGGTCGAGGTAAGTCTTTCTCGTCAACGGCTTCACCTTGCTTGACCAACTTTAATAAAGTATCGCCGTGAAAACGTATTTCAGGCCCTATCGCCCCTAGCTCCCTTAGCTCTGCTAAAGATGATGGGCTAAAGCGCGCCGTCTTCCACAGTAGCTCTTCTTTCACCACGAAATTCACCGCCATATTATGCTGCCGCGCATAGTCTAATCGCCATTCAGCTAAAGATTGCAGTATGGCTAGCTGCCGAGGCGTTAATTGCCAAGCTTGTGAAATATCTATATAGGCTAAGCGTGGCTCAACGGTAATCTGACGTCTAAGAATTTGTAATGCGCACTCGCTTTCAATATAGGCGAGTTGCCCTTCTGACACAGCTTGTTGATGGAGCTGTTGGGCGATAGGCAGTAAATACTCGACGTCTGCTGCCGCATATTGACACTGTTTTTCGGTTAACGGACGGGCTAACCAATCCGTTCTGGATTCACTCTTATCCAGCTGGATCCCGGTATACTGTGCAACCATTGCGGCGAAACCCCAGGAAGAAGGATTACCTAGAAAGGCTGCCATAATTTGTGTGTCGAGCATAGGTGTTGGCACCACCCCAAAGCGGTTTAAAAACACCTCAAGATCTTCACCCCCAGCGTGCAGGTATTTGGTCACATTTTTATCGGTTAGCACCTCTACAAAGGGTTGCCAATCAGTAATCTGCAACGGATCTATTAAACTTACGTGCTGACCATCATAAAGCTGAATTAATCCCAATAATGGGAAATAAGTACGTGTACGGACAAATTCAGTGTCCAAAGCGATCGCGTCGACTTTACGTGCCTCTTCGCAACAGTCACTCAATTGACGATCGGTCTCTATATAACGATAACTTAGCATAATTTCTCTCTGTAACAGGATTCCACCGTCGCCAGCTGTCATTTCTCAGGCTGAACGACTGTGGTGAGCGCATGGCGTATAACTTTACCTAAAGGGTTCTTAGGTAACGTATCGCGAAATTCAATAATTTTAGGGACTTTATACCCTGTCAGCTGCTCACGGCAGTGACGAATAATCTGGGCCTCGGTCAAACTTACTTCCTTGCGTACCACAAATACTTTCACCGCTTCGCCACTGACTTCGCTAGCAACCCCCACCGCTACCGCTTCGCTAATAAGGGGGTGTTCGTCAAGCACTGCTTCGATTTCACTGGGATAAACGTTGAATCCCGAAACAATAATAATATCTTTCTTTCGATCCACCAGTTTCAGTAGACCTTGCTCGGTAATGAGGGCGATATCACCGGTATGGAACCATCCCTCGATATCGATAACCGAAGACGTCTCCTGCGAATGCCGCCAATAACCTTTCATCACCTGCGGCCCCTTGACACAAAGCTCCCCCGGTTGCCCCACGGGCACCGGAGAACCCTGTTCATCAAGGAGGACGATCTCGGTCGAAGCGATAGGTAATCCGATGGTGCCGATGTGTTGCTGTATTGATAGAGGGTTGACCGCCACCAGCGGCGAGCATTCGGTTAGCCCATACCCTTCAATGATCGGGACACCCGTCAAACTCTGCCACTGCTCGGCAACATGACTCTGAATCGGCATACCTCCGGCCACACTGATCTTAAGCGCAGAGAAATCCAATTGGCGAAAGCCCGAGTGATTCAGTAACCGCGCATACAGCGTATTGACCCCGGAGAGCACAGAAAAGTTTATCTTTTTCAGCGAGGCTACCCAGCTATCCATATCAAGAGGATTGGTAATTAATAGATTACTTGCTCCCTGTTCGACAAATAATAAGCAGTTAATCATCAACGCAAAAATATGGTACAGCGGCAGAACGCTAACAATTTTCTCTTGGCCGGGTACTAATAAGCCGCCGTATACCGCTTTAATCTGCTCAATGTTGGCGAGTAGATTCCCATGAGTCAGCATCGCGCCTTTTGCTACACCAGTGGTACCGCCGGTATATTGCAGAAGGGCAATATCGTCCAAACCGATAACCGGGCGTTGATAAGGCAGGTCTTGACCGTGTTTCAGACAATCACGATAGGATTGATGGGCGATCTGCCACTTCGGCACCTTTTTCTTGATGTAGTGCAGCGTAAAATGAATCACCTTACGCCGTAGTAGGGAGTGTTCATCGCCCAGCTCACTGACAATAACATGCTTAACCGGGCTATCTGTCATCACTTGCTGCACGGTGTGTGCAAAATTACTCAGAATAACGAGGGTATCGATGTCACTATCGTGCAGTTGATGGCGTAACTCACGCGCGGTATAGAGAGGATTGATATTCACCACAATGGCACCACAACGGATAATGGCGAACAGCGCGATAGGATATTGCAAACAATTAGGTAACATGAGGCCGATTCGTTGACCAGCAACAATCCCGACTTGATGTTGAAAGTAGGCAGCTAATGCCCTGCTCCGCTTATCCAGCTCGCGATAGCTTAACGACGCTCCAAGGTTAGTGAAAGCTGTATGCTCGGGATAACGCGCGACCGCCGTCTCGAACATATCCAGGAGTGAATCGTAACGCTGAGTAAAAGTGTTTTCAGCATTAAGTCGAGAAACGCCTCGGGGTGAAGCCATTCCTCGACTTACTGCTGGAGATTGCTGACTATTCATCAAAAATGAAACTCCTTATTGTTAAGCTCGGTGAAGTTACCTTCAGCCCCACCATTCTTCCATAAAAAAAACCGGCCACCTTCGGGGACCGGCTGAGACAGTATATCCTATTCGGACAGGAAAGTTTGCACAGGCATTGGCCCCTGCATTGAGTAGCCCCACCATGGGTCAATGAACCCCCGGCGGCCATAGCGCGGACCGTACCACAGCCATGGATCCATCGGCATCGGTGGCGTCATGACTTGCTGAGTGAGGTGCCATCGTTGGTAACCCGTCACGCTGATAACTAAAAAGGTATAGCTTTGATCACCAATTTTACCGGGAGTGACGCGCTGTATAGTTCCAAGAACGGTCACGTATTGATTAGAAAGCTCTGCCGGATCGACGAAGCTGGGGATATCAGCATATAAACGCCCCAGAGACGCTGCCCCAAGTATTGGCCGAGCGCCATCATCAAGCGGTTGTACCATCAACTCGACACGGGTGACATTATCATGATTGGTCACCTTAACGACTTTGCCGCCAAAGCGCGATTCTTGGCCCATATAGAGGCTTGGCGCATTCATTACGCGTGTAAAATCTTGTTGGGGTAACGGTGCGTTACCTTGAATCGATTTTGGAATAGAGACGCAACCCGTTAAGAAAACGAGGGGCAAAAGACAAGCCAATACAGCACGGTGATAATATTTCATAACGCACTCCCAATCAGACTGAGACAATAGACAGATTGATGGCTAAATAGTTTCCAAAACAACTCAACGCCCAGGTAACTTTTTCCACGTCACTTCATTACGCAGATAAATAGGCTCAATTTCCGCGGGATGAATAAGGTGACCAGCCTGTAACTGACGATAAGCTAAGGGTAGCATATCTTCCGCTTGAGGTAGCAGGCTCTCACTTTGCTGTAACGTCAGCGTATGTCCCGCGAGTAACTCTGGGTAAGCCTGCCAACCGGTTCCCGCCGTCATCCATTCACCCGTTAGGCTGTGCATTTTTTCCACTGCAGCCCGAGGCGAAAGCACCTGTTCAGTCTCTTTACCTTGCCAAACTCCTTGCTCATCCCGCTGGTAAATAGCCCAGTAGACTTCCCCCATTCGCGCATCAATTGCAACCAAGACTTTCTCTGCTTGATGCCGACGCCAAGCCCCCTCGGCTAGCGCTTCAAGGCTAGAAATACCGATCAGCGACAGTTGCGCACCATAGGCTAAACCTTGGGCAATACCAATTCCAATCCGCACGCCAGTAAAGCTACCCGGGCCTAGGCAACAGACCAGAGCATCCAACTGCTGTAAAGTGAGTTGCTGGTCTCGCAGTGCGTGTTCGACCATGGGGAGAATACGCTGGGTGTGCTCACGAGGCGTTAGCGCAAATTGGGCCTCGATCTGCCCCTGATTTAATAAAGCGACTGAACAGGCTTCAGTGGCCGTGTCCAAGGCTAAAAGTCGAGTGTCGAGAGAATAATCAGTCATTAAATTTGTCTTCATCATATACCGTATTGCTTGGCCGCAAGTGTACACAGAGTTGGCGGAGAGTGAAAGCCAGCTTACTGCCGCTGGATAAAATCGAGTACCACATCAAGATCACGGGTGCGGGGACATTCCGGCAGACTCTTCACAAAAACCTCACCATAAGGCCGCGTGACTAAGCGACTGTCACAGATAATCAGTACCCCTCGATCCTGCTCATCACGGATCAACCGACCCACCCCCTGTTTAAGGGCGATGACGGCATCGGGAAGTTGCACATGGTAAAAGGGATCATTGCCTTTAAGCTGTGCATCTTCCATTCGGGCCTTTAATAATGGGTCTTCAGGCGATGCAAAAGGTAACTTATCGATAATCACCATGGAGAGCGCCTCGCCCCGTACATCCACCCCTTCCCAAAAACTACTGGTAGCAATCAATAACGCATTACCCGCGGCCAGAAACTGTTCAAGTAGCTGGCCTTTGCTGGTTTCACCTTGGAGCAGTACCGGGCGTTCAATAGTTTCGCGAAAAAGGACGGCCAGCTCACGCATCATCTGGTATGAGGTACACAAAAAGAAGCATCGTCCATCGTTCGCTTCTATCAGCGGTGTTAAGCGTGATACTAATTGCTGGGCAGTGCGTGACTGACGCGTTTCGGCCACGTAACGCGGTACGCACAATAACGTCTGCTGCGCGTAATTGAACGGGCTTTCCAACATTAGCTGTTGAGCTTGTTGTACCCCTAACCGTTCAGCGAAGTGATTCATCTCACCATTAACGGCCAGTGTCGCCGAAGTGAATACCCAACTGGTCTTACGGGCCTTAATGATCTCTTGAAAACGTTCAGCCACGCTCAAGGGGGTCAAGGCTAGTGTAAAGTGATAACGGCTGCATTCATACCAATAGCTAAAACCCGGCTCCTGGGTATTATTCAGCCGCTTTAGCCGATTGCGATATTGCCCGGCACGATCAAAGGCTGCATCGAGTAGTGCACTGCGCCCAAGGTTAAGCTTACTAACGTCGTAACATAACTCCAAGGCATCGTCGAGAAGACGTAGCATCCGCTGTTGCGAGGGATCCGCGAGTAAGGTACGTAGGTTTCCCCTAAATCCCGGCTCTCCTAAAACGAGCCTAAAGTCTTGAGTGGCTTGGGCCAATCGATCCGCCGCTTTTTGTAACTGGGTGACTTCACGCACTTCGGTGCGGTAAGCGATGGTGATATCACGCGCTAAATCTTGTAATTGCCGACTCGTCAGCTGCTGTCCAAAATACTGACTGGCGATATCGGGTAGCTGATGGGCTTCATCGAATACCATAACGTCAGCCTCAGGGATCAGTTCGCCAAACCCCCCCTCTTTCACCACAAGATCCGCTAAAAAGAGATGGTGGTTAACGACGACAATATCCGCATCTAGTGCGCGTTTACGCGCCTTCACCACATAGCACTGCTCATATTGCGGGCAGTCGCTCCCTAAACAGTTATCGTTGGTACTCGTCACCAGCGGCCATAATGGGCTATCTTCAGGCACTGCCGCACACTGGCTGGTGTCGCCCTCTTGCGTCATGCTGGCCCATGCTCGCACATTGACCAGTTCAGAGAGCTGTTGGACCGGAAGATCCCCCCCTGCACTATTTTGGGCATCGAGCCGTTCTAGGCAAAGGTAGTTACTGCGCCCTTTGAGGATGGCGGTTTTACCACGAAACTTCAGCGCATTGACGATGGTCGGCAGGTCACGATGATAAAGTTGATCCTGAAGCGCTCGCGAGCCAGTGGATATGATGGCCTTCTTTCCCGAGCGCAGCGCGGGAACCAAATAAGCATAGGTTTTTCCTGTCCCCGTACCGGCTTCAACTAATAACGTCGAGTTATCTTTTACGGCATCACTGATCGCCTTAGCCATACTCTGCTGCGCATGACGCGCGCGAAAACCGGGGATAGCCTGCGCTAAATTGCCCTCTTGTGTAAAATCGTCGGTCAAACTAACTCCTTCGACGAGGTTGTCCTGATGGGATTGAGGATTAGAGATGACATTTTTACTCGCTTATGTCAGGCTGACCCCAAAAAAGGAGACACTCATGACTATTCAACGCCTCGATCCTGAACATCGTATGTCCGAAGCCGTAATCTATAATCAAACTGTATATTACACCAGTGTACCGGAAAATCTTGACGCTGATGCGTTTGCTCAAACTGAAAATGCATTAGCGGTTATCGACAGAATCTTGGCTCGGGTGGGCAGTGATAAATCAAAAGTCCTCGACGCGACAATTTTTCTCACTGACCATGCTGACTTTGAAGCGATGAACCAAGCATGGGATGCATGGGTCTCGCCTGGCAATGCCCCTGTGCGCTGTACCGTATTGGCTGGACTGGTCGATCCCCGTTATAAAGTTGAGATAAAAATTATCGCCGCTTTATAACCGATACCTTATTCATCATCATCTTCTTCAAAGCGGGCCAGTTGAGGCTCGCCTTGGTAATTTTCACGAATTTCTTGTGCAACTTGAGAAATCGCTTGACCACTTGATAGGCCTTCAGACATTAATTGCTGAATTCGCTCGACCGCTTGTTGCTGTTGTTGATGCGATAATGCCGGTAATCCGTTGAACATTAAGAACCTCTTGAGTCATGACGCTTAAATCACCTGAATGTATCTCGCTATCTTATCATCAAGCTGCCGCGGAGACATGGTTTTCCAACCTCGCGCAATTACCTTGGGCGATGCTTCTTAGCTCAGCCCAATCTCCTCACACCGATGCTCAGTTTGATATCCTCACCGCCGACCCCCTGGTCACACTCTCGACCTGGGGGCAAGAAACAGTGATTGAAGAAGATGGCCATACACGCAGTTCTTTAGCAGATCCTTTAATACTGGTTGAGCAAGCTTTAATGCGTTTGCCAGAAGTCTCTCGACAAAACCTGCCTTTCTGCGGCGGTGCGCTAGGTCTGTGGGGCTACGATCTTGGCCGACGCTTTGAAGCGCTGCCCTCGCAAGCCCGTTCCGACCTGAATTGCCCGGATATGGCAGTGGGTATTTATGACTGGGCGTTAATCGCCGATCATTCCGCGCAACGCTTAACCTTGGTGAGCCTGACTGACGCGCAACAACGGCTCGCTTGGCTGACTGCACAGACTGCTACGCCAGTCGCACCCTTTACACTGACCAGTGACTGGCAAAGCAATATGGATGCGTCCCTTTACCGGCAAAAATTCGAACAGGTGCAAGCTTATATCTTGGCGGGAGATTGCTATCAGGTAAATTTAGCGCAACGCTTTAGCGCTGGCTATCAAGGTTGCGAATGGCAGGCTTATCAGGCGCTCAGCGATGCTAATCGTGCTCCGTTTAGTGCGTTCGTCCGTTTACCCAAATCGACGCTGATTTCTCTGTCGCCTGAACGCTTTATCCGCGTGGAGGGGAGCCGGATTGAAACTAAACCGATTAAAGGTACGGTGGCGCGTGACCCCGATCCTCAACGTGATCTCGCCCAACAACAGTGGTTGGCGCAATCCACTAAGAATCGTGCCGAGAATCTTATGATTGTCGATCTATTACGCAACGATATAGGGCGTATTGCGTTACCGGGAAGTGTTGAGGTGCCTTCACTCTTCGCAATTGAATCTTTTCCTGCCGTGCATCATTTGGTCAGTACGGTAACGGGCACCCTTCCCAACACTGTCTCCCCCACAGACTTATTACGCGCCTGTTTTCCTGGCGGTTCCATAACGGGAGCACCCAAGATTCGGGCAATGGCGATCATAGACGAACTGGAGCCTCATCGTCGTAATGCATGGTGTGGCAGTATTGGCTATATCAGCCGCTGCGGAAACATGGATACCAGTATCACTATTCGTACCTTGCTAGCAGAAAATCAACAGCTTTACTGTTCAGCTGGCGGCGGTGTGGTGGCTGACAGCGAATGGCAAGAGGAATATCAGGAAACCTTCCATAAAGTTAGTAAAATATTGCCTCTTCTCTCAGCATTGGGGCATGAAAATGAATAATAGCTTGTCTCGTTTTTTAAGCCACTACCTGCTGACGCCAATGCTTAAGGGCTCCCTGAGTGAGGCATCTCATTCAGCGGCGGTATTGGTGCCCATCATTAACCATCCGCAAGGTCCCACCTTACTGTTTACTCGACGCAGCCGCCAGTTGCGCCACCATCCTGGGCAAGTGGCTTTTCCGGGGGAAAAACGCGATGAGACAGACCGCTCTTTGTATCAGACCGCGCTACGTGAAACCTATGAGGAGGTCGGTATTGCTCCTCAGTTTATCCAAAAAGTGGGTGAACTCCCCACGGTAAATAGTCGCACGGGTCATTGTGTGAAACCCTTTCTCGCCTTAGTACAGCCAGGTTTTCGTCTTAACCTTAATCGCGATGAGGTCGTAGAGGTCTTCGAGGTTCCTCTACTGCACTTGGTCGAGCCGAATCATTATATCAGCTTACCTTTCGGCCCACGGCAAGTTCATTTTCTTCCTTATGGTCCACACCTGATTTGGGGAATGACAGCCAATATCCTCCTTCATCTGACGGGTAAAGCCGCCTCTTAATGGCCTTGTGCACCACACGATGAATATTAATGATATTTTTGTGAGTGCGAGGCGTTTCACTCTCTTTTTACTCTAGCAATGGTATAATCACCGCTGTTTAGCCCTAGTTGTAGGGTATTTAGCTTTCGTCGATGCAAGGTAACGCCACGTGATTAGTGTTTTTGATATGTTTAAAATCGGTATTGGTCCGTCGAGCTCTCATACTGTCGGTCCCATGAAAGCCGGAAAACTTTTTGTCGACATGTTAAGTACCCAACAGCTATTGAGTCAGACAACCCGCGTCACTGTAGATATTTACGGTTCTCTCTCCCTAACTGGAAAAGGCCACCATACCGATACCGCCATTATTATGGGATTGGCGGGGGAATCACCGGATACAGTTAATATCGATACCATTCCAACGTTCCTCGCCGATGCACGCGCGCGCCAGCGACTTCTTTTAGCGTTCGGTGAACATGAGATTGCATTTGATGAACAAGAAGATTTGTTATTCCATTCGACGGCGCTGTCATTGCACGAAAATGGATTGACCTTTACGGCTTGGCAAGAAGACTCGCTGTTGGTCTCTCAGACCTATTATTCCATTGGCGGCGGTTTTATTGTCGAAGAGTCACAATTCGGCCAACCGGTGTTGAACACCGTTACCGTTCCCTATCCTTTCCATTCCGCTTTAGAGATGTTAGACGCTTGCCATCAGACTGGGCTTTCCTTATCCGGGTTGGTGATGAAAAACGAGCTAGCGCTGCATTCGAAGCAGGAAATCAATGAGTACTTTTCCGCTATCTGGGCCGCGATGCAAGCTTGCATCGATCGGGGACTCAATACTGAAGGCGTATTACCTGGGCCGCTCAGAGTACCGCGCAGAGCCGCCCCGCTACGCCGCCTACTGGTAGCTAATCATCGCCATAATAATGATCCGATGAATGTTATTGACTGGGTAAATATGTTCGCCTTAGCCGTCAATGAGGAAAACGCGGCAGGCGGACGCGTGGTCACTGCACCGACAAATGGAGCGTGCGGTATCGTCCCAGCGGTACTGGCGTATTACGATCAATTTGTAGAACCTGTCACACCCGACATTGCCTGCCACTACTTCTTAGCCTCGGGGGCAATCGGGATTCTTTACAAGATGAATGCTTCGATTTCTGGTGCGGAAGTCGGTTGCCAAGGAGAAGTTGGCGTGGCGTGTTCGATGGCTGCGGCCGGACTGGCCGAGCTGTTAGGTGCTAGTCCAGAGCAGGTCTGCGTGGCCGCAGAGATTGGTATGGAACACAATCTGGGGTTAACCTGTGACCCTGTCGCCGGACAGGTACAGGTGCCCTGTATCGAGCGTAACGCCATTGCAGCGGTTAAAGCGATCAATGCTGCCAGAATGGCGCTGCGTCGCACCAGCCAAGCTCGCGTCTCACTGGATAAAGTTATCGAGACGATGTACGAAACGGGTAAAGATATGAATGCTAAATATCGAGAGACCTCTCGGGGTGGGCTCGCGATAAAAGTACAGTGTGACTAAAAAAAAGAGGCCGATTAAATCGGCCTCTTTATTGTTACCCTTTTAGAGAACGTCTTCGCTCTCGGTATCAGCCTGCCGCTTGCTGGCCCGGACAAGCTCAACGCGGTAATCTTTAACTTTCAGTATGGTGAAGTCTAGCTCACCGATACTGATCACTTCACCTTCTACTGGTAACTGCCCAGCTTGACCAATTAATAGTCCCGCTAGCGAAGCATGTGAATGCGACTCGTCAACTAAGTCATAGACATTCAAGTGCTGCTCTAGGGAGTGAAGATCGGTACCGCCCTTCACTAACCAAGCTTCACCTTCCGCCACAATATCTGGGGTTTCGTCTTCGTCCGGAAATTCTCCGGCGATAGCTTCGAGAACGTCTAGAGGGGTGACTAAGCCTTGTACGACACCAAATTCATTGGTCACCATCACGATACTGCCTTTAGCGCGACGGAGTACGGCCAGAAGATTGATAGGGTCCAAGGTTTCTGGAACGATCATCGCAGGCGTGCGGGCAGCAAAGGTGGCAACATCCAGTTCATGGTCTAGAGCGATCAATAGCTCTTTCGCCCTAACGACGCCTACAATTTCATCTAACTCACCGCGCGCCACAGGGAACAAGCTGTGAGGCGTATCTAATAACTGCACACGAATATCATCGACCGATGCTTCTGCATCCACCCATGAGATTTGATTGCGCGGTGTCATAAGACTACGAATCGAGCGGGAAGCTAGTGTCAGCACCCCATTAATCATGAAGCGTTCTTCGTCTTTAAACGTCCGTGAGGCATGCGCATTCTCCTCTGTCGTTTCTCCCACGACTTCTGGGCTAGCCGTACGATAGCGACTTCCCATTAACCGTAAAATAGCGTCGGCAGTCCGTTCGCGCATAGGACGTCTCGCTTCGGATTTAAGAAAATTACGGCGCGCAATTTGGTTGAAAAATTCAATAATAATCGAGAAGCCAATCGCGGCGTACAGATAGCCTTTAGGAATATGGAAACCAAATCCTTCTGCCACTAAACTCAAGCCAATCATTAATAAGAAGCTGAGGCAAAGCACTACCACCGTTGGGTGGGCATTGACAAAACGAGTCAGGGGTTTTGAAGCGATAAGCATCAAAATCATCGCAATAACGACAGCCGTCATCATTACCCATAGATGGCTGACCATCCCCACCGCCGTGACCACCGCATCCAGAGAAAAGACGGCATCGAGGATGACTATTTGGATCACAACCGCCCAGAACCCTGCATACCCCTTACTCTCTTGCTCTACTTCTCCCGAGCTTTCTAGCCGCTCATGCAATTCAGTGGTGGCTTTGAAGAGTAGAAATATTCCCCCCACCAACATAATCAAATCACGCGCAGAGAATGCAAATTGCGCAACGTGAAACAGCGGTTTCGTCAAAGTGACCAGCCAAGACATCACCGAGAGCAGCAATAAACGCATAATTAATGCCAAACTTAGCCCAATGATACGGGCTTTATCCCGCTGAGCAGGTGGCAATTTGTCCGATAAAATCGCTACAAAGACTAGGTTATCAATGCCTAAAACAATCTCTAAAACGATTAAGGCAAGCAAACCAACCAATATCGAAGGGTCCAGCAAAAATTCCATTAGGCTTTCCTCTCGCTTGCAATAACCAGAAGAGTGTTAAGCTCTTGATGAGATAAAGAGTGAGTGCAGAGTAGTGACTGCGGTGTGGGAAATAGAAAAAGACCTCGGTGACGATCCATAATGTGGGATTAACCCTATACTCCTAGTTGTAGTAATAAACTGTACTTTATCAGGTACACTCTATCCGTCAAAATGTTTGCTTACATTTACATTTTAACGAATAGCATTACGCTTCAGTTCTTCGCCACACCGTAATTTTAAAATCCGTTTCGCATGCAAAACTGTCGCATTCCGCTAGCGTTTGCCAAACCTGCTCACTGGCTCGCCATGCAAAGGGGGTCATCTGCAGTAGCTGTGTTGCACTGGAGGCCGAAAGTGTTAAGGGATAATGTAATCTTTTCTCGAGTAAACACTCAAATCCTTCAAGCGCCTCTTCTTTCTCTTCGTGCAGTTGCACGTCTTGGTAGATCAATGCTTTGAATTGATAAAGATGACGCGCTGCGGGAGTAACCGTAATAAGGATACCGTTCGGACATAAGGCCCTCATTAACTCTTCACCTTTGCTCGGTGCATAAATACGAATTATCGCCACTAAAGAGGCCGCAGCAAACGGCAGACGGTAGCCCGATGCAACGCTGAACTCGATATGCGGATAGCGCTTAGCTGCTGATTTTATCGCGAACTTGGAGACATCCACACCATACACCTGACGTTCAGACTTGACCCATGCAGAGGTGTAATAGCCCTCACCACAGCCTAAATCCACAATATTCGGTGCGGAGGTGGCGGGTAAATAGTGGTCAAGTAGTTCAGCCACTTGGTCACGTAAAGGCTGGTAGTGCCCTTCCTCGAGAAATTGCCGACGTGCTTGGATCATCTCTGGGCTGTCACCAGGATCTTTAGACCCTTTATGCTGGACGGGCAGTAGATTGACATAACCCTCTTTTGCCCGGTCAAATCGATGGCGATTTTCACAAGCGTAGCCATTTAACTCTGCAGTTAAGGGGGAGTGACATAATGGACAAATATACAAAATTGGCTCCAAGCATAATCTGAGCCGCGCAGTTTACCGTTTTCAAAGGATAAACCAAAGAAAAATCCCCGCATGAGCGGGGATTCATAATTACTTCGGAAAACCGAGAATTAGATAGCAGTGACGTTTACTGCTGCTGGACCTTTTTGTCCATCTTGAATTTCAAACTCAACGTTTTGGCCTTCAGCCAGAGTTTTGAAACCATTACCTTGGATTGCAGAGAAGTGTACGAATACATCTTTGCTACCGTCTGCAGGAGTGATGAAACCAAAACCTTTAGATTCGTTAAACCACTTAACCTGACCTTTAATCTTTGCCATTTTACCAATTCCTTTAAAATAATAGTTGCCCAGAGGCAGTTAACACAGAAAATCGAGAAATAGTGTGTGAAGTGGTTTTCTTAAATGGCAACAGACAAGACTAAGTGACCTTACTGACTCGTAACTGGTTTACCAAAAAACTTTACAACAACGGGCTGTTCTCGTTTATCCTAATAATTGTTATCACATATAACTTTATTAATGGCAAGGGCTTTTTTCCGAAAATTTATTGATAAGCATTTTAAATATTTATCGTTAATTTTACGACTCATTAAGACGATTAAAAATATTCCGCCCATTGCTACAGTCAACTAAGCAAACGCTTGCTAAATGCCTAGCGTTCTGCTCTGAAAGTGAGATGTGAAGGCTCCTCTACTGCCAGCTCAGGAGTGTTTTCGACTTCAGTTTCAGTCACCTCGGGTTCGCAGCTTAATTCAACCAACTGCTGTAATACTTTAGTTTGTTTACGCTGTTCGCGCAGTAAAGCTTCCAATAATAAAATTTGATCATTAGCTCTTACTGCTCTGCGCATTGAAATAAAAACCACGACACAGAAAAAGACCACTGCAATACCGAATAGCGCAGGTAGCATATAGCTCCCACCGCCAGCGACCAATTCATTCATTTTTTAACCTGCTACCCATCTTCATTAAAATTGCGTTCATTCTACTCGCTCTACTCTGCTTGGTCATCAGGATTATTGTAGGGGATTCTTTCAGTTATCTCTTATCGATTATTGTAATACGCAAAGGCATGCTACTTCCCTAGCTCAAATTACTGACAGGAAATCGACAAGCATGCTAACGCGACTGTTAATCGTAGTTATCGGGGGTTGGGCGATAATGATGGTGTCGGATTATGGGATTTTGACCTACCGAGAAGCGGACAAAACGGGGTTTAATCTGCGCTGTGAATATCTCACGGGTAAAGGTTTGATTAACGCCGATTATCTTTACGCTTCAGAGACAGCGCCTGAGCGCTGCCCCTTGTTACGAAAAACCAGTGACAATATGGAAATGTGAAACCTAATTACTTGATATATTGACCTTGGCGCAGCGCCTCGATACGTTTATCGAGCGGTGGGTGCGACATAAAAAGATCGCTCAAGCTTTTCTGCTTACCGTTAATACAAAACGCAGCCATTGTGCCTGGCTCTTGTGGCTCGTAACTGGTTTTCAAACGCTCCAATGCCGCAATCATTTTTTCACGCCCCACTAACTTTGCAGATCCCGCATCGGCATGAAACTCACGATGACGCGAAAACCACATGGTAATGATGCTAGCGAGGATACCAAACACGAGTTCTAAGACGGTGGCGACTGCAAAATAGACCAGCGGGTTACCGTTGCTACCCTCCTCTTCACGATCTGAGCTTAAGAAGCCCGATGCTACCTGCGCAATAATCCGTGAGATGAAGATGACAAAGGTATTCACCACCCCTTGAATCAGGGTCATGGTGACCATATCACCGTTGGCGACGTGACTGATTTCGTGAGCAATAACGGCTTCCGCTTCATCACGATTCATGTTTTGCAACAACCCGGTTGATACGGCAACTAAGGACGCATTTTTTCTCGCCCCCGTAGCAAAGGCATTAATATCGGGTGCGTGATAAATGGCAACCTGAGGCGTGGTAATTCCGACTTGTTGAGATTGCTGAGTCACCACCTGCATTAACCATCTTTCGGTTTCATTACGCGGTTGCTCGATGACTTCGCCGCCTACTGAGCGTAACGCCATCCATTTAGACATTAGCAGTGAGATAAACGACCCACCAAAGCCAAATAAGCCCGCCATAATCAGAAGACCGGGAATACTGGCCGAACGAATGCCGGTTAAGCTGAGAATGATACCGAACACCGCCATAACAGCGAGGTTAGTACAGAGGAACAACACGATACGCATCATAGACGTTTATATTTCCTTGAAGACAGAACCTGAACTTATTGGGCACTATCCTAGGCTGTTACCAAGAGTTTTCAAGAGGCGAGGCAGTATATCCTACTGAAAAGACATAACTTTACATTTTGTCATACACTTCTCGCAGTTTGTCTGATTTAACTGACATGCTAAAGGATGATGATAAAAAAAACCCGCCGAAGCGGGTTTATCGTAGACCTATAAATTACTTCTTAGTCGCCGTTGAAGCAGGCGGATTTTTACTCTCCGCGCTAGCAAGATCGTTAGCAATTGCGACACTCTCATCGAGATAAGGGTCAGGCTCTTTATAGTCTTTCGGCAGTGCATCTAATGAAGTAAGCGGTTTTTTCCCTTCTGCTTGGAAACGTGCATTGATACGCTCTAAACGCAGAGTATCCTCTTCTTTATTCTCTTTTTGACGTTCTGCCAAGTTCAGCGACACAATATCCATCTTGTCTTTCATTGCATCGAAACGTTGAATATCTTTAATGATATATTGGAACTCACGATCTTTGGCAATACGCGCATCGTGCTCTTGGCGCAACTGGGCGACGTAAGGCTGTAAGTCGGCTATAGGCAAGTAACTCGCTGCTTTGATGCTATCCCAAGGCAGAGCGTTATCTTCATATTTCTCACCCGTTTTAATCGCCTCAACTCCCGTCGGCATCAGAATATCCGGCGTGACACCTTTACGCTGTGTACTGCCGCCATTGATGCGGTAGAATTTCTGGATGGTGTATTGAACCGATCCTAATGCAGGCCAGTCTGGACGCAGCATTTGGTCATAAATACGATTCAATGAACGATATTGTTGAACCGTTCCTTTACCGAACGTCGGCTCGCCGACAATCAAGGCTCTGCCGTAATCTTGCATCGCAGCAGAGAATATTTCAGAGGCCGAGGCACTGAATCTGTCCACCAGCACCACTAATGGGCCATTGTAATAAACCACCCCATCATCGTCACTGTCTTGATGAATATTACCGGTATTATCACGAACTTGAACAACTGGACCTGACGGGATAAAGAGGCCTGAAAGCGATACCGCTTCAGTCAATGCGCCGCCACCGTTAGTCCGTAAGTCAATGACGATGCTATCGACATGTTGTTTCTGCAGTTTTTGCAACTGTACTTTAACATCATCAGTTAGGCCGACGTAGAAACCGGGAATGTCCAGTACGCCAACTTTGTTCTTACCGACTTGATGAACAGAACCCTGTACCGCACGATCCTCTAAACGAATGCGTGCACGCGTCAGTGTGATAATACGCGTTTTGCTGCCTTTCGTTGCAGGCTGAATCTCTAAACGAACTTTACTTCCTTTAGGCCCTTTGATTTTTTCGACGACATCATCGAGACGCCAGCCCACGACATCTTCAATCGGTTGCCCGACTTGGCCGACACCGATAATTTTATCACCGATGCTCAATGTCTTGCTCCGTGCTGCTGGGCCGCCTGCAACCATCGAGTTAATCATCGCGTAATCGTCATCCATTTGTAATACCGCCCCAATCCCTTCTAAGGATAGGCTCATTTCGGTATTAAACTGTTCAGTATTACGCGGTGAAAGGTAATTGGTATGGGGATCGATCTCATGCGCAAACGCATTCATAGCCGTTTGGAAAACATCTTCGCTAGTCGTCTGTGATACACGACGTAACGCGGCATTATAGCGTCGTGTTAACGTATCGCGGATCTCTTGTTCGTTTTTCCCTGCGAGCTTTAAGGTGAGCTCGTCGTAGGTGACTTTCGCATCCCACAATTTATTCAGCTCATCGGTCGAGGTGGGCCACGGCGCTTTGCTCCGGTCCAAATCAATCGAATCATGGGAGGTAAAATTCATCGGTTTAGCTAATGCGTTCAGCGCATATTGTAAACGTTCAAAGCGACGACGCTGGGACAAGTTAAATAGCTGATAAAACGTGTCGAGATTCCCAGACTCCAGTTCTTGGCCAACTTGCGACTTTTTGTCAGCGAATTGCGCAATATCGCTACTCAGCAGAATATTATGGCTGTAATCAATCATATTCAGATAACGGTCAAATATTTTATTTGAAAACGCGGTATCTAACGTGATTTGCCGATAATGCGACTGAGTAAAGCGTGCCGTGACACGCTGACTTACCGTAACTTGTTGCGGTTGCTCTTGTAATTGTGGGATCTGATCTTCACGAGTGATTGGATCAGCAGCAAACGCCTTCCCCATAAACAGAGTGGCGACAAGTAAACTTACTTTAAAACTGGTGTTCATGCCTGGGTCACTCTCCGTTTCAGAACTGCAAATGTTCTGGGCGTACAATCATTGCCAGTCCTGAAGCTAATTGAACCCGAACTCCCTCTTTAGAGATTTCAAGAACAGTAGCATCGACGGCACTCAGACCTGCTTTAACGCGAATCGGTTGCCCCACTTTCAGCACTGAAATATCAGTCACTGGTTTACCCTCAGCAGGGGATGATTGGCGAGAGTCGCTCTTAGGCTTGCGAGGTTTATTTTCCGTTGCGGACGCATTCTGTGCAGCAGGTTTACGAGCTGTAGGTTTGCGTGGGCGGCGCTCGGCTTTACCTGCGTCATCAGCTTTGGCTTCACTGCGTTGTTTTGCACGGTGTGCCGCAACGCGCGCTTTCGCTTCTTCCAGTTGCTGACGGGCGTGCTCGACGTGTTGCTCTTCTAGCGTTCCACATGCATTACCATCAAGATCAACACGGGTCGCACCGGCTTTGATGCCGTAAAGGTAACGCCAGCTCGAAGTATAGACACGCAACGCTGAGCGAAGCTGAGTTTTACTCAAATTCATTTCAGCCGGAATACGTTCGACTAAATCCTGAAAAATACCGATTTTTAACGGCTTTGCTTCACCTTCTGCAATAAAACAGCTTGGAAATTGCTGTGAAAGGTATGCAATGACTTCTTTACTACTACTCAACTTAGGTTGATTTTCCATGAAATTTCCTGATTACAACGGTTTTGCCGACCAACGCAGGCATGAACAAGCGTCATTATAATGACTACAGCGCTAATTGCTATGCCTCAGCGAAATTACCTTTTAATTGTTGTAAAAAAAGAGAAATTTCAGTGGCTGAGAGTAAGGTCTCAAGCGTATTCACTACAGATTGAAGACCCGCTTCATCTTCATGATCAAAATGCGAAAAATGCGGACTATCGATATCTAACACACCGATAATTTTCCCATGACAACGCAGCGGCAAAACAATTTCACTATTACTGGCAGAATCGCAAGCGATATGGCCACTAAATTGATGGACATCAGCGACTCGTTGCACGTCACCGGTCGCCACAGCTGTGCCACATACGCCTTTCCCTACTGGGATACGAACGCAAGCTAACTTACCTTGAAACGGGCCAAGCACTAAGGTGTCTTGCTCACTGAGCAGGTAAAAGCCCACCCAATTTAACCCTGCCATTCTCTCGAACAATAATGCACTGCAGTTCGCAAGAATAGGTAAAAAGGCTCGCTCACCGCTGTTAAGGGCACCGAGATCTCGGGACAAATCTTGATAAAATTCTGACTTACTCATTTTCCAACCATACAGTGACATTGATGAATCGCGAAGAAACCTTGAACAAGTAAAAGAAATAGACATCGCATGGCGCTCAACTATGCTTATATTCTTACTCAGGGAACTTCTGATACATTACGCTTTCAACGACTATAGCAGACCTAATTACCTAACAATGAAAATTTTATGCTTTGTAACGATAATTACCGATAACGCGCGATGAAAATTACCGCTATCAGTTCCCCTGAAACCTTCACTGATCTCAAACGTTGTGTGGAGTGTGACCATGTATATCATCGCCCCATTTTAAAGGGGGGTGAAGTCGCCTACTGCCCACGATGCCGAGTAAAAGTGGCCACGGGCAAAGACTGGTCTTTTTCCCGACTATGTTGCTTGGCCTGTTTAATGCTTTGTCTAATGCCCCTTGCTTGGACCCTCCCCCTTATTGAAATTCGCCTACTCGGCATGACTATCAGTGCCAGTATGCTGGCAGGGATCATGCAGATGGTCGATCAGGGTGACATTCTCACCGCGGTTATGGTCTGTTTTTGTATCATTGGTACCCCGCTGGCGCTGGCGCTCAGTTTTGTCTATCTGGCGGTAGGTAAACATTTGGGGATGAACCTACGTCCTGTCCTGTTGGTGTTAGATAAGCTCAAAGAGTGGATTATGTTCGATATCTACTTGATTGGGGTTATCGTTGCCGCCATCAAGGTTAAGGATTACGCAGATTTGTTTGCTGGCTATGGCTTAGTCGCTTTTATCAGCCTTACCTTGTTCTACCTTTTGTTGATTATCCATCTTGATGTCGAAAGTCTGTGGCACAAATTTTATCCCCAGCCACGTCAAGCCTTACGGCCTGAAGACGTAAAATGCTGTATCTATTGTCACTATAGTGGTCAAAATGATGATCGCGGTCGCTGTCCGCGCTGCCATGTCAAATGGGCACCGCGCATCCCTTATAGCTTGCAGAAAGCTTGGGCAGCGTTAATCAGTTCGATTATTTTTCTTTTCCCAGCCAATCTCTTACCTATTTCAATCATCTATCTAAACGGTGCCCGTCAAGACGATACGATTTTCTCCGGAATCGTCTCACTCGCCAGTGGGAATATCCCTGTGGCGATGGTGGTCTTTACGGCGAGTATCTTGGTGCCAATCAGTAAAGTCATTATTTTGCTCGCATTGTTAATCAGCATTGCTATGCGCTGTGAGCAAGGCCTGAAAACTCGGGTGCGATTGCTGAGGGCGGTAAGATGGATTGGAAGATGGTCGATGCTCGATCTGTTTGTTATTTCGTTGATGATGTCACTCGTAGATCGTGATCAACTGCTTGCTTTTACTATGGGACCTGCCGCGCTTTATTTTGGTTCCGCTGTTTTTCTTACCATTCTATCCGTAGAATGGCTCGATAGCCGCTTACTCTGGGATGCCCATGCAACAGGAAACGCCGAATACACCGATTAGCGCAACGGTTAAGAAAAAGCGCCGTCTTTCCCCTTTTTGGTTTCTCCCCATCGTGGCTATCCTGATCACTGGGTTGCTTCTATGGAAAAATTATCAAGAAAGTGGAACGACAATCACCATTAACTTCCATACGGCAGACGGTATTGTTCCTGGCCGCACGCCTATCCGCTATCAAGGCGTTGAAATTGGTACTGTGCAGGATATCGTTCTGACCGATAATTATCGCGTCATAAAAATTAAAGCCAGTATCAAAAGTAGTATGAAAGATGCACTGCGCGCGAACACGAAATTTTGGCTAGTTACCCCTCAGGCATCGTTGGCCGGGGTTTCAGGGTTAGATGCTTTGGTTGGCGGTAACTATATCGGTATGATGCCCGGAGATGGCGC
>Ga0308166_1001913_pt1 | contig 20585 bp, 17 predicted proteins | sample PhyCR2_2_FD_202137 | JGI IMG/M metagenome (GOLD analysis project Ga0308166, IMG submission 202137) | Phyllosphere microbial communities from UC Gill Tract Community Farm, Albany, California, United States - DLSLCC.R2 | ecosystem: Host-associated > Plants > Phyllosphere > Unclassified | place... | reverse complement strand
GGCGCCGAGCTTGATGTAGCCTTCCTCGAACACGGCTTTCGAGTAGGCCAGGAAGCGCTTGTAGCCCTCGACGTCGGCCGGGTTGCGCGCGTGGATCTGGCGGTCCAGGGCTTCCTGGTTGTTCAGATAATCGAAATGGCTGCCGTCTTCCCAGCACAGGCGGTAGAAGGGTTCGACCGGCAGCATCTCGACATAGTCCTCGATGCGCTTGCCGGCCACTTCGAACAGCTCTTCGATGCAGGACGGATCGGTGATCACGGTGGGGCCGGCGTCGAACACGAAGCCCTGGTCTTCATACACGTAGGCGCGGCCGCCCGGCTTGTCGCGTTTTTCCAGCAGGGTGGTCTGGATGCCGCGCGCCTGCAGGCGGATGGCGAGGGCCAGGCCACCGAAGCCGGCGCCGATGACCACGGCGGTTTGTTGTTGGTTCATTCGGGTTTCCTGATCTGTCGAGGGTGGATCTTGCGGGCCGCCTCGAAGGCCGCCAGCAGCGGCACGGGCGGCTTGCCGCTGAGAATGCGGGCCTTGTCGCGCAGGCGCAGGCGGCCGGCATAGAAATGCGCGATCAGGCGCGGCGACAGGCGGTAGAAACGTCCCATCACGCGCCAGCGTTTATCGGGGCTGCCGGCCAGGAACAGCATGCGGTTGAGCAGGCGGAAGAAGCGCTGGCCGCGCCATTCCTTCTGCGCTTCGTCGCGGATCGCCGCGAACAGGCGCGGGGCGGTGATCTCCGCGCCGTCGCCGCTGCCGATCAGGCCGGCGATGCGCTCGGCCAGCCGTACCGCATGCGGCAGCGAGTAGCCGGTGGTCGAGTGGAACAGGCCGGCGCGCAGGCCGGCGCAGGGCTGGCCCGCCAGTTCCTGCCAGTAGGCGTCGAAATCGCCGGCCAGCACGATGGGCAGCGAGCCGTGTTCCTCGCGCAGCACTTCCAGCACCTGCCAGCCGCGCGCCTGCGCGTAGCCGGCGATGTTGGCGCGCAGGCGCTCGGGTTCCCAGGCGCCGGTGTCGACGTAGTGGGTGTCCTCGATCAGCAGGGTGTGGGCGTCGAAGGGCAGCACGTAGACGAAGCGATAGCCGCCTTGCTGCTCGACGCCGGCGTCCATGATGATCGGGGCGTCCAGCCCGTGCGGCGCGGCCAGGCGCACTTCCTGGCCGAGGAAGGTCTGGTAGCCCAGGGCCAGGCGCTCGGTGGCGCGCACGCCGCGGCCGTCGATCACGGCGCGCGCGCGCAGGACCTCGCCGCCGGCCAGCGTGACCGTGGTGGGCGTGAGCGTTTCGATGTGCACGCCGGTGCGCAGCGCCGGGCCGAGCGCCTGCGTGATCACGCGCGCGAATTCGTCCGACGTCACGCTGGCGTAGCCGCTATGCAGCGTGCGTGCGTAGTCGGGAAAGACCACGTCGTAGCGCGGCCAGCGCTTGGCCACGATGGGCGCGATCCAGGCATGCTGCTGCGGCGTCAGGTCGCCGTCGTGGAAGGACCAGGTGTGGTTGCCGCCGATGCGCGCGCAGCCTTCCAGCATCAGGATGCGCAGCGATGGGCGCTCGCTGTGCAGGCGCCAGGCGATCAGGCCGTTGGCCAGGCCGCCGCCGACCAGGATCACATCGTAATGCGGCTCGCTTGCCATGGCAGGGCTATCCAAGGCTGGCCACGCCGGCTTCGGCGCCTGCCTGGGCCCGGGCCTGGGCCGGCTGGCGCCCCAGGCCCAGGGCGTCCTCGATCAGGCTGGCCGCGCGCGGGGCGCCGCCGGCGCGCGCCAGGTCGTCGGCCAGCGGCGCCATGCGCCTGGCGAAACCGGGGTCGTCGAGCAGGCGCCGCAGCAGGCGTCCGATCTGCGCCGGGCTGGCGAAGCGCGGCGAAGCGGACAGGCCGATGCCGGCATGGCGGATGCGCGCGGCGGCGCCGGGCTGGTCGAAGGCGATCGGCAGCGCCAGGATCGGCGTGCTGGCGGCGATCGCGTCCATCACCGTGTTCGAGCCGGCGTGCGAGATCACGACGTCGGCGCGCGCCAGGACTTCCTCCTGCGGCGCAAAGGCCACCACCCAGTCGGCGCCCAGTTCGCGCAAGGACTGGGCCTGGCGTTCGTCGAGGCCGCCGCAGTGGGCGACCAGCAGCTGCACGTCCTGCTTGCGGCAAGCCTGCACGATGCGCTTGAACAGGCCGAAGCGCCCGCCCTGCAGGGTGCCGAGCGAAGCGAAGACGAAGGGGCGGCCAGGATCGACATCGGGCATATGGCGGCCGTCGTCATGAGCGCGTGCGGCCTGCGTGAAACGCAGCGGGCCGACATGGTGGAAGTGCGGCGGCAGGGCCTTGCGCGGAAAGTCGAAGCGCTCGACCGTCTGGCTGACTTCGACCAGCGGCGACAGGCATTCGTGCAGGGCGCTGCGCGGCGCCAGGCCCAGGCTGCGCGCCTGCGCCGCAATCACCTCGGCGTGCGGCGACATCAGCCAGTCGTAGACGCGGGTGCTGCCCTCGACCATGTGGCGCGCGCGCTCGCTGTCCTCGAAGTCGAAGGGCATCACCGGCAGCGGGATGCCGGGCTCGCGGTTCACCGGCAGCGCGTTCGCCACCGAGGCGAAGGGCAGGCCCATGCCCTCGGCCACCAGGCCGCCGGCCGCTTCCATCTGGTCGCACAGCAGGGCGTCGACGCCGAGCGCCTCGATGGCGGGCGGCAGTTCGCGGCACAGCATCTCGGTGGTGCGCGCCATGTCCTGGATCACGCGGCGCAGGCCGAGCGGACCGCCGGGATTGGCGGCGCGTTCGATCGAGGCGGCCAGGGTGCCGGCCGGGTGGCTGCCCTCGCCGAGCGCGTGGAAGCCGAGGCGCGGGTCCTTCAGGTAGGCGCCGGCATCAAGCTGGTGCAGGAAGGTGATGCGGTGGCCGCGCGCGGCCAGTTCGAGGCCGAGCGCCGCCATTGCGCTGTAGTGGCTGTAGAACGCCGGTGCGACCACGCCGAAGTGGGCCATGCGGGGGAATCTCCAGTTACAAGGGCAGGTTCGACGGGGTGCTTGCGGCCATGGTCAGTGGCGCACGGCGCGGTCGGCGTAATTGGCCTGCTGGCCGGCGAAGTACTGGCCGGCGCCGCCGCCGAACAGGCTGCCCACGAAGCGGCGCGTGCCCTGCTTGCTGCCGATGGCGTCGGTCAGGCAGCGGTCGGCCTCGTGCAGGTGGTCCATCAAGCGCCGGCGCGCTTCGTCGAAGCCGAGCGTGTTGATGAAGGTGGCCTTGTTCACGTCCTTGCCGGTGTCCTTGCCTGTGACCTTCGGGTCCATGCCGGGGCCGTCCTGGAAGTCGTCGCGCAGCTGGAAGGCATGGCCGGCCGCCAGCGCAAAGGCGCGCAGCGAGCGGGCCACGCAGTCGTCGGTTTCGGCAATGATGGCGGCCATGTCGACCGCGGCGCCGAGCAGCACGCCGGTCTTCAGTTCGTTGGTGGTGGCGATGTCCTCGGCCGAGCGGGCGCTGGCCTGCAAATCGAGGAACTGGCCGCGCACGAGGCCTTGCGCGCCGATGGTTTCCGACAGCCGCGCCACCAGGCGCGCGCGCACCGCGGGCGGGATGTCCTGGGCCGAACCAAGGATGCCGAAGGCGCGGCTGAGCAGGGCGACCGAGGCGAGGATGGCGACGTCTTCGCCATACTGCACGTGGATCGTGGGCTTGCCGCGGCGCAGCTGGGCGTCGTCCATGCAGGGCATGTCGTCGAGCACCAGCGAAGCCGCGTGCACCAGCTCGACGGCGCAGGCGACGTCGATCAGGGCCGGCGAATCGCAGCCGAGGTCGCGTGCCACCAGCATCAGCAGCAGCGGCCGCATGCGCTTGCCGGAACCGAGGGCGGCGGCGCGCATGGCGGCGGCCAGGCGGTCGGAACTCGGGCCGCTGTCGGCGAGCAGGGCCGCGAGACGGTCTTCGAGTTCCTGGCGCACCATGTCCATCTCCGCGGCCGCGATGTCTTTCGGGCTGTCCATCTCGCACCTGGCGAATTTTTCTGCTTGCGTACCCATGCGCACTCCTCCGCCAAATGTGGATGTGTGAAATTGATGAATTCGGAGCCAATCATACCGGAAACTTGACTGAATAATAATCAACAAATTCAACGGTGCGCGGTATAGGCAAGTTTGGTTTGTTCGCTCTGTCGCCGTCATTCGTGTGCATCCGGGGCGCTCCAAGTAAATATTCCATGGTTTATCCCTTCATGGTCAACCGGTCGGGGCGAGACGGCACGCAAACAGTTCGAGACGCCGCGCAAAATCGGCGCTTCGTTTGCATTGAGCGAGGGTGTGGGCATAATGTCAGCTCATCAATAATGATCGGGAGTTCCTGTGAAGTTGTTCGCCAAGACCTGCCTCTGCCTGTCCGTGTTGTCCGCCGCCTTGCCGGCACCGGCCGCACCTGCCGCATCGGCATCGGCCGCGCCGGCTGTCGCACGCGTTACAGTCGGCAAGCTCGAACGCCTGGCGCTGGCGCCGTCGAAGTTCGTCGAGGCGCGTCCGGTGGAGGTGTGGGTGCCCGACGATTACGCGGAGAAGGTGCGTGCCGGCAAGCGCTTCCAGGTGCTCTACATGCACGACGGCCAGATGCTGTTCGATCCGTCGACCACCTGGAACAAGACCGCCTGGCACGTGCACGAGACCCTGGCGCGATTGCTGCGCGAAGGGAAGGTGGAGGACACGATCGTCGTCGGCGTCTTCAACATCTCGGCGAACCGCTACTTCGAATACTTTCCCGAGAAATTCCTCGACGAGATGGCGCCCGAAGCACGCGCCGCCTTCGTGCGCGACGGCCTGAAGCACCAGCCGGAAGCCGACGATTACCTGCGCTTCCTGGTGCAGGAACTGAAGCCGGCGATCGACGCCAGGTACGCCACGCGCACGGACGCGGCCGGCACCTTCGTCATGGGCTCGAGCATGGGCGGCCTGATCTCGGTGTACGCGATGAGCGAATACCCGCAGGTATTCGGCGGCGCGGCGGGCCTGTCGACCCACTGGCCTGGCAGCGGCAAGCACAATGCCGCCTTGCCGCTGGCGGCCTACAACTACCTGAACCGCAAGCTGCCGCCGCCGCAGGGGCACAAGCTGTACCAGGACCACGGCGGCGTCGGGCTCGATGCGCTGTATGCGCCGTACCAGGTCTTCGTCGACCAGATCGTGCGCGACAAGGGCTATACCGAGGCGCATTACCTGAGCAAGGTGTATCCGGCGGACGACCACAACGAAAAGGCCTGGGCGGCGCGACTGGAAGCGCCGCTGGTGTTCTTGCTCGGCAAATAGACAGCGGGGGGCAGGTCTGGCCTTTAGACACGGCCTCTGCTGTGATCCGGCGTCGCCCATTCAGTCCGCCTTGTTTACAGTCGAGTTCGTGTCCGAATGTCAGACCCGAGGTGATCCGCGCAGCTGGACTCACTCGACCCGGTCGGGACGAATACCTTTTGCCGCCAGCGCGGCCGCGATGGTGTCCGTGATGCGCGCAGGCGCCGTCACCTTCCGCGACCGTGTAAACAGCCCGCCGGGCGCGTGCACGGCCTCGACGAAGATGCTCCAGTCGATCGCTCTTCCGGTGTAGCCCTCGCCATCCTGCGCCATGCTCGCACAGCCGATCCTGACCTCGAGCCCGCCGTCGAAGTATTCGAGCAGCCAGCCCCAGTCTTCGCCCAGGGGATAAGTCGTTGCAATGCCGCGTTCCATGAGCGCGCGCGACAGCCAGTGTGCGAGTTCGAAGCCATATACGCCCGGATTCGATTGCGCATCCTCGGGCAGGTAAGGAAGGAATTCGGCTGAGGTAAATTCAATGCGCCACATGAACGAGAGCCATTTGCGTGACAGGACGGACGCCCATTATGACGCGGATACTTGCGCTAAAGGAAAAACGCCAAAAAAAAAGCCGCCCGACTTGCGTGGGGCGGCATGCGCGTTTGCGCTTCTGGTCATGGTCAGCTGTAACTGGTCCAGGTCTGCGGAATATCGATCTGGCCGGTCTTGGCCGCATTGGCGTAGGCGCGCATTTCGGCGACGACGGCTTCCAGCTGTTCGTTACCGGGGTTTTGCAGGAAACCTTTCATACGTTCATGCAGCGCGGCTTGCTGGTCTCGCCATTCGTAACGGGAAGTCTTGCTCATACTGCCCCCCTGACATTGAACAACGTGATGTTCTTGTTGAGATCCATGACATCCTCCTTGATAAGGGAGTCAGGTTCTCACAAACCATGCACGCGTTCGGTGCGTTGCCGCACATTTGCTCAGCAGTATCGGTGGTAAATGGCGCTATCGCAAGACTGCGCGATAGAACATGGTCAGCCGTTCATCGAGCAGGCGGTGGGCCTCGGTGCTCGATGGCTGGGCGTCGGGAAACACGAAGCGCTGCACGCTGTCGCCGGCGATGGTGCTGATCAAATAGGCCGCCAGCTGGCCGAAGGGCAAATCGTCGCGCAACTGGGCGCGCACGTCGGCGCGGGCGAAGTAGCGGTCGATCATTTCGCGCGTCAGGCGCGGGCCGGCGCCATAGAAAGTGTTGGCCAGCTCCGGGTTGCCAGGCGCCTCGGCGATCACCACGCGCTGCATGGCGATCAATTGGTCATTGCATAGCAAATCGAAGAACTGGTGGGCGAAGTCGCCGACCACGTCGCGCAAAGGCCGCATGTCCGTGTCCATGTCGCGCATGCGGAAGAACCGGTCGCGGCGCGCCACCAGCACCGCGTTCAGCAGGCCGGCCTTGCCGCCGAACTTCACGTAGATGGTGCGCACCGCCACGCGCGCGGCGCGGGCGATGGCTTCCAGGCTGGTGCGGGTATAGCCGTTGGCCAGGAACAGCCGGGCGGCGGTGTCGATCAGGTCCTGGGTGCGTGCTTCGACGTCGCCTGCCTTGGGACGGCCGGCGCTGCGCGGACAGGTGGGCGCCTGCGCTTCCGGCACTGCGGGTGCTTGCGATGGTTTGCTCATGCCGTCACTGTAAATCACCAACAAATGAAATGCAATCGTTTCATTTCTTGACGAACCTAGGCGAATGCCGAATAATGTAGGACAACACTTATTCCCTTTTCGGAGTTGCCTTCATGTCCCAACCGCAGACTTCGGGCCCGCAAGCCCCGCTCGGCGCCGTTCCACCCAACGCACCAGCCGCCGCCGGCAAGACCCCGCCCAACAAGCGCGTGCTGGTCGTGGTCGGCCTGATCGCCCTGGCTGCCGCCGTCGCCGGCGGCCGCATGTGGTACCGCAGCCATAACTTCGTCGAGACCGAAAACGCCTACGTTGCCGGCCACGTGCACCCGGTGTCGTCGCGCATCGCCGGCGTCGTCACGCGCGTGCTGGTGGAAGACAACCAGCACGTGAAGGCAGGCGACCCGATCGCCGAACTCGATCCGGCCGACCAGCACGTGCGCGTCGAGCAGATCGAGGCGCAGATCGCCAGCGCCAGGCAGCAGGTGATCCAGGCCGACGCCCAGGTGGCGCAGGTCAAGGCGCAGGCCGAAGCGGCATCGGCCCAGGTCGGCCAGTCGCAGGCCCTGCTGGTGCGTGCGCGCCAGGACGCCGAGCGTTTCGGCCAGCTGTACAACACCACCATGAAGGCCGTCTCGAAGGCCGAGGTCGACGCTGCGAACGCCGCGCGCGCCGCCGCCACCGCCGACGTCGCCGCGCGCCGCGACACCGCGAATGCCGCCAAGGCGAACATCGCCGCCGCCAGCTCGGCGCGCGACGTGCTCAACGCGCAGATCAAGGTGCTGCAGGCGCAACTGAAGGACGCCCGGCAGCAGGTCGGCTACAGCCGCATCGTGGCGCCGGTCGACGGCCGCATCGGCCGCCGCAGCGTGGAAGTCGGTGCGCGCGTGCAGCCGGGCCAGCAGCTCGTCGCCGTGGTCGAGGACAAGGTCTGGGTCACCGCCAACTTCAAGGAAACCCAGCTGGCCGGCCTGAAGCGCGGCCAGGAAGTGGAACTGGCCGTCGATGCGCTGCCGGACGAGCACCTGGTCGGCCGCGTGGACAGCTTCTCGCCGGCCTCGGGCAACCAGTTCGCGCTGCTGCCGGCCGATAACGCGACCGGCAACTTCACCAAGATCGTGCAGCGCGTGCCGGTGAAGATCGTGTTCGACCAGAAGGACGTGCAGCGCCTGGCCGGCCGCCTGGTGCCGGGCATGTCGGTGGTGGCCGAGATCGATTTGCGCCAGAAGGCCGAAGCCACCCGCACCGCGGCCGCCAGGTAAGCGCTTGCGCCACTACGCCAAGGACCACCCATGAGCACTACGACCAAGGCGGCGCCAGCCGCCTTCCCGGGCGCGCCGGCCGCCGGCGCGCGCGTCGATGCGCGCACCTGGATCGCGGTCGCCGCCGGCATGCTCGGCGCCTTCATGGCGGTGCTCGACATCCAGATCACCAACTCGTCGCTGCGCGACATCCTGGGCACGCTGTCGGCGACCCAGGAAGAAGGGTCCTGGATTTCCACCGCCTACCTGTGCGCCGAGATCGTCGTGATCCCGATGACGGCGCTGTTCGCGCGCGCCTTCGGGGTGCGCAACTACATGATCGGCACCACCGCGCTGTTCCTGGTCTTCTCGACCCTGTGCGGCGCGGCCTGGAACCTGGAAAGCATGATCGTGTTCCGCATGCTGCAGGGCTTCACCGGCGGCGCCCTGATCCCGATGGCGATGACCCTGGTCATGACGCGCCTGCCGAGCTCGAAGCGCGCGGTCGGCATGGCCATCTTCGGCCTCACCGCCACGCTGGCGCCGGCCATGGGACCGACCCTGGGCGGCTATCTGTCCGAGCTGTATGGCTGGCCCTCGATCTTCTACATCAACTGGGTGCCGGGCGTGCTGCTGATCGCCGGCATGGTGTACGGCCTGGACAAGGAGAAGAGCCAGGTCGGGCAGCTGCTGCACGCCGACTGGCTCGGCATCGCCTTGATGGCGATGGGCTTGGGTTGTTTGACCATCTTCCTGGAAGAGGGCAACTCGAAGGACTGGTTCGATTCGAACTTCATCATCACCTTTGCCGCGCTGGCCCTGGTCGGCATCCTGGGCTGGGTGGCGAACAGCTTCACGCGCCAGCAATCCTTCGTCAACCTGCGCCTCTACGGGCAGCGCAACTTCCTGGTGGCGACCGCGCTGTCGGCCGTGATCGGCATGGGGCTGTACGGCTCATCCTACCTGCTGCCGCTGTACCTGGGCCAGATCGCCGGCTACACGCCGATGCAGATTGGCGAAGTCATCGCCTGGGTCGGCCTGCCGCAGCTGCTCGTGATGCCGTTCGCCGCCGCCCTGTCCTCGAAAGTCGACAACCGCATCCTGTGCAGCTTCGGCCTGCTGATGTTCGGCGGCTCCTGCCTGATGAACGCCTTCATGGACGCCAGCACCGGCTACGACCAGCTGATGGTGACCCAGATCGTGCGCGCCATCGGCCAGCCCTTCGTGATGCTGACGCTGTCGAACTTCGCCATGCAGGGCGTCGCGCCGAAGGACATGCCGTCGGCCTCGAGCCTGTTCAACATGACGCGTAACCTGGGCGGCTCGGTCGGCATCGCGCTGCTGGCATCCTCGCTCACCAACCGCGAGCACTTCCACTCGGCGCGCCTGGGCGAATCGGTGTCGAGCTACGCGCCGGCGACCCAGGAACGCCTGGACCAGATGACGCAGGCCTTCATGGCGGGCGGCATCGACCCGGCCACGGCCGCCAACCAGGCGCTGGCCGCGCTCGACCGCATCGTGCGGCGCGAATCGTATGTGATGGCCTACAACGACGGCTTCTGGATCGTCGGCCTGATCCTGATCTCGTGCGTCGCCGTGGTCTGGCTCGCCGACAAGGTCAAGTCCCCCGGCGGCGCCGGCGGCGGCCATTGAACCCTATTCGATTGAAGAGAAAAACGATGTTCGAATCCCTTGCCAAGAACCTCCCGCGCCGCGCGGCGCTTGCGACGGCAGCCGCCATGCTGGCATCCGGCCTGCTGGCCGGCTGCTCGACGATCGGTCCCGACTTCGTGGCGCCGAAAGGGGCGCAGGAGACGGCCTTCCGCCATGCCGACGCGGCCCTTGCCGGTGCTGCCGTTGCCGACACCGCGCGCCTGCCGGCCGACTGGTGGACCGTGTTCGGCGACGCCACCCTGGGCGAGCTGGAAGCGCGCGCCCTGCGCGACAGCCCGGGCGCCAAGGCCGCGGCCCAGCGCCTGCTGCAGGCGCAAGCCCAGCTGGGCGTGGTGCGCGCCGGCCAGGCGCCGAACGTGTCGGTCAACGCCGGCATCTCGAACTCGCGCACCTCGGCCGAGACGGCCCAGGGCCTGGCGCTGGGCGGCCGCTCGATCGAGGGTAACAACTACTCGGTCGGCGCCGCGCTGTCGTACGAACTCGATATCTGGGGCCGCGTGCGCCGCGTGGTGGAAGCCGCCGACGCCGGCGCGCTGGCCGCGCAAGACGACCGCGACGCCGTGCTGCTGATGCTGACCGGCCAGGTGGCCCAGAGCTACTGGCAGCTGCGCGGCCTGGATGCCGAGCAGGCCATCCTGGCGGATGCCCTGGCCGCCCGGCGCGAAGCGCAGGAGCTGATCGAGGCGCGCTTCAATGCCGGCCTGTCGAACGAGCTGGACGTGTCGCGCGCCCGCATCGAGCGCGCGAATGCCGAAGCCGATTTGCACGAGGTGCAGCGCCAGCGTAACGCCGTCGAACATGCGCTGGCGACCCTGGTCGGCGCCTCGCCGAGCACGCCGCTGGTGGCCGGCGCCGCGAAGACCGCGCTGCCGCTGCCGCCCGCCATTCCGGTCGGGCTGCCGGCCAGCCTGCTGTCCCGGCGTCCCGACCTGGCCGCGAGCGTGGCCAACCTGAAGGCGGCGAACGCGCAGGTGGGCGTGGCCGAGGGCATGTTCTATCCTTCGCTGACCCTGACGGGCAACTTCGGCTATGCATCGGAAGCGCTGCGCGACCTGGCCGGCGGCAGCGCGCGCCAGTTCTCGATCGGCCCGCTGGCCCTGTCGCTGCCGGTGTTCGACGGCGGCCGCAACCGCGCCAACCTGGCGCTATACAAGGCGCGCTACGAGGAAGCGCTGGCCAACCACGAGAACCGCCTGCTGACCGCCCTGCGCGAGGTCGAAGACGCGCTGTCGGACGTGCAGCAGCGCCAGAAGCAGGGCGACGTGCAAGCCCAGGCCCAGCAGGCCGCGGCGCGCGCGCTGCTGGTGGCGCAGGCGCGCTACGAGCGCGGCGTGTCGACCTACCTCGACGTGATCGACGCCCAGCGCAGCACGCTGGCGGCCGACCGCGCGGCGGCGCAGATCCGGACCCAGCGCCTGCTGGCGTCGGTGGCCGTGGCGCGCGCGCTGGGCGGCGGCTGGGAACAGGCGCCGGCGCTGGCGACGGTGCGGTAAATAGCGGTGCAAGCGGGCCGGAAGGTATTCCCGGCCCGTATCTTTTCCCGTACGGCCGACGCCGGCGGCAAGATCATCGCACCCAGTTCCATCACCCATAACGGGTTTACAATCCCCTGCTTGCATCCACACCAACAGGGGACACATGAAATTCCTTCTCGCTCCACTCGTGCTGGCCTTGGCCGCCGGCGCCGCTGCAACGGCTGCCGAAGCACCTTCCACCACCTCGGGTCCCGCCAGCGTCGCCCAGCTCAACAGCATGGCCAAGCGCTTCGCCCCCGTCGAACTGCGCGCCGACACGTCCAAGCTGTCAAAGGGCGACCGCGCCGCCATCGCCAAGCTGGTCGAGGCCGCGAAGATCGTCGACACCCTGCAACTGCGCCAGCGCTGGGCCAACAATGAAGCCCTGTGGGCCGCCCTGCAAAAGGACCATTCCCCGCTCGGCAAGGCGCGCCAGGATTACTTTTGGCTGAACAAGGGGCCCTGGTCCATCATCGACGGCAACAAGTCCTTCATGCCCGCCGAATACGCCGGCATCGCCATCCCGCCGCGCAAGCCCGACGCCGCCAACTTCTATCCGCCCGGGGCCACCAAGGACGCCCTGGAAGCCTGGATGAATGCGCTGCCTGCGCAGGAGAAGGAAGCCGCACAGTGGTACTTCACGGTGATCCGCAGCGGCAAGGACGGCAAGTTCCGCACCGTGAAGTATTCCGAGGAATACAAGCCGGAACTGGAAAAGCTGGCCAGGCTGCTGCGCGAAGCCGCCGGCCACACCGACAATGCCTCGCTGAAGAAATTCCTGACCCTGCGCGCCGACGCCTTCCTGTCGAACGACTACCTGGCCTCGGACTTCGCCTGGATGGATCTCGATTCCCCGGTCGACATCACCATCGGACCCTACGAGACCTATAACGACGAGCTGTTCGGCTACAAGGCCGCCTTCGAGGCGTATGTAAGCGTGCGCGATCCGCAGGAAACCCGGAAACTGGACTTCTTCGGCAAGCACATGCAGGAGCTGGAAGACAACCTGCCGCTCGACAAGCAGTACCGCAACCCGAAGGTCGGGGCGATGGCGCCGATGGTGGTGGTGAACCAGGTATATGGCGCCGGCGACGGCAACATGGGCGTGCAGACCGCCGCCTACAACCTGCCGAACGACGAACGCATCATCCGCGAGCGCGGTTCCAAGCGCGTGATGCTGAAGAACATCCAGGAAGCGAAGTTCGAATCGACCCTGAAACCGATCACCAGGCTGGTGCTGCGTCCGCAGGACCAGAAGGACCTCGATTTCAATTCCTTCTTCACCCACATCCTGGCCCACGAGATCACCCACGGCCTCGGCCCGCATGTGACCCGGCAGGGCGGCAAGGAATCGACGCCGCGCCAGGACCTGAAAGAGACGTATTCGACCATCGAGGAAGCGAAAGCCGACGTCACCGGCCTCTGGGCCCTGGCCTACATGATGGACAAGGGCCAGCTGAAAGACACGCTGGGGCAGGGCGAGGCGGCCGAGCGCAAGCTGTACAACACCTTCCTCGCATCCTGCTTCCGCACGCTGCACTTCGGCCTGACCGATTCGCACGCGCGCGGCATGGCGATCCAGGTGAACTACCTGCTCGACAAGGGCGCGTTCGTCTCGCACGGCGACGGCACCTTCTCGGTCGACTTCAAGAAGATCAAGGCGGCGGTGATCGACCTCGACCGCGAGTTCCTGACCATCGAGGCCACCGGCGACTATGCGCGCGCCAAGGCGATGATGGCGCGTTACGTCGTCATCCGCCCGGACGTGCAGAAGGCGCTCGACAAGATGAAGGCGGTGCCGAACGATATCCGCCCGGCCTTCGTGACGGCGGCAGCACTCGCGGGACATTGAATGCAAACCGATAGGGATAGCGCATGCGATTTATAGTCTATACCTATCGGAATACTGAAATAAGTAGGTGCTTTAAATAATCTGGTGTGTTTCTGCTATATTCATTGTTATTTCCATGCGGAAATTAGAGACGCATGGCGCGACCGGAGCGCTTCTCCGGATGAATGAGCGAGCACACCATGTCCTTTTCCAGATTCACCATCGGCGCACGTCTTGCGCTGGGTTTCGGCGCCGTCCTGGCGTTGATGATGCTGCTGAGCGCATTGGCGGTCAGCCGCGTCGGCCAGATCGACGCTACCCTGAACCACATCAACAACGTCAACAACGTCAAGCAGCGTCACGCCATCAATTTCCGCGGCAGCGTGCACGACCGCGCCATCGCCCTGCGCGACGTGGTGCTGGCTTCCGACAACGCCGCCGCCCAGCCGGCGCTGGAGAGCATCCGCGTCCTGGCCGCCCACTACGAACGTGCCGCGACCGAACTCGGCACCCTGTTCGGCCAGGGCGCTGACATCCTGCCCGAGGAGCGCGCCGCGCTGGCGGCGATCAAGGAAGAAGAGCGCAAGGCCCAGCCGCTGATCGCCAAGGTGAGCGAGCTGCGCCTGGGCGGCGACTTGGAGGGCGCGCGCTCCCTGCTGGAACGGGAAGCCGGCCCGGCCTTCGTTGCGTGGCTGGCCAGCGTGAACCGCCTGATCGACCTCGAGGAGGCGCGCAACAAGGTCTCGACCGCGGAAGCGCGCTCGCTGACGAGCAGCTTCTTCGCCTGGATGGGCCTGCTGTGCGCGATTGCCGTGGCCATCGGTGCGCTTGGCGCCTGGGCCATCACCCGCGGCCTGCTGCGCCAGCTCGGCGGCCAGCCGGACTACGCCGTGCAGATCGCCGGCCGCATCGCCGCCGGCGAACTCGATGTGCGCATCGACACCGCGCCCGGCGACCGTTCCAGCCTGCTGTATGCCATGAAGGGCATGCGCGACAGCCTGGTCGACATCGTGTCCGAGGTGCGTGCCGGCACCCTGACGATCGCCGGCGCCTCGACCGAGATCGCGGCCGGCAACGACGACCTGGCGCGCCGCACCGAGCGCCAGGCCGACACCCTGATGGACACCGCCGCCTCGATGGAAGAACTGACCGCCACCGTGCGCCAGAATGCCGACAACGCGCGCCAGGCGAACGTACTGGCGGAGTCGGCGTCCAGCGTGGCCACGCGCGGCGGCGAGGTGGTGACACAGGTGGTGCAGACCATGGCATCGATCAACGATTCCTCGAAGCAGATCGCGGACATCATCGGCGTGATCGACGGCATCGCCTTCCAGACGAATATCCTGGCCCTGAACGCGGCGGTGGAAGCGGCCCGGGCCGGCGAGCAGGGGCGCGGTTTTGCCGTGGTGGCCAGCGAAGTGCGCAACCTGGCGCAACGCTCGGCAAAGGCGGCGCAGGAGATCAAGGTCCTCATCAAGAGTTCGGTCGAGCGCGTCGATGCCGGCGCCCGCCTGGTCGACGCAGCCGGCAATACCATGGACGAGATCGTGGCCAGCGTGAAGCACGTGACCGATATCATGGCCGAGATCAGCGCCGCCAGTGCCGAGCAGCGCGCCGGCATCGAGCAGGTGAACACGGCGATCGGCCGCATGGACGAGGCCACGCGCCAGAATGCGGCGCTGGTCGAGCAGGCCGGAGCGGCGTCGCTGTCGCTGCAGGACCAGGCGGCGGCGCTGGCGCGGGTGGTGAGTGTCTTCAAAATGGCACAGTCCGGCAGCCCGACTGTTGCGTTGTCGCCTCAAGCGCGGCGCCTGGCGTTGCCGGTTTGAACACGGACAAAAATATTTCCGCTTAGGAAGATATTCTCGGTTCTAGAATTGCTTTGGAGCATTTCAGCTCGCTGCGTTCCAGCCCAACCGGAAGTCTTCCATGTCCAGGTATCTTGCCGCTGCCGTCCTCGCCCTTGTCCAATGCGCGGGGCCCTCCGCCCAGTGCGCCGAACTGACCGCCCTCGAGCAGCGCTGGCTGCAGGCGGCGGCGCCGGTCCTCTCGTATTCCCGGCAGCTGGCCCTGCCGATCGACATCGTGGTCCAGCCCCGGCCGCGCCCCAACGACGTGCCGCTGGCGATGGGCTACGACGGGGGACGCTGCAAGCTGGTGCTGACCCTGCGCGGCAACCCCCAGGCCGAGACCATACTCGACGGCGTGCCGGATGCCCGGCAGGGCGAACTGATCGAAGCCATGACCGCGCACGAGGTGGCGCATTGCTGGCGCCACGTGCGCGGCGCCTGGAATGCCTTGCCGGCCGGCTTCGTCGAAGTGGGCGAGGAGCATGCCGCCAGCAGCGAACTGCTGGCCGCCTCGAAGGCGATGCGCGAAGCGCGGCGCGAGGAAGCCTATGCCGACCTGGCCGCCCTGGCCTGGACCCGCCAGCGCAACCCGGATGCCTACGGCCGCGTGCATGCCTGGTTCGAGGCGGTACGCCGCAAGCAGCCGGTGGCGCGCAGCGGCCACGACACCCGCGTCTGGGTGGAACTGGCGCGCGACGCCAGCCGTCTAAGCGATACCGGTGCCCCTTTCGACGACGCGGCGCCGCTCTGGCGCGAAGGCTTGCTGAACGACGGGTAGACGCCGGCTAGACAAGATCGCGGCGGCGCGGATGCACCACCGCAGAGCGTTCATGGTTTTTTTCGGCAACGGTTCGCTGTCGCACAGAAGTTCATAGGGGTGCGGCGTTTAATGACGCCATCACAACAACCGACATGAGGGACACTGCCATGAACTCCTTGCTTGCAACCCTGCTTGCCACCGTAGCCGGCGCCACCCTTGCCGTCGCTCCCGCTGCCCAGGCCCAGACCCAGGACGCGGCGGGTTACCGCGACGCCGTCCAGAAAGTGTCGGCCGACTACAAGACGGCCAGCGCCAAGTGCGATGCGAAGAAGGGCAACGACAAGGATATCTGCATGGCCGAGGCCAAGGTCGCCCGTGCACGCGGCGAATCGCAGGCGGTGGCCAAGTATGAAAACAGCGAGCCGGCGCGTGCCCACGCGCGCGAAAAAGTCGCCGATGCCGACTATGCCCTGGCCAAGGAAAAATGCGATGCCAGGAGCGGCGCCGACAAGGACAGCTGCATGGACAATGCCAGGTCGGTGCACACCGCCGCGCTGGCCGACGCCAGGGGCGGCCGTGACGGCTCCACCGCCCTCGGCGCCAGCGGCGGCCTGATCGCCAGCACCGACACCAAGGATCCGGCCAAGGCCGCGGCGGTTGCCAAGTGCGAACAGGCGACCGGCGGTTCGACCACCGGCTGCCTGGTCGACAGTAAGGGCAACGTGACCACCATGGCCAACCGCGCCGAGAACGCCACCGAGCGCGCCGCCGACAAGACCAGGGACGCCGCCTCGACCGCCGTCGACAAGACCAGGGAAGTGGCCGCCACCGCCGTCGACAAGACCAAGGCCGTCGCCGCCACCGTGGCCGAGAAGACCGGCCTGGACGGCGCCGGCGAACGCCTGCGCGCGGCCGGCTCGACCATCGCCCAGAAGACCGAAAGCGCGGTCGACAACCTCGGCGACAAGACCCGCCAGGCTGCCGCCAGCGCCAGGGAAAACACGAAGGACGCGATGCAGACCGCCGGCGAGAAGACCCGCGACACCGCCGCCACCGTGGCGGACCGCACCGACCGTGCAACCGACAAGGCTGCCGACAATACCCGTGACGCGACGCGCGATGCCGCACGCGGCACCGCGGTGGCCGCTTCCGATACGGCGATCACCACCAAGGTCAAGGCGAATATTTTCAAGGAACCGGACCTGAAATCGATGGCCATCCACGTCGAAACCGAGAAGGGCGTGGTGATGTTGAGCGGCTTCGTCGAATCGAAGGCCGAGGCCGACAAGGCCGTGAAGGTGGCCAAGGAAGTCGACGGCGTAACCAGCGTGAAGAGCGCGATCAAGGTCAAGTAAGGGAAGAGAAATGCCGCCGCGTCCGGCCGGCTGCGGCGCGCGGCGGCCCTGGCGCGGGAACTTCCGCTGACCTCTTGCAGGCCCTCATGCAGACCCTTTCCCGGGCTTCTCGGGTTCGGATGTTGTCGTTTTTTATCGTCGCCGGCATGCGAAGCGGACGGTGGCGGCGGCCCAGGGGCTTACCCAGCCGGAATGGCGCGGTATAATTTTCGGGTGAATAAACTCGAAGCCTTTGGATTCATCGTGGCCCAGGCGGCGCGCGGTGACATTACCTTTCCCACCAGCGTGAACGCCGTGCTGCGCCTGCAGCAGGCGCTCGACGATCCCGATTGCCCGCTCGACGAGGCGATCCGCCTCGTGCTGGCCGAGCCGCAACTGGCCGCGCGCACCGTGGCGCTGGCCAATTCGGCCGCGTTTTCCGGTGGCGGCGGACCGCCGGTCACCAACGTGCGCGCCGCCGTGATCCGCATCGGCTACCGCCGCCTGCAGGCCCTGGTGGCCAGCCTGGTGGTGCGCCAGTTCGGCAACCGCATCAAGGACCGCGGCCTGCGCGCCAAGGCCGAGCAGCTGTGGGAGCACACGGTGCACGTGGCGGCCCTGGCCCAGGCGCTGGCGCGGCGCGTCACCTTCGTCAACCAGGACACCGCCCTGTTCGCCGGCATCATCCATGAGGTCGGCGGCTTCTACCTGCTCTCGCGCGCCGACGAATTTCCCGGCCTGCTCGACGACGACCCCGAGAAATGGGGCGAGCTATGCGAGGACGTGGTCAGCCTCGAGGTGCTGAAGAAGCTGTCGGTGCCGGCGCCGGTGGCCGACGCCATCGGCGAACTGCGGCGCGGCTGGATCAACATGCCGCCTTCGACCCTGCTCGATACCCTGCTGCTGGCGAACCAGTACGCGCCGGTAGCGTCGCCGCTGGGCGTGTCGCCGGTCGACCTGCCGGCCCACGGCGACAGCGCGCTCGACTTCGTGCTCGACGAGGAGATGCTGGCCGAGATCCGCGCCCAGGCGGCGGAAACCCAGGCAATCATGGGCGGGCCGCTGCTGGTCTGATCCGGCCCAGCCGGCGGCGGGAACCAAGGCCGAGGCCAGTCGTTCTAACGCATGAGAAGTCTTCTCGTGCGGAGGAAGCGTGCTCAGTTGCGTACTCAGTTGCGTACCCGATTGCGGCCTCAGTTGCGCCCCCGATCGCCTGCTCGGTTGCCGCGTCCGGCGCAAGACGGCGTCGCCGTTCCTGCAACTGCTGTGCCTGCTCTGCCTGCTGGCGGTGGCGCCGGCCTGCGCGCCGGCGCAGCCACGCCCCCCGGTTCCAGCCGCCGCTTCCGCTGCCGCTGCCGTTTCAGTATCGTTGCTCACGGTCGACGGCCCGATCGGCCCGGCGTATGCCGACTACGTCGAGCGCGGCATCGCCCGCGCCGCCCGGGACCGGCGCGCCCTCGTCGTGCTCCAGCTCGACACGCCGGGCGGGCTCGACACCGCCATGCGCAGCACCATCCGCGCCATCCTGGCCGCGCCGCTGCCGGTGGCCTGCTTCGTCGCCCCCAGCGGCGCCCGCGCGGCCAGCGCCGGCACCTACATCCTCTACGCCTGCCACGTCGCCGCCATGGCGCCCGGCACCAACCTGGGCGCGGCCACGCCGGTGCAGGTCGGCCCCGCCGGACCGGGGCCACCCGACAACGGCAAGGGCAAGGCGCCGTCGGCCATGGAAGCCAAGGCCGTCAACGATGCCGCCGCCTACATCCGCGGCCTGGCGCAACTGCGTGGACGCAATGCGGACTGGGCCGAGAAGTCGGTGCGCCAGTCGCTCAGCCTGTCGGCCGGCGACGCCCTTGCCGCCGGCGTGGTCGATATCGTCGCGCGCGACCTGGCCCAGCTGCTGGCGCTGGCCGATGGCCGCGTCGTGCGCGTGCGCAACGCCAATTGGCGCGTGGCCGTGGCCGGCGCCGCCGTGCTCGACGCCGCGCCCGACTGGCACACGCGCCTGCTCGCCGTGATCACCAACCCGAGCGTGGCGCTGATCCTGCTGACGGTCGGCATGTATGGCCTGCTGTTCGAATTCATGAGCCCCGGCGCGGTGCTGCCCGGGGTGATGGGCGCGATCTGCCTGCTGCTGGGCCTGTATGGCATGCAACTGCTGCCCATCAATTACTCGGGCCTGGCGCTGATCTGCTTCGGCCTGGCCTGCATGGTCGCCGAGGCCTTCCTGCCCAGCTTCGGCGTGATCGGCCTGGGCGGCGTGATCGCCTTCGTGATCGGCGCGCTGCTGCTGATGGACAGCGAGGCGCCGGGCTTCGGCATGCCGCTCGGCTTTGTCGCCAGCGTCGGCATCACGGCGGCGCTGCTGGTCGGCGCCACGGCCCAGGTCGCCCTGCGCACGCGGCGCCGGCCCGCGCCGGGCGTTAGCGCCGAGCTGGAAGGGGAGATTGCCGAGATGCTGGGCGACGCCGTGCGCGAGGGCTGGGCCAACGTGGGCGGCGAGACCTGGCGCGTGGTCAGCGACACGCCGCTACGCGAGCGGCAGCGGGTGCGCGTGGTCGGACGCAGCGGGCACGTGCTGCGGGTCGTGCCGTTCGATGCCGCGGCGAGCGCCCGTGCGCCCCCTCCCGGCTAGGCCGCAACGCGACACGCATGCCGGCGCGGGTGATGCCGGACGCTCAAAGGAGACTGCCATGCTGTTTGAACTGGGTTTCGGCGCCGGCTTCCTGCTGATCCTGCTGGCGATGCTGTTCGCGCTGTCGGTGCGCATCCTGCGCGAGTACGAGCGCGGGGTGGTGTTCCAGCTGGGGCGCTTCTGGTCGGTGAAAGGACCGGGGCTGATCCTGCTGATCCCGGTGCTGCAGCAAATGGTGCGGGTCGATTTGCGCACCGTGGTGCTCGACGTGCCGAAGCAGGACGTCATCTCGCGCGACAACGTCTCGGTGAAGGTCAATGCGGTGCTGTACTTCCGGGTGATCGACCCCGAGCGCGCCATCATCCAGGTGGCCAATTTCATGGAGGCGACCAGCCAGCTGGCCCAGACGACCTTGCGCTCGGTGCTCGGCAAGCACGAGCTCGACGACATGCTGGCCGAGCGCGAGCGCCTGAACATCGACATCCAGCAGGTGCTCGACGCCCAGACCGATGCCTGGGGCATCAAGGTGGCGAACGTCGAGATCAAGCACGTCGACCTCGACGAGTCGATGGTGCGCGCCATCGCGCGCCAGGCCGAGGCCGAGCGCGAGCGGCGCGCCAAGGTCATCCACGCCGAGGGCGAATTGCAGGCATCGGAAAAGCTGATGCAGGCGGCCGAGGTGCTGGCGCGCGAGAAGGGGGCGATGCAGCTGCGCTACCTGCAGACCCTGTCCACCATCGCGGGGGACAAGACGGCCACCATCGTGTTCCCGCTGCCGGTGGAACTGCTGAGCAGCCTGATGGAAAGGACGGGGCGCTGAGCTGGC
>Ga0308166_1001909_pt1 | contig 20640 bp, 18 predicted proteins | sample PhyCR2_2_FD_202137 | JGI IMG/M metagenome (GOLD analysis project Ga0308166, IMG submission 202137) | Phyllosphere microbial communities from UC Gill Tract Community Farm, Albany, California, United States - DLSLCC.R2 | ecosystem: Host-associated > Plants > Phyllosphere > Unclassified | place... | reverse complement strand
AGCCACGGGATGCCGTTCGCGAGCAGCGCCGTGGTCGCGAGCATCAGGGCGTACGAGGCGAGCGGATCGCCGAAGACCGCGGCCGCCGTGGCCGTGATCCCGACCGAGGCGCCGAGGGCGATGGGCACGAGGTGGATCTCGGGCTTGTCCTGAGTGACCGCGAGCCCGACTCCGCCGACGATGACGAGTCCGAGGCCCAGGGCGGCGAGCGGCCAACCCCAGATGCTCTGCACCGGCACGGCGAGGAATCCGGCGAGGCCTCCGTACGCCGCGGCGGTGAGTCCGAGTGCATGTCCGGCCTCGGGCTGACGGAGGCGCATGAGCACAGCGGCGGCGACGCTGAGCACGATGGCGCCCGCACCCGCGATGATCGCCGGGAGGAGCGACGTCGGTGGCGTGGCGACGAGCAGGAGGGCGCAGAGCGCGAGGAACGTGAGGCTGACGAAGAGAGCCGTGCGCGAGCTGTCTCGGGGGGTCCACGAGCCGTGCTGCTCGGCGGTGGCGTCGATCACGGCCTCGACGACGTCGTCGTAGACGCGCGGCTCCTTCATCAGACCGCCGCGGACGAGAGTCAGAAGCTCGCCGTCGTGCACGCCCTGCGCCGCAGCCCCACGGGCGGGGTCGAGGGGGGTGCCGTCGGCCCGCTGCAGCGAATACCCGCCGTGGGTGAGAGTCGGGTCGAGCACGCCGAGGCTCCGGGCGAAGCCGGGGATGATCTCGACGAGCGGGACCTGCGAAGGCACGCCGACATCGAGCCGCCGGTCGTCGCTGACGACGGAAAGCCGCAACACGGTGCCTGCCGCTGTGCTGCTCTGAGTCATGGAACGATGCCCCCTCCATGGTGTGCCGCCGGCCGGGAGGTCACCCGTGGCTGCGCATTCCGCCTTTCACCCTAGTTGAGGCATGCGACAACTCGTAGTCGTCGGTCACGACGTTTTCTCCATCGATTGCACGATCTCGTCACGGATGCGCCTTCAGTTCTGGCGATTCCGGTCGATCTGATCTAGCCTGTCTCCTGAAACGAATCGTGGGGGGTTGTTTCGAAGTCGTCCCAATACAGGGATGCGCTCCCCGCACGTGTGTCCGCAAGGACCGGAGGGAGTGAGTTATGGCTGATGTCATCTCCGCAGAAGAAGGGGCTCTGCGCCGCGGAGCCCAGGCGGTGCGGGAGACCAAGTCCGGGATCGACCAGCAGACCAAGAAGGTCCGCAGTGAGATCGAGCAGCTGCGTGGTTTCTGGACGGGTGCGGCTGCCGCATCGTTCACGACGCTGATGTCCCGCTGGGACGAGCAGGCTCGTCAGCTCAACGAGGTCCTCGTGACGCTCGAGGATGCCCTCGCCGGCACCGAGCGCGACCAGGCTGCGACCGAAGAAGCTCACCAGCAGACCATCTCGGGCCTCGGCTCGATGATGGGTTCCTGAGCACAGACCACAGAGATTTCAAGGAGAACATGATGCAGTCGATGTCAGTTCGCCCGGAGCAGGTCAACGCTCTGGCAGCGCAGATCCGCAGCGGGTCGCAGGGTATCCGTTCCGAGCTCGACCGTCTCGAGTCCGAGGTCGGCAAGCTGCGTGCGGCGTGGGACGGTTCCGCGCAGCAGGCCTACGACCAGGCCCAGGCCAAGTGGAACCGCTCGCTGAGTGAGATGCAGCAGCTTCTCACCCAGATCGCGGGCAAGACCGAGGAGATCTCGGGCCAGTACGTGCAGACCGACAAGTCGGCTGCCGGGCGGTTCGGAGCCTGATTTCCTGGCGCGGGTCCGTCGCAGAGATGCGGCGGACCCGCGCCGTCTGCTGTGCCGTCCGGTCGCGACGTTCGGAAAGCAGTGCAGGCGTCACGGGAGTCGCCGTTGTCTACGAGGAGGGGCGTCGATGACCATCGCGATCGACATCGATCAGATTCTGGCTGAGCTGAAGCGCATCGCCCGCGACGCTCAGCAGTTTCCCGATGCGGCGGAGGTCCGCCGGTCCGAGGGAGGGGTGACTCCTGCTCTGGAGCAGTTCCGGGATGCGGTGCGTCAGGTCGCAGAGGGCATGGGCACGGCGACCCAGAACTCGGTCGACGCGCTGAACGACGTGAGCGAGGCGATCCGCAACGCCGTGACCGAGCTCGCGGAGCAGGATGCCGCCCTCGCGGATGACACCAGGATCGTCCTGGCCCTCCTTGACTCCGCCGCCGATCAGGGGACGCCCTCCAGCGCCGCACCGGCGGGAACAGCCGCGGGAGCCACGGGCGGAGCGGCGGGAGCGGACGAGCCCGACGAGGCCGACTACTGATGAGCCGCCGTCGTCGATCGATCGCGGCCGCGATCGGAGGGATGGCTCTGTGCGTGGGGCTCGTGCTGCCTGCCGGTGCCTCTGCGGCAGTGACGGGCGACGGACTCTGGTACTTCGATCGCGGCCGGGTGCAGGAGGCGATCGATGACGGCTTCGACGGCTCCGGGGTCACGATCGCGGTCATCGACACGCAGGTGAACCCCGAGGCGCCCGGGCTGCGGGGGGCCGACCTGCAGGTGGTCGAGGACTCCTACTGCTACGACTCCTCTGCTCAGCCCTATCCGGCGGTCTCCACCGACTACACGGCCGCCAATCACGGCACGAATGTCGTGTCTGTGATCTTGGGCACCGGCGAGGCAGTGGGCGGGACGCCCATCAAGGGCGTCGCGCCAGGGGCGACTGTGCGGTACTACAACTCCATGATCACCACAGGGGTCGGCGAGGGCACCGACGTCGAGTCGACGTGCCTGCAGAAGAACGGGAATCTGATCGATGCCGGGCCGGACTCCATGGACCGCTATCCATCGGGCCTTGCGAAGGCGATCTCCGACGCCGTCGACGACGGTGCGGACATCATCTCCGTGTCGCTCGGAGGACTCATCGATTCGGCCAATGCGGTGGCGAAAGCCCATGCGGCCGGCGTGATCGTCCTGGGTTCGCTCCCCAACGTCGGCGGCGTAGGCGATTGGCCGTCTTCCTACAATGGCGCGGTGGCCGTGCAGGCGTTCGGAGCGGATGGGCAGATCCAGAAGTCGTCCTATAACCCCGCTCTCTCGGAACCTTCTCCGAACCTCAGCGACGATGTGAAGATCGCAGGGCCGGGCCTCGGGCTCATCGCGCAGGGCACGCCCGAATCGTGGGATGCCCAGCAGCTGCGCTCGGGAACATCACTGGCGACGCCGGTCGTGGCGGGATTCCTCGCGGTGGTGAAACAGAAGTATCCCGAGGCAACCGGCAATCAGCTGCTGCAGAGCCTCATCCACAACACGGGCACCAAGGGCGAGCACGAGCCGGAGTGGAACAATGCCACGGGCTACGGAGCCGCATCCCTCATCGGGATGCTGGCGGTCGACCCTGCGAAGTATCCCGACGTGAATCCGTTCTTCGACGCGGACGACGAGGACACCGTGCCGAATCAGCGGAACGTCGATACGGAGCGCGCGCTGCTCGAGGCGAGCACGCCGTCTCCCACCGAAGCGCCGGGGGAGGCGGCCGAAGGGGCCGATCTGACGCCGTTCCTCATCGGCGGAGGCGTCGTCCTCGCGGTGCTGGTGGTCGGCGGTGTCGCACTCGCGATCGTGCTCACCAGGGCGTCGCGACGGAACAGGACTGAGCAAGGGGGCAACCATGGTCGGTAAGAACGAAGCAGAGCTCAACAGGATCCGTTCGCTCGAGGACTGGCGGATCCCGCGAGCCGCGTCTCTGCGGACCGCTCTGACATCGCTTGATCGCGCGCTCACGGCCGTCATCGACTCGACCGCGTGGGAGGGGGAGTCGGCGCAGGAGGCGCGCACGTCCTTGTCGACGCTGCAGCAGAACTTCCGCCTGATCGACACGTTCGTCGGACAGCTCACAGACACGATCGAGAACGCGAACAGCTACCGGCGCACTGCGGCGTCCGCCGAGCTGCCATCGGCGCAGGTCGACCCCTTCTGGGCCAACGCCGCGAAGATCGGCTCGGTCGTCGTGCATCCGGTTCTGGGTCCCCTCGCCGCCGACAGGGCGGTCGACGCGATCGGGAGCTTCTTGGGAAACCAACGCGAAGAGCAGGCGGCGAAGATCATCGAGGGCATCAAGCTGGGGCTCGCGCCGTCGGCGGTGTCGATGCAGGCGTCAGCGGCTGTGCTCGCATCGTTCGACCCCCGCGTCGCGATGCCGGACCCGCCCCAGCCGCCGGACCAGCCGGGGACCGGCGTCGACGGACCGCACATCACCTCTCCCGGGGGTGGATCGATCCCCGGCGGAGTCGCCGCGCCCGGTGGTGGCGGCGGAGTCGCGCCCGGAGGTGGCGGCACAGGCGGCGGTGGCGGGAACGGTGGCGGCGGGAACGGCGACGGCGGAAACGGCGGCGGTGGGAACAACGGCGGCGGCAACAACGGCGGCGGTGGGAACGGCGGCGGCGGAAACGGCGGCGGCGGGAACGGCGGCGAGGACCCGACGATCGACTCACCCGGTGGCGGCGTGACTCCCGGAGGGGGCGGCGGCACTGGCGGTGGCGGCGCTGGCGGCTCCGGCGGCTCCGGCGGCGGAAGCCTGCCTGGTGGCGCATTCCCGGGCGGCGGAGGGATCGGCGGCGCGGTCGGTGGCGGCGCAGGTGCGGCTGCGATCGCGGCAGGCGCGAAGATCTCCGGATTCGGCAGCATGGGTGCCCTCGGCGGTTCCGGACTCGGCGGCGCGGCGGGAGCCGGAGTCAAGGCCGGAGGCGGTCTCCTCGGCAGCTCCTCACTCGGTGGTGCGGCCGGAGCGGGCAACCCCGCGGGCACCGGCGGACGTCCCGGCGCAGCTGTCGGGGGCTCCGGTTCGGGAACAGGCGTCGCCGGCACCGGAAGAACAGGGATGGGCATGGGGGGAGCAGGTGCGGACGACGAGGAGAGGACCAAGCGGCCCGGCCTCGGAGGTCCCATCGCCCCGAAGCTCGAGGATGACGAGGAGCGGGGCCCGCGCGCGCGAGGAGCGCAGGCAGGTTCCCGTGACGACCATGACGACTGATCTCACTCGGCAGCGGAGCGGGAGCGGACAGCGGGAGAGTGCACGGCTTCGGCCGTGCAGGGCCGATAAGGTGCAGGTGTGTCAGTCGAGATCGTAGAGCGGCGTCGGATCGTTCTTCAGAGCGAGGATCGTCGCTTCGATCTCTCGCTTCCGTTCGACGAGACCCTCGATGACGCTCTCGTCCTCAGCGGGCTCTCGACGGCCGATCGCTTCGTGACGATCGGCCCCGGCGGGTTCGAGATCCCTGGCGAGACCGAGTGCGAAGACCTCATCGACGGCGGGCTGTACGCACTCATCGACCGCACGGCGCTCGCCCCGCAGGCCCGGCGCGCCGCGGCGACCGCAGGGCCCACGCGCGCGGATCACGGCGCCCGATGGTGGATGCTGGCCGTCAGCGGTCTTCTGCTCGTCGCGGTCTTCGCGCAGGGGGCCGGCGATCCGCTTCTCAGACTGCTCATCGGGCTGCTGCTCGTCCTCGGCGCCATCAGCGGTGCTGTGGCGTGGGCGCGTCGGGATTCAGCGGCCGGCGTGCGCGGCATCCTCGGTGTTCTCGCTCCGATTCTCCTGTCATTCGCGGCCGGGGCGCTTCTGATCCCGGCGGCGTTGGAGGCGAGCGCCCATCTCTCCGCCGCCGCCGGATTCCTCGCGGCCGGCATCACCACCGCCGTGATCGCGGTGTCCGCTCGTGCACGTCCGATGCGGGCGGCGGCCGGGACGGCGACAGTGCTGCTCGTCGTGCTCGCCTCCATCTGGGGGCTCGCGCTGCTGCTCCGCTGGGGACAGGCCGAGGCTGCGGCGATCTCGCTCGGGCTCGTCCCGCTGGGGCTCAGGGCCCTGCCGAGCAGTCTGGTGAACCTCCCCGAGGGATACTTCATCGACTACAAGCACTTCATGACCAGCCGCTGGACGGTGCGCGGAGCCATTCCGGAATCTGTCGGTCTGCTGCGTCCCGAGCGCATCACGGCCGTCGTCGACGACTCCTCCGCACGACTCATCGCCGGCACCGCCGTGCTCAGCGTCGTCGCCGTGCTGATGACGCCGCTCGCCTTCCTGCGCGAATGGCCGGACGATCCGATCGTGGTGTCCGGAGGCATCGCCCTCCTCGTCTGCGTCGGTCTCGCGCTGCTGCTGACTCCGCGGCACACGACGTCTCGCATTCTCCGCTGGCTTCCCCGTGCGGCTGCCGCCGTCGTGTTCGTGGTCGCCGGCATCCAGGCCTCGGCTGCTCTGGGGTCGGGCTTCCAGGTGCTCGGCGCGGCAGTGCTGTTCATCGTCGGCCTCACGGCGGTCGCGGTCATCATCCCGATCTCACGCGGCGCGAGCTCGCTCATCTGGTCGCGGTTCGGTGACGCGTTCGAATGGCTCGCGGTGGCGCTCGCGCTGCCGGCGGCACTGCTCTATGCGAATGCACTGTCGCTCGTTCGTGGAATGATGGCGGGATGAGCGGGAACGGCGAACCACAGCCCTGGCCGGCGGGTGGACTGATCCCCCCGGTGCAGCCCGGACCCGATCGGCCGGGCGAGATCCCGGCACTTCCTCCGGCGTTGATCGCGGCGCCGCCCGGGGTCGACGGAGCGCCGTTGCGCTCGGCCCCCACACCTCCCGCGCCCACGCCCATCGTCTCGACGCGCGCGCGGACGAGGCAGCCCGCAGACGGCCTGGGACCCGCATTCGTCGGATCCCCGGCGGGCACGGGGCTGCGGATCGCGGCCTTCACACTCGATGTCGCGGCGGTGATCCTCGTCGCGGCCATCGTGCTCGTCACCACGCGCAGCGTGCTCCTCGCCGGTCTGACCGTCGCAGAGCTCGCGATCTTCCTCTGGGTGCTCGAAGCCCGCACGGGTCTCACCCTCGGCAACGCCGTTCTCCGGCTGCGCGCAGCGCGAGCCGACCGTCCCTACTCTCCCGGCATCGGTCGCCAGTTCGTGCGAGGGATCGTCACCGGCGCCGGGTTCCTGGTCGCCGTGGGCAGTTGGGTCATCGTCGCATCGACAGCCTGGGACCGCGGCGGGCGCCGGCAGTCCTGGGCCGACCGCATGGCGGGCACCGTGGTGGTGTCGGTTCCGCCGCGCGCTGCCACGGCGGTCGACGCCGCCGCGCCTCTTCCACAGACCGCGGCTCCGCTCGCGCCTCCTCAGGTCGTGCCTCTGGGGGCGCACCCCTCGGCGGTCGACGAGGACTCGGAGCCCACCGACGCCCGAGCGGCCTCCCACCGCACCGAGACTCCTGCTCCCGCGCCGCAGGGTGAGGACCGGCCGCTGTTCACGGTCGCTCCGGCCCCGGCGCAGCAGTCCGGGGGCGGCGACGCCGCCGCCCCGGCATCCGAGTCCGGCGCGCTGCTGCTCATCTTCGACACCGGCCAGCGGGTGCAGCTCGGGCTGCCGGTCGCGGTGAACCTCGGCCGGGCCCCCGTGGCCAGTGTGCACGACGACCGGCTCGTCACCGTGACCGACCCTGATTCCTCGGTGTCCAAGACTCACCTGCGCATCGAGCATTCTCGTGGCCGCACCTGGGTCACCGACTTCGGATCCACCAACGGATCCGACGTCCGCTCCGACGACGGACAGCTGACGGAGCTCGTCGCGGGCGAGCGGGTGCTCCTCGACGACGCCGACCGCGTCCGCATCGGAAACCGCAGCTTCACCATCAACCTCCTGCTGGCCACGGACAGCAGCGCCGGAGAGAGAGCATGACAGGACCCCGCCTCGCGCCTCCCCGCGTCCCCTCCGGAAAGCTTCCCGTCCAGGCGCCGCCCGAGCTGCAGCCGAACGACGGCGGCATGGGAATCCTCGGATCCCTCCTGCCGATGCTCGGAAGCGTGGGCGCGATCGTGATGGTCACCATGTCGAACCAGTCGGTGACGGGTCTGCTCACCGGCGGCATGTTCCTGCTGTCATCGCTCGGCTTCGTCGCCGTCAACGGCTGGCGCCAGCGCTCGCAGCGCCAGGCGGCGACACTCGGCTCGCGTCGTGAGTACCTCGCCTACCTCACCGAACTGCGTCAGACCGTGCGCGTCGCCGCGAGGCAGCAGCGACGAGCAGCGAACTGGCACCTCCCCGCACCCTCGGCGCTGCCCTACATCGCCGAGGAGCGCACCCGCGTGTGGGAGCGCGGGATGAACGACCCCGACTTCCTGACGGTGCGGGTCGGCACGAGCGACCAACCGCTGTGCATCACGCTCGAGGCCCCCGAGCTTCCGCCGCTCGCGCAGCTCGACCCGGTCGCGGCTTCCGCCGCGCACAGGTTCATGCTGACCCACGAGCTGCAGAAGAACCTGTCGCTCGGAGTCACGCTGCGCGATTACGCGCGCGTCGAGATCACCGGTGACGAGAACGAATCACGCGGCCTCGCACGGGCCATGCTGTTGCACCTCGCGACGATGCACGATCCCGACATCGTGCAGATCGTCATCGCCGCCGACGCGGCCGTCCTTCCGCAGTGGGAGTGGGCCAAGTGGATGCCGCACACGCATTCGCGCACGGTCAGGGACGGACTCGGCGCCGCGCGGATGATCGGCTCGCAGCTGTCGGAGCTCGAGGACATGCTCCCGGCCGAGGTTCGCGAGAGGCCGCGCTTCTCACGCGACGGATCCGGTGCGAAGGTCCCGCACATCGTGATCCTCACCGACGGCGTCAGCACGTCCTTCAACGACATGCTGGTCAGCGGTGACGGCGTGCAGGGTGTGACCGTGATCGACCTTCCCGCTCGGTGGAGCGACCTCGACGACCCGAACGCACTCCGCATCGCCTTCGAGCCCGGAGACAAGGGCGCCCGCGCCGAACTGGTGAGCTTGCAGGTGCCCGCGCGGCCGTTCGAGGCCGACGCGATCAGCATCGTCGAGGCCGAGGCGACCGCCCGGCGACTCATCGCGCTGTACTCCGGTGGCACGACCATCACGAAGAAGAAGAGTGCGACCGATCAGGCCGAGCTCGTCGAGCTGCTCGGGCTCCCCGACGTGCGCGACCTCGACCTCGACGCGGCCTGGGCTCCCCGCCTCGAACGTGACCGACTGCGCGTGCCGATCGGTCAGACGGAGGACGGAAGTCCGCTGATCCTCGACATCAAAGAGTCGGCGCAGCAGGGTATGGGACCCCACGGTCTCATCATCGGTGCGACCGGTTCGGGTAAGTCCGAGGTGCTGCGCACGCTCGTGCTCGCCCTCGCGATGACCCACTCGCCCGAGCAGCTCAACTTCGTGCTCGTCGACTTCAAGGGTGGGGCGACGTTCGCCGGCATGGCGGACATGCCGCACGTCTCGGCGATCATCACGAACCTCGGCGAGGAGATCTCGCTCGTCGACCGCATGCAGGACGCCCTGCAGGGTGAGATGGTCCGGCGGCAGGAGCTGCTCCGCGCGACTGGACCGTTCGCCAACGTCGCCGACTACGAGAAGGCGCGTCGCGGTGGACGCACCGACCTGGCGCCTCTGCCCGCTCTGCTCATCGTCGCCGACGAGTTCTCCGAGCTGCTGTCGGCCAAGCCCGAGTTCGTCGACACCTTCGTCAACATCGGCCGACTCGGCCGTTCGCTCCAGGTGCACCTGCTGCTCTCGTCGCAGCGCCTGGAGGAGGGCAAGCTCCGAGGCCTCGACACGCACCTGTCGTACCGCATCGGTCTGCGCACCTTCTCTGCGGCGGAGTCCCGCACGGTGCTCGGCGTACCCGACGCGTATCACCTCCCCACGCAGCCGGGTGCCGGAATCCTGAAGTCCGACACCGAGACCATGACCCAGTTCCGTGCCTCGTACGTGTCGGGGCCGCCGCCCCGCCGCAGGCGCCGCGCAGCGACCGGCGCCTCCCAGAGCACAGGCTCGACCGCGGTCGAACTGTTCACCGCGGCTCCGGTCTGGCGCGCCGAGGCGCCCGTCGACGAGCCCGAGGTCGTGGTCGACGCCGAGCCCGAAGAGAAGCGCAACACGTTCGAGATCGCCGTCGAGATGATGAGCGGTCGCGGCCCGTCTGCGCACCAGGTCTGGCTGCCGCCGCTCGAGACCCCGGCCACGCTCGACCAGCTCTTCGGAGACCTGGTCGAAGACCCGGCCCTCGGTCTGATCTCCCCGCGGTGGCGCGGGGCCGGGGCGCTCACCGTTCCTCTCGGAATCGTCGATGTGCCGCTCGAGCAGCGCCGTGAGAATCTCGCCATCTCGCTCGGCGGTGCCGCGGGTCACATGGCGATCGTCGGTGCGCCGCTCAGCGGCAAGAGCACCCTCGCGCGCACAGCCATGGTCGCCCTGGCACTCACCCACACCCCGCAGGAGGTGCAGTTCTTCGTCATCGACTTCGGTGGTGGCAGTTTCACCGGTCTGCAGAAGTTCACGCACGTCAGCGGAGTCGCGACCCGTTCGGAGCCGGACATCGTGCGTCGCACGGTCGCCGAGGTCACGAGCCTCCTCAACGCCCGCGAGGTCTACTTCCGTCAGAACGGCATCGACTCGATCGACACCTACCGGCAGCGCCGCGCCCAAGGGCTTGCCGACGACGGCTACGGTGACATCTTCCTCATGGTCGATGGCTGGGGCACGCTGCGCGCGGAGTTCGAGATGCTCGAACCGCAGATCCAGGCGATCGCCGCTCGCGGTCTGACCTATGGCGTGCATGTCGTGATCACGGCGGCTCGCTGGATGGAGATCCGCGCGAACATCAAAGACCTCATCGGCACGCGCATCGAGCTGCGGCTCGGCGACCCGACGGACTCCGAGGTCAACCGCAAGGCGGCAGAGAACGTCACGGCGATCCCCGGTCGAGGTCTGAACGAGAACGGCCTGCAGATGCTCACGGCGCTGCCTCGCATCGACGGCGTCGATGAGGCCTCGTCGCTCGCGGGCGGCATCGACGACCTCGTGGCGCGAGTCGCATCGGCGTGGCACGGTCCCGCCGGACCCAAGCTGCGTCTGCTGCCCTCGCGCATCGGCCACGCCGACCTGCGCGGCGTCGCCGCGGCCGCTTCCGCCGACGGATCGGAGCCCCGCGAGATACTCCTCGGCATCGACGAGGCGAACCTGGCTCCGTTCTCGATCGACCCCCTCGAAGAGCCGCTGCTCTACCTCTACGGCGACGCCGATTCGGGCAAGTCGTCGATGCTCCGCGGAGTCGTGCACGAGATCACCCGTCTGTACGGGCCGTCCGAGGCGAAGATCTTCGTGGTCGACTACCGTCGAGCGCTGCTCGGCGAGATCCCGCAGGAGTACCTCGGCGCGTACCTCACCTCGCACGAGATGACCGAGGGGGGCATGAGCGAGCTCGCGCAGTTCTTCCAGAGCCGCATCCCCGGTGCGGACGTCACTCCCGATCAGCTGCGCACGCGATCGTGGTGGAAGGGCGCCGAGGGCTTCGTGCTCATCGACGACTACGATCTCGTCTCCACTTCGCAGGGCAACCCGGTGGCGGTGCTCGCGCCGCTGCTCGCGCAGGCGGCCGACCTCGGCCTGCATGTGATCCTGACGCGTCGCACCGGCGGAGCGAGCCGTGCGGCCTACGACCCGATCATCCAGCGCATGACCGATCTCGGGGCCACGGGAATCCTGCTCTCGGGCAGCCCCGAGGAGGGTCAGCTGATCGGCAAGGTCAAGGCGATCCCGGCCATCCCCGGTCGTGCGCAGATCGTCAGTCGCGACCGTGGCCTGGTCACAGCCCAGCTGCTGTGGGTGCCGCCGAGCTACGAGTGACGGACGTGCAGAAGACGGAGCACCAGAAGACGGAGCATCAGAAGACGCAGCATCAGAAGATGGCTGTCGAGATCGTCTGGGTTCCCCGCCACGCCGGGTGGCAGGGCCAGCAGCGGTCGATGACCGGGCTGATCGCACTCGGCGTCGTGCTCGCCGCCGCGATCCTCTTCTACGCGGCGATGCTGGTCGCCGACCGCGCCCCGGCGGTGAAGGTTCTCGGAGCGGGAGTCGTGGTGGCCGTGGGTATCGCCGTCTGGCTGCTGGCGGCCCACGTCAGGGTCGCGCGCGTGAGGGTCGTTCGCCTGGTCGTCCACGGAACGAGCGTGGTATTCGGTGGCGCTCAGCAGGTCATCTGGCCCTTGCGCTCACTCGCCCTGGCGGGAGCCCTCCTCCTTGCCGGGTGGACGTGGAGCGTCTTCACGGTTCCTGCGGAGCGGATGTCGATGCTCACCCTGCTGGTCGTGCCGGTGATCGGGGCGATCCTGATCGTCGCGGGCGCTCGTTCGTGGTTCCGGTCGCCCTCCAGCCATCGACTGACGCTGCGCCCTGACGGCCTCGAGCTGCGAATCCCGCGCAACGACGTGAGCGCGACCTGGGACGAGATCGAGAGTGCATCGATGGAGGGCGACCGCGTCGTGATCCGCTCGTCCGCGACGCGTCCCTCGTCGTGGGCGACTCGTGATCTCGCGAGTGATCCGGTGATCCTCGCCGAGCTCGTGTCGTTCTACGCGCGGCATCCCGCGGCGCGCGCCGAGATCGGCTCGGCGACGCTCGCGCGTCTTCGGTCCGGAGACTTCTGAGATCCGGGTCTCAGCGATCCGGCGCGTGGGCCGAGGGGGTCAGCGCGTGGCGTCGGCCAGGTGGCGCGCGTCGTGGCTCAGCACCTTGACGATGATGCCGTGGCGGCGCAGCTCCTTGGCCGTGCGGGCGCCTTCGTCGGCGTCGCGGCCCAGAGCGTGGATGTTCGCCACGACGAGCACGTCGCCCGTCTTCAGGGTGCCGATGAGGCGTGAGAGCCGGTCGCTCCAGCTCTCGAGGATGTCGGGGGAGGGATGACGGAACCCCTCGATCGGCACTCCGAACCGGGTGAGGTCGTCACGCTGCTCGACGACCGAGGGCATGCCCTCTCGCGCGACGACGAGTCCGACCAGACGGGAGCCGTCCGGGCGGGCGAGCCAGAAATCGCGGTTCTGCTGCAGCTCGGTGAAGCACTTCGGGCACTCCGCTGCCGCATGCGGCAGGTGCAGCGGACTCGTCAGGGCCTCGTCGACGGATGCCGTCGCCTTCATGGGATCGATCGTCTCGCTCATCGCGCACCTCCGGCATCCATTCTGCCCTGATCCGAGGCTGCGCGGTGACCTTTCAGAGCATCCCGAGGGTTCGCACCGTGTCGCGCTCCTCGACCAGCTCCGCGACGGAGGCATCGATGCGAGCGCGCGCCCAGTCGCTGATCTCGAGCCCCTCGACGATCTGCCACTCGCCGCCGATCGAGAGCACCGGGAACGACGAGATCAGGCCCGCGGGAACTCCGTACTCACCGTGCGAGACGACGCCGGCCGAGGTCCAGTCGTCGGTGCCGCGCACCCAGTCGCGCACGTGCTCGATCGTCGCGTTCGCGGCCGACGCCACCGACGACGATCCGCGCACCTGGATGATCTCCGCCCCTCGCTTCGCGACCCGCGGGATGAACGTCTCGTCGAGCCATGCGGGCACGTCACCGACGAGGGCGTCGAGCGCGTCGAGCACAGGCTCCCCGCCCACCGTCGCGTGCGAGACGTCGGGGAACTGCGTCGCCGAGTGGTTTCCCCAGATCGGCACCCGTCGCACGGTGTCCACCGGCACAGCCAGCGTCTGCGCCAGCTGCGCCCTCGCGCGGTTCTCGTCGAGGCGCGTGAGAGCGGTGAACCGCTCGGCGGGAACGCCGTCGGCAGAGGCCGCGGCGATGAGCGCATTCGTGTTCGCCGGGTTGCCGACGACGGTCACGCGCACGTCGGACGATGCATGAGCGGCGATCGCGGCCCCCTGCGGCCCGAAGATGCCGGCATTGGCGGCCAGCAGATCTCCTCGTTCCATGCCGGGACCGCGGGGTCGCGCTCCGACCAGCAGTGCGAGGTCGGACCCGTCGAAACCGACAGCTGGGTCGTCGGTCACCTCGACGTGCTCGAGCAGCCCGAAGGCGCCATCCTGCAATTCCAGCGCCGCGCCTTCTGCGGCACCGAGCCCCTGAGGGATCTCGAGCAGTCGCAGTCGCACCTTCTCTTCAGGCCCGAGCAGGTCTCCGGCGGCGATACGGAAGAGCAGCGCGTATCCGATCTGCCCGCCTGCACCGGTCAGCGTGATCGTGGTCGTCATGACTCGAGCCTACGACCGTGTCGACCCGTCGGCGCAGAGTACCCTCGTGGCATGACCTTCAACCCAGATGCCGATGTCTCCGGCAACACCGCCCGCCGACGCGGTCGCGGCGCCGTCGTCGCGGGAGCCGGCGGCGTGGGCCTCCTCGGCATCATCGCCCTGATCGCGGGGCCGCTGCTGGGAATCGACCTGACAGGATTGCTCGGCGGTGGCGGAGCCGCAGGCGGCGGCTCCGAGCCCGAGGGCAGCGTGATCGAGAACTGCCTCACCGGCGAGGACGCCAACGAGAACGTCGACTGCCGGGTGGCGAGCTCACAGCTGGCGCTCGACGGCTACTGGGAGGACTACGTCGACCCGTACCGGGCTCCTCAGCTCATCATCGTCGACGGCGCGACCTCGACGGCATGCGGCACGGCCTCGAACGCGGTCGGCCCGTTCTACTGCCCGCCGGATGAGACGGTGTACATCGACCCGACCTTCTTCCAGCTCATGCAGCAGCAGTTCGGAGCATCTGCCGGCAATCTCGCCCAGCTCTACATCGTGGGTCACGAGTGGGGTCACCACATCCAGAACATCACCGGCGTGATGGATCGGTATCCGAACAACGGCACGGGTCCGGACAGCAACGGTGTGCGCATCGAACTGCAGGCCGACTGCTACGCCGGCGCGTGGATCGGGCAGATGACGCAGGAGAAGGATCCGGACGGCGTCCCGTACCTGCAGGAGACGACGGAGGCCGAGCGCCAGGATGCGCTGAACGCGGCGAACACGGTCGGCGATGACAACATCCAGCAGCAGTCGTCGGGTTCGGTGAACCCCGAGAGCTTCACGCACGGCACGAGCGAGCAGCGCAAGTACTGGTTCGCGAGCGGCTACGAGAACGGGCTCGACGTGTGCGAGCAGCCCCTGACACTGCCGGGAGACCAACTCTGATCACGTTGACGTGATCACGATGGGCTCCCGAGGGAGGGAAGACGATGGACCTGGACGCGCTGTATCCGCCGATCGAACCGCACGAGACCGGTGAGCTGCTCGTCGGCGACGGCCACCGCATGTACTGGGAGGTCAGTGGAAACCCCGACGGCAAGCCGGTGGTGTTCCTGCACGGCGGTCCGGGCAGCGGCACCTCCGCCTGGCAGCGACGGTTCTTCGACCCGCAGGTGTACCGGATCGTCCTGCTCGACCAGCGCGGCTGCGGACGCAGCACCCCGCACGCGAGCGCGCCAGACACGGATCTCCGCTTCGTCACCACCGCGCACCTGATCGCCGACATCGAGCTGCTTCGCCGCAACCTCGGCATCGAGCAGTGGCAGGTGTTCGGCGGATCCTGGGGGAGTGCGCTCGCGCTCGCCTACGCGCAGGAGCATCCGGAGGCCGTCAGCGAGCTGGTCCTGCGGGGCATCTTCACGCTCCGCCGGGAAGAGCTGGAGTGGTTCTACGAGGGTGGCGCGGCGGCGCTCTTCCCTGACCTGTGGGAGGAGTTCCTCGCTCCCATCCCGGTGCTCGAGCGGTCGCACATGATCGAGGCCTACCACCGGCGGCTCTTCGACCCCGACCCTGCCGTGCACGAGCCGGCGGCGGTGGCCTGGTCGCGGTGGGAGGCGTCGACGGTCACGCTGCGCCCGGATGCCGCTCAGATCGAGGCGATGTCCGACCCGCGCACCGCGACCGCATTCGCCCGCATCGAGAACCACTTCTTCGTGAACCGCGGATGGTGGTCGGAGGGCCAGCTGATCGCCGGCATCGAGGGCATCCGCCACATCCCGACGGTCATCGTGCAGGGGCGCCACGACGTGTGCACGCCGATGATGACCGCGTGGGACCTGCACGTGGCGTGGCCCGAGGCGGAGTTCGTCGTGGTCGACGATGCCGGCCACTCGGCCGCCGAACCCGGCATCCAGCGGGCACTGCGCGCAGCGACCGACCGCTTCGCGAGCTGAGGCCCCGCGGCGGACGACGCGCTCCGCGACGGATAGACCTCAGGCGCGCAGTGCCTGGGTCAGCGTCTTCAGCAGCCCGACGATCCCGCCGTTCGCGCGGAACCGGGTGAGGCCCTCGCTCACCGCTGAACCCGTGCGTGCCGACACGAACCACGGCGGCTTCGGGAGGATCGTGAGCCGGCCGCCGCCGTTGGCGATCGGCAGCGAACGCGGGAACGGTCGGAATGGGCCCCGGATCACCGAGCGCTCGACGCCGTCCAGCAGCAGTGCGTTGTGGACGACCCCGATGCCGCTGCCGACGTCGTTGATCGTGCTGCCGGGGAACGCTCCCCAGGTCAGGGTCGGCGTGATGAAGCCGAAGGCCGTCCAGCCGTTGATCGCGATCGAGCCGTAGCGCAGCGCCGCGATGGCCCGGTCGAATGCTGCGCCGAGCGTCTTCTCGGTCGACGGATCGATCAGCAGGTTGGCGCCGAGAGTGCCCTGCAGTCGCTCGTTCGCGTAGGCCACGGCCGAGTCGAGGAACTCCTGTCCGGTGCCGGCGATCGAGACGACCCCGAGGACGGGAGCGAAGTACTCGGTGCTCTGGAGCGCCGCGGTGTCGTCCCCCTGTTCGATCTCGACGAGCAGACGGTCGCCGAGCACCAGGGCATCGGGGTACGCGTCCGTCGCGAGCTGCATTCGCGAGGAGGAGCCGGGGTACCAGATCGGCCGCTCGGGCGCGTTGGCGTAGGCGCGGCGCAGCGCCGCTCGGAAGTCGTCGGCCTGAGCCCAGTCCGACGACATGATGACGACCTGGCCGGCGATGCAGTTGTGCCCGCTGTTCTGCAGACGCATGGTGGCGACGTGCTCGGCCTGGTAGGTGAGGTCGGCCGCCGTCCAGTCGCCCGGCACGATGATGATCGGCGAGACTCCGCCGAGTTCGGCGGTGATGGGCTTCTTCAGCTGCGGGCGGTTCTCTCGGCGCCGACGTGTGGCCGCCGACCCCGTGCCCCAGACGATCGCGTCGAACGTCGCGGCGGATCCCGTGATGTGCACGTGCGCGAGATCGGGGTGACCTGTGAGGTACACGCCCACCGCCGGCCCTCCGCGCACGATGCGCAGCAGACCGAGAGCGATGAGCGGGGCGAATGCGCGCTTGTACACCGGTACGAGAGCATCCTGCGTCGGGTTGACCTTGAGCAGTGCGGTGCGGTTGTGGGCGAGCAGCTCGTACAGCACGTCGAGCACGGGGATCGAGGTGATGTTGCCGGCGCCGAGCACGAGCCCCACGCCGCCGGGTTCCGACGGCGTGCGCTGGGCGAGACCTGCTGCGGCCCGAGCGCCGTTCGGGGTGATCCCCGGTTCGAGCCACACTTCGCCGGTGTAGCCCGAGAGGAGCAAGCGGTCGATGCCTGTCAGCGGGAACGCGTGCACGCGGGAGCGTCCGCCGGGCGCCCGGTCGATCCTGATGCCGTCGAGCGGATTGATGCCGTTCGCGAGCCGCGTGAGGGTCTCGATATACGCGTCGAGGGCGCCGAGCACGCTGTACGGTCCACTGAGCCATTCCTCGCCGCGCAGCGGATGCCGGGCGTCGAGACCCTTGGAGGCTGCGGCGGTGTTCGCCCAGTCCTCGGCGGTCGCTGCCACGCTCGTGCGCACGCCGTGCAGCAGGGTGACGCGCTGCGAGAGAGTCAGCGCCGACCACGTGCGGCTGCCGACGTGGAGCTCGGCGACAGCGGCGTCGAGGCGTTGACGTTCGTCCTCCGGCAGGTCGGTGGTCGCGGTCGTGGCGGCGGACGTGGGCGCAGAAGTCATCGGCGTCTCCTTCGGACGGGATCCCAGCTTATGCCGGGCATCCGCTCACGCGTCGATGTCGTGGCGACGCAGCCGGTACCGGCGGAGCGTCAGCAGGCTCGCGAGCATCAGGAGGGCGGGCAGGATGCTGAAGCTCAGCACGATCCCCGCGATCGCCGCATCCGGCTGCGTGGCCGTCGCCCCGGCGACCGTCGAGACGTAGCCGGTCGCCGCGAGCGTGAGCGAGACTGCGGTGGCGCCCAGGGCGAACCCGACGGTCTCGCCGGCCGTCCACACCCCCGTGAACGTCCCTGCCCGTCCTCGGCCGCTGATGCGCTCGTCGTGCGAGATGACGTCGGGGAGCATCGCCATCGGAAGAGACTGCAGTCCGGCGTACGCGATTCCGGCGAAGCCGATCGCGACATACATCCAGGTGCCGGGCAGCCAGGCGGCGAGGACGAGGGTCGCGGCGGCGGCGGTGAACAGGATGCTCGCGATGGCGAAGGCGCGTTCCTTGCCGATCCTCCGTGCGACGACGGTCCAGGCGGGGGTGGCGATCAGGGCGGGGCCGACGAGCGCCAGGAACACCAGCGTGACGGCATCCTCGCTGCGCAGCACCCACGTGGCGACATACTGCGCGGCGGCGAGCATGGTGCCCGTCGCCAGGGCCTGGAGCAGGAACGTGCCGAGCAGTGCGCGGAAGGGCTGGCTGCGCCGCAGAGTGCGGACGCCCGCTGCATACTGCTCGCGGATTCCCGTGGGTGCAGTGAGCGCGGGGCGATCCGCGTCTTCGGAGCGGTGCGCGGCGGCATCCGCGGTGCGTGAGGCGATGAGCATGCCGACGCCGATCGTGATTCCCGCGACGACGCCCATCAGCAGGTACCCGGCGACCGGGTCCGCCCCGGCACTGCGCAGCTCGGGACCGCCGGCGCCGAAGAGCAGGATCGCCGAGGTGAGCACGACGACGCGCCAGCCCAGCAGTCGCGTGCGCTCGTCGTAGCCCGAGGTGAGCTCGGCGGGCAGGGCGACGTAGGGAACCTGGAACAGGCTGAACGACGTGGCCGTGGCGAGGAAGGCGAGGAACACGCAGACGGCACCCGCAGTCGGTCCCCACGAGGGCGGCACCGCGAAGGTGAGCGCGAAGAACAGCGGGAGCGTGAGAGCGCCGACGACCATGAAGCCGCGACGGGAACCTGTCTTCGCATACTGCCGGTCGGATGCGGCACCGATGAGCGGGTCGATGATGACGTCCCAGATCTTGGCCGCGGTGACGATCAGGCCGGCTGCGAGCGCGGCGACGCCGAGGTTGTCGGTGAGGAAGTACGTCAGTACGAGCCCGGGGAGGGTCGCATAACCGCCCGTGCCCAGCGAGCCGATCGCGTACAGTGCGACCGTGCGGGCGGACAGGCGGGCGGGTGCTCGTTCAGGCCGAGCCGCGGTGCTCATCGCGCCAGTGTAGCGGGGCGCGACGAGCCTCCTGCGGGATCAGATGAGCGGTGTCAGATGAGCGAGAGTTCGCGCAGCTTCGACTCGACGTCGGCGTTCGAGGGCTCGACGTGGTGGGAGGAGTCGGGGTAGAGCACGACGGGGATGTTCGTCCGTCCCGAGATCTCCTTCGCGACGTCGGCGGCCGACGGGTCGGCGACGAGGTCGACATAGGTGTACTCGACACCGAGACCGTCGAGCTGCTTCTTGGTGCGGATGCAGTCGCGGCACCAGTCGGCGCCGAACAGCGTGATCGCGGATTCTGCAGGAGAAGTCATGCATCCAGCGTAGAGCCGCCTGGCTGGACGGGCGCCGAGTCGGGGAGTGTCCGAGATCTGTCGTTGCTCAGTAAGGGTAGCCTTACCTATACTTGAATCCATGAACACTGCGTGCGAGCACCTCGAGGATCCGGACTGGGAGCACATCGAAGGAGTCGTGCTCATCGCCGGGGACTCCACGGATGCCGGGGCCATCGCCGCCATCGCCGCTCGGCTGCCCTGGGACGCCGAGGGGGTCATCCTGCTCGAGGCGGCCGCTCGCATCCAGTTCCGCCACATCGACGTGCCCGAGGGCGTCTCTGTGCGCTGGCTGCTGAGAGGTGACGGAATCCGCCAGCACGCGAAAGGCGAGCGGCTCGCGACGGCGGTGCACGCGTGGTGCGTCGAGTGGACATGCTCGGAACCGCCGTCGCAGTGGACGGTCTGGCTCGGAGCGCACACTCCGCCGCACGTCGCTCGCATGGCGCGCAGCCTTCTCGGCGTGGCTAACTGATCGCGTCACCTCGACGCGGACGAACCGGCACGCCCGCGCCCGCGTCGTTGAGGGCGCGAGCGCGCGGAGTCAGCGCGTCGCGAGCGCCGGAGTGCCGGTGGACGTCGCGCCGGCGCTGATCGCATCGAGCGCACGTCGCAGCGACGAGCTCGACGTATGCGCCGTGTACGGGAAGTAGACGACCTCGACGCCGACCTCGGCGAACTCGCGTTCGAGCCGGAGGCCCTTCTCCGTGCCGCGCCAGTCGTCGCCCTTGAAGAAGTGCGTGAACTGCACATCACGCCACGAATCCATCTTCGACGGAGTGGTCTCGACGTACACATCGTCGACGAACGAGATGTGGCGGACGATCTCCGCCCGCTCCGCGGTCGGGATGACGGGCTCGATGCCCTTCACCTGCCGCAGCATCTCATCGCTGACCACACCGGCGACGAGGATGTCGCACTGCTGCTTGGCGTGGCGAAGAAGGTTGAGATGCCCGACGTGAAACAGGTCGAAAGCACCCACGGCATAGCCGATGCGCGTCCCCATGATCTCCCCAGATCAGTAATTCCCCAGAAGGCGGATCCCCATCCGCCCAGCGGCTCCCACAGCCGCACTCGCACAGCCTAGCAGGTGTCGGGTTTCCCGCCCACAGGAACACATGGAACTATGGATGCCGCAGCAAT
>Ga0308166_1001908_pt1 | contig 20642 bp, 18 predicted proteins | sample PhyCR2_2_FD_202137 | JGI IMG/M metagenome (GOLD analysis project Ga0308166, IMG submission 202137) | Phyllosphere microbial communities from UC Gill Tract Community Farm, Albany, California, United States - DLSLCC.R2 | ecosystem: Host-associated > Plants > Phyllosphere > Unclassified | place... | reverse complement strand
AGAGCGTACGCAAACGGATACCACCCCGTCTTTTTAAAAGCGGGGTGGCGAATAGTTATTATTACCGGTCAGTTAATAAAAGAGGATCATTGTCTAATTTCAGGGTGTCGCGTACCGCCCAGCCGCGCAGTTTGCCGGGATTAAGTAACCCGTTGGGATCAAGGTAATTTTTAACTGAAACGACGTCAGGTCTGATTTCACCTTGTTTACCGTCTTCAATGTGAAAAACATGCGGATTATTTATTTTTATGTCATTGTCACGGAAAGTGTTCATTATTTCGTTCAATCTTTCTTCGGTGGAATAACGCACGAGTTGTAAACCACTGGCGGTGATATTGCCGTCATTGTCACGCAGGAACTCAATATGCGAAATGACTTCATCGCCAAATAAATTCGCCATGTCGATAATCTGCTGACGATAATTCGTATAATTAAACGCCGTCTGTAAATAGGTTAAAGAACTGTCGATTTTCAGCGCATGCAGCGTGGTGTGGTTCCAGCAATATTCCATCAGTGACGCGTTGGCCTCGCGTGCTTCGTCGGCTGGCTGACGGATAGCGCGGTGCCCGCGATATTTTTCCAACAGATGCGAGCAAAATCCTTCGCTTTCCTGTGCAATCACGCTTATCACCGCATGCTGGCTGGCCTGATAATGCCCGTTCAGATGACTGAACCAGGAAGGAATAGGCGAAGCGAACAGCGCAAGCTGGCGTTTCACCAGCCCCGGCGAACGGGCAAAGGCGTTGGCGTAGTCCAGGGCATCGGTAAAATCATCGAACACGTCAAGACGCTCAATCCACTGATGTACCGGAGCCAGCGCCAGTTCAACCTCAAGCACAATACCATTACTGCCGTAAGCGTGATGTAACAACAGCGCCTGTGGGGCAGGGATCTGCAGAATGCGCGGCTCGGCTTCCATAGTCATGACTTTGACGCTGAGCACATTACCCGGCGCGCCCAGCGGACCGTAGTTAATTGAGCCGATACCGCCGAAACCGCCGCCGTAAAGGCCGCCCAGACTGGCGAGCCGGTAAGTGGAGGGCATGCAGCGCAGTTCCCAGCCTGCCGGACGGGTGTGGGTTTCAATTTCCGCGAGACGGATCCCCGCCTGCGCCCGCACCACGCCGTTATCCAATTCGCACACCTTATTGAATCCGGTCATATCCACCAGAATACCGCCTTCCATCGGAACCAGTTGTCCATAGTTGCCGGTCGCACCCCCGCGCAAAATCAGCGGTAACTGGTGCTGTACGCAGGCTTTCACTATCAGGCTCAGCTCTTCTTCGTTGCGCGGCCTGACCACGGCATCGGCCTGTTTATCTTCCAATTGCTGTTTGAGCACCGGACTGAACCAGTGAAAATCGCGTGAAAGGCGTTTGACTTTGGTTGGCTGCAAGGTCCAGTCGAGATCGGGAAGTGCCTGCTGAATCCGGGCAAGCGCGTGCTGGCGTTGTTCACTGTCCATATTCTTCCTGCCTAAAAATGAATGAAGTTAATGAGATTGCACGGCTTCGCTTTCATGCCACGCGCTCAGGACGCGTCGCGAAATCCATGACATCACACCAAACAGCGCAATACCGGTGAGTGAGATGAGCAGCAGCGCGGCAAACATCAGGGGGATATCCAGCTGGTATCCCGCCTGCAATATCTGATAGGCCAGACCGGTGTTCGTGCCGCCGGTTCCCGCCACGAATTCCGCCACCACCGCACCAATCAGCGACAGACCGCTGGAAATGCGCAGTGCGCCGAAAAAATAGGGCAGGGCGGAGGGAATGCGCAGGCGGATGAGGATTTGCAGGCGGCTGGCGTGGTTCAGCTGAAAATAGCTCAGCAGGCCCGGCGATACGCTGCGCAGGCCCTGTGTGGTATTGGAAATAATCGGGAACACCGCCATCAGCGTCGAACACACTACCAGCGACAATGTGGTGTCTTTAACCCAGATGATGATCAGCGGCGCGATGGCCACAATCGGTGTTACCTGCAGGAATACGATGTACGGGAACAGCGCGGTTTCCACAAAGCGGTTCTGCACCAGCACGAACGCCACGGCGGCACCGATGGCAATCGACAGTAAAAACGAGATCAGGGTAATTTTCAGCGTGAACAGCAGCGACATCATCAGCGAACCGAGATGGGTCCACAGACTTTGCAGCATCACCATCGGCGACGGTACCAGAAACTGGGGGATTTTGAAAAAGCTCACCCAGCCTTGCCACAGCAAGATCACCACCACTGCGACCACGGTCGGATAAAGTACTTTGCGAAACGTGGGGTTGTTGATCCACGCAGAAGCTTTTTGAGTTTGCATACCGTTACTCCATACCCGATTGGCTGGCTTGCAGCAGGCTGTCCTGCAACTGTCTGGCATAACGTGAAAACGATGGGCTGACGCGAAAATCTTCGCTGCGCGGGAAGGACTCGGTGATGGCGATATCTTCCACCACTCGTCCCGGACGCGCGGCCATCATGATCACCCGCTGCGATAAAAACACCGCTTCGTGGATCGAGTGAGTGACGAACATCACCGTCAGCCCCTGTTCCCGCCACAGGCGCAGCAGGTCGCTGTCGAGTTTGTTACGGGTGATTTCGTCGAGCGCGCCGAAAGGCTCATCCATCAGCAGCAGTTTCGGGCGCGTCACCAGCCCGCGGGCAATCGACACGCGCATCTGCATCCCGCCTGACAGTTCGCGCGGCAGGACGTTGGCAAATTTGCCGAGCCCAACCAGTTCCAGTGCTTCACTGACGCGGGTATTGGCTTCAGCACGCGGTACACCCGCCAGATCCAGCGGGAGACGCACGTTATTCTGCACATTGCTCCACGGCATTAACGTGGCTTCCTGAAACACGAAAGAGAGTGGCATCTGCACTTTTTCACGACTGTCGCGTCGCCACAGGACAAGCTTGCCGTCGCTCGGTTCCACCAGACCGGCAATCATTTTAAGCAGCGTACTTTTGCCGCAGCCCGACGGGCCAAGCAGAGTAACGAATTCGCCCTGATTAATGGTCAGATTGACCGGCAACAGAGCGCGGGTGCCGTTGCTGTAAATTTTCTCCGCCGACAACACTTCAATAGCCGGAACCGGCGAAGGATTGGCTGATCGGAGATCGCTCATCATGGTCAGTTTAGGGGCTGAATTCATGGCATAACCTTCGCGTCTTTGATCATGTCGAGGGTATAGGTCTGCTCAAACGGCACTTTATCTGCGTCGATCAGTTTGTTTTTCACCAGCATGTCCCAGGTCTTTTTCAGACGCGGTTCAGTGATGATGCCGATACCGCCGGTTTGTGCATCGCCGCCTGTCAGCAGTTCATACTTCTTCATCTGTGCGATACCGAAGGCAATCTGGTCGGCTCCCATACGTGGGTTAGCCTGGGTGATGAGTGCGTTGCCCGCAGCCGGATCCTGCAAGTACTCCTTCCAGCCCTGCATCGAGGCTTTCACGAACGCAGCCACTGCAGTCGGGCGTTTTTTGATGGCATCCGCCATGCAGATAATCGAGTTGCCGTACGGCGGATAACCCCAGTCGCTGAGCATGTAGACATAGAACGGTTTGCCCCCTTTTTCGATCGAGAAAGGCTCGGAGGTGACATAACCCTGTTGCACCAGATTATTGTCCGCCAGGAACGGCTGCACGCTGAAGGTGTACGGGCGGATTTTGGCACTCTCCAGCCCCAGTTCACTCTTCGCCCACGGCCAGAATGAGGTATACGCCTCGGTGGCCAGCAGGAAGGTTTTGTCTTTCAGTTCCTGACCTTTCTCCACTTTGTCATGGCTGATAAACACCGTTGGTGAATGCTGGAATACCGTCGCTACCGTCACCGCATGCACACCTGCCTGCCACGTTTCCAGCGCCTGGCCGTTGTCGCCGAGCGTACAGTCAGCCTGTCCGGCGGCCATCAGCTGCATCACGTTAACCTGCGGGCCGCCCATTTTGATGCTGACATCCAGACCGGCGGTTTTGTACAACCCTTTAGCCTGTGCTTCGTAAAATCCGCCATGCTCCGCCTGCGCGTACCAGTTGGTCAGGAAAGTGAATTTCTCTTCCGCCGCCATAGAATGCGCAGAAACCCCGGCCAGCAGCAGGGCCAGCAGGGTATAAGTCGGTGAACGCCGTAATTTCATCATAAGAATTCCTTTATTTAGAGACAAAAGAAGACGACGGAGGAGTAAAGCTGGATTGCACAAAACCGTTCCAGTGGTGTTTGCCCCAGGTCGGTTCGCTACGAACTTTCCATTCCATCAGGTGGATTTCGGTGATGGCCTGCGCCCAGCTTGCTGCCAGCGAATCGAGGATCGCGTGGCCCTGTTCGGTGGTTGCACCGGTCGGGTCGCCGATGACGCCACTCGGGCCAAAATCATAGGAAGCCCAGGCGGCGGCAGGGCGGCCCGATGACAGCGTCGGGCACGGGAATTCCGGCGGGTAATTGGCGACCGCGTGTTCGATGTGTACGCATTCCGGTGCCAGCGCCAGCATTACAGCCGTTTCACTGTGACCGGCGTGCATCGCCATTTTCTGCTCCTGCGCGCTCAGGAACTGATTTTCTACGTTGGGCACCCGGAACACGTCGTGCGGGATCATGATCATATCGCCGTGACGCAGGCGCATTTCCCGCGAGGCCATTTGCAGCACCTGAGGCTGTCCGCCGTGACCGTTGATCATCAGCAGCTTGCGGAAGCCGGCGCGGTAGAGCGATTCGGCAATTTCCAGCACCGTCTGCAACAGCGTGTCGCCGGTCAGGGTCAGCGTGCCGGGAAAATTCAGATGCTCGTCAGACTTGCCATAAGTAATAGGCGGAATGGCGAAGGCGGGAATCTCTTTTGACAGCCGCGCCAGTGCATGACCCGCCACGCCGGAGGAAATCACGCTGTCCACCGAACACGGCAGATGTGGGCCATGTTGTTCAATTGCGCCGGTCGGTAATACGATCACGGTATTGGCTTTATCGGGCAGGGCAGCAATGGCCGTCCAGCTCAGGAAAGGAAGAAAACGATCTGCAGGAATATAGCCGTTAATCATGCTGTGCCTCGTGGTCGGGACATTATTGGGTTAAGCGGGAGTGCGGTAACCAGGCGGTGGCTTCCACTTCAATCAGCACCTCGGCGCTGGGCAACATTTCACTGACCTGCACCACAGTAGAAACCGGCGGTTGTCCAGTGTAAAAAAGCTTTCTGACCCGGCTGTAATAAGGGAAGTGGTCGAGATTGCGAAAGTACTGCACCAGCTTGATCACATCACTCATCTGCCCGCCGGCTTCTTCTATGGTGTGACGGATGCTTTCGAGCACATACCAGCTCTGGGCAAGGATCGGTCCCTGCCTGGCGTCGGTTGAAAACTCGCCGGTTTCGCCCAGCAGCGCACGTGCTTCGGCTGGAATATCCTGAAAACCGCGCACGATGGTCTTGCTCTGCGGATTAACGGGAATAATGCCGGAGAGAAAGATGAAGTCTCCTGCGCGACGCCATGCGGCATAGTTAGCGAGCGGTTTACCCGCTCCGGCTTCAAGACTCATGGGGTAACTCCTGATTCCAGGTGCGTTGGTGGGTCAGCCTGCCGTGGTGGAAAACCAGACGGGCTGCGCTGTGTAAAGGCCAGGTCAGGCGGTCGGTGCCTGGAAAGAGCACCAGCGTGGCCTCGCTGCCGGGGGCGAGCGGATGAGCGTTTTGCACTTCACCCGTCAGGGCAACTACATCGCAGATAAGCTGCGACTGTTGATCAAAAACGTTGTCCAGCTGCAGTGCGAACAGGGCGCAGGCCAGCGTATCGAGCGGGTCATAACTGCCCGCAGGACAAAAAGCATCCTGCACGTTGTCGCAGCCGAGCAGCACCGGAATGCCTGCTGCCTGCGCTTCTTTGAGTAGCGTAATGCCGCGCTGACGTGGCGTGCGGCCGGTCACGGCGTCCTGCAACAGCAGGTTGGTCATCGGCAATGCAATCAGGGTGACGCGTTGCGTTGCCAGCAAATAGAATATCTGCTGCGCCTGCTGTTCACTGCCTGAGGCCAGTGCGCAGCCGTGGCTGCAACAGATATGGCCGCTGAACATGTTCTTTGACAGGTAATCAGCCAGCCAGCTCAGGCCGTGCGCCACGGGTGAAAGCTCCTCGTCGATGTGCAAATCCAGATTCAGTTTCCAGCGTGCGGCGCTTTGCATCAGATTGCTCATCGCTGCCGGATCCCAGTTAGACGAATGGATAAATCCACCCAGCAGACAGTGATTGCCGCTTTGCGCCACCGCATGCGCGATGCGGTCAGCCGTCTCGCTGTCTGCAAACAGGCCCAGCGGCACCAGTGCCACCCGCTCGAGCGTTATCCCCGGTTGCATCTGTTCGCCCAGTTCTGTCCAGGCCAGCGGTGGCGTGGCATCGAACCAGTCAATATGGGTACGCATGCGGGTCACGCCATTGGCGGCAGCCCAGGCCACTGCCTGTCGGGCACGCTGCTGCAAATCTTCGGCGTTCCAGTGCTGGCGATCCTGATGCAGGGTTTCAATCGCGGCCAGCAGACCAGGTTGTGAAGGACGGCTGCGACCAATGGTGAAGGTTTTATCGAGATGCGCATGAGGTTCGGTCAATCCAGGCAGCGCAAGCACGCCTTGTGCATTCCACAAATCATCCTGTTCTGGCTGATAAGGCGTCATGGACGCAATCTGGCCTGCTTCAAAACGTAGATCCGCCGTGACCGGTTCGCCTGCCTGGAAAGGCCACCCGGCGGGAAGCAGCCACGCGGGGAGACGAACGTTGGCAATACCTAAAAGCGGTGAGTCAGGGACGGGAAAGTTCATCTTGTGGCTCCGCATTGGCATTACAGGTCAAGGACCAGAACGGGACTTTTGGCGCGTGAACAGCACAGTGTAATCTGCGTGTTCTCCGCTTTTTCTTCATCTGTCAGCACGCAATCCCGGTGGTCGGGAATACCGTCGATGACATCCGTAATACACGAGCCGCAAATACCCTGTTCGCACGACAGCATAATATCGACTTTGGCGCTTAATAAGACTTCAGCAATACTCTGGTTTGGACCGACTAAATAACGCTCGCCGGTAGACGCCAGCTGGATATGAAATTCTTTTTCGTCAGTATCATTATTTATTTTCGCGTTGCTGAATCGCTCAAAAGATAATTGGTTCTTTTGCCAGTGGTGGGCCTGCATAATCTCTTCAAGCCGCTGAATAAATCCGTCAGGGCCACAGGCCATCACCCGCGTATTTTCATCAGGCTGGCACAAACTCAGCGGCGTAGTATTTCGCAGGGAATCGTTTGCGCCACTGTCATGTAAAAAGAGATTCTTCGCCAATGCGGGTGCCTTCAGGCGCGGTATAAAGGCGGCTTTGGTCTGATCAGCAATGTAGTAATGCAGTTCAAATTCAATCTGTTGCTGTGCCAGTTGTTCCGCCATGGTCAGCAGAGGCGTGATGCCAATCCCTCCGGCAAACAACAGATAGCGACCGGCGGATGGTAAAGGAAAATGATTACGCGGTGCCGAGACAGTCAGTTTGTCACCCGCGCTGAAGTGATGATGAATAAAGTGTGATCCGCCGGTGGAATTTTCTGCCAGTTTTACGCAGATTTCATAATACTCCCCGCTGTGGTTTTCAGTACACAGAGAATACTGACGCGCGCCCAGGTCAGGAATAAAAACGTCAATGTGCGCGCCGGGTAAATAAGATGGTAATAGCCCGCCATGCTGCGCAACAAGTTGCAGTGAAATATTCCCTTTACCATTTTCACCGATCGCCCTGATCGTGACAGGAATTAATCCGGCATCTTTCATCGTCGTTTACCGTATTCATTTTGATGAGTCATTCATAAAAGGGGAATCACCGCATAACCCACTGTCATCCAGTCTGAAACAGCGCAGGACGGGCATTTAGCGCGATGAAACGATCGTTCCCGTTGCAATGAAAACTACGTTATTGTTATAAAACCGTTGCGTCCAGCGCTTTGATTCGCACATCCCGTTGCATAAAAGAGAGCACTCTACTATGTTCGCATTCTCCCGTTTTCTGCTGTACTTCACTGAAGTTGCCCGTCAGGGATCGTTTCGCAAGGCGTCCGAAACCCTGCATGTCGCTGCTTCGTCAATTGACCGGCAGATACTGCGGGTGGAAAAGGAACTGGCGATGCCACTGTTTGAACGTCACCCCACCGGACTGCGACTGACCTCCGCGGGTGAGCTGTTATTGCACTCGGCCAACAACTGGAAAAAGGATTTTTCCCGTGTCCTGGAGCAGCTTGATGACCTGCGCGGGTTAAGACGTGGTCATGTACGTATTGCCACTATCGATGCCATCAACCGGCAGTTTTTCTCGGCGATGCTCAGGAAGGTGCATGCTGATTACCCGAATATCTCTTTCACGCTGACCACCATGAACAACGTGGATATCCAGCAGGCGCTGATGTCCGGGGATGCCGACTTCGGGCTGATGCTTAATCCGCAAAGTTCGCGGGAGTTACAGGTGCGTGCATTTGCTGAAATCGATCTGGGGATTGTGGTGCCGAAAGGGCATCCGCTTGGTGTCAGAAGTGGCGTGCGTTTCAATCAGTGCATGGAATATCCGTTTATCCTGCCCGCCGCGCCGCTGATGCTGGCCGAACCGGTGCAGGCGCTGATGAACATCAACGGCGATATGATTAACGAAGTTGCGGTATCCAATAACATCCACATGATCCGCTCGCTGATCAAAGAGAAAATGGGTATCGGTATTCTGTGCTGGCTCGATATCATTGATGAAGTAGAAAGCGATGAATTACAGTTTATTCCGCTGACCGATCCGCAATTAAAAACGTTCACACTTTCGTTATGTGTCGCTCCTTCACGGCAACTTTCTCTTGCCGCTTCAATGATGCTCAAACAGCTGGAGATGCTGTTCAGCCAAATCCAGAGGCCGGGACATCACCCGTCCTGATTTGCACCGTTGCGGTGCTTAATGCTCTGTAATGAATCAAAAGTTGCAAAGCCTGAAACGATAACGCCCCCGACAAAGCGCAGAGAAAGCGCTTTCACGAAGTTGGCATCTTTCTTGTATAGCTTAATGTGAGTAGAAGCGGTCAGTGCGGGCAACTGCGCGGGACATTGCTCAGCAACCATTTCGCGGTTCATTTTGAGCCGGTCAGGGAAGCTGAGCCGCATTCGCTCATCTTCTCTCCGGCGATGATTAGGAGAGGAGCAATGAATTCATTTTCCCGCATTCCCCTGTCTTGCTGCATGCTGAGCGCGCTGATCCCGGCCGTATTTTCACTGGCAGCACATGCCGATGAAAAAATTGCACTGCTGACTTCCTGGTACGCGCAGGCGGAGCAGGGCGGCTATTATCAGGCGCTGGCGACGGGCATTTACAAGCGTTACGGGCTGGAGGTCAGCATTCAGTCTGGCGGCCCGCAGGTTAACGGCATGCAGTTGCTGCTGGCAAAGCGCGCCGACGTGATCATCGGTTATGATCTCCAGTTGCTTGAATCCGTGCAGCGCGGTTTTCAGGCCAAAGCCATCTCAGCCCCTTTCCAGTACGACCCGCAAGGCTTACTGACCCACGCTTCCGTCACGTCCCTGGACGGTCTGAAAGACAAAACCATTCTGGTTTCCAGCTCCGGGCAATCGACCTGGTGGCCGTGGCTTAAGGCACGCTATCAGCTCAGTGATTCGCAGGTCCGGCCTTATACCTTCAACATCCAGCCCTTTGTTGCCGATGAGAACGTGGCGCAGCAGGCCTACGTCAGCTCCGAAGTTTTTCAGGCGCAGAAAGCAGGTGTGAAATCTAATTTCTTCCTCTTCTCGGAACACGGTTATCCCCCTTACGGCGGCATTTTGATCACCCGTCCCGAGCTTATCAGCAGCCGGAAAGAGGCGATGGCGAAATTTGTCCAGGCGTCGATGGAAGGCTGGGTAAGTTATCTGCAAAATCCGGCGGCGGGCAACGCGCTGATCAAAAAGGATAATCCGAAGATGACGGACGATTTGCTGGCCTGGGGCGTTCAGCAAATCAAAGAGCATCACCTGATCGACGGCGGTGATGCGGCGACCAGGGGCTGGGGCACAATGACCGAAGCTCGCTGGCAGAAAACCCGTGATTTCATGGTGAACGCCAGACTGCTGAACGCGAATACCGACTGGAAGCAGGCGTATACAACCGAATTTGTTGATCACATGCAGGTTAAACCCTGAGGAGCGTTGCGATGTTATCTGACTCTTTACTGATTAGAAATGCGCACGCAATCCTCACCGGCCTGCCGGGAGATGCAGCGCGCCACGCCGGGCCGGATATTCGTGTGTGTAATGGCGTGATCGCGGCGGTGGGTTCCCTTACGCCACTACCTGATGAGCAACTGATAGACGCGCGCGACTGCGTGGTCTATCCCGCCTGGGTGAATACGCACCATCACCTGTTTCAGTCATTACTGAAGGGCGAGCCTCAGGGACTGAACCAAAGTCTGACCGGATGGTTAAGCGCCACGCCTTATCGTTTTCGCGCCACGTTTGATGAATCCACGTTTCGCCTCGCGGTGCGCATCGGTCTGACCGAACTGCTGCGTTCCGGCTGTGCGACGGTGGCGGATCACAATTACCTGTATTGGCCGGATATGCCGTTCGATACCTCGGAAATTCTGTTCAGCGAAGGGGAAGCGCTGGGTATGCGCATTGTGCTGTGCCGGGGCGGCGCAACGCAGGGGCGGGCGATTGAGAAAGATTTACCGCAGGCGCTGCGTCCGGAAAACTTCGGAGATTACATGGCGGATATGGAACGGCTGGTAGGGCGTTATCACGATCCCAAACCGACGTCGCTGCGCCGCGTGGTAATGGCACCTACGACTTTGCTGCATTCTGCGCCGGGTGCGCAGTTGCGCGAAATGGCGAAACTGGCGCGCAGTCTGGGGATCCGGCTGCACAGTCATCTTTCGGAAACAGTTGATTATCTCGATGCGGCGCGTGCCAGATTCGACATGACGCCAGTGCAATTTTGCGCGGAGCATGACTGGCTGGGCGATGACGTCTGGTTCGCGCATCTGGTGAAACTGTTGCCGCAGGAAATAACGATGCTCGGGCAAACCCGCACCGGTATCGCGCATTGTCCGCAAAGCAACGGACGTCTGGGCAGCGGTATCGCTGATTTGCTGGCGCTGGAACAGGCAGGCGTTCCGGTTTCACTGGGCGTGGACGGTGCGGCATCGAACGAAGCCGCCGACATGCAAAGTGAAGCCCATGCGGCCTGGCTTTTGCAGCGCGCCCGTAAGGGCATGCTGGCGAAACCGCGTTATGACGGCGGCACTTTTGAGGGCGGCGGCGACGCGGCATCTATTGAAGACGTGGTGCGCTGGGGCAGTGCAGGCGGGGCACAAATCCTCGGTCTGCAGCAAAGCGGCACTGTGCAGGAGGGCATGCTGGCGGATATCGCCATTTACCGGCTGGACGACCCGCGCTACTTCGGCCTGCACGACATGGCAATCGGCCCGGTGGCTTGTGGCGGTCGCGCATCGCTGAAGGCATTGATGATCAATGGCCGCGTGATCGTCGAAAACGATGTCATCCCCGGTCTGGATCTGGACGACATGCGCCATCAGGCGATGTCTGCCGTCCGTACCCTGCAACAGCGCGCTGCGCGCTAACCCTATTGATTAAGAAGGATAAGAACAATGACGCAATCAACTCAAACGGCCTATGCATTACAGGAACTGGAAAAAGAAGCAGGAATGGGCGCAATGGGTGAAGAAACCTTCACCCGTGAAGTCCGTTGTATCGACTTATCAGATTTCGAAAACCGTAAAAGTGAGATCGCCGACGAACTCTGGCGCGCAGCCGTGGAAATTGGCTTCTTCCAGGTCAGCAATCACGGTATCGCGCTCGGCGATATCCGTCAGGCGTTCAGCATGACGGAATCATTCTTCTCGCTGCCCGACGACGTAAAAGCGCAATATCCGCTGGCGCGTAACGCCGGCTGGGAGAATAAGTCTCAGGTGCGCCCATCAACCCGAACACCGGATCAGAAAGAGTCTTATCAGATCACCCGTCCGCTGATGGCACCGCTATGGCCGAGCGAACAGGAGCTGCCGGCCTTTAAAGAGACCATGCTGAGTTTTGAATCGCAATGCTGGCAACTTGGCATGAAGTTGCTTTCCTGTTTTGCGCTCAAACTGGGCTTCCCTGAGCACTTTTTCGAGCAGGCACACAATCCCGATCAGCAAACCTATCAGAGTACACTGCGCATGTTGCACTACTATGCGACTGAACAATCGGAGCAGGGGATGTGGCGCGCCGGTGCGCATACGGATTTCGACTGCCTGACACTGCTTTTCCAGCGTCCCGGTCAGGGCGGATTGCAGGTTTGTCCTGGCAAAGACCGCGAAAGCCAGCAGTGGACCAGCATCGAACCGCGCGAAGAGGTGATCACCTGCAATATCGGCGACATGCTGATGCGCTGGAGCGACGACCAGCTCCCATCAAACTTCCATCGCGTCAGGAGCCCGCTGCCCGGCGAGTACCAGGGTGCGCGCTATAGCCTGGCCTTTTTCTGTCAGGCTAATAAAGACGTGGAGATACTGGGGCCGCAGGCGAAATATCCGGCCATCACCGCCGAAGACTATCTGCAACAGCGCATTCAGGCGAACTTTGCGAAAGGATAATTTGCCAGGGGGATAAAAAGAAGTAAAAAGCAAAAAGCCCGCTCAGGTTTCCCTGAGCGGGCTTTTCTAATTCTGGCTCCTCTGACTGGGATCGCCTTTGCCAGTAACTGGCTAATAAGTAAGCTAAATCAGAATCGCTTTCCTGTCAAGACCACCAGAATGACCACCAACAGTTACTGGTTACTAAAAGCCGGTTTAAATACTTCGCTTCATGGGTTGATCGTTCTACGACGTTCTCTGCAAAGGAAGGGGCGCTTGAACGAGCATCAAAAAGTATGTTCTATGCGAGATTGTTTCCAAAGAGAGATGTGAATCGCCTCGGGCTATTAAAGCCGTCAGGATCCGTTATAAAGCAACTGAGGCTGTACTACTCGAAGTCGATACTTCTGATGGAATTAAGATGCTTTCAACAAAAGTGCTATTTGGCTCTGAACTGCAGGATTGGATTGACCAGTTCCTGCAGATCCGCAAGGGCGTTGTCGCAAAATCAATTAATACAGCAGGTTACGTTCCCTGAGATATCACCTAGTCCACCAAAGCCCGGTCTTCTTGACCCATGTGTGGCTGGCTGGAACAACAACGGGAAAATGTCAACCATAACGCCAGCCAGATATGGCGTGAAATGGTAGCTATGAGCTTCACCGGCAGTGAAACAACGGTCAGAGATGCCATTGCCAGATGGCGTAAAGGTTTACCAGATCCGGTTACGGTTTTGGTCCGTCTTCCCTCAGCCTTAAGGTTGAGTCGCTGGTTGATGCCATGGAGAATAATCAAAGGGGAAGAAAACTACCCATCACGGTTCATCGGGTTATAGTGTGCGAAAAAGAGCCCCAACTGAAAATGGCGCAGCAACTGGCCCTCGACTTCTACAGGATGCTGAAAACGAAAATAAAACAATGTTAAAACTGTGGTTCATCAAAGTAAGCGAAAGCGGACTTGATTGATCTGCAATGAGTTGCAGCAGGAATGGAATCTGACGCAGCCGCAATAGTAAAAGCGATCAGTTGCAGATGAAGTAACAGAGTTGTTGAGGGGCATGTAAACCGACTGAATATGTTGAAACGTCAAATGTTTGGTCGTGCCGGGTTCGAGTTGCTGAGACGGCGAGTGATGAGTCCTCTTGCATTAACAGATCCACCCGAGTCGTGGAAGACCCATTTTTACATAGGTACTAACACCTTACCGCTGCCCTGTTTTTTAACAGCATATAAGCTTTCACAAAAAGGACACTTCACGTCAACCAGAGCCATAAATCCTTAACCGTAAAATCATGAATTATAAACATCTGTCAACAGATTGAATACTTGACCCGCTTCTACACAGTCGTTCAGATCTCACCATCACATCGTCGCCAGTTACGCCCCACCTTTATGACAGTCGCTTTCGCCTTTTTCTTCCCTTTGCTCGTTCCTCGCAGCGACGATAAAAGGGAAGCTGACCTTTAAAGAGGGGGGCGTCACGCTACCGACTTTTGGCCTGTAACATAGCCGCGACGGTGTGCGGGGCTATGCCCCCCCAAAATAAACCGCTGTCGTGGGCGACAGCTTTTCGCTCGCTGGGGCGGCAAAATTTATTCGGCTCCCCCCGGCCGGCAAAATCTGTGTGGGCGCGGCTGTTTGCCGATGAGGCGCGGTGCCTGAACTATTTTCGCGCCTTAACCCGCGAAAATAATTCTGTCCGCTGCCTCATTGTTACTGCCTGCATTCCTTCACTCCTTAATCCAAAAAAAAGTGGTGGGCAGTAAAAGCGTAAAGACCCTGATAAAGCAGGTTTATGCAAATTACTTAATAATTATTGCTTAATCCGCATTTAACTCCTTGCCCAGCCGATACTACAGTTACCTTTCTGGTTAAATGTTAACAAGGTAGTTAATGTGAGTAGTGATAAATTTATAAGTCAGCATAATATTTTCGTTCATCAAATTTCCAGGCCCCACGGCGAACCTCTGGCAGATAACTTCCGCTTCGTTGAGCAGCCGCTGGAACCCTTGGGAGAAGGGGCTGCATGGGTCGAGAACGTCCACTTCTCGGTCGATCCTTATATGCGGGAGTGTATGGATGGTGACTGGGAATTAAACGAACCATTAGAAGGCAGAACGATTGGGCGAGTGATACGCTCGAATACGCCAGCCCTGCATTCAGGTGACTGGGTATTTCATCGCAAAGGTTGGCGGACCTATGCACAGGTGACGCCGGAGGAAGGCCGCGTCATTGCCCCCGTTGCGGGCGTGCCGTTACGGGCATGGCTGAGTCTGCTAGGAGGTACTGGACTTACCGCTTGGGTGGCACTGACCAAAATTGCTCGTTTGCAGCCCGGTGAGTCACTTTATATCTCCTCGGCGGCAGGCGGAGTTGGCTCGGCAGCAGCCCAGTTTGCGGCACTGCTTGGTGCAAAACGCATAGTTGGTAGCACACGCAATGCTGAAAAGTCTAAAATTCTGACTGAGAGACTCGGTTATACCGATGCGTTTGTCTATCAATCTGGCAAGATAAGCGCGCAGTTACGTGATGTCATTCCTGAAGGCATCGATGTTTATCTGGACAATGTGGGCGGTGAACAGCTCGAGGCTGCTATTGCTGCATTTAAAGATTTTGGGCGCGCGGCACTTATCGGCGCGGTCGCGCAATACAGCGCGTTAACGCCGCCCACTGCCCCTTATAACCTGTTTGATATTGTGGGTAAGAGCCTAACTCTGCAAGGCTTCCTGGTGCGCGACTATAAAGATTTTCAGGACGAGCTGGAGGAATTCATTATTCCTCACATTCAAAGTGGAAGGGTGGTGCCAGAAGACACTGTTACCCACGGTTTTAATAATATTGTAGACGCTTTTCTTTCCATGCTTAAAGGTGGAAATATTGGTAAGGCGATCGTCAGTATAGAGTAATGATATAAATAGGTAAGTAAATAGCGCAATTTACATTGCGCTATTTGCACTTGTCTGCAATTAGTCATTAATTCTTGATGTTATTATTTTTTGTGGTAAATAATAATGCTTATCTATTAAAATTATTTAAATAAATTTAACTTAAGGGGTATCGTCGAACTGTAAAGGGGTGTGCTTTATTAGCGGGTGTACTTTATAACAGAGGTGAGCCATGTCGATAATTGAGGTTGAGAATAAAGATATTTATAGTGATATCTTTTTCCATACATTGCAGCATTTGAAATCTACGGAAGCATATCGTCACTTCCTCGAGTTCTCTCGCAGTGCCGGCCATTTCCCTCTGGCCGATTATCAGAATGAAAAGATTGAAGTCTGGTGCAGTAACGACTATCTGGGAATGGGGCAGGATCAGCAAGTTATTAATGACTTCAAGGCATCACTGAGCAGGTACGGTGCGGGTTCTGGGGGGTCACGTAATATCTCGGGGAACACCTTGGCGCACGTAGCTCTGGAAAAGAGATTGGCCGATCTTTATCAGCGAGAGAGTGCTCTGGTTTTTAATAATGGATATTTAGCCAATACGGAAAGTTTAGGTGTTCTCGTAGCGCTATTTGATAACATTAAGGTTTACTCCGATGAACTGAATCACCGCTCTATTATTGAGGGGCTTAAAAAGAGTAAGGCCGAGAAGTATATATTCAAACATAATAATTTAAAACATCTAGAGATTGGGCTTTCTCTTGAGCCTTTTGAACGGCCTAAGATTATTGTGTTTGAGTCTATTTATTCCATGGACGGTGATTTCGCACCCGTCGAAGATATTGTACGCTTGGCTAAGAAATATAATGCCTTAACCTTTATCGATGAAACACATTCTTTCGGTGTATTAGGTGAGCGCGGATTAGGATTAATTGAAGCGCTGCAGGTTAGAGATATTGACTTTATTCAGGGTGGGTTTGGCAAGGCTATAGGCACCACGGGCGGGTTTATTGTCGGCGACAGAGATGCAGTCGACTGCATCCGCAGCCTTGCGCCGGGTTTTATTTTCACCACATCACTACCACCGGCATTACTGGAGGCCACGCTGACCAGCATCAATAAGGTAGTGGCCGCATCCAACAGGCGAAATAAATTATTTCTAAACGTGCGCCATTTGAAAGCAGCACTGGCTAAGCACCAGATAGATTTTATTGATGCAGAAAGCCATATCTTGCCCATTATTATTCCTGGATTGGCCAGAATAAAAGCCGTCTCCGATAAGCTTCTCAAACAGTTTAAAATTTATGTTCAACCCATTAATTATCCTTCCGTGCCGCGCGGACAAGAGCGTTTTCGCGTGACCGTGACGCCAGATCATACACTTGAGCAGATAGAGCGTTTTGCCTTCGCCTTAAAAAGTGCACTCGATCTTTCTTGAGGAATTAAAAATGAGAATTGAAAAAGTTAGCAATTATATCGGTGCGGAAATTCATGATGTTTCTATTCGCGATATTCGTGTGCCTGAAGTTCGCGACCGCGTACTGCATGCATTACACGAAAATGAGCTGCTTATTTTTAAAGGGCTCGATATTTCCCCGGGGGAACAGGTTGAGCTGGCACGTGTAATTGGGGAGCCGGTACCCTTTGTGATGAGTCAATATCGTCATCCTGAACACCCGGAGATAATGATCTCCTCCAATGAGGTGGTTAACGGTAAGGCTTACGGTGTGCCGAGAGTGGGTAATTTCTGGCATCAGGATTCGTCTTATACCGATAATCCGACGACCTACACGCTGTTGCACGGTATTAATATTCCGCAATGGAGCGGGGACACGCTTTTTTCCAGTGCGGGGAATGTTTATGACAGGCTCTCACAGCATTGGAAAGACAAAATTTCCGGACGTGATGCGGTTCATACGGTCAGGAAACGTTTCAAAATCCGCCCGGAGCATGCCGGATATTCTATTACCGAATTAATGAAAAAGGCCGACGAACTCCATCCTCCCGTCACTCATCCACTGGTGAAAATCGATCCTTATACCAAACTACCGTATTTATACGGTGCTAAAGACTATCTCGACTACGTTATTGGTTTTGATGCCAACGAAAATCAGGAGTTTCTCAATTTGGTCGAAGAGTTAGTCACCGATCCTGGTCACGGCTATCGACATAAGTGGACTAAGGGCGACCTGCTGCTGTGGAAAACCGAGACGGCCTACCATGCAGTGACCGACGTCGAAGATAATCAGTCAAGAACGGTTCACCGAGTGGCGGTGAAATAATGACGCGCGCAGGCATTACCGCGTTTGAAACCGTCATCCCGCCGGGCAATGTGTCCCGGCAGGATATTGCACGGCTGTCGGGTGTAGACGCTAAAGAGCTGGAGGAAATTCTTCCTGCTCCCTTTCTCTCTATATTCGACACCGACAAAAGCGATTGGGAGTATGCGACCGAGGCTGCGCAGAGGGTGCTGGAGCAGGGGAATATGGCTGCATCGCAGCTGGACTGGATTATCTACTGCGGCTCCGGCGTGTGGGATAAGCCTTTTTGGTCTCCCGCCGCCAAAGTCGCAGAACAGTTAGGTGCGACTCAGGCGCACTGTTTTGAAGTCGTTAACTTCTGTAATGCGGGGGCAACGGGTATTGCCATTGCTACTGGCTGGGTTAATGCCAATCCCGAGAAAACGGCGCTGGTGATTATCTGCGATCGGTTAAGTGGTTTGATAGACCATGCTGACTCCGCATCTCGTGCCTTGTTTAATTTTGGCGATAGCGTGACGGCGCTGCTGGTTGGCATCGAATGTCCTTTGCTTACTCTGTCGGCCTGCGATATGCAGACTGACCCGACATGGTGCGATATGTATCAGGGGGAGTATCGCCAGGGGCGGGTGCTTGCGCGTAAAAACTATACCCGTAAAGGCCTGCTGCAGGTTTATGTGGAGATGCTTAGCCAATTACTTGACCGCAGCCTGTCAAAAACGGGTCTGAATTTGCTCGATATTAAATTTTTGCTCATTAATCAGGGCGATATCAATGTCCATAACGCCTTGCTTACGCGACTGGCATTGCCCAATGAGCGCAGCGTATTTAACTATCATGCCAACGGTCATCTGGGCGGCGGTGATAACTGGATAGCGCTGCGCCAACTGCTGAAAACGGAACGATTGCAAAAGGGCGACATGCTGGCGATGGCTACCAGTGCGATGGGATTCAGCTGGGGAATTTCCCTGTTTGAGGTGACTCGATGAAAATACTGATTTTGCACCAGGCCCCTTTCAAAAAGATGCGCTATGACCATGTCATCGATCACCAGCAGCATCAGGTCACCTATATCGGATTAGCAAAGCATCTGAGTGACCTGCCTGAGGCGTTGCGTTATCAAAAAATAGTGCTCCCGCCCGCGTCGGAACAGAATCTGGTGTCTGAAGTGCTGGCTCGGGTGAGTCCGAGTGATGACTACTCCTCACTGCTTGCCCTGTCGGAATATGGCATCCTTGAGGCTTGCCATATTCGCGAAGAACTGGGGCTGGCCGGACCGTCCTATGAGCAAATCGAGGTGGTTCGAGACAAGGTAAAAATGAAGCAGCGGATCGCTGCTCGGGGCACATTGCGTTACCCGCGTTTTATTGATGCCCCAGAGCAAGTTATCCAGGGAGGCTGGACGGGGAAAACTATCAGCAAGCCGCGTGACGGGGCTTCGAGTCAGGGGATCACCCTGCATGAAAGCTTTTCGGCAGCAGTAGAGTATGTTGAGGATAAAACGGGATGGAACAACTACGAGCTTGAAGAGTTTATCGATGCACCGCTTTATCATTTTGACGGCGTAGTTATCGCGGGGGAGGTTCAGCACCTGCTGGCCAGTCGCTATATCAATTCACCGTTGAAGTATCTCTCCGGGGTGCCAGTGGGATCTTTCCAGGTGGTGCTAAACGATACGTTTCGCCGGTTCATCGATGAAGTGATTGCCGCACTTGGAATAGTGCGCGGTTGCTTTCACATCGAGGCATTTTACGATGGAGAAACATGCATATTTCTTGAGGCTGCCAATCGCCTCGGCGGTGCCCGTATCGTAGAGACACATCGCTCAAGAACCGGCGTTCATCTGCCTTCGGTGGAAATAAGCGATTACCTTGCACTGCCTTTGCCTCGTCAACAGCCGGCTTCAACGCACTATTTTGGATTTTTGCTCTATCCAGCTCATCACTTGCTCGACTCGCAAACGCTCAATATCCCTGAGGGAATATTGAGCAGCCCTCATCTGGTCAGTTTTCAACGTACAGGCGCACAAGCCGATATTCTTACCTATAACGAAGACCTTCTGCCTCTGTCACTGATTGCTCGCGCAGAGACGCCACACCAATTACAACTCTTCCTGCAGCGATGTTTAACGGAAATTTCGACTCACTGAGTTCACCGAAAAACATAATTTATTCAATAACTTTAGCAGGGTGACATCATGCAATTTTTGACCGATCGTATTATCACACTTGCGGCGCTGTTCGACGATTTACAACAACACGCCGAGTGGGCGGATCCCCTCACCCCCAGGCAGGCTGAGCAGATCAGGGCGCTGCTGGATGCAACGGCGTTAGAGCAGGTGGTGCAGATAAGGCTAGGAAATTTGCATGCACTTCCGTGGGTCTATTATCCCTACACCAATGAGGTAACCGAATTGGTGCCGCTCGGGCCTGTAACCTTGAAAAGCGCCAGTCTGGAAGGTGAGGTGCGCGGAGTGCTGCTCGCGTGGCTCACCGGTAATCAGGTCTCTCTGGCCAGTGGCTTTGAGCCATTTTGGCAGCAAATAATTGAAAGAGCCTCTCGGCTGAAGACGTTTGCGCCGTTCAATCTTGCGCTGACCCATGCGCCGCAAGACTCTGCGCCGGTCATTTTTATTCCCGAACAGACCCACGCCAGCGTGCAGGGGAAAGCTGGGATCCGCTATCAGGTTGCTCCGGGAGCCAGCGCGCCTTATGCACTGTCTGTGGATTTACTGGATGCCTGGAGCGCACCGCTGATTGTAAAAGTGCATCATGCAGGCGTTTCCCTAAGCGAAGTTCGCCGTCAATTAAGTCCCGACGAACGTCGCCAGCGGCTCGACAGTCGGCTGCGTTTCCTACTCTATAAGACCCAACGGCTACCTCATTACCAGCAGGTTGCGCAGCCGCAAAC
>Ga0308166_1001906_pt1 | contig 20655 bp, 19 predicted proteins | sample PhyCR2_2_FD_202137 | JGI IMG/M metagenome (GOLD analysis project Ga0308166, IMG submission 202137) | Phyllosphere microbial communities from UC Gill Tract Community Farm, Albany, California, United States - DLSLCC.R2 | ecosystem: Host-associated > Plants > Phyllosphere > Unclassified | place... | reverse complement strand
CCAAAGGATCTAGTTGAATACGCCCGCAACTATCAACCCACCAATAATTCTCAGGTCTCGCGAATCGACGGCGGCCAACCCTGCAGTAGAACTGGTTACTGGTTCACTCCTGCGAAATCTGACTCAAGACAACATTTCCAGCAGGGCGAGATTATGCCGAGATTCAGTGATTCCAAATGGGGCGAAACTATCTGGTACTGGTCTGGCGAAGAGTAACCATTGCCGCATCTCTCGGTTATGATCTGGGCTGTTGAAAAGCGCTTGGTCAAATGGAAAGGCATGCAGCGCAACAGCTCTGCTGCCTCCTCCGGTTCAAGCCATCCGAAAAGAGCGGAAAAGCCCGCGAACAAAGATGCCGCCGTTGCAGCCAAAGGCACAGACGGTGCCAGTGGCACTCACTTCAATCAGGTCGAAGCCTCCAAAGTTGGTCTTCAGGCTCCTTCCAGCATTTTGAACGAGGGCTTGGGTGTCAGCGGCGAGCACATCGCCGACTACATCTGTGCCGTGGAGTTTGGCTGGGGCAAGGACTGGGATGGGCACGACAAGGGCGCTGACGGTAAGTGGCTTGAGGGAGTGCCAAGCGCAAGCAAGTTGGGGAAACTTTCGGCGGGCGGCAGTCCCAAGGCCAAACATGTGTTGTACAAGCTCACGGACGGTGCTAACGGCACCGATAGACGCGGTTTGGCGGGCTAATCCCGCAAACAATGGCGGCGAAAAGTTCGCCATTGTAGAGGCAAAGGCAAGCCGTGATGAAGATGCACCGAAGTTCATGCGGAAACCTCTATAAAATCCGTCGCTTGATGCGTGCCAACGGCCTGCGCTCGGCCTGGAAACGTAAGTTTGTGCACACCACCGATAGCAACCATGACCTGCCGATTGCCGAGAATGTATTGAATCGCCAATTTGAACCTGACGCGGTGAACAAGGCCTGGGTAGCGGATATTACCTACATACGGACTCGCAGCGGCTGGCTCTACCTGGCCGTAGTGCTGGACTTGTTTTCACGCAAGATAGTGGGCTGGTCCATGGCCCCGAATATGCCAGCGGAGTTGGTTTGTAGCGCGATGCAACTGGCCATTGCACAGCGTCAACCGCCACCGGGTCTGATCGCTCACTCAGATCGCGGCAGCCAATACGCGAGTGTGAGCTACAGATCGTTGTTGGCGCGAAATGACATGCAGCAAAGCATGAGCCGCAAAGGTAACTGCTGGGACAACTCAGTGATGGAACGCTTCTTCCTGAGTTTGAAAATGGAGCGGGTATGGCGGCGTGATTACGCCAACCACGCCGAAGCGATACGTGACATCACTGACTACATCGTTGGGTTTTACAACAACGAGCGACTGCACTCGAAACTGGGATATCTGCCACCGTCCGTTTACGAGCGGGCGATGGCGTCGAAATCACCTATCGAGGTGTCCGAAATAAGTTGACCACTACACATTCGTCCCTTCCTGCTCACCGCCACCCTCGCCTGCAGCTCATACGCCGCACTGGCCCAAGCCAACGACACCTCCGCCACATCGAATCAAGCACCCTACCAATACGGCATGCCACTCCACGTGGCGAAGGTGCTTTCGCTAACCGAACCGCCGACCTCGGAATGCAAAGTCATCACCGCCGACATGAAATACATCGACAACACCGGCAAGCCAGCAGAGATCAACTACAGGAAATTATCTGACGCATGCAGTCAGCAGAACTGACAGACGCTTCTGATTTTCCGGTTGGCCATAGGCGTTGGGTGGCTTCGGCGGGTATGCTCGGGGCCTTCCCTACTGCCGCAAGGATTGGCCATGCAGTTGTCGTTCCGCACGTTGTCGACCTTCACTTCCATCCTGTGTTTTTTGCTGGCGCTGGTCTGGGGATTTTTTCCGGAGGTGTTGCTGGCGATCTGGAGTATTGGCTATTCGGAGGGCACGGGCGTAGTCGCAAGGCGCTGCGCGGTGCTGTTTGCGGCGTTGGGGATGATGTTTTATTTGCTGCGCAATGCTCCGCCGTCACTGGCACGCAGTGCGCTGAGCAATGGTTTTATCGTCGGCTGCTTCGGTTTGGCGGCATTGGGTTTTGGCGAATGGCTCAATGGCCATGCCGGCCCCGGGATTTTGCTCGCGGTGCTGGTGGAGTTCGCGCTGGGCCTTGGTTTTGTACAGGCCCGGCGCGTGACGGTCGAATTGGGTGAAACGCTGGGTTAAACCGCTCGAGAACGAGCGCTGGTTTGATGCGTATTGGTTTGTTGCGCGAGATCGGAGCGCAGTCCTGCGACCAGGTTGTTGATTTCACGGCAGCTGTTCAAGCGGCTGGCGTCGATGCCACTGACGTAGAGATCGGCTTGGTCGGTTCGATGGTCGCCAAACACTTTGACGGACATCGACAAGTCGGGCGACAGCGTGCACTGGCAGCGTTTCGGCAAGAAACTGCTTTCAATGATATTGCGTAATTCCAAGGCAGATAAAAACATGGCGAACCCTCTCCTTTCTGTGCGATTGCCAATCAAGTATTCACGCTGACCCTTTGCTGCGCCTTCACGGGCGTGCCCCCGCTGTTTCCGTGGTGCGGCAAGTGGTGGTACTGCGAAATGCCCGTTGGAGTGTAGGCGCCCAAATCCGGTGCGCCTCACCGAAAGAACGCATAAAACGTGCCTTTGATCGGCTCGTTTCGCTCCCTTCAAAATCAAGCACTTGGAAAACTGGCCAGTATTGTGCTATTTGCAAAATGCATGAACCGACCACCCGTCTCCTGCAATCTGCAACTTCGCGCGAATTTGCTTTCGAAGACCATGACGGCAAGAATGTCTCCCATTGCAATTCAACCCGCACGGAGGCTTCCATGAATTCCTTGAGCATTTGCGCGATCACTGGCCTGTTAATCGCCAACCTTTCCACCCTCGCCCACGCTGCCAAACTCGAAGACGTCGCACCGTATCCCAAAGCCGAAGCCGGGTTTACCCGACAAGTCATTCATCTGCCCAAGCAAGAGCAGGAAGAGAATTTCCAGGTTGAAATTCTCGCCGGCAAAACTCTGGAAGTGGATTGCAACCGCCAGCGTCTGGGCGGTGTTCTCGATGAAAAGAATCTGCAAGGCTGGGGCTATCCGTTCTATCGCCTGGAAAAGGTCATCGGCCCGATGAGCACGATGATGGCCTGCCCGCCCGGCAGTCAGAAAAAACGTGCTTTCGTTCCGGTCGTCGGCGACGGCTTCATGTTGCGTTACAACAGCAAATTGCCGGTTGTGGTGTACGCGCCGTCGGACGTCGAAGTGCGTTATCGCATCTGGTCGGCGTCGGACAAAGTCGGCACCGCCCTGCAGGAATAACCGCAGCGTCCAATCACGCCGGCACGCCGCAGGCAGCGGCGCGCTCGGCGACATGGCGCAGGCTGTCGAAGTTGATGTTGGCCCCTGAATCGATAGCGACGAAGGTCTGGCCGCTGACGCCACTGCGCGCGACATACTGCTTGATCCCCGCCACGGCCAGCGCCCCCGACGGTTCAGTGATCGAACGGGTATCGTCGTAGATATTCTTGATCGCGGCGCAGAGTTCGTCATTGCTGACCGTGATCACTTCATCTACGCAGAAGCGGCACACCTCGAAGCCGTACGCGCCGATCTGCGCCACGGCTACCCCATCGGCAAAAGTGCCGACCCCAGGCAGAACCACCCGCTCGTCCGCGCGCAAAGCGGCTTGCAGACAGGCCGAATGTTCGGATTCGACGCCGATGATCCGCACGTCCGGACGCAGGTATTTGACGTAGGCCGCGATTCCGGCGATCAAACCTCCGCCGCCGACCGGGATGAAGATCGCGTCCAGCGTGCCTTGATGCTGGCGCAGGATTTCCATGGCCACGGTGCCTTGTCCGGCGATTACGTCAGGATCATCGAACGGTGAAACGAACGTGCATCCGCTCTGCTCGGCCAAATGCAGCGCATGGGCCAGAGCAAACGGAAAACTCTCGCCATGCAGCATTGCTTCGGCACCGCGACTGCGCACCCCGAGCACTTTGAGCTCAGGGGTGGTAGACGGCATGACGATCGTCGCGCAGATGCCCAACTCCCGTGCCGCCAGCGCTACACCTTGCGCGTGATTACCTGCCGATGCAGTGATCACTCCTCGCGCTCTCTGCTCTTCGCTCAGTTGCACGAGTTTGTTGTAAGCACCACGGATCTTGAAAGAGAACGTCGGTTGCAGATCTTCGCGCTTGAGCAGGATCCGGCTGCCCATTGTTTCAGACAACGCTGGCGCAAACTGCAATGGCGTACGCACCGCAATGTCGTACACCGGCGCGGCCAGAATCTTTTTCACGTAGTGCTCAAGCAGGGCTTGCTGGTCGGGGCTGTACGGCATGGTCGTCTCCTGACATTTTTCAGAATCCCGGAGACAGAAGTAAAAACCCGCCTCGAGGGCGGGTTGGGTGCTGCAGTCGTGAGCTAGCCCGCCAAATGAGGAATGGCGGTAATAATGCTTGGCTGGCAGCGCATTACGGTAAAAGTCATGGGCTGGAAATTAGCCTGGCGGTGCTGGCAAGTCAATGGCCAATTCCTAGCGGCGGCGTTAGTCTGGCGACTCTCTCATCACACCAAGGAAGGATTGCATGACGTCTATCGCCCTGCCCCTCACGGCTTTGCTCACTTTTACCGGTTACACCGTTTCTGTGATGCTCAAGGCCGAACAGTCGTTGATCGACTTCGGCATCAGCCTGATGTCGCGGCCCGATACCGCGCAGGTAGTGATTGATCTGTACCTGCTGGCGACACTGGCGGGCATCTGGATGGTCAAGGACGCGCGGTCGCGTGGGCAGTCGGTTTGGTCGGTACTGCCGTATTTGTTTCTGACCGCGGTTTTCGTGTCGATCGGGCCGTTGTTGTATCTGGTGGTGCGTGGGGTTCGCGAGCGGCGCAAGGCAGTGGAAAAGTGCAGCCAGATACTATGAACACCTGAAAACCCTGTAGGAGTGAGCCTGCTCGCGATAGCGAAGTGTCAGCCAAAGATGAGGTGACTGACGCTCCGTTATCGCGAGCAAGCTCACTCCTACACTGGAATTTTATGGGATTCAGCCCTTTTTTACGGCGACGAATGCGGCGGTTTCATAAGGCACTGTCACCACCTCCCTGCCGCGCAATTCTGGCTCTGCGGCAATCAACGCGCGAATCTGCTCTTCGACCTGCGCCCGCTGAGCCTCCGGCAGCGCGGCGATGAAACTGGTGGAACGCACGCGGTTGAGGATCACGTCTTCCAACGATCCGGTATGACCATGGTGAAACCGTTCAACCTGCAAGGGCGCGAATGCAGGGTGTGGAAACGCTTCGCGCCACACGCCGGTGTAATAGCGCGGCGTGTCACCTTCCAGCGCATTGACGATGGCATCCAGTTTCGGCACCCAACTGACCTCAGTGTCACGCAGGTTCCAGATCAGCCCCAACTTGCCACCTGGCTTGAGCACCCGGGCGATTTCGCTCAGCGCCTCGGCGCTGGCAAACCAGTGAAACGCTTGCGCACAGATCACCACATCCACTGAGGCGTCCGGCAACGGCAGGTCGGTTGCGGTGCCGCTCACCGCCAAGACCTGGGGCCATGCGTCAGAGAGTTTTTCCAGCATCTGTGCCACCGGTTCAACGGCGATGACTTGCGCGCCGGTCGCCAGCAGCCGTCCAGTGAACTTGCCGGTTCCGGCACCCAGATCAATCACGGTTGCATGCCCATCCAGGCCCAGCGTCGCGGTCAACCATTGACTGACCTGCGGCGGATAGTCCGGCCGTCCTTTGACGTAGGTGTCGGCAGCGCTTTTGTAGCCGGCAGCAGCTGAGTGATGGACCTGATCGTTCATGACAATGCTCCTTTAGGCAAAACATCGGATCAACGGCAGACGCTCCCGAGCATAGCGCTTGAATTTACGCTGAACTTGAACAGTCACTGATAAAGCAATGAATAAAAATTCACCCTGTGGGTGTTCAAAGTGAAACACAACCTTCTGTGGAGCCTTGCCCATGACTATCCGTCCCGTTATGTTCGCCGCCCCGTTGCTGCTGGTCGCGGCGATGTCCAGCCAATTGGCCGTGGCCAGTGGTGGCGAAAAAGACCCCGTCCAGAAACCCGAATGCCCGAAAGGCCAGGTCTGGGACAGCAAAACGCAGAAATGCGTGCTGCAAACCAGCAGCCTGCTGCCGGACGCCGACCGTGCCGTTTACGCCTATCGCCTCGCCAAGGCCGATCGCTACGAACATGGACGTGCCTGGATGTCGATCGGACACTGTCCGGCGGCCGCACTCGAGCAGATGGCAACGCTGTTGAAATCGCGGTTCATCAGTTAGTGCCCTGAGGAAATCAGGCATCCACTTTGAAAGTATCGAGGGAAAACCAGTCCGGCGTCGGCATGTGGAACTCCAGGCGTGCGATCCCCGGTGCATCAAAGGCAACATTGACCGGTTTGCCGTACGACATGCCTAACGTCTGACGCCCCAGGAGCGTCCCGTTGCTGGCGAAGTAAGCCACGGTGCTGTCCTCATAGTTCACGCTTAAATGAAAGAAGCTGATTCGCGAGCAGGTATTTTTCAGCTGTATTTCTACGACTTGCGCAGCCTGGCCAAACGCGTCGCGACCGATGCTCAGCACCTGGCCTTCGATTTGGCCGGGAAAGGATTCGCCGATGTCGGAACGCGGCATGATCGCGCATTCGCCGTCACCGGATTTGAACGTGATCTGCATAGTGGGCGTTTCCATGACTGCGCCCTGCCGTGCCGTCTGATTCGGTACCCCGGTGAAATCTTCCATTAGCGTCGCTGGAGAATTCAGCACGGTAAATGTCGGCGCGTTGAACACCACTGCCGTGGTTTCATCATCGAGCCCGTCATAGGCAACTTTCAATTCCATGCGCAGGGACGTACCTGGTTTGAGCTTCAGAAGTTCGCTGCGAGGCAGCGCATTATCCAGTCCGCTGTCTTTCTCCGGCGCTGTCACTGGAGCAGCCTCGGCGATGACAATCGCGTAATCGTCACCGTTGATACCGGTGCCGTACAAGCGGAACCAACGCAACTGCCCCACCGCCATCGATGGCCACACCGCACATTGCGCCTGTGCACCACCGCTAAAATCAGCCAGATCAAGTATCCCGTTGCGGGCCTGAGGAATATCGGGTCTCGACAGCCGTCGATCCCGATCCTCGATCCGCTTGAGCACCACGTCACGGTGCTTGGAGGGTTGAGGGGCCGCACCACGCAGCAGCTCCCATGACAGCTGGATTGTCTTGCCATGACTGGCCGCCAGCACTGGAGACTCGATCAGAAAGTTGGCCCGGTGATTCTTGTTGAATGCGGTTGGAGCAAAGACCGGCGAGACGGGCCCGGCTGCGCCCTGGATCAACAATCGCGCTTCGTCACCCGGTTGATCCTCCAGATACTCGACTCGGGCTGTCACGCCGTTGGGCAAATCCAGAGGATCGATCAGGTAACCGGAGCCCACCAATGCAGGTGGCAAAAGTGTCGCAGCGGGTTCGCCAGTGATGCTGGCTTTCAGGGCGTAGGACCGATCGAGTTCGGCCCCTTGGCTGACGCGCCTATAGGTAAACACTGCATGGCCCTTCGCGGCGGCGGCAAACGCAGCGTAAGGCACAGGGATCGAGTAGGAAAACGGCGCATTCTTCACTATTTGGCTCAGCGTCAAATGGTCCAGTAACACTCCGTCCTCAGCGTAGAAGCGCCCCGTCAAACGGATTTCATCGTCTCTGAGCCAACTGCGCGATACATAGATTTGTGCAATCGCTGGTCCACCAGCCAGCTTGCTCAGGTCGATGATACTGACGTCATCGTCAGGATCATCGGGCTTCTCGCTGAGGATCGGCGGGTCATACCAATTGCCCTTCCGATTGACATAAAGGTACTGGCTGGCCGAGGCAGGACTGTTGACATCCGGACTGTTGCCCACGCGATCAAGTACCGTGAAACGCACCTCGAAGCACGGACTGTCACCCGCCTCGTCGAAAGTTGCCTCATCGATGGTCATCTGGATGGGCTGCTGTCGATCCGCCTCTTTCTCGCTGACCGGGTGGCGCAAGGTTTTACCATTGCAATACAACAGGATGGTGTCGAACGCTCTCATCAGCGGGTACGCCACCCTGACGCTTACACCTGCAAGCGCGCGCTCAGCGTCGATACCTTCATCCACTGCATCCTGATCCACTTCAAGCACCAATTCGGAATGGCCTGCCTCCTCAGGAAAACGGTCCACGTTACCCGGACGCTTGTCGTGATAAATGACCGTCAAAGGCGCGGAAGTTTCGAGCTCCATGCCTCCTCGCTCCAATCCGTACTCGAGAACGTTCAGCGGACTCTTCCATTTATCCGCAGCCACATAAACGATTACCCGTTGAGTCGTCTCGCCGATGGCGATGGTTTTGTCGGCAACCCGCTCTCCGTTCAAACGCACGACATAGGTGTCATCGTCCTGCGCGGTAGTGGCGGGTTCGATGAACACCTTCACCCCCTCGCGGTACAGATAAGTGAGTGCCAGAGGCAGCCCGGCGTCTGCATTTTCCGCTCCGAGGACGGGCTGACTCATGCCAGGGATACGTGGTTTTTCGAGGGTTTTGACGTTCATAGCGGTCATCCTTTTCCAATCGGATCCGATGCGATGGGTGGCGAAGGGGCATGTCCTGCGCATGAGACACCCATCGGCTGCGGTTGCCTACTGTCAAACCTGACAGGTACCCCCTATAAAACCGGTGCAAAACGTTTCCATTGGTCGGAAAACACAATCCCACTGTGAAGCGAGCCTGCTCGCGATAATGGTATATCAGCTGAATATGCGTTGACTGACCCGACGCCTTCGCGAGCAAGCCAGCTCCCACAGGTCACTACTCCGAGACATGAATCTCAGGCGTTGGTGGGCAACCACAACCGGAACCGTGCGCCGCCCAACGGCGAGGGCTCCACGGTCAACACGCCGCCCTGCGCTTCGAGCGCTCGGCGGCTGATCGCCAGACCGAGGCCGAATCCGCCGGTCGCGCGATCACGGCTGCGGTCGAGCCGATAGAACGGTTCAAAGATCCGCTCGCGCTCGTCGTCGGGAATGCCAATGCCATCGTCGTCAACCCAGATCTCACATCCGCCGGCAATCACCTGTACGCCAATCTGAATGCGTTTTTCGCAATAGCGCATGGCATTGCGCAACAGGTTCTGGATGGCCCGAGCGGTCAGGCGCGGGTCCAGCGCGAAGCGTTCGAGCTGACCGTGCAAGAGCACGTCAATCACGATGTCCGGCGATTCCAGTTCCTCATCGACACTGCCGAGAATGCTGTCGATGAACTCGTCCAGCGACACTTCAATGCGCTCAGGCGATTGCGCCGGATTCTGCAAGCGGCTGTAGGAGAGCAATTCCAGTACCAGTTCATCCAGTTCACGGATGTGCGCGACCAGGCTCTGCAAACGCTCGCGGCTGGCGGCCGGCAAGTCTTCGGACAACGCCAGCGCCAGGCCGAAATCCAGACGTGTCAGCGGCGTGCGCAGTTCGTGGGACACAGCGTTAAGCAGGTCGCGTTGCTGGTTGAGCAGGTTTTCGATATCGCCGGCCATGGTGTCGAACACGTTGGCGAGGCTGCCAATGTTCGAACTCGGGGCAATTTTTGTTCGCTCGCTCAAGTGACCCTTGCCGAAGCGTTCGGCAGTGCCTTTCAGGCGTTCCAGGTCCCGCCAGTGCGGACGCAGCCAAAGCAGCAAGCAGCCTAGCAACATGGCGCCGATCAGCACGTTGATGCTCCAGTACAACAGATCGACGTCGACCGGATCCGGCGGTACGACCATGCGCACGGCCATTTCGCCATTCAGTGGTGTGACCGCCAGGGTGCGCCAGCCCCAGTCGCCGATGCGCACGACGTTTTCACCACGATGCAGACGTGCCTGCTCGATGGGCGTGAACACCGGGTCGTCGATCGGCGTCAGGACGATGTGCAGCGGCTGGAATTCCTTGTCCATCGAGGCAGCGATTGCCGGCCACTGCTCTTGCGGCGCGGCATGAAACTGCTTGGTGATGAGCGACTGCAGACCCCGGGAGAACTCCAGGTTGTAGGTGACGAAGCGATCCCGAAAAACCATCACGACCAGATCCGGCACGAGATAGATCGCCGCGCTATAGGAGACGATCGTCACCAGATACAGACGAAACAGAATACGAAACATCAGCTCAGCATTCCCACTCGGACCGGCTGAACAGATAGCCCTTGCCCCATACGGTCTTGATCTTGCGCGCCTCGCCGGCGTGATCATCGAATTTGCGCCGGAGCTTGGAAATCGCCACGTCCACCGAGCGATCGGTGCCGTTGAATTCGATACCGCGCAGGCGCTGCAAAATCTGATCGCGACTCAGCACTTCACCGGCGTGCCGCGCCAGCACCACCAACAAATTGTATTCACCGCTGGACAGCTCGACCGCTTGATCGCGCCAGGTCACGGTGCGTTCGGACAGATCGATGCACAGATTACCCATGACGATTCGGTCATTTGCCGCCAGTGGTTCGCCGAGACTGCTGCGCCGCAGCAGCGTGCGCACCCGCGCTAGCAGCACCCGTGGCTCGCAGGGTTTGGTGACGTAGTCGTCAGCGCCCATCTCCAGGCCCAGCACCTGATCATGGCTGTCATCGCGAGCGGTCAGCATGAGGATCGGCAGTGTCGCCGAGTCGGCACGCAGCAAGCGACACACTTGTAAACCGTCGAGACCTGGCAGCATCAGATCGAGGATCACCAGATCCGGCGGACTGATACGCGCGCGCTCGCGCACATGGTCGCCACGACCAATGACGCTGACGGAATAACCGTTGCGCTCCAGATAGCTCGAAATCAGTTCGGCGAGGGCGGTGTCGTCTTCGACCAGGAGGATGTTGGGCATGGGGTGTTCCAGAAAATGCTGGGGCGACAATCAAGGCTCATACGCTCGCACATTGAAATGCGATCTCCTGTGGGAGCGCGCCTGCTCGCGAAAGCGATCGAACTGTCGCAATAAATTTCAAGGCCTGCAGGATATACGCCCTCACCCGCCACTGAGCAAAACCCTTACACAATTTCACACAGCAGCTACAAAGCTTCACCGCTAACCTCCCCGTCTGGCCGTAGGATGCGGCCTTAAATATTGGGGGTTGTACATGTCTGGAAAACTGCTGGCCGGGCTCGGCCTGATCGCATTGGCGCTGACGCTGAGCGCCTGCGACTCATCCTCGACTGCCGAAGAGCAAGCGCCACCGGCCACGGTGCGTATCGAGACCATCAAAACCCAGCCATTGTCGATCAGCAGCGAATTGAGCGGGCGCATCGCCGCGCCACGGATTGCCGAAGTGCGTGCGCGAGTGGCGGGCGTGGTGTTGCAGCGCACCTATCGCGAAGGCAGCGACGTGAAAAAAGGCGATGTGCTGTTCCGCATCGACCCGGCGCCGTTCAAAGCCGATCTGGACAGTGCCGAAGCTGCGCTGCGCAAGGCCGAGGCCAACGCTTTCCAGGCGAAACTGCAAGAACAACGCTATGCGCAGTTGATCGAGGACCAGGCCATCAGCGGTCAGGACTACGACAACGCCCGCGCTGCCGCTCGGCAGACTGCCGCCGATGTCGCCGCCAGCAAGGCAGCGCTTGAAAGAGCGAAACTGAACCTCGGTTATGCCACCGTCACCGCGCCGATTTCCGGCCGCATCGGCCGCGCGCTGGTCACCGAAGGTGCGCTGGTCGGGCAGAACGAAACCACGCCGCTGGCGCTGATCCAGCAATTAAATCCGATCCATGCCGACCTGACCCAGTCGACCCGCGAGCTCAATGAGCTGCGCCGCGCGTTCCGTTCCGGGCAGTTGCAGGAAGTTGGCCAGGACCAGGTCAAGGCCACGCTGATTCAGGATGACGGCAGCCTGTATCCGTTGCCGGGCAAGTTGTTGTTCAGCGACATCACCGTCGATCCGGGCACTGGCCAGATCATCCTGCGCAGCGAATTTCCCAACCCGGATCTCGACCTGCTGCCGGGCAGTTTCATCCGCGTACGCCTTGAGCAGGCGACCATCCAGAACGGTATCACCGTGCCGCAACGCGCCGTTCAACGCGACAGCGCCGGCATTGCCCAGGTACTGACCGTCGATGAGCAGATGCGCGTTGCGGCGCAACCAGTGCAACTGGGCGCAGTGCAGAACAATCGCTGGATCGTCACCGGCGGCCTGAAGCCCGGCGACCGTATTGTCATCGAAGGCCTGCAACACGCCCGTCCCGGGGAGAAAGTGCAGATCGACGAAACCCCACTTCCACTTGCCCAGACCACTGGTCAGTAAGCAGGACGCTTCTATATGCCGCAGTTCTTTATCGATCGCCCGGTGTTCGCCTGGGTGGTCGCCCTGTTCATCCTGTTGGCTGGTGCGCTGGCCATCCCGCAGTTGCCGGTCGCGCAATACCCCGACGTCGCACCGCCGCAGATAGAAATCTACGCTGTCTACCCAGGTGCCTCGGCGCAGACCGTCGACGAGAGCGTGGTCAGCCTGATCGAGGAAGAGCTCAACGGCGCCGATCACCTGCTCTATTTCGAATCGCAGAGCAGCCTCGGTAGCGCGACGATCAAAGCCACCTTCCAGCCGGGTACCAACCCGGAACTGGCACAGGTCGACGTGCAGAACCGCCTCAAAGTGGTCGAGTCGCGCCTCCCGCAAGCGGTCAATCAGCAGGGTTTGCAGGTAGAGAAGGTCTCTTCCGGCTTTCTCTTGCTGATCACTCTGACCTCCAGCGACGGCAAACTCGATGACGTGGCGCTCAGCGATTATCTGGCGCGCAATGTGATGAACGAGATCAAGCGTCTGGACGGCGTCGGCAAGGCGCAGTTGTATGGTGCCGAACGGGCCATGCGCATCTGGATCGATCCGCAGAAGCTCATCGCCTTCAACCTGACGCCGCCCGATGTCAACGAAGCCATCGTGGCGCAGAACGCCCAGGTTTCCGCCGGCAGCATCGGTGATCTGCCGTCACCATCGACGCAGGAGATCACTGCGACGATTCTGGTCAAGGGCCAGTTGTCGACGCCGCAGGAATTCGCCGACATCGTGCTCAAGGCCAACCGCGACGGCTCCACGGTGCGCATCGGCGATGTCGCGCGCGTCGAAATCGGCAGCCAGGAATATCAGTTTGGCACACGCCTGAACGGCAAGCCGTCCACGGCCGTCGGCGTGCAGCTCTCTCCGGGCGCCAACGCGCTGAACACCGCGACGCTGGTGCGGGCGAAGATGGATGAGTTGGCCCGCTATTTCCCGGCCGGCGTTGAATACAAAATCCCGTACGACACGTCGCCCTTCGTCAAAGTCTCGATCACCAAAGTGATCTACACCCTTGGCGAAGCGATGCTGCTGGTGTTTGCGGTGATGTTCCTGTTCCTGCAGAACGTGCGCTATACGCTGATCCCAACGCTGGTGGTGCCAGTGGCGCTGATGGGCACGTTCGCGACCATGCTGACGCTGGGCTTCTCGATCAACGTGCTGACCATGTTCGGCATGGTGCTGGCCATCGGCATTCTGGTGGACGACGCCATCGTCGTGGTGGAAAACGTCGAACGAATCATGGCCAGCGAGGGCTTGTCGCCCAAGGAAGCCACGCGCAAAGCCATGACGCAGATCACCGGGGCGATTATCGGCATCACTCTGGTGCTGGTCGCGGTATTTATTCCGATGGCCTTCATGCAGGGGTCGGTCGGCGTGATCTATCAGCAATTCTCGCTGTCGATGGCCACCTCGATTCTGTTCTCCGCGTTCCTCGCCCTGACGTTGACCCCGGCGCTGTGCGCAACATTGCTCAAGCCAGTCGCCAAGGGTGAGCATCACGAGAAGACCGGCTTCTTTGGCTGGTTCAATCGTCGCTTTGAGCAACTGACCGATCGTTATCAGGGCTGGGTCGGCTACGCGCTGAAGCGCACTGGTCGCTACCTGATGATCTACGTCTTGCTGCTGATTGGGCTCGGGATTTGCTTTGCGCGCCTGCCGTCCTCGTTTCTGCCGACCGAGGATCAGGGCTACACGATCACCGATATCCAGCTGCCACCCGGCGCGACCAAGAACCGCACTGTGCAAGTGGCCGAACAGCTCGAAGCGCACAACGCCGGTGAGCCGGGGATTAGTGACAGTGTCGTGATTCTGGGTTTCAGCTTCTCCGGTAGCGGCCAGAATGCGGCGCTGGCGTTTTCGACGCTCAAGGATTGGTCGGAACGTGGCAGTGACGATGCTGCCAGCTCGATCGCCGACCGCGCCAACGCGGCGCTGAGCCAGATCAAGGACGCCATGGCATTCTCGGTGCTGCCGCCGCCGGTGGATGGCCTTGGCACGTCCAGCGGTTTCGAGTTCCGTTTGCAGGATCGCGGTGGCCTGGGCCATGCGACGTTGATGCAGGCGCGTACCGAGTTGCTCGCCGCCGCCGAGAAAAGTCCGGTACTCATGAACGTCCGTGAAAGCGCACTGGCCGAAGCGCCGCAGGTGCAGCTGATCGTCGACCGCAAGCAGGCGAATGCCTTGGGTGTTTCGTTCGCCGACATTGGCAACGTGCTGTCCACTGCCGTGGGTTCAAGCTACATCAATGACTTCCCCAATCAGGGCCGCATGCAGCGGGTGGTCGTGCAAGCCGAAGGTGATCAGCGCAGTCAGGTGGATGACTTGCTGAAAATGCACGTGCGCAACAACGCCGGAAACATGGTGCCGCTGTCGGCATTCGTCCAGGCCAACTGGATTCAAGGCCCGGCGCAGTTGACTCGTTACAACGGCTATCCGGCGATTGCCATCTCCGGCGAACCGTCTGCCGGGCACAGCACCGGCGAAGCGATGGCGGAAATCGAGCGTTTGGTAGCTTTGGGGCCGAAGGGCTTGGGCCAGGAATGGACTGGGTTGTCGTTGCAGGAGCGTCTGTCCGGCAATCAGGCGCCGATTCTACTTGGCCTGTCGCTTCTGGTGGTATTCCTGTGTCTGGCAGCGCTGTATGAGAGCTGGTCGATTCCGACGTCGGTGCTGCTCGTTGTACCGCTGGGTGTGCTCGGCGCAGTGCTGGCGGTGACGATGCGCGGCATGCCTAACGACGTGTTCTTCAAGGTGGGTTTGATCACCATCATTGGCCTGTCGGCGAAGAACGCGATCCTCATTATCGAATTTGCCAAAAGTTTGTATGACGAGGGTCACGATCTGATCGATGCGACGTTGCAGGCTGCGCGCTTGCGGCTGCGGCCGATCGTGATGACCTCGCTGGCGTTCATTCTCGGCGTGGTGCCATTGGCCATCGCCACCGGTGCCAGTTCCGCAAGTCAGCAGGCGATCGGCACTGGCGTGATCGGCGGGATGATAACCGCGACGCTGGCAGTGATCTTCGTGCCGGTGTTCTTCGTCGTCGTCATGAAACTCGTACAACTATTCACCGAACAACGCTGATCAAACTGTGGGAGCGAGCCTGCTCGCGAATGCGTCCGGTCTGCCAACATTAATGTTGAATCTGCTGACGTCTTCGCGAGCAGGCTCGCTCCCACAAGGATTGGCCAACATCATGCGCAGTGGCCACATCTGTCATCGCTGGGCTAAGGTGGTGAAACCTCCCTCACCTACCGAGCTTTCATGCCCTTCCTCGCCCGCACCCACCCTCGCCTTTCCGCTGCCGCCTTGCTCGGCCTCACCACCGGCCTGCTGGTCCCCGCCGATTCCATCGTCAGCAAAATTCTCATCGGCTGGAACACCGGCGTGTGGACTTACCTGATCCTGATGTTCTGGCTGACCATACGCGCCAAGGCGCCTGACGTGCGCCGCATCGCCGAGGTCGAAGACGAGAACGCCGGGTTGGTACTGTTCGTGGTGTGCATCGCCGCATTGGCGAGCCTGGCCACCATCACCCTCGAACTGGCCGGCAGCAGAGATCTGGAAACCTCACGCAAACTGATGCACTACGGGTTCACAGCGCTGACGGTGACCGGCTCGTGGCTGCTGATAGGAGTGATCTTCTGCGTGCACTACGCAAGGTTGTTCTACACCTGGAACGGCAAGGAGCCGGCGCTACGCTTCGCCGAAGGGCTGACCACTCCCAATTATTGGGACTTTCTGTACTTCTCTTTCACCATTGGCGTTGCAGTTCAAACATCGGACGTAGGCGTAGCGACGCGGGGCATCCGCAAAATCGTACTGGCGCAGTCGCTGATCGGTTTTGTGTTCAACACGGCGATCCTGGGTTTTTCCATCAATATCGCCGCCGGTTTGTTCGGCTAGGGAATCACCCGCCCGTCGGTATCTTCGGGCGATCCGGTGATCATTTACTTGACGACAGAATTGTTTCTGGTGTTTCCTGAAACCGGTTTCAGGCTCTGCCCTGGCCTATAAATCCAATAACAAGGTTTCAGACCGTGAACGACTTCTCTGCCGCCCAGCGCAGCCGCGTGACCATGCTTGATGTTGCCGAGCGCGCCGGCGTGTCCAAGGCCAGCGTCTCGCGCTTCATCGGCGATGACCGAGCGCTGCTCTCCAAAGCGATTGCCTTGCGCATTGAACAAGCCATCGGCGAACTCGGTTACCGCCCCAACCAAATGGCCCGTGGTCTGAAACGCGGGCGTACTCGTCTGATCGGTATGCTGGTCGCCGATATCCGCAACCCTTATTCGATTGCCGTGATGCACGGGGTGGAAACCGCGTGCCGTGCGCACGGCTACAGCCTGGTGGTGTGCAACACCGATCGCGATGATGAGCAGGAACGCCAGCATCTGGCGCTGTTGCGCTCGTACAACATCGAAGGATTGATTGTGAATACGCTGGGCCATCACCGGGAAGAACTGCATGAGTTGCGCTCCGAGATGCCGCTGGTGCTGGTGGATCGCAAGGTCGACGGGCTGGACAGCGACATGGTCGGACTGAACAACTCGCAAGCAGTTGAAATGGCGCTCACGCATCTTGAGCAGCGCGGATATCGGGACTTATTGCTGGTCACCGAACCGTTTGACGGCACCAGTTCGCGAATCGAGCGAGTCAGCAGTTTTCAGGCGCAGATTGCGCAGAAATCAGGATTGACGGGCGCGGTGGTTGAGACTGGTGATGATCTGAACGCGCGACTTCAAACCTTTTTAAACACACCCGGTGATGGCCCCAAAGCGCTTTTTTGCGCCAACGGCGTCGCGGCGTTGGCGGCGACTCACGCGTTGCGTGCAGTCGGTGTGCGCTTGTTCGAGGATGTCGGGTTGATTGCCCTGGATGATCTGGATTGGTATCCGTTGGTGGGCAGCGGGATTACTGCGCTGGCGCAGCCGACGCAAGAGATTGGTGCGCGGGCGTTCGAGTGTCTGCTCAAGCGCTTGCGTGGGGATGATGAAGCGGCGCGGGTGATGGATTTCGCGCCGGTGCTGATTGAGCGAGGTTCGACCCGAGGGATTGGCGGCGTCTGATCTGGCGTTTTCGCGAGCAGGCTCGCTCCCACGGGTGACCGCATTCCAGATGTGGGAGCGAGCCTGCTCGCGAAGGGGCCCGGAAGGACACCACAAAAACATCTGATATTTTTTTGAACAAAAATGAAACCGGTTTCAGAGGTCAATAACAATGAATAAACCAGCCGTTTCCATCAGTCTGTCCAGCTACGGTGCCGAGCTAGTGCGCCAGCGTGGGCAGGATTCTTTTATCGACATCCTCGCGGCAGCCGGGGCCAATCGCATCGAGTGGCGCGAAGAGTTGCTGACCCGTGAAGACCCGGCGCAACTAGCCCAGGCCACACAAGCGCAAGGCCTGCAAAGTGTTTATTCCTCGCCCACCGAACTGTGGCTCGCAGGACAAGCGCAGCCGAACCCCGAATTGATTACCGCGCTGCAACAGGCCCAGGCGTTCGGTTCGAAATGGCTGAAAGTCTCGCTCGGCTACTTCACTGACAACTCTGACTTGCAAGCGCTGGCCGAGCGACTCCAGCAGAGCCCGGTGCATCTGCTGGTAGAGAACGACCAAACCTTGCACGGAGGGCGCATCGAGCCGTTTCAGCGTTTCTTCGCCGCCGTCGAACAGCACAACCTGCCGATCAAGATGACCTTCGACATTGGCAACTGGCACTGGCAGGACCAGTCCGCCGCCAGCGCCGCCCGCGCGCTGGGGCGACATGTCGGTTATGTGCATTGCAAAGCCGTGGCCCGCCGCGCCGACGGCAAACTGGTCGCCGTACCGCCGGCCATCAGCGACCTGCATTTGTGGGAACAACTGCTGCGGCACATGGACCAAGGCGTTATGCGCGCCGCCGAATACCCGCTGCAAGGCGATGACCTGGTGCAACTGACCCGCGAACATGTCGCCGCCCTCGCCCGCCTCGGTCAATCGCGCCTGGAGCCAGCTCATGTCTGAGATCGATATCCTTTCCTTCGGTGAAACCATGGCAATGCTGGTCGCCGAGCAGACCGGTGATCTGGCCAAGGTCGAGCAGTTTCATAAACGTATTGCCGGGGCCGACAGCAACGTCGCGATCGGCTTGTCGCGTCTGGGTTTTAACGTCGCGTGGTTGAGCCGGGTCGGTAACGATTCACTCGGACGCTTTGTGGTCGAGACGCTAATCAAGGAAGGTCTGGATTGCAGCCACGTCGACGTCGACAAAAACCATCCGACCGGATTCCAGTTCAAATCGCGTAATGACGATGGCAGCGATCCGCAGGTCGAGTATTTCCGCCGCGGCTCGGCGGCCAGTCATTTGTCCCCGCATTCCATCAGCGACAACCTGCTGAGCGCCCGCCATCTCCACGCCACCGGTATTCCGCCGGCGCTGTCGGCTTCGGCGCGGGAAATGTCCTTCGAACTGATGACCCGCATGCGCAACGCCGGACGCAGCGTGTCGTTTGACCCGAATCTGCGCCCGAGCCTTTGGGCCAGCGAGGGCGAAATGATCCGCGAAATCAACCGCCTCGCCGCCCTCGCCCACTGGGTGCTGCCGGGGTTGAGCGAGGGCCGCTTGCTCACCGGTTTCGACGACCCGGCGGACATCGCTGCGTTTTACCTGGATCAGGGCGCCGAGGCGGTGGCGATCAAGCTCGGGCCTGAAGGGGCTTATTACCGCACGCAGCTCGATCAGGGTTTTGTCGCTGGCGTGCCGGTGAGCAATGTGGTCGATACCGTGGGTGCCGGCGATGGCTTTGCGGTGGGGATGATCAGCGCGCTGCTCGAGCACCAGAGTTTTGCCGAGGCGGTGCAGCGGGCGAACTGGATTGGCAGTCGTGCGGTGCAGAGTCGTGGGGATATGGAGGGCCTCCCAACCCGCCAGGAGTTATCGGTTGAATTAGAGCCTGCTCGCGAAGAGGCCCGCCTGATCACCGCAAATCAATGAACCTGCTGCGACAAAAACAACAAGCTCAGGAGTCACACCGATGAAAACTGCAACCCTCGCCACCCGCCGCTGGTGGTACATCATGCCGATCGTGTTCATCACTTACAGCCTGGCCTATCTCGATCGCGCCAACTACGGTTTTGCTGCCGCCTCGGGCATGGCCGAAGACCTGATGATCACGCCTGGGCTGTCCTCGCTGCTCGGTGCGCTGTTCTTTCTCGGTTACTTTTTCTTCCAGGTGCCGGGCGCGATCTATGCGCAAAAACACAGCGTGAAAAAGCTGATTTTCGTCAGCCTGATTCTCTGGGGCGGGCTCGCCACGCTGACTGGCGTGGTGTCCAACGCCTATTGGCTGATCGTCATTCGCTTCATGCTCGGCGTGGTCGAAGCGGCGGTGATGCCGGCAATGCTGGTCTATCTCTGCCACTGGTTCACCCGCGCCGAACGCTCGCGGGCCAATACTTTTCTGATCCTCGGCAACCCGGTGACGATGTTGTGGATGTCGGTGGTCTCCGGTTATCTGGTGCAGCATTTCAGCTGGCGCTGGATGTTCATCATCGAAGGTCTGCCGGCGGTGTTGTGGGCGTTTATCTGGTGGCGTCTGGCCGATGACCGTCCGGCCCAGGCCAAGTGGCTGAATGAGCAGGAAAAACACGATCTGGAAAGCGCCCTCGCCGCTGAACAGGTCGGGATCAAAGCGGTGAAGAACTACGCCGAGGCGTTCCGGTCGCCAAAGGTGATCATTCTCGCGCTGCAGTTTTTCTGCTGGAGCATCGGCGTCTACGGTTTCGTGTTGTGGCTGCCGTCGATCCTCAAGGCCGGCGCGCAGATGGACATGATCGAGGCTGGCTGGCTGTCGGCGCTGCCGTATCTGGCGGCGGTCATCGGCATGCTTGCGGTGTCGTGGGGTTCGGACAAGTTGCAGAAGCGCAAACGCTTCGTCTGGCCGCCGCTGCTGATCGCTTCGATTGCGTTTTATGGCTCGTATGCCTTGGGCGCCGAACATTTCTGGTGGTCGTACACGCTGCTGGTGATTGCCGGCGCCTGCATGTACGCGCCGTATGGGCCGTTCTTCGCCATCGTTCCGGAAATTCTGCCGGCCAACGTCGCCGGTGGCGCCATGGCGCTGATCAACAGCATGGGCGCGCTCGGCTCGTTTGGCGGCTCGTATCTGGTCGGCTATCTGAACAGCTCCACCGGTTCGCCCGGTGCCTCGTATCTGTTGATGAGCGGCGCGCTGCTGCTGTCGGTGGTGCTGACGATTTTCCTCAAGCCCGGCGCCAGTGATCGCGTCGTCGCCAAAGCCGCCGCCACACCGCGTGTGCCGGCGCATTCCTGAAAGGACTTTTGCCATGAAAAAACAGGTCGTGC
>Ga0308166_1001904_pt1 | contig 20691 bp, 14 predicted proteins | sample PhyCR2_2_FD_202137 | JGI IMG/M metagenome (GOLD analysis project Ga0308166, IMG submission 202137) | Phyllosphere microbial communities from UC Gill Tract Community Farm, Albany, California, United States - DLSLCC.R2 | ecosystem: Host-associated > Plants > Phyllosphere > Unclassified | place... | reverse complement strand
ACGCCAGATACGCAGTGCTTGCTCAGGCACCAGTTTCGCCGCAGCTTCGAGGTTATCCTCCAGTCGCTCACTCCAGTGATCGAGCGTGCGCGCGTAGTGCAGGCGCAAGCTTTCGACATCGACGATCTCCAGCCCCGCGTCACTGATCTCGGTAGAGATCATCGCCAGATGCGGTAGCTCGCCGTTGGGGAACACATATTTTTCTATGAAGTCGCCAGCGCCTCGTCCAACCGGGCGGCCATCAGTGTGCTTGGCGGTGATGCCATGATTCATTACCAATCCACCCTCCTTCACCGCACCGAACAGAGTTGCGCAGTACTCGGCGAGATTGGCATGGCCAACGTGTTCGAACATGCCGACGCTGACAACCTTGTCGAAGCGGCCGTCCTGCGGCAGATCGCGGTAGTCGAGCAATTGCAGTTCGACCTGATCTTCCAGACCTTCGGCCTTGACCCGCTCCTGCGCCAGGGCCAACTGTTCCTTGCTCAAGGTAATACCGAACACTTTGACCCCGAACTCTCGCGCGGCATACCGCGCCAGACCGCCCCAACCACAGCCGACATCCAGCAAATATTCGCCCGGCTGCAAGCGTAGCTTGCGGCACAGATGGCGGAATTTGGCTTGCTGCGCCTGTTCGAGGGTTTCGCTACCGGTTTCGAAATAGGCACAGGAATACGCCATGTCGCTGTCCAGCCAGAGCTGGTAGAACGCATTCGACAGGTCGTAGTGGTAGGAAATGGCCTTGGCGTCAGTGTCCTTGTCGTGATGCGCACGCACCGGCTGACTGCCTTCGTCTTCGTCGAGCAGCGCATTGCTCAACTCGTCGCAAACCCGAATGACCTCGCTGATCGAGCCCTCCAGTTCCAGCTTGCCTTCGACGAACGCCGCACCCAGCGCATCCAGGCTTGGGTGGGTGAATTGAGTAACCATCTGCGGGTCCTTGACGACGATGGTTACGCTGGGCGTCGGGCCCAGATTGAACTCGTGGCCGTCCCAGAGTCGCAGGCGAAGCGGTAACTGCAGATTCTGTAAGGCCGGTGGAAGTTGCGCGAGCATGGAAAATCCCCCCTTGTTTCAGACGTCTGATCTGAGGGTAGACCAACCTGGAAAAATAGCAGGCTATCGATTCGATCGGCCTTGTCTATCGTGATCGGCACTTCGGCTGAACGCCACAGGCGACGCGCCTTACGATAGATGACTGTCTGCGCACTTGGCGGTTCGATGAATTTTCTTTCATTTATTCTGAGCGTCGAGCCTGAGCAATGGCTCCTGAAAGCGCAGCAAACGTCCGGCGTTGCCCAATACCAACAAGGTACTCAGGTTATGCAGCAGAGCCGCGATCATCGCCCCGGCCGCGCCAAGCCAACCGAACGCCGCGAAGACCACGATGGCCAGCGTCCAGCCGAGGCCGATGATCACATTGACCTGCAATGTACGCCGGCACTGACGACTTAAGCGCACGCAGGTACCCAGGCGGCGCAAATCGCTGCCGATCAAGACAATGTCCGCCGACGCCAGGGCAATGTCAGCGCCGCCAGCACCCATTGCCACGCCGACCACGCCGGCCTTGAGCGCGAGTGAATCGTTGATACCGTCGCCTACCACCATCGGACGAAAGCCGTGATCGATTTCCTTGAGCACGCGATTGAGTTTGTCCTCCGGAAGCGCTTGCGCCTGGACTTCGTTCAGCCCGACTTCCTGTGCCAGGGTCAGGGCAACGCTCTGACGATCACCGGTCAACAGGAGTTGGCGTCCCAGCCCCAATTCGCGTAACTCGTTCAAGGCAAAGCGCGCTTCCGGTTTGATGCTGTCTGCTAGCAGCAGCCAGGCGAGGAATTCGCCGTTCAGGGCCAACCCGGCGATCGGGCCATCGTGCTCAGGAACAAGGGTGGTTGTGATACCCAGTTGCGTGAACAACTCTGGACGACCGAGCGCGGCCTCGCCCTTTTCTGTCGTCGCCACTACGCCCAAGCCTTGGCGCTCATGGATGTTGGTCAGAGGCCAATAGGCTTCCTGATCGGCCATCCCGGCGAGTGCCCGGCTCACCGGATGACTGCTCGCCGCGCCGAGACTGGCGGCCAGTGTCTGCACTTCGGCGGTGTCCGCATTCAGGCTGTCGATCGACTGCAAACGCAAGGTGCCGTAAGTTAGCGTGCCGGTCTTGTCGACCACCAGCGAGGTCAGATCGGCGAGTTCTTCGAGGAACGCCGAGCTGCGAATCAGAATCCCGTGACGCGCGGCGACGGCGACACCGGCAATCGCCGTGGCCGGCGCCGACAGCACCAACGCACACGGACACGCCGCCACCAACACCGCGAGCATCGCCTGTGCATCATGGGTGACGAACCAGGTCACCGCCGCCAGCAACAAGACCAGCACCATGTAGCTGCCGGCATAGCGTTCGAGCAATCGCGTGATCGGCGGTTTCGAGCGCTCGGCGTTTTGCATCAGGGCGATGACTTTGCCCAAAGTGGATTCGTCGCCGGTGCGGGTGACTTCGACGCGCAGCAATCCATCCAGGTTGATCGCGCCGCCGAACACCAGCATGCCGACGCCAGCTTCCACCGGTACCGACTCACCGGTAATCGACGCCGTATCGAGACTCGCTTGGCCGGACAATACCCGACCGTCCGCCGGCACCCGATCGCCGGCCCGCACCTCGACAACATCGCCAGCGCTGAGCGTGCCGTTGTCCACTTCGATGATCGAACCATCTGCTTGCAGCTTGCGCGCATGGCTGCGGGTCAACTGGCCAAGTGCATTGATCGCTTCCTGGGAGCCGATGACGCTGCGCTCCTCGAGCACATGGCCGAAGATCATGATGATCGGCAACAACGCCGCAGTGAGCAGATCACCGGTCGCCCAGGCACCGAGCATGGCCAGCGCGATCAATTGATCGGTGATGCCGTGCAGGCTTGGGTAACGCAGGCTGTACCACGCCGAACGCATCACCGGAACCGCTACCAGCAACGAGGCGAAACCGAGCAGCAACTGGCTGACACCGGTTTGCTCCGGGAGCATCCAGCGCCAGAGCAAACCCAGACCCAGCAACCCGAGCGCAAGCATCGCCAGGGTCAACTGACGCGCGGCGCGACGTTGTTCGGCCGAGGACAAGAGACTCGGAGCAGCGGTGGTCGCCGTCATTGACTGGCTCCTTGAATGATCAACCGGGAATCGTCTTTCGGGTTGACGGTGGTGACCGACCCGGCCTGACCGAGGATCTTCGGTATGCGCTCGCGATACAGACGCAGCAGCATTTGCGGGTCGGCAGACGTGGCCAGACTCGAGACGGTTGCGGTATCGGTCGAGGCTTTTGCAAGACGCTCGCCTGCCTGCGCGTGAGCCACCTGGAGCGTGCGGTCTGCCTGTTCGTTGGCGGACTGGGTAAGTTTCTCGGCATCGGTGCGCGCGTTAGCCACTGCTTTGTCAGCCTGCTGACTGGCGGTCAGCACCGCATTGAAGGCACTGACCGCTGGCTCCGGCAGACTTGATTGCACATCGACCCGCGATACCTCGATACCGATGCCCTGCCCGCTCGCCTTCAGTTCAGCGAGACGCGCGTTGATGCCTTGCACCAGATCACCGCGCAATCGTTCACGACGCTCGGCCGCCTGATTGTCGGCGCCGATCAGTTCCGGGCGAGCGACCAGAATGGTGTCGAGATCTCGCGCGGCGGTCAGGGCCACGGCGCTGCGCGTCACTAGCCGATCGAGTGCTGGCAGCACATGCTCGCCTTGCAACACGAATTCGTACGGATCGGAGACTTGGTAAAACACCCGCACGTCCAGTTGCACTACGCCGGCATCGCCGGTCAATAAATAACCAGACCCGGCGAGTGCATCACTCAATGGCGTGGCGAAGGATGCCACCCGGTCTGCCTTCAGCGCTTCGTCACTGCGTAACAGATTTTCCACTCGGCGCTCGATCACCCGATCCGCCGCTGGCAGCAGAATCACCTGTTCAAAAGGTTGCGGCCATGCCCATAACAGTCCGGCATTCTGAACGCGATCCAGCGCGCCGAAGTGCAGCACCACGGCGCGGTTTTGCGGATCAATCTGCCGGACATTCGAGAACACCCATGCCAGTGCGGCCAAAACAGTGATCGCATACAGGGCGATGAAGGTCAGACGACCGGCCTGAATCCACGGACTGTTCAACGCATGTGTTCCACGTGGAACTTCTTCGCTCATGGCTGCGATCCAGCTTTGTTGTCGAGCGTCGGTGGGCCGTCGACCAATACACGGAACGGCGCAGCATCGGTGCGCAGAATCAGTTTGGTTTCCGGCGTGACGATGGTGCCGAGGGTATCGAGGGAGCGCAGCAGGTTGTAAAGCTGTGGCGAACTGGCGTAGGCGCGCCCATAAATCTGCGCAGCCTCGACTCGCGATTGCGCTTCAATTTCAGCGGCTTTCACCGTCGCATCAGCCTGGACGATTCGCGCATCGCGCTCGGCGGCGGAACGGATTTGCGCCGCTTCGCGTTTGCCAACAGCCGTGCGTTCGGTAGCAATGGTTTCACGCTCGGCACGCATGCGGTCGACCGTGGCGCTAAGCGTGACCGATGGCAAAGTCAAACGCTCGACACCCACCTGCACAACGCGCACGCCATATGTAGCGAGCAACTGTTGCTCGATCTGCTGACGCAACTGCGTTTCAAAATCGCCGATGCGCACTTGTTTGGCATCAGTGTTGACCAGATTGGCCAGATCGAAACTGCTGGCCGTGGTCTCCAGCGCTGAGCCGACAAAAGTGCGAATCTGCCGCGCCGCTTCGTCCGGCTGATTCTGCACGGCACGCATGAAACGCTGCACGTGTTCAGGATCACCCTGCACCTGCCACGCCACGTAGGCCTGAACGATGATGCGCAAACCGTCCTTGGTGCCGACGTCCTGCAAACCACTTGAGGTGGTACGCAGGCGCAGGTCCACCGGGATCGCCGCTTCGAACGGAGCCGGCCAGCGCCAATTCAACCCGGGATCAAGCAATACCCGCGAAGGATTACCGAAACGGGTGATGACCGTGGCTTCACCGGAGCGCACTTGCACCAGACTCGCGGCAGCGATGGCAAACGCCACCAGCAACGCAGCCCAGCCTATACGCCGCCACGGAAATGGTCCGACTTCTGGCACCTCGCCGTGATGGTGGTGATGACCATGATGATGGTGATGCCCGCCGTGGCCATGGTCGTGGCCGCTGTGGTCGTGAACGTCATGAACAGGCGACTGGCTCAATGGGTGGCTCCTGGTTGAGCGGTGGTACGGGCGGGCGACGGATCAGTCGGCAGTGTGAAAGTACGCAGATCGATGGTTGGCGCATTTGCGCTGCCGCCGAGTCGATGATCGAGTATCAGCAACTTGGCTTTACTCATGCCCTCACTGAGCTGGCTGAGATATTGCTCCAGCACGAAAGCCTGGCCAGCACTGACGAAGGCTTTCTGTTCGGCGCTGAATTTCAGGTCGGCGGTTTGCGCAGCGGCGTTGATCTCCCGCGCGTTTGCCATTGCCTGATCCCGCGCCGTACTCGCCTGCAACTGCGCCTCGTTAGTGGCCTGCGCAGCCGCGCCGCGTTCGCGAGCGATCAACGCCTGCGCGCCGATCTGCGCCGCTTGCACACTGTGGTAGGCATTCGCCGCGCCGGCCGGTGGATGAATCGCTTCGACGACTGTGGCGAGGATTTCCACACCACTGTTCAATCTGTTCAGATCACTTTGTACTGCGCGACCGATTTCCTCGGCCAGCCCTGCCCTGTCGTCGCCGAGCAGACCGTCGAGGGTGCGCGAGGCAAAATCGTGAACCAGGATGCGGCTGGCGGTGCTGCGAATCAGCGTCGGTACATCGGCACTGTTGTAGGTCGCAGCAAGTGCCGCTTCGTCGTTCAAACCGATGCGGTAAACGAAACGCACGTCCATGTTGACGATTTGCAGGCCCTGTTGCGCGCCGCGGCTGCTGGCGATGACCTGGGACTTGTCATTAAAGTGGCTGGCGTCCCACAAACGGTTGGCGGTCAGCGGCGCCGGGCCTTCAGCGGAGTCGGACTGCACGGCGATTGGCTTGTCGCCGACACTGGTCGCCAGTTCATGGACCACGCCGTTTTCAACGGAGATCACACGCCCCAATGGCCAGGGCAAACCGGCATGCAAACCCGGGCCGAAAACCTGTTCCGGTTTACCGAAGCGCTCGTAGATGCCGCGACCTTGCAGGGGAATTTCATGTACCCCTGTCAGCAGCCAACCGCTCAGGGCGACCACTGCCAACACCGGCAACAAGGCCCGGCGCATGTAACTGAAGGCCCAGATCTGCCGCAGATCGATGCCGAACCGATTGTGCATTTCATGCTGCAACGCCAGCCACGGCTGCGGCGGCCAGCGCAGCATATCGGCGATAAAACTGCGCGCCAGCAGGGTCGGTTCCAGTTGTTCGCGGCGCGGGCTGAAAACAGACAGCACCGCGCGCAATAACAGTTCGATGGCAACCAACATCGGCAGGATTGCGCTAAATACCGCAACACGCGCCGGCCAGACTGCGTCTTCGCTGGCAAACAACAGACACAGCGCACCGATCAACAGGGTGATGATCAGCACCCGGGTCAGTTGTGCCAGCGCAGCCGCTTCCGGCCATTGCTCCGGCGGCTCCTGCGTCAGTTGCCGCTCCAGCACCAGCAGGGCAAACGCCAGCAACAACGCCAATGCCGCACCGATGCTCGCCGACAGCCCCAAGGCCGCCGCAGGCAACGTGAGATTCCACACCTGCTCAATACCAAGCAGAACCAGCAACGCCCAGCCGCCGAGCCACAACGTCGGCGCACCGACTTGTCCAAGCAGATGGCGGCTCTGCTGACTCAATCGCTCCAGCAGCCTTTCGTACCAGCCCTCGGCTGCAGCGCCCTCCTCCACAACGGTCGATTGCGAAGCGGGCGGATGCATCACCCGCGCGCGCCAGTGCGTCACCCACCACGCCGATTGCAGACCGGCGACCAGCACCAGCAACGCTGCGCCCTGATTGACCAACAACGGCAACCACAGGGACTGCGGCGCAAACAGGCCGACGAAAAACGCCAGCACCCAGCCCGACCCCGCCACTGCGCCGAGTCCATACGCCAACGGACGCAATTTGCGTGACTGCACGGCTGCCTGCTGAAAGCGCGGCAGCCCGGTGACTGGCGTGGCGTCCAATTCAAGATCGACTTGCATAACACCCCGAAAATGTAGGCTCAGCGTTCATAGCGTTACGATATAACGCAAACTGTGAAATATTCGTACACAATTACGCTTATTCAAGGATGCCGCAGCTGTCGCTTGCCTGAAGCCTTGACCGAAATGTCCGGCGAAGCTCATATTACGCGCATAATTTTTATCGCGACTAATCTTGGCTATCCCCATCGAGCAATCTGGAGCAAGCGCATGAGCAACTATGACGTGGTAATTCTGGGCGGTGGCCCCGGCGGTTATAACGCGGCGATCCGCGCGGGCCAGCTCGGGCTCAAGGCCGCTTGCGTCGAAGGACGCGCAACCCTCGGCGGCACCTGTCTGAACGTCGGTTGCATGCCGTCCAAAGCCTTGCTGCACGCGTCGGAGCTGTACGCCGCTGCGGTGGGCACGGAGTTCGCCAATCTCGGCATCGAGGTCGAACCGAAGCTGAACCTTGCGCAGATGATGAAGCAGAAGGACGAAAGCGTCGCCGGCCTGACCAAGGGCATCGAGTTTCTGTTTCGCAAGAACAAGGTCGACTGGATCAAGGGTTGGGGTCACATCGACGGCCCGGGCAAAGTGACGGTGACCGACGCTCAAGGCAACAAGAGCGAACTCAGCGCCAAGGACATCATCATCGCCACCGGTTCCGAGCCCACTCCCCTGCCCGGCGTCGAGATCGACAACCAGCGCATCCTCGATTCCACCGGCGCGCTGTCGTTGAGTGAAGTGCCCAAACATCTGGTAGTGATTGGTGCCGGGGTGATCGGCCTGGAGCTGGGTTCGGTGTGGCGCCGACTCGGCGCGCAGGTCACCGTGGTCGAATACCTTGATCGTATCTGCCCCGGCGTCGATGGCGAGGCCGGCAAGACCTTGCAGCGCGCGCTGAGCAAGCAAGGCATCGCCTTCAAACTGAGCTCGAAGGTCACCAGTGCCACCAGCTCCGCCACAGGCGTGCAGCTTAGCGTCGAGCCTGCCGCCGGTGGCACGGCTGAGCTGATCGAAGCCGACTATGTGTTGGTAGCCATCGGGCGCCGCCCGTACACCCAAGGCCTGGGGCTGGAGAACGTCGGCCTGAGTACCGACAAACGCGGCATGCTCGCCAACAAGCAACATCGCACCGAAGCCGCCGGGGTCTGGGTGATCGGCGACGTCACGTCGGGGCCGATGCTCGCGCACAAGGCTGAAGACGAAGCCATGGCCTGCGTCGAGCAGATCCACGGCAAGGCCGGCGAGGTCAATTACGCGCTGATCCCCAACGTCATCTACACCCAGCCGGAGCTGGCCAGCGTCGGTCAGACCGAAGAACAGCTCAAGGCCGAGGGCCGTGCCTACAAGGTCGGCAAGTTTCCCTTCACTGCCAACAGCCGGGCGAAGATCAATCACGAGACAGAAGGCTTCGCCAAAGTCCTCGCCGACGAGCGCACGGACGAAGTCCTCGGCGTGCACCTGGTCGGTCCGAGCGTGAGCGAGATGATCGGCGAGTTCTGTGTGGCGATGGAGTTCAGCGCCTCGGCCGAGGACATTGCCCTTACCTGCCATCCGCACCCGACGCGTTCGGAAGCGTTGCGTCAGGCAGCGATGAATGTCGAGGGGATGGCGACGCAGATGTAGGTTCCAAACCTTGCCGCCGTCTTCGCGAGCAGGCTCGCTCCCACATTGGAATGCGTTCCCCCGTGGGAGCGAGCCTGCTCGCGAATGGTGCCACCCGGTCTACAGCGGCAGATGGCCTAACGGCAACGCGCCCGGCGCTTTCACTGTGTGAATGGCAAAGTTGCTGCGAATATCGCTCACCCCCGGCAGTTTCAGCAGGTGCGCGCTGACAAAGCGGTCATAAGCGCGCAAGTCAGGCACCACTACCTGCAACAAAAAGTCCGATTCGCCGGACACCAGAAACGCTGAGACCACCTCAGGCAGCGCAGTAACAGCGGCATAAAAAGCCTCGGCGCGTTCTTCGTTGTGCCGCTCGACCTTGACCCCGACAAACACCGTCAGCCCCAGTCCGACTTCATCGCGATCCAGATTGGCCTGGTAGCCTCGGATCACCCCCGCCTCTTCCAGCATGCGCACCCGGCGCAGACACGGCGAAGCCGACAGGCCGATTTCTTCCGCGAGCTCGACATTGCTCAAACGCCCGTTGCGTTGCAGCGCGGCGAGAATCTTGCGGTCATAGGCGTCGAGTTTCATCTTTGGCAGATCCCGATAGTCTGACGGTTGAAAACCAGCAGGTTATGCCAAAGCTGCGAACAATTGAAGCCGACTACGCAAGCACCTGCCCTGCCCTCTCGCTCTAGACTGGCCCGAGCAAATCAACAACGAAAGGGGGTGTGATGTGGCAAGTCTGTGGCTGTTCGTTCTGACGCTGGCTGTGGTTCTGCTACTGCCGGGACCGGACATGATCCTGCTGTTGCAAACCGGTGCGCGGCAAGGTCGAGCGGCGGCGCTGGCCACGGCGTTGGGTTTGGCCATCGCCCGCGCCTGCCACGTGGCACTGGCGGCATTGGGGCTGGCGGCGCTGTTCAAAACGGCGCCGTGGACCTTTGACGTGGTGCGCATCGCTGGCGCGGCCTATCTGTTGTGGATCGGCGTCCAGTGTTTTCGCAGCTCGCTGGTACCGAGTCTGCAAAACCAAGAGCAGGCACCTGCTCCCGGCCAGTGGCGCGGTGCGATCCGTCGCGGTTTGCTGACCAACCTGCTTAATCCCAAGGCGCTGCTGTTCTGCTCAGTGCTGTTGCCACAGTTTATCGTCAGCGACGGCGTGCCGGTGCTGACGCAGTTCGCCGTGCTCGGCCTGGTGCTGGTCAGCGTCGGCCTGCTGTTCGACAGTGTTGTCGCCATGACCGGCGCGGCCCTGGGCCGTTGGCTGCAACACAGTCCGACCGCCCAGCGCATTCAGCAATGGCTGTTCGGCAGCCTGTTGATTGGCTTCGCCGTACGCCTGGGCTTTATTCAACAGGCCTAGCCTTTGCGCACCTTGCGCTGACGACGGGTAATCAGCATTAACGCAGCAACAGCGACCAGCAGCACCGCGCCGATCTGCACCGGCCACTTGTACGGCCGCAGCGTCCCACGCACGGCATCGGTCACCTGGGTGACGTAGCGCTTGTCGGCATTCTCAAAATCCGGGTACGGGCATTGATTGCCGAAGTCTTGCGCCCACGGCACATAAGGGCCTTCCTTGACGTAGCGCTGATACAGCGCACTCTGGTCTTCAAGGCTGCTGTTCCAGCCGGCGGCATTGCACAACACCGCAGCAAACGCCTGACTGGTGTGCGGCAAATTATCGGCGGCGCGACTGGCCAGTGCCGTGGCGACAAAACGATAGTGATAACGCTGATCCGGTTGCGCGGCGCTGGCCTGCTGGCGCTGCACTTCCGCCGCTGAAATCAGCGGGCCGACATCCAGCTTCGTGCTCTCCAGCGTGTAATTGCCGCCGAAGGTGGCGTAATCAGGGGCCATCTCATAACCGAGGATGTCCATGCCCCACTCCCGGGCCGTCCATGCGGCGTTGTACAACGCACTGGCGCGTTTGCTCGGCCACCACGCCGACTCGGCCTTAAGCCGTTGCTCGCCATAGAGCCGGGCCTTGTGCTGCAGATCGTCACTGGCGAAATAACCGACCGCCTCCTCGTATCGCCCTTCTCGCAGCAAGCGCCGACCGAGCAGATTGCGCACAATGGCGGCGGCGCCGGCACGTTCTCATCGACGTACCGCTTGAGCTCATCGACCGTCAGCACCCGCTCGGCAACGGTGGCGGCATCGAACCAGTAAAGGCTGTTGCTGCGATACAGCTGCACGAACGCTTGCAGGTATTCGCCGCGTTGCAGCGCCAGGATCGCGCTTTCGCCCTCGACCCGACATTTTGGCTGCACCGTTTCAAACGCCCAGTCCGGCGTGCGGCGATAGCCCCAGTCTTCATTCTGCGGAAAGGCCTGGGCGGCTTTGGCGTAGGCGGCGGCAGCGGCAGTCGTGTCGCCGTCACGCACTGCCAGTTTTGCCCGCAGCCACCAGGCCAGCCCGCCGTCCCCGGCGTTTACCAGAAAAGCCTTGGCAGACGCGTAGTCGCCCTGTTGATAACTCATCGCCGCCAGTCGATCGGCATTGTCGAGGCTGCCACGGGTGCTGTTTTGCAAGAGTGTGACGAGTTTCTTTTCATTCGGCGGCTGCTCACCGAAAGACCAGCCCTGACGGCTGACCAGCGACGCCGTGACCAGTTGCTGCACTGCTGGCTGCTGGAGCAGTTTGGCCAACTGAGATTCCGGCAATTCGGCCAGTTCGTTCATCAGTTGCTTGAGCGAGGTGTAACCGACGGCCGAACCGTGCAGGTTCTGTGCTTCGTACAGTTCGATGGCGCCGCTCCAGTCGCCCGCGCTGCGCAACACCCGCGCCTCTTCACCAAGGCTGGCAACGCCAAGTTCCAGCGGATCGCTGAAGCCGTCGATGCTCAGTTGCCGAGCCTGGCGGAAGGCATCGCGCGCTTCTTCCAGCGCTTCGATGCGATCGTGCGCCTCGTTGCTCATGGCGAAGGCGATGCGCCCGAGGGAATACGCCGCCCAGGTGCTGCGCAACGGACGCTGGTCTGCCGGCAGCGCCAGCACCTCGTTGAAATACTCCGTGGCCAATTGATGATCACCGGTAGCAAATGCCACCGCCCCGGCAACGTACAAACGGATTTCCGCCGGCAGACTGGCGCCCTGTTCCTCGGCCTGACGTGCATCGCTGAGCCCGCGCAGGCGCTTGACCACCGCGTATTGCTCGGCGCTCAGGCCAACCTGCTCAGCCTGTTCGCGCGCCAGTTCTGACGCGTTGTCTTCGGCATAATCGTTGGGGTTGTGGGTCGCCGCTGTGACATTTTTCAGCCCGGCAATGGTTTTACCGAGGCGACTGACTTCGAAGCTGAAACTGCCTTCGGGCAAATCGGCCAAGGTCTGCGCGCGGTTGTCGAGCAGGCGCATCGGGAAGTCCGGGCCGCAGGCCAGCGCCGAACCCAGCGGCAGGCTGAGGCTCAGGCAAAGCAGATGGCGGGGCCAGTTACGGGTCAACATGCGAACCTCCTTGATCAATATGTGCACAACGCGCCCAACCGACAGCGCGCTGTCCGCCCGCCGGCAAGCGACCGTCACGCAGGCGGGTGAAGGTAAGCAGATTGGCACTTTGTTGCAACGAGTAACCGGCGAGCGCATCGGCGCCTGCGCAATCCTGCACCTTCAGCGTGATTTGCGCGGGCCACGGGCTGTCGAGATTGCCGCGGTTATCGAGCTGTATGTCATAGAGACCGCCCTGCTCTTTGAATGACAGGCGCAACTGACTGTTCAGCACATCTCCGCGAGCCACCGCGCGTAAAGTAGTCAGGCTCCAGGCGCGACGATCGTTGGCCAGCGGCAGGCGAAACCAGATCAGCCCGGCCAGATGCTCGAGCGGATCCTCGCGCAAAGTCTTGGCCAATTGGCTGAGTTGCAGCGGATCGGCGAGCAACTCCCGGCGCTGCCCGCCGCGCTCCAGTTGCACTTCGCTTTCCACTACCGGCGCGCCACCGTCATCGCTCAACAGCGCAACGCCGTAGGCCGGCAGCGCCAGATAGAACGGTTTGTCGCTGATACGTGCCCAGGCCTTGGCCCATTTCAACGCCTGCTCGGGATCGAACAGGCCCAGTCGCGGATCGCTCACGGCGTGGACTTGCAACACGCTGCTGTCGACGCTTCGCAACAGCGCCGGCAACTGCGCGCTATCGAGCCACGCCGGTAGCGCGGTGATGCTCAAAGGCAACGATGGCGGCAAGACCGCACGCAAGTGTTTGAGGAATTCAACGTACACGGGCAGCCGTGCATTGCCGGCATCGTGGTCGATTTCGATACCGTTCAGCGTGAGGCCTTGCGCTTGCCAATCGGCAATGACCTGCAGAATCTGCTCGGTGACCTGCTGCTGGTCCAGCGACTGCAACTGGCCATCGAGGCGAATCACTGCGATCAGAGCGCGACCATCAGTTTTCAACAACGCCGGATCAACTCGCGCCCTGCGCCACCGCTCGCCGGGAAAGGCCTGCAATGCCAGTACGCGCAGAGTGGAGAAATCATGGCGACTGTCGCGCAATGCCGGTTCATGCGCAGGTGTCCATTGGCGCTGCCAGACGTAGAGTTGCTGGTCGAGGGCCGGCGCGACGTGTTGCTCGCAACCTGCCAGCAAGACGCTAAAGATCAGACCCGCAATAAACCGCATACCTTGAAAATCCCTGAAACCACAGGGCTGCAAGGTTACACAAAACATGGCGTGAGCGAGTCGATCAGACTGCGGCTTCAGAAGACGCAGTTGGTGTGCTGGACGTACCAAGACGTTGCACTAGCGCGGCACCGCGGTTGCGCATAGGCATTTCGATGAAGCGGTAATTCAATTCGCTGAGCAGGGCAATCAGACCGAACGCCCACAGCAAGGTGACCACTGGATGACCTGCCGGACTCGGCAGGCCCGCTTCCTGCAAACGGAAAGTAACTTCTCGTACCAGGAAATACACGGGAATATGAATCAGGTAGATGCCGTACGACCGACTGCCCACCCATCCCATCAATTGCTGCAAGCGCCCGGCCGATAACAGGTAATCCTGATTGTAAGAGGCGATCCACACCAGCAAGGCACTCAATAAAGCGATGGCGCCAACGCGAAAGTGAGTCGCGGAAAATCCATCGGTGGCCAGGTAACTCATCAGCGTTGCGACGACAATCAGCGCTGAGATTCCGGCCCCGTTGCGACTCAGAAACAGCGGCTGCCAACGCTGGTAACTCGGTTGAGCACTCCACATTGCCAACAGTACGCCAAGGGCCAGCGCGTCGGTTCGAACGACCATCAGCAGCGGCGTTCGCACCGCCAGCAGTTGCACTGCAACCAACGCCAGCAACACCCACACCAAATGTCTGCGGCACAGCAGAATCAGCAGTGGAAACAACAGGTAGAACTGTTCCTCAAGAGCCAGACTCCAGTAGACGAAACTGCTGCCGTATTCATAACGGAAGAATGCATCGGCAAAGCGGAAATTGGCGTACTGCAGCAATCCCGCAAGTGTCGCCTGCAGGTTGGCCTGTACCGTGCCGAACGCCCCGGAACGATTGAGGAAAATGCACATCAGCAGCACTAAGGCCAGCCACAGCCAAGCCGAGGGCAGCAGGCGAAAAGCGCGGCGCAACCAGAAATTGCGCGTCTGCTCCCAATATTGCTGACGGGTACTGCAGCCACGCAGCTCAGGAATCAGGCTGCGAGCGATGACGAATCCGGAAATGGCAAAAAACAGGTCCACGCCCCACCAGGGTTGCGCCCACGCGTGAATGGCATCGAGCAGGGGCACCGGATCGCGGAACAGATTGCCGGCCAAGTGATGGAACAGCACACCCAACACGGCCACGGCGCGTAGTACCTCGATGTCCATGATGCGTTTACTGCTCATCCGGCATCTCCGCATCCAGCGGTTTACGCGCAATGATCACCTGGCTTTTGGGCATGAACTGGTCCAGCACCTTTTTGATCGCAAGTCCGTCGGGCCGGTCGAGCATCTCTTCCCAGGTCCTCGCCCATCCACCCATCAGATGGGGAAAAGGCGCGTGGATCCGATCACGCACCGCACCGCCCGGATCCTTGCCGGCCGCTTTTTCGCTGGCCCAGAAAAAGATCATCCCCATCACCCAGAAAAACCCCGTCGCCTGCCGATGCTCAATGATCAGTCCGGCGTCTTCGACCAGTGCGGCGAAGCGCTCTGGAGTGAAGATCTGCACGTGGTTGGGCGACTGGTAATAACTCTGCGGAGCGATGCCTTTTTGCAGATGTTCGCCCACTGGAGCCGGCACACTGAGCAGGTACAACGCACCGGGGCGCCCCATACGCGCCAGTTCGGCCATGAACGCTTCGGGTTCGTCGACGTGCTCCAGCACCTCCATGCACACGACACGGCTGGCGCAGCCGTCGGCCAACGGTAACGGTAAGGTGTTGCTGACCAGTCCCAGATTCGGCCGGGTGCTGCGGTCTTCGACCTGCCGTGCCAGCTCGCGCACTTTGTCGTGTTCACTGTCGGTGAAAATCACCGATGCGCCCTGGCGTACGGCAAACAATGTTGCGGCGCCCTCGCCGCAACCGACGTCGAGCAAGGTGTCGTCAGGCGTAATGGCAAAGCCCTTGAGCAATTCGCCGCTGTCATTGAGAAACCAGCCGTCCAGCACGGCATCACGCAAACCGACATCACGGGGCGACCAGACAAATAAAGGCTCGGGTTCAGCGTCTGCCGTCGGCTCAATCACCGGTTCCGCTATCGGTTCAGCCGCTGGCGGCGGTTGCGAAGATTGCGCTTGGGCAAACAATCGATGAAGCAATCTGCGAATCATGCGCCGATAACCTCCGTCGCCATTTCGGCGCGGGCTTGCAGCAGGCTCGCCAGAAACGCCCGTAATCGCTGCTCGGCCACCGCTTGACTGCAAAACGCCTCGAGACTCACGACAGCCTGTGCCGACATGGTGGCGTAACGCTGGAGATCGTTTTTCGCGACGTCGTAACTGGCAGTGTAAGCGGCACAGATCGAAGCCCAGCTCGTTGCGTAGCGCAAGGTTCGATAGGCCGAACGCGGGTCGTGAGGCCAGGCCGTGAATTGCTCGGTTGCCTCGATCAGAAAAGCGTTATCGGCATTCATATAGTCGATCATTGCCGTGGTGCACGGTGCCACCGCCGGCTTGCCGCACGACATGAATTCCATCAGCGGCAGGCACTGGCCTTCGCCGTAGGAAGTGTTGACGACGTAACGGGTCGCCTGCACCAGACGTTCGTAATCCGCGTCTGCCAGATAGCCGTAGATAAGCACGATGCGGCAGCGATAAGGCTGATTCTTGTAAAGGTGATGGAGGATGTCGGTGAGGGCTTCTTCAGCATCGTGATGGGTGAGTTTCAGCACCAGGGCTGCATCAGCGTTTTCACGCATAGCGGCACAGAAGGCACTGATCATGTCCTCCCAGTTCTTGCGCCCGTCCCGGGGGTTGAACACCGAGGTGTACACCACACCTTCAAGCACCAGCTCTTGCTCGGTGACCGGCGCGAGGAAATCGATTCCACGCCCACGGCGCAACGGCACAGGAGCGAACGCATCCAAGGCGATCTCGCGACTGTCGACTACCAGGCCTTTGATTTTCAGCCGTACTGAATCGACGGCTGGCTGTCCCTGCAATTGAACGCCGCGCGCTGCGAACCGATCCCAGACCGGCGCTGGGACGGCGACTATCGGGTACTCGACAGACATTGCTTTGCGCACGGCATCGACCGTGTAACTGGAGTGCGTGATCGCAGCACCGCAGGCGGCAAGTACTGTGCGCCAGTCGTTCAGCGGATCGCCAGCGAATGGCTCATCGGGAATCGTGCTGAACTCCCAGGCAAAGACCGGCAGGGTCGGACACGCCAGATGCACCGGGGTGCGATGCGGTGGCGAGAACGACAGAAATACGCAAGCCTCGCCACGTGACTGGCACTCTGCATACAACGCATCGACTTCGCTGTTCGGGTCCATGACCTCGATCACCCGACCCAGACGTTCGAGCACTGGCCGATACTCCTTGAGCACGAAGTAATAGCTGTACTCCGAGCGCCCCAGGTTGCGGCTGATGGTGTGCTGGTTGGTTTCCGAATGGATGATGATCAGCATGGGGCGCTATCCCTGACCTGGGCAACGTGACCGGGCTGTGGTTCGAGCCCGAAAAAATCCTCGACGCGCTTTTGCAGAACCGCGATCGCACTGAAATGCTCCATGCGCTGCGCGGCAGCCAACGACATTCGCTGATAATCCTGAGGCTGTGTCGTGGCCATCCGGTAACTGTCTTCGTAGGCTTGTTTCAAGGAGCCCCAGTCTGGCCGGTGACGATGCGCACGAAACAGCATGCGCGGGTCGTGGGGCCACGTGCACGCCTCAACGCTGGAGTCGACCACGAACGCCACGGACTCATCGATATAGTCCTGCATCGCCGTGTGGTCGGGAGCGATCACCGGCTTGCCGCAGGCCATGAATTCCATCAGCGGAAGGCACAGACCTTCACAATGCGAAGCATTGACGTAAAAACTCGCCGACTGGTAAAGCCGCGCATATTGCGCATCGTCCATGTAACCGTGAATCATCACGACCCGGCAGGAAAAAGGCGCCAGTTGCGCCAGTGGCGTCATCAAGTGTGCATAGACGGCCGCCAGGTCGCTCTGGGTAAATTTCATTACCAGTGTGGCGTCGGGCGTGTCACGAAAAGCTGCGCAGAAAGCGGTGAGGATCTGCAGCCAATTCTTACGCCCGTCCTCCGGGCGGAACACCGATACGTAGACGACACCGTTGACCTCGGCTTGAACCTGCAATGAGGTGTCCGGCATATCTCGCGGTGGCGGTTGCACTGACACTGGCAAAGGTTGAGGACCGGCGATGCCGGGCAGATACCTGGCAAGCCAGTCATGCCAGGAATGCCGGAGCAAATCGCGGATCCCCTCCCAGTACCAATTCTGCAAAAACCACACCCGCGGCACCGGGGGTGTCTGATCATGGCCGGCATTGAGCAGCCACAGGCGCAGGTAATGTTTTGCGATGACGAAGCGTCGTTTCAACGTCAGCGGTGGTGGTCGCGAGGCCTCCAGCTGAGCTTCAATTTCCGCCAGCTCTTCGGCGGTGAGCGGCTTGGGCAGCAGATTATCCGGATGCAGATTCATCTGGCGGGAATCGAAAATGCACCCCTTGAGTGTCAACGTCGTATCTGTGTTGACCGGTGTGCTGAGGTGCTGCTTACCGATGGACGCAAGCTCCTCTCCGAGTGGGGCGGGCAATACCAGCACAGGGAAATCCTCTCCCATCGAGCGACGAATCGCTCGGGCGGTATGGCTGGACAGTGTGATCACGCGGCCATGCCTTGCCAACATGCGCGTCCAGTCCTGGCCAGGATCATCGCCCCATTGTTCATCGGGAATCGAGTCGTACTCCCAGGTCACGACACAAACGGTCGGGCATTGAAGGTCGATCGCCGTTTTCTGTGGTCGGGTGAACGAGAGGAACACACTCTCCTCGCCGGCCGCGTGGAATTGCCGAAACAGCGGATCGACCTCTGCGACATTACCCACTACATGGACTCGCCCGACTGTTTCGAGCAACGAACGGTAGGCCTTCAGAACGAAGTAATAACTGGCGTCGGGATGGCCCAGACTCTCCCTGATGGAGTGTTCGTTGATGTCCGAATAAAGAATGAAATTCATGGCTTTCCACAATGAAACCGCGTTACCGGCAGCTTCATACTAGTGACGGCCAAGCGTCGAACCGGCTCGGTGGCGGTTCTTCGTCTCAAGTCACGTCTTGTTCTTGTTTTAGTGGTCAGTTTCACCTTTGCGCACAATGAGCCAGAACTTCCATGGCGATCGTGACGAGGGCCATTCTAAACACATCCGTCGTGGCTCCGGGAACCGCCCGGTGAGAATAAATCTGACTACGCTGATGAGAACTGACCAGTCACGGTTTGCCCTGTTGAAATTGCCGAGCAATTGGCACAGATTGGCAACCAAACAACTACAACAACGGCTTCGCCTGCTGTTTCACCGGATATTTCCTCCGGTCTGACAGCGCTTTCCTCAAAGCGTGTAAGGAAAGCGGCGCGAGTCATGACCAAGGGGTCGCTGTTTGAAAAAACGTCTGTTCGTCACGGGCCTCAGCGGCTTCGTGGGACAACACATTCAGTCTCGTCTGGCGTCGCCGGGCTCGTCGTGGGAGCTGCTGCCTGCCGCATCGGCCTACGACCTTACGAACGCCGACAGCCTCATCGACCTTTGGCCTGAGTTGCCGGATGCAGTCATTCATCTGGCCGGCCAGACCTTCGTGCCGGAAGCCTTTCGTGACCCGGCCCGCACCTTCGATATCAATCTTTTCGGCACCCTCAACCTGCTGCAGGCGCTCAAGGCTCGCGGCTTTTCCGGCACTTTCCTGTACGTCAGCTCCGGCGACGTTTACGGGCAAGTCGCCGAAGAGCATCTGCCAATCACCGAGCAACAACCGCCGCTGCCGCGCAATCCTTACGCGGTGAGCAAACTTTCAGCGGAGTTCCTCAGTTTGCAATGGGGCCTGAGTGAAGGCTGGCCAGTGCTGGTAGCGCGTCCGTTCAACCACATCGGCACCGCGCAGAAGGACAGCTTCGTCATCGCCAGCGCCGCCCGGCAGATCTGCCGTATCAGACAGGGTCTGCAAGCGCCGCAATTGCAAGTCGGCGATATCGACGTTACGCGGGATTTTCTTGATGTCGGCGACGTGATCGCAGCGTATTTCGCCCTGCTGGAAAACGGCACACCCGGGCAGGTCTACAACATCTGCTCGGGCCGCGAACAAAGCATTCGCAGCCTGATCGAGCAATTGGCCGATCTGGCCGAAGTCGACGTAGAACTGGTGGCGGATCCGGCGCGCATGCGGCGCGCCGACCAGCGCCGTGTCTGCGGCAGTCACGCAAAACTGGCCAGCGCCACAGGATGGGCGCCCGCCACCACCACACAACAATCCCTGCGGGCGATCCTGTCCGACTGGGAGATGCGAGTACGACAACAATGACAAAAAGTGCACTGATTACCGGGATCACGGGCCAGGACGGCGCCTATCTGGCCAAACTGCTGCTGGACAAGGGTTACAAGGTTCACGGCCTCGTCGCCCGGCGCAGCAGCGATTCACGCTGGCGCCTGCGCGAGACGGGTATCGAAGCCGATATCGTCTACCTCGACGGCGACATGGCGGACGCCTGCTCGGTGCAGCGTGCGGTAATCAAATCGGCACCGGACGAGGTCTACAACCTCGCCGCACAGAGTTTTGTCGCCGCCTCGTGGGATCAACCGGTGACCACCGGCATCGTCGATGGGCTGGGCGTGACACACCTGCTCGAAGCGATCCGCCAGTTCAGTCCGCACACGCGTTTTTATCAGGCCTCGACCAGCGAAATGTTCGGCCTGATCCAGGCTGAGCAACAGGACGAGAACACGCCGTTCTACCCGCGCAGCCCTTACGGCGTGGCCAAGCTCTACGGCCACTGGATTACCGTCAACTACCGCGAAAGCTTCAACCTGCACGCCAGCAGCGGCATCCTCTTCAACCATGAATCACCGCTGCGCGGCATCGAATTCGTTACCCGCAAGGTCACTGACGCCGCCGCGCGCATCAAGCAGGGCAAACAGCATGACCTGGCGCTGGGCAACATCGACGCGAAACGCGATTGGGGCTTTGCCGGCGATTACGTCGAAGCCATGTGGCTGATGCTGCAGCAGGACAAACCCGACGACTTCGTGGTCGCCACGGGCGTCACCACCACCGTGCGCGAAATGTGCCGCATTGCCTTCGATCACGTTGGCCTTAACTACCGCGATTACGTGAAGATCGACCCGGCGTTTTTCCGCCCGGCCGAAGTCGAAGTGCTGCTCGGCAACCCGGCCAAGGCTCAGCGAGTGCTGGGCTGGAAACCGAAAACCGACCTGGATACCCTGATCCGCATGATGATGGAT
>Ga0308166_1001901_pt1 | contig 20702 bp, 18 predicted proteins | sample PhyCR2_2_FD_202137 | JGI IMG/M metagenome (GOLD analysis project Ga0308166, IMG submission 202137) | Phyllosphere microbial communities from UC Gill Tract Community Farm, Albany, California, United States - DLSLCC.R2 | ecosystem: Host-associated > Plants > Phyllosphere > Unclassified | place... | reverse complement strand
AGATCAGGTAAAACGCCTTGGGCTGTTTGAAAGCGTTCAGGCTGACGCTCTCAGTTGGTTTGTTGTTTGCAGTCGACACATATACCTCTTTTTTTACATCCCATATTAACGGGGGTGTTCAGTGCGCAATGGCCAGAGTCCATCGAGCTTATAGTTATAAGGGAGGGGAAACGGCGGGTAATGTTCCCTATCCAGCACGCTGAGGCAATACCTTTGTAATAATCTGTTACATATAAACTGGTCGGTATAAAGCGCCAGTTGGAAGAATGTTATTCAGCGTTAAATTTTGGCTTTAGCATTTTGATAGTTTTTTCCACTAAATAAAACCGGCGCAGCAGGGGTTATGGCGATATGTTCTGCTATTTTACGTTGTAGGCAGCGTAATGGCCCACTATTGCTAAAAACGGTGGTTTAATCTACCGCTGATTGCTTATGGGATGCAGTCTGGCACAGGTGGCAGGCTAATCATTTAAACATTTTTTTAACCTGAGGTGGGTAGAGTGATCTCTATCACAAATGTATAGAAATTTTTTGTATAAAAAAAACGATTAACCTCAAAAAGTAATAACCAGCCGAGTTTTATCACGCTTTGCAGGCGCGTGAAAACATAAGCTGGCATTATAAGAAGGAAAAGCAGCGAGGGAGAAAACTATGCGTAAACTTTGTCACGGTACTCGCACAGATCCTCGATAATGCAGGAGCCGCAGCGGGGTTTACGGGCGATGCAGGTATAGCGGCCATGCAGGATCAGCCAGTGGTGGCAGTCGACCTTGAACTCCGTCGGGACGACCTTCAGCAGCTTCTCTTCCACTTGCTCAACGTTCTTACCCGGAGCGAACTGCGTTCGATTACAGACGCGAAAAATATGCGTATCGACGGCAATAGTCGGCCAGCCAAAGGCGGTGTTCAGTACCACGTTGGCGGTCTTGCGTCCAACGCCGGGCAGTGCCTCTAGCGCGGCGCGATCCTCTGGCACCTCGCCACCGTGCTGCTCCAGCAGTATCCGACAGGTTTTAATGACGTTCTCTGCCTTGCTGTTAAACAGGCCGATGGTTTTGATATAGGACTTCACCCCCTCCACACCAAGGGAGAGCATCGCCTCTGGGGTGTTGGCCTCAGGGTAGAGCTTTGCCGTTGCCTTATTGACGCTGACGTCGGTGGCCTGGGCCGAGAGCAGAACCGCAATCAGCAGCTCAAACGGTGAGTTAAAGTTCAGCTCGGTGGTGGGGTGCGGGTTGTTATCCCGAAGACGGGTCAAAATCTCCAGCCGTTTTACTTTGTTCATCAGGCCTTCCCGGGCGTGGCAGAGGCGTCTACATTAGCGGTATCGACGGCAGGTGGAGCTACGACTGCTGCCACCTGGCGTTTTTTAGTTCGCTCATCGATCAGGTACTTTACTGCCAGCATCATGCCTAAACCAATAAACGCGCCTGGAGGAAGCATCGCCAGCAGGAACGGCGAATCGGTATGGAATACCTCAATGCGTAACACCTTCGCCCAGCTGCCCAGCAGACCATCCGCGCCGTCAAACAGCGTGCCGTTACCCAGCACTTCGCGTAGGGAGCCAAGTACGAACATGGCGCAGGTCGCCCCCATGCCGATAGAGAAGCCGTCCAGGGCCGAGAGCGCCGGACCTTTTTTCGCTGCAAAAGCTTCCGCGCGGCCCACTACGATGCAGTTGGTAACGATCAGAGGGATAAAGATCCCCAGCGACTGATAGAGACCAAAGGCATAGGCGTTGATCAGCATCTGCACCGCGCTCACCACCGAAGCGATGATCATGACGTAGATCGGAATACGGATCTCCGACGGCGTCCAGCGGCGCAGCGTGGAAATGAACAGGTTGGTCAGGGTCAGTACCAGCGTTGTCGCCAGGCCGAGTCCCAGGGCGTTGGTCGCAGTAGAGGTCACGGCCAGCAGCGGACACATGCCCAACAGCTGCACCAGAGCCGAGTTATTCTTCCACAGCCCCTGAACAATAACCTCTTTTACTTCGCTCATGGTTTACTCTCCGCAGGAAGGTAAGGAATTAAGCTGGGCTGGCAGCGTCTGCGCATACAGTCCGGCACGTTTAACGGCGTTCACCACCGCGCGTGGCGTGATAGTTGCGCCAGTAAACTGGTCGAAATCACCGCCATCTTTTTTTACCGCCCAGTGGCTATCAGACACACCCGCAATTGTCTTACCGCTGAAAGCGGTGATCCAGTCAGAAAGGCGCAGTTCTATCTTATCACCCAGGCCTGGTGTCTCATGGTGCTCGGTTACCCGCGTCCCCAGCACTGTGCCGCTAAAGTCCGCGCCAACCAGCAGTTGAATTGCGCCTGAATAACCATCCGGTGCGGTCGCCTCCATCACCACCGCCACCGGTTTGTTGTCCTGACGGGCGATGTAAATTCGGCGTTCGCCTTTACCCAGGTCCGGGGCATTAACCAGGAAGCAGCTCTGGCTGAGATCGTTATTATAGAGATTGTCCGGCACGACCTGGTCGAACAGCGCCTTCTGCTGGATAGCGGCCTGCTCGGCGATGGTCGATTTGGTCAGCTGGGCGATGGCCGCCGTCAGACCGGTAGAGCAGGCGGCAAAGAGCGCCAGCGTTACGCCGTGTTTCTGCATGGTCTTCAACATGGCGGTCTCCTCAACGATGGCCGTAGACGCGTGGACGCGTATAGTAATCAATCAACGGTACGGTAATGTTCGCCAGCAGCACCGCAAACGCCACGCCGTCCGGGTAGCCACCAAAGCTGCGGATCAGCCACACCAGCACCCCGGTCAGTGCGCCGAAAATCAGACGGCCTTTATTGGTTGTGGACGCGGTTACCGGATCGGTCAGAATAAAGAACGCCCCAAGCATCGTCGCGCCAGAGAAAATATGTATCAACGGCGAGGCCAGGCTCTGCGGAGAGAAGAACCAGCCCAGCGTGGCGCAAAGGGCCAGCGTAACCAAGAAGCTAACCGGGATATGCCAGCGGATAGCACCTTTCGCCAGCAAGAACACCCCGCCCAGCAGATAGGCAAGGTTGACCCACTGCCAGCCCGCACCTGCCAGCAAGCCACTGTAGATCGGGTACTGCATAATCTGGTCGACGCTGTGTCCGGCGTGCAGCGACGTTTTAAAGGTGTCCAGCGGAGTAGCCTGGCTAACCCCATCGATGCCCATCCGCAGTGTATCCATGTTGGCACCGCCCGCGCTGTGGCCGGTGAAGATAACCTGCAGCGCATCCATAAAGCCGGGCACGTTGGCGGCAATCTCATGCGGCGGTAGCCAGCTGGTCATCTGCACCGGGAAGGAGATCAGCAGCACGACGTAACCGATCATCGCCGGGTTAAAGGGGTTATGCCCAAGGCCGCCGTAGAGCTGCTTGGCAATAATCACCGCAAAAACGGTCCCCAGAACCACCATCCACCAGGGGGCGAACGGTGGAATGCTGATCGCCAGCAGCAGGCCTGTGAGCAGGGCAGAGTTATCCCTGAGAATGGCGCCTGCGTTTTGTTTACGCAGTGTAAGAATCAATCCTTCAGCGACGAGGGCGCTAACGCCTGCCAGTACGATCTGTATCAGCGTCCCCCAGCCAAAGAACCACGTCTGCACGGCGATGCCAGGTAGAGCCGCGAGCAGAACCAGCATCATAATCCGTGATGTCTGGCGCTGATTGTGCGTGTAGGGGGAGCTTGCGATTCGAAAAACCATCTATTCCTCGTTAACGGCCTGTTTTGCGGCTTTTTTAGCCTGAGCCCTGGCAATTGCCGCAGCAACGGCCGCTTTACGCGGATCGTCATTGGCCGCTGGGGTATCTACTATTTTATTTACGACCGTCTCGGCAGCCTGCTGCTGTGCTTTACGCGCTTTCGCACGAGCGATAGCGGCTTCGACGGCGGCTTTACGCGGGTCGACCGCTGTGTCCTGCTCAACGGCTGTGGGTTCAGGTGCGGCTTCCGGAGCGGCTGTCTGGGCTGCTTTACGCGCTTTCGCACGGGCGATAGCGGCCTCGACGGCGGCTTTACGCGGGTCGACGGGCTCGGCTGTCGTCTCTGCGGCTGGCTGTTGGGCTTTCTCTGCCTGACGCGCGCGCGCCTCGGCTTTGCGGGCTTCGCGAGCGGCAATCACGGCGCTATTGTCCGGCTCGGCACCGGCCTGAATCACCACCGGCTGGGCAGCGCGCTGCTGTTTCTCACGTACGCGTGCAAGGGCGGCATTCACCGCATCCTTATCTTTGGCAGCGGGTTGGGCAGCGGACTTCTTATGACGCTCAAGACGTGCCGCTTTCTCGCGCTCCAGTCGGGCCTGACGCGCCTCAAAACGAATTTTCGCCTCGGCGGCGCGCTTCTCTTCCTGGGCGATAGCGTAGATCTCGGCCTTCTCCTGACGGAAATACTGCACCAGCGGAATATTGCTTGGGCAGACCCAGGCGCAGGCCCCGCACTCGATGCAGTCCGCCAGGTTGTGGGCGGTAGCTTTATCGTGTTGCTGGCCCTTACTAAACCAGTAGAGCTGCTGCGGGAGCAGATCCGCCGGGCAGGCATCGGCGCAGGCACTGCAGCGAATGCAGCCTTTCTCTTCCTGTGTCTCTCCCATTTCGCTGGCCGATGGGGCCAGCAGGCAGTTAGTAATTTTGACCACCGGCACATCCAGCCACGGCAGGGTAAAGCCCATCAGCGGCCCGCCCATTATTACCAGCTGCTCGCCGGAGGGGCAAAAACCGGCTGCATCAAGCAGGTGGCGCACCGGCGTGCCCAGACGCGCCCAGACGTTACCCGGCTGCGTAACGGCTTCGCCGGTCAGGGTCACGACGCGCTCGGTCAGGGGTTCGCCATCAATGACCGCCCGTTTAACGGCAAAGGCGGTTCCCACGTTTTGCATCAGCACGCCGATGTCCGACGAACGGCCGCCGTGCGGAACCTGCTTGCCGGTGAGGATCTGCGTGAGCTGTTTTGCGCCGCCGGAGGGGTATTTGGTGGGGACAACGCGCAGCATGATGTCATGCGCATTCGCCAGCACCGCACGCAGCATGGAGATAGCCTGCGGTTTGTTATCTTCGATGCCGATCAGCACCTGGCGTGGCTGAAGAATATGCGCAAGGATGCGGATGCCCTCGACAATCTGCGCAGCGCAGTCCTGCATCAGGCGATCGTCAGCGGTGATATAAGGCTCGCACTCTGCGGCGTTAATAATCAGGGTTTCGATTTTATCCCCGCCGCCCAGCAGTTTATTACCGGTCGGGAAGCCTGCACCGCCGAGGCCAGCTACGCCAAACTGGTGGATACGCTCGATCAGTTCAGCATGGGAACGGGAGCGATAGTCGCTCCAGCCGTCGCGCTCAATCCAGCGGTCTTCGCCGTCAGCATCAATGATGACGCTCAGCTCGGCCAGCGCTGACGGATGCGCGGTTGAGTGGGGGGCAATCGCCACTACCTTCCCGGAGGTAGGGGCGTGTACCGGCAGCATACGTCCGCGACCGCGGGTCAGCGGCTGGCCGCGCAGGACGCGATCGCCCACGGCCACGCACAGCTCGCCCTCAGCGCCAATGTGCTGCTTCAAAGGAATAACGAAACGCCCCGCCAGCGGAAGCTGGCGCAAAGGCGTACCGTTTGACTGAGCTTTCATCTCCGGCGGATGGATGCCGCCGTTGAAATCCCAGAGCTTATCTTTTTTAAACGCAGAGAATAGCTTAAGCATGTTGTTCCACAGGAATAATGCGTACCGGAATGGTTTGCAGATCCCATTTCCAGCTTTCAGTCGTTGTCGCGACAGGACGCAGGTCGATACACTGCGTCGGGCACGGAGCAACACAGAGATTACAGCCGGTGCAGAGATCGCTAATGACGGTGTGCATGGCGCGGGTTGCACCAACGATAGCGTCAACCGGACAGGCCTGGATGCACTTGGTGCAGCCAATGCAGTTCGGTTCATCAATGACCGCCAGCATACGTACCGGCTCAGCGGCTTCGGCATCGTCACCAATTGGCTGCGGGTCGACGTTTAACAGCGTGGCGATTTTAAGCATCACCGCTTCGCCGCCGGGCGCACAGCGGTTGATCTTCTCACCCTGGCTGCCTACGGCCTCGGCATAGGGGCGACAGCCGGGGTAGCCGCACTGGCCGCACTGGCTTTGCGGCAGCAGGTTGTCAATTTTTTCAACGACCGGATCGTCCTCCACCGCAAAACGGCGCGAGGCGTAGCCGAGAATCAGGCCAAAGATTAGCCCGAGCACGCTCAGGGCCGCAATGGCTATCCAGATTGCAGACATTACAGCTTCACCAGACCACTAAAGCCCATAAAGGCCAGAGACATTAAACCTGCGGTAATCAACGCGATAGCGTTACCGCGAAACGGTGCCGGTACGTCCGCTACCACCAGACGTTCGCGAATAGCGGCAAACAGAACCATTACCAGCGAGAAGCCGACGGCAGCAGAAAAACCGTAGAGCGCCGACTGTAAAAAGTTATGGCCGAGGTTGATATTTAACAGCGCCACGCCCAGCACCGCACAGTTAGTGGTGATGAGCGGCAAAAAGATCCCCAGCAGGCGATAGAGCGCCGGGCTGGTTTTGCGGACCACCATCTCGGTGAACTGCACCACGACGGCGATGACCAGAATAAAGGCCAGGGTACGCAAATAGATGAGATCCAGCGGAATCAAAATCCACGTATCGATCAGCCACGCGCAAATAGAGGCCAGGGTCATGACAAAAGTGGTCGCCAGCCCCATCCCCATGGCGGTCTCCAGCTTTTTGGAAACGCCCATAAATGGGCAGAGACCGAGGAACTTCACCAGCACGAAGTTATTAACCAGTACGGTTCCGACAAACAGCAACAGGTAATCAGTCATTATTCAGCCTGAAAATAAAGTAGCCGCCTATTATCGGATAAATCGATTCGGGCGACAACAGTACAACAAATAGGGTTAATTACGGGTTTACAAAGGTCTTCTTAACCCGCTGCGATCGCTTAAAATAGGGCACGATCAGGGCGGCAGCCAGCAGCGGAAACAGCAGCTGGCGCAGCGCCAGGGTATCCGACACCGGCGAAAACGCAAACGCCTTCAGCGCCAGCAGAATAGTGACCAGCAGCCAGATAATATAGTGCTTCGGCACCAGCCGACGGCGTTTAAAGAACGCGACGGTCAGCCACAGGGTGTAACCGCCCATGGCGATAGCAAAGATAAACGAGGTATACCACAGCGTTTTATCTCCGGCGGTTTGTGCATTCAGTACGGCGGCCATCTCAGGCGTCAGCAGCACAGCAACAAAGCGTGCTACCACCAGCAGCGTACCCAGCAGCGAAACCAATAGCCACGCGAGCGGCGCGAGCAACCAGCCTCCAATCCGTTCAGCGGGGCATTCAGCAGGCGTTACGGTCATATCGTTATCTCCCCTGGCGTGGCTCGGTCTCTTTTGCAGGGCGAGAGTATAAAGCATTATACAGCGAATGCTACCCGCGCTATTTCCTACCGCACTTGGCGACAAATGATCGCCGCAGCAGGCGTTTAACAATAACGCGGGTGGACACTATTTTGCCTGAACGGTAGCTGCAGGTTCCGGCGGCTGGTAGTTATCAATATGGCTGGCAACCCCCAGCAGTATGGCACTCACGCCAAGCACAACCCACCCAGCTAATTCAATGATTCGGTTCATTATTCCAGACATACTTTTCTATTTCTCCCTGTATATAGAAATGGCATAGTATCGATGCAAAAAAGCCTCAGCAAGTAACAAAAGCATATTTTCGGCCTATTCGCAATTGGAACGTTAAAGTGTGCTACAGGATGTTTTAGATAGGTTATAAATTACGTATTATTGTGACAACTTTGTTGAGGATTGTAATATCCCCACGCACTGATGAGAGGCAGCACGATGAATGATAAAATTCGGGTCGGATTAATTGGCTACGGTTACGCCAGCAAGACATTTCACGCCCCGCTGATTGATGGCACCTCGGGCATGGAACTGGCCGCGATCTCCAGCAGCGATGAGGCGAAAGTGAAGGCAGACTGGCCAACGGTGCCGGTCGTCTCTGAACCTAAACATCTTTTCAACGATCCAACTCTCGATCTGATTGTTATCCCGACGCCCAACGATACGCACTTCCCGCTAGCCAAGGCGGCGCTGGAGGCGGGCAAGCATGTCGTGGTGGATAAGCCCTTTACCGTGACACTGTCACAGGCCCGTGAGCTGGATGCGCTGGCGAAATCGCTGGGGCGCGTGCTTTCGGTGTTCCATAACCGCCGCTGGGACAGTGATTTCCTGACGGTGAAGGCGCTGCTGGCCGACGGTGCGCTGGGAGAGGTAACCTTTTTTGAGTCGCATTTCGATCGCTTCCGTCCGCAGGTGCGTAACCGCTGGCGCGAGCTGGCCGGGCCGGGCAGCGGCATCTGGTACGATCTGGGTCCACATCTGCTCGACCAGGCGGTAAATCTCTTTGGCCTGCCGGTGAGTTTGACCGTCGATCTTGCCCAGCTGCGTCCGGGTGCGCAGGCCACTGACTATTTCCATGCGGTGCTGAGCTATCCTCAGCGCCGCGTGGTGCTACACGGAACGCTACTGGCGGCAGCAGAGTCTGCGCGCTATATCGTACACGGTACTCGCGGGAGCTACGTCAAGTATGGCCTCGACCCGCAGGAGGAGCGGCTGAAAAACGGCGAGCGACTGCCGCAGGAGGACTGGGGCTATGATATGCGCGACGGCGTGTTGACCCGCGTGCAGGGTGAAGAGGTGGTCGAGGAGAGCTGGCTCACCGTACCGGGGAACTATCCTGCCTACTATGCTGGTATTCGTGATGCGCTGAACGGCGTGGGCGAAAACCCGGTTCCCGCCAGCCAGGCGATTCAGATTATGGAGCTGATCGAGTTAGGCATGGAGTCAGCCAAACATCGTTCGACGCTCTGCCTGGCGTAACGCTCCCCGATGCAAACAATGTGCCGCCCATCCGGGCGGCACTATTTTACGCGGTGCGCAGGCTATCTTTTAACGCCTGTTTCTCTGCCGCGCTCAGGAACGCCACTTCAAGACCGTTAATTTGTGCCTGGCGAATCTGCGCCTGGCTCAGGCCCGCCTGCGGGGCCGCCACGCGATATTCATGGATAATATCGACACCCTGAACTGCCGGATCGTCGGTATTAATTGTCGCCAGAATACCGTGATCAAGGAAGGTTTTCAGCGGATGCGCTTCCAGCGATGCGACGGTACTGGTCTGGATGTTGGAGGTCAGACAGGACTCAATACCGATGCGCTGCTCGGCAAGGAAATCCATCAGAGCCCGATCCTCAATGGCCTTAACGCCGTGGCCGATACGCTCTGCGCCCAGCTCGCGGATCGCCTGCCAGATGCTCTCTGGCCCGGCGGCTTCACCGGCGTGAACGGTAATGTGCCAGCCCGCGTCGCGGCCACGGTTAAAGTGGGTCAGGAACAGGCTGCCGGGAAAGCCCAGCTCGTCCCCGGCCAGATCCAGTCCGGTGATGGCATCCCGGTGGGCCAGCAGCGCCTCTAGCTCCTCAACGCAGGCGTCCTCGCCAAAGGTGCGGCTAAGAATACCAATCAGACGCGCCTGGACGTTAAAGGCCTCGCTGCCCTGACGCACGCCCTCAATGACTGCTTCAACCACGCCCGCGACCGGCAGGCCATGGGTCATTGCCATATAGCGGGGGGAGAAGCGTAGCTCAACATAGTGCAGCCCGTTGCGTGCGGCATCTTCCATATTCTCAAACGCCACGCGACGGCAGGCTTCCAGCGAGGCCAGCACCTTGACGCCCCAGTCCAGCTTCGCCAGGAAGCTCACCAGATCCGGTTCGCTAGCGGTCACCTGGACGTGCGGGCGCAGCGATTCAAGCGAGTCGGCGGGCAGGGTAAGGGAAAACTCACGGCCAAGGTCAAGGATGGTTTGCGCCCGGATGTTGCCGTCAAGGTGACGGTGAATGTCGGTCAAAGGGAGGTTAGCGTCAATCATGGTTGCACTCTTTTTTTAGATAAAGTGCAATTGATTGTACAGCAGTTTGCCCCACATCCCCAAATAGTCACCGCCCAAAAAAGGTTGACTGTTTTTTGCCCGCCATTTCTTGATTAAGAGAATCTGTGTGTGTTCCTTCAGGATAAAAATAAGCCGTGTTAATGAATTAAGTATTCATAACATATTTATTTAATTATATTATCAAGGTGGGAATATGAACAATTCAGTATCTACAGCAGGCTTTCTATGGGCAACCTGTGTTTTATCCGGCGGGCATGGCTATTTTTCAGGCACGGACTTAGTAACCGGGCGGGAGATTGTTAGTATAGACCTTGGACTGTTAACGACTCCAGAAGGATTTGCCGTTAACAAAATTAATACTATTGCCTGGATTGCAGACAGCTACAGGGATCGAATCATTATCGTTGATTTAGTAACTCAGTCAGTTACTGGCTCTATTAGTACTGTAAACGAAGAGGGTAAAGGGATAACGCCTTTTCAGGTGGCATTGAGCCCTGATGAAACCAGAATTTATGTAACGGGTGATACTACTGAAGCCCTTGAAGTATTTGATACTATTAATAATATAAGAATTTCAGATATCGCGCTTCCCGGCCACGCCCGAGGCGTAACGGTTTCGCCTGATGGCAAAACAGTTTATGTTGCGCTCTACAGTACCGATCAGATCGGCATTATCGATGTTGAAAGTGCTTTAGTTACGGATGCCCTATTTGTAGGCCGTTTGCCAATGGAAATTGTTTTATCTAAAGAGGGCACAACTCTTTATGTTGCCAATCAAGACGGGAACTCTATCTCGGTCGTTGATACAGCGACAAAAGAGATAAAGTATATTGCGTTAGACGACAGTCCACGCTCTATCGCGCTCTCGGCTAGCGAACTCTATTTATATGTTGGAACATTGTCATCAGGTGTTTATACGGTTGATCTTGCCAGCGCAGAGGTAATTAATTCTGTCCAGCTACCTTTTACCAGTAGCTCTGTGGACGTGAGTCCCGACGATAGTAGCGTATATGCTATGGCATATGAAGTAGATGGCCCTCAACCCACGCCTGTTATCGTTATGGATTCACCAACAGTGAAAATTACCGGCATGCTTTCGATCAATGCCACTGGTCGATATATGCAAGTCACTGCATAAGCATCGCGCCACTATCGCAAATAAATAGCCCCTCAGAAGAGGGGCTGAGTAGTGATCCGGAAAGTTATAATGCGGACATTCAAACATTGTAGCGGCAATATCAAATGATGTCGGCTATCCAGTCCGCAAATGCGCGCACCGTGGGAGAAAGGAAGCGTTGATGCGGGTACAGCAAGGTAACTGGGACTGAAGGCGGCTGCCAGTCGGCCAGAACTTCGACCAGCGTCCCCTTCTGCAGATGTTCAGACACAATATTCTCAGCAAGCTGCGCCAGCCCAAAACCTTCAAGACACATTTTTATATAGAGCCCCGTTTCATTAACAGCACCATCTCCATTCACTGGTAAAGACTGAGTTTCACTGTCACGGACAAAATGCAGTTCATTTGAGCGCCTGGCCGAACCGGAAAAATAGTGGATGGCCCGATGCTCTGACAAATCATCCGGCGTTTCAGGAATACCATACTCTTTGAGATAGTCAGGAGAGGCGCAGGTGATCCACCGAAACCGGCCAAGTGGGCGAGCCACAAGCGTAGAGTTATTTAGATCTCCCGTTCTGATCACGCAGTCAACCCCCTCCTGGACGAGATTTACCTGTCTGTCGCTTACCCCAATCATCAGGTAGATATCCGGATAGAGCCGGTAAAAATCTTTGAGTTTTGGCATAACGATGAAATGGGCTACTCCACCCGGCATATCAACACGTAAACGTCCCTGGGGCCGCCTTCCGGAATCCTTCAGTCCGGATTCTGCATGTTCGATTAAGGAAAGTATTTCCCTGCACTCACCGAGATACTGCATACCTTCAGGAGTAAGGCTGACCCGCCTCGTTGTCCGGTTAAGCAGGCGAACCTGCAAATACTTTTCAAGACTTTTTATCGTGCTGGTCACCGTCGAAGAGGGCAGTGAAAGCGTTTCTGCTGCCCGTACGAAGCTCCCGGCTTCAGCCACGCGTAAAAAGACCTGCATAGCCTGAATGCGATCCATTTCTTCCTCTCAGCCGATAGTCAGTGAAGATTATTATTCGTGAATTATGAATTATGAAAACCATTTAAGCACCTTTTTCACTTTAATCGAGTGACGTATCGTTTTTCAGATTGCTAAGAAAGAGGCTGTTCAGATGACCGATTACATCAGAAATATTGTGAATAACCAGATTGTAAACCCACCATTAACATTGATTCGGGGCGCAACAATCCTGAGCATGGATGACAGCGTGGGCAACATTGAGCACGGTGACATCCTTATTCGTGGTTCAACCATCACTGCCGTGGGTCAGAACGTGGACGCGCAGGATGCCCACGTGATAGATGCCACGAACATGATTGCTATGCCGGGAATGGTGGATTCACATCGTCACTCATGGGAAGGTCAGCTGCGCCGTATCAACCCTAATGCAACCTGTCTGGATGACTACAGCAACGCCACGCATTTCTCTTTCGCCAAATATTATCGCCCTGCCGATATCTATGTGGGTAATCTGCTTACTGCCCTGGGCGCAATTGATGCGGGTATCACCACGGTCATTGATAACTCGCACAACAGTCGCACCGCTGCACACTCTGACGCCGCCGTAGAGGCGCTGCTGGATTCGGGCATTCGCGCCATTCACGCCTCCGGTGCACCCGTTGCAGGCGAATGGGATAAAGCGCACTGGCCGGGAAACTGGCAGCGTCTGCAGGAGAAGTATTTCACCAACAATCCTGAAAGCCTCGTCTCTCTCGCGGTCATGGCCCAGCTTGAGCCGGAGTTGTGGGCCGAGGCTCGCAGACTGGGGCTGCCAATAGTCACCGAATTCTTTGGTGCTGAGATGGGGTCTGAACTTGAATCGTTGTATCAGCAGGGGCTGCTGGGTCCGGACAATATTTTCAATCACTGCACGGCGTTGCCCGATGAGGGATGGGACATCCTGCGCAAAGCCGGTGTACGGGTGAACGTCTGCCCTCGTTCTGATTCGCACTATGGCATCGAAAGCGGGATGTTTGCCATTGAGGCTGCGCAGCGGCATGGCATCAGCCCGGGCCTGAGCGTTGATAACGAAACGTCTTACAGTACCGACATGTTTATGGAGATGCGTGTGGCCTTTTATCTGCAAAGAGTAATGGGCATGCACCAGCAGCACTGCTGCGACTCAGCCCACTCACTGAAAACGCTGCCGGCAGCGCAGCTCCTTAAAGCCGCGACTGTCGATGGCGCTGCCTGTGCAGGGCTGCAGGACAAAATTGGCAGTCTGACACCAGGCAAACAGGCAGACCTTATCCTGATTAACGCCGGCGATATTAACCTCTACCCGAACGGGAATGCCTTTGGCACCGTGGTGCATGCAACGGAGAGAAGCAACATCGATACCGTCATGATCGGCGGACGCACCGTTAAGCAGCACGGCAAAGTTGTGGGCGTGGACAGCACACGTCTTCGCGCAGCAATTGATGAATCTCGAGCGCATCTGTTTTCCGCCGCCGGGTATGAACCTGACATTTTTGCAGAGACCTTCCTGCCGCCGGCGCAGACACACTGACAGGTATGAAACGTATGAACATGATGTATTACGTTATCGCTTTTGCCGCTGGTCTCGGGATCACTCTGCAGACGACCCTGAACAGCCAGCTGGCCCGGGGGCTGGGGGGTGATCCGGGTTGAGATATGTCGTGAAGAACCGACGCGGGACTGGAACAGATAGTCGCTACTACGTAGATGAGCCATTTTGATTCACGCTGCTACAGCCTCTCTGGTTCCCTTAGTCAGTTGAAACTGAACGGGGCTTCCCGTTTTTTGCTGTAGCACTGTCGCTCTGCCCGAAACAGAGTGCCCGCAGGCCACATCAGACACTTTTAGCTTAACCAGATCACAGCCCCGAAGTTTACTGTCCAGAGCCATGTTAAACAAAGCTAAATCGCGTACTTTTGCTTGCTTAGTCGTGTATTCATTAAAAGGGATCAGGTCTAAACACGACCATCGATGGTCAGTAAATAACAGAAACCTATACATCTGAGCCTTGTCTGCGGGCTTCAATGCAAAGATACTGACGTTTTTAAACTCAGCCAGTATTGATAACTCTATGGAATCTTTCTTTTCATCCACTGCAAATTGTCTCGTCCGCTGGCAGGATCTGCCCGGCAGCGGAACACCCCTGATATTTGTGCACGGACTAGGGTGTGCTTCTTCGTACGAATATCCACTTATCGCCACAGACCCTCGTTTCAATAAAAGACGTGCGATTCTTATAGATTTGCCAGGGTGTGGCTACAGTGAAAAACCTCGTGATTACAGCTATTCAATCACTGACCAGGCCAGTGTGGTGGCAGAGTTAGTAGGATATTTAGGGCTGAATAAATGTTTTATTTACGGGCACAGTATGGGGGGGAGTATCAGTATTGAAGCGGCAGGCTTAATTACAAATCGCGTAGAGGGACTTGTGGTATCTGAACCTAATTTCAGGCCCGGGGGCGGTTTTTTCAGTCGGCAGATATGCAGTCACAGTGAAGAAGAGTTCATAAACAAACACTGGAAACAAATGATTGAAAACGAATCAGGCCCCTGGGCGGGAAGCCTCGCAGTTGATGCCCCTTGGGCGGTCTGGCGAGGTGCTTCAAGTCTGATAGCAGGCGGTGACTGGCTTGAGCGATTTATTAAATTGCCAGTGCGTAAACAGCTGATCTTCGGTGAATGGTCGTTACCAGACGACGATGTCGATTATTTAGTCAAGTCAGGGATTTCAACGGTAATCCTTAATGATTGTGGGCATTGCATGTCATGGGAACAACCGGGTTGTCTTTCTCTTGCACTGTCAAATTTTGTCGGTGAGTAGCAGTAAAATTCAGCACTCAATTGAGTTTTGCGGCTTTGTGCGCCCAACACCATACTCAGAGCCGGGCGATAACGGAGGGGCTGTTCATGGCACAAAGCGGACGTCAATGCAGGCCTTGTTAGCCGGGAGGTGAATTTGCCTTGCCTGGCTTAAGTTATAAGAGAGAATGGATCCCTGCAATCAATCTACCAATGCCCTGGTCCAGCTTCTCCCTTGGGCAGCCCGCATTCAGGCGGACAAACCCACTGCCTTCCGGGCCGTAGGTGTATCCGGGCATAATCGCTACTTTCTGCTGGTGGATAAGGACATCCTGCAACGCACGATCGTCGAGGTTAAGCGGGCGCAGATCGATCCATGCCAGATAGCTTGCCTCAGGCGGCTGCCAGTGAAGTTGCGGAAACGCCTGATTTAGCTGGCTAGCGATGGTCGCCATATTACCCTGCAGGTAGGCGCGAAGCGCATCCAGCCAGGGCGCGCCCTCCCGGTAGGCGGCAATATGCGCGCAGAGCGAAAGCACCGCCGGGGATGAGAGACCGTCTCGCCCCTTGAGCGCGGCAAGGTAGTCGTCACGGCGGCGCGCGTCGCTGATGATGCCGTACGCCCCGGTCAGGGCCGGAATATTGAAACTTTTCGACCCGGAGGTGAGCAGCGCCCACTCGCCTCGTCCTACCTGACACCAGGGCGTGTGTTTCTTCTCGCCCCACACCATATCCATATGGATCTCGTCGCTAATCACCCTGACGCCATGTCGTTCGCAGAGCAGGGACATCGCCTCCAGCTCTTCACGCGTCCAAACTTTACCTGTGGGATTATGCGGGCTGCACAGCAGTAGGATTTTCGTGTCCGGCAGAGCGAGCACGGCCTCCAAAGCCGCTACGTCGCTGACCCAGCCGGAATCGGTTTTTTCCAGCGGCACGCTCAGAACGCGACGCTGGTTTCCCTCAATGGCTTTATAAAACGCATCGTAGGCCGGGGTGTGGATGGCGACAGCGTCTCCCGGCGCGGACCACTGGCGGATCAGCTCCGAGGCCATGTAGATCACCGACGGCCCGTAGACAATAGTCGCAGGGTCGATCTCGGTGGCAAAGCGGGTCCCGTACCAGTGGCACACCGCACCAAGGAAATCGTCATTCTTCCAGCGGCTGTAGCCCAGCACGCCGTGCGCCAGCCGCTGCTGGATGGCGTCTATAATGCAGGGGGCGGTCGCAAAATCCATATCTGAAATGGTGAAGGGCAGCAGGTCGGCCACGCCAAAGCGATCGGCCACGTAGTCCCACTGCGTACACCATGTTCCATGCCGATCGATCGCCGTTGAAAAATCAAACATAGCCTTATCCTTTATGCCTGCACCGAGTTCATCAGGGCTTCCATCTCATCTTTTACCGACTGGACCTGCGGCCCAATCACCACCTGTAAGTTGTGCTGGTTAAGCTGGACCACGCCGATGGCGCGATTGTCCTTCAGCGCCTGCACATTCACCTGCGACATATCATTAACGGACAGCCGTAGGCGGGTGATGCAGTTATCAAGGCTGACAATATTTTCACTGCCGCCCAACGCGGCGAGGATAGCCGGAACGTTATAGCCCGAGCGTCCCAGCGCGCCTGCCATCGTCTTCTCCACGGTGCTGGCCGTTTCGATATCCCGACCCGGCGTTTTCAAATTAAAATGCAGGATAGCGAAGCGGAAGATGATGTAGTACACCGCAAACCAGACGGCGGCCACTACCGGCACGAGATACCACTTGGTCGCCAGGCCGTGCAGGATGCCAAAGACCACAAAGTCAATCACGTTGCCGTCGGTGTTGCCGATGGTGACGCCGAGCACGGCCATGACCGTAAAGCCGAGGCCGGTGAGCAGGGCGTGAATAAGGTAGAGCACCGGAGCGACGAACAGGAACAGGAACTCTAACGGCTCCGTGGTGCCGCCGACAACGCAGGCAATCAGGCCGGAAATCAGCAGCCCCTTAATTTTATGACGGTTTTCCGGGCGGGCGCAGTGGTACATCGCCAGCGCCGCGCCGGGCAGACCACCCAGGAAGGCGGGCATTTTTCCCTGAGAGAGGAAACGCGTGGCGCTTTCAGAAAATCCGTGGGTGGTCGGGCAGCTTAGCTGGGCCTGGAAGATGGTCAGCGCGCCGCTGACGGTATGACCGCATACCTCCTGGGTGCCGCCTGCGTCGGTGAAACGGATCAGGGCAACCAAAATATGCTGCAAGCCAAACGGCAGCAGCAGTCGCTCACCGGTGCCGAAGATCATTGGGCCAAAATCACCTGCGCTGTTAATGATCTGGCCCAGGCCACGGATCCCCATGGCGAAGACGGGCCAGATAAGGGGGATCACCAGGCCAACCAGCCCCATTGCCACGGTGGTAATAATCGGCACGAAGCGGGTGCCGCCAAAAAATGCGAGCGCGTCAGGCAGCCTGATAGTGTGAAAACGTTCATGCAGCAGCCAGACAATAACCCCGGCGATGACCGCGCCGAGGATCCCGGTATCAATAGACTGGATCCCCAGCACGCTCTGAATATTGTAGGCCTTCAGCAGCGCCGCATCGGTGGTCGGCAGAATCCCTTTTGCCGTCAGCCAGAAGTTAACGGCCAGGTTCATCACCGCATAGCCGACAAAACCGGCAAAGGCAGCAATGCCTTTATTCTCACGCGCCAGCCCCAGCGGAATAGCGATGCAGAACATCACCGGCAGAAAACTAAAGGCGAAGGAGCCGATTTTACTCATCCAGATGAAGATTGCCTGCAACACCGGATTGCCCAATACAGGGATAAGGGTCATGACATCACGGCTACTCAGCGAGCTGCCGATGCCTAACATGATCCCGCAAAAGGAGAGTAACGCCACGGGCAGCATGAAGGTTTTGCCCAACTGCTGGAAAAATTCCCACAGCGTAATTTTCTGTACGGTTTTCGTCGTCATAAACGACTCCTTGTCGAAAAGAGATGCAGATGAGGTTGTTGTGCAGGAAAGATAAAACGTTTTACCTGAATTTTATGCGCTACAAATCACAATGCTGAGCGATAACTCAGTGTATAAATATGTCGTATAGATAAATCGTTTTATCTACGCCAGTACCAGGGATTTGCTTTTTTTATGATGACGCCAAAAAAAATAACCATTAACGATGTGGCCGTCGCGGCCGGGGTTTCCGTTAGCACCGTTTCGCTGGTGCTCAGCGGCAAGGGCCGTATCTCTACGGCAACCGGCGAGCGCGTCAACCAAACTATCGAGCGACTGGGCTTTGTCCGTAACCGCCAGGCTTCCGTCCTGCGCGGCGGGCAGAGCGGTGTGATTGGCCTGATCGTACGCAACCTCTCTTCACCGTTTTATGCCGAACTTACGGCAGGGCTTACGGAGGCGCTTGAAGCCCAGGGGCGGATGGTGTTTCTCCTGCACGGTGGCGACGGCGGCGAACAACTCCTCCAGCGCTTTAACACCCTATTGGCACAGGGGGTGGACGGCGTCGTTATCGCCGGCGGCGCGGGGGTAAGCGGTGAGCTGCAGGCGTGTGCCGCAGAGCAGGGCATTCCACTCGTGTTTGCTTCTCGCGCCAGCTATCTTGATGATGCTGACTGCGTCAGGCCGGATAACATGCAGGCGGCTCAGATGCTCACCGAGTATCTGATTCAACGTGGTCATCAGCGTATTGCCTGGCTGGGGGGTAACAGCGCCTCGCTGACGCGGGCAGAGAGAGTAGGTGGCTACTGCGCCACCCTGTTGAAATATGGCTTACCTTTTCACAGCGACTGGGTCGTGGAGTGCGACACCAGCCAGAAGCAGAGCGCTGAGGCAGTCGCTGCGCTGCTACGGCATAATCCCACCATCAGCGCAGTGGTCTGTTACAACGACATCATCGCCCGGGGGGCCTGGTTCGGCTTAATGCGGGCAGGTCGGCAGAGCGGTGAGGCAGGGATGGACAGTTACTTTGAGCAGCAGGTAACGCTGGCCGCCTTTGCAGACGTCGCTGAGAGCGCGCTGGATGAACTACCGATTATCTGGGTGACGACGCCAGCCCGAGAGATGGGCTATACCCTGGCGGAACGAGTTATGCAGCGTATTGCGAAGGAAGACAGTCTTGCCCGCAGCCAGACCCTTAAGGCCCGACTCATTATCAAAAAATAGCCCCTCCAGAGAGGGGCTGGGGGATTACTGCTGAGGCACAGCGGCCGGTGGCGTCGCTTCCGGTGCCGCCTGCGGGGCAGGAGCCGGAGCAGCTTCCGGTGCTACCTGTGGAGCAGGCGCCGGGGCTGGCGCAGGTGCCGCCTGAGGAATGCCCAGCTCAGGCATACCAAACATGCCGACAAACTCATCAAGGCTCATCTTCTGCCCATTCAGGACGATCTGGCCGTTAGCGTATTGCAGGCTGGTGCTGATGGTGTTATCCGCCACCGTAGTGATGCGGAACATCTGGCCCATCGCCGCCAGGCCTTTCACCTGCTGGTTCGCCAGTTTTTCGGCATCCGCCTGCTGGTAGCCCTGCAACTTAGCAATCTGAGTCATAAACTCGGTGGCCATATCCATTGGAATGGTCAGCTTGCTCTCCAGCGACTTCACGCTGCGATCGACCTCTTGCGCCAGGGTCTGTGGTGCCGGGGCAGCAGGGGTAGCTGCCGGATCCTTCATGAACAGCGACAGGTTAAACGTTGTCTCGCCCTTGCTGTTTTTCCAGCTCAGTGGGGCAACGGTGATCACCGGCTCGCCTTTTAACAGCATCGGCAGGGCACCAAAGAACGCCTCGGTGGATTTTTGCTGATAGATGGCCGGATCTTTCATCACCTCAGGCTGAGAGAGCAGAGCCTGGTTTTGCGCATTGTACTGCTGGCGGAACTGGTGCCATGCCTGACCGTCAATCTGACCGATCTTCATGGTCAGCTTGCCGCTACCCATATCCTGGCTCTGGATCTTCAGGCTGTTAACCGAGTAGTCGATCTGGCTGTTAATGTTTTTGTCGTCGTTGACGAGATCGTTTTTGACGTTCAGCTCAGTGCCTTCCATCACCGCGATCTCTTTGTTTTCTACGGCAACGGCCAGCTTCTCAACGCTCAGCTTCTGGTTGCCCAGATGCTCATCAAACTGCGCGCGCTTGCTGTCGCCGTCGGTTTTCAGGTTGTTGAAGGTGACCTGCACATGCTGACCATACTCGTTAACGGTATTAACCAGGCCGCTCTGCGCCTCGCCCTTAAGGGAGATGGCGTTGCCGTCTTTATCGGCATCAAGCTGGAACTCACCGCCGCTGAAGGCAACTTTCTCACCCTCGTTCTCATAGCTTAACGGCTTAAATGCGATATGGGAGCCAGTATCACCGCCGTAGCCGATGCGGGTATTCACCTCTACCGGCGACTCGCCTTTGGCCATATCGAACAGCGGCTTAGAGACATCGTTATTCACCAGCGTGGTTTTCACCGAGGCCATGGCCGGGATCAGATTAAACGTTTTAAGCTGTGCAAAGGGGAACGGACCGTGATCCACCGTCTCGTTCAGTACCACGCTCTGTCCAGGCTTCAGCCAGGCGTTCTCTCCACCCGCCACTGGTTTGACCAGCAGCTGCAGATGACTTTTGAAGATGCCACGCTCGTAGTTCTGCGAGGACACCTCCAGGTTTGCGCCCGGCGCACTGCGCTTAAGCTCGGCGTTGGCCTGCGCAACCATGTCGGCAAGATGTTTTTCCAGCTGTTTACCCGTGTACCAGGCGGTTCCCGTCCAGACGACGCCCAGTGCAACAATAATGCCCGCAGCGACAAGCGTTTTCTTCATAGCGATTATCCCTAAAAATGAAACCAGGCGGA
>Ga0308166_1001899_pt1 | contig 20711 bp, 13 predicted proteins | sample PhyCR2_2_FD_202137 | JGI IMG/M metagenome (GOLD analysis project Ga0308166, IMG submission 202137) | Phyllosphere microbial communities from UC Gill Tract Community Farm, Albany, California, United States - DLSLCC.R2 | ecosystem: Host-associated > Plants > Phyllosphere > Unclassified | place... | reverse complement strand
ACGTCCACCCACAGGCGCAGCTGGTTGCTGATGTTGTCGAACGGGATCTCGACGAGGCTGCCGGCCGCCACCAGCGGCTGCACGAGCGCGCGCGGCAGGTAGGCCCAGCCCAGGCCCGCCTGCACGAGGTTCAGCGTGGCGAGGTGGCTGTCGACGCGCCACACGTCGCGCGCGTGCACGAAGCGCGGATCGCGCGCCGTTCCATCCGCCCCATCGGCGCCGTCGCGGCCCGCGACGACGATCTGGCGCGCGTCGATCAGGTCTTCCAGGCGCGGACCGCCCTCCGCCAGCAGCGGATGTCCCGGCGCCAGCACGGCGACGAGCAGCTCGCTGCCGACTTCCTGGAACGCTTCGCGGTCGTCGAGCCGCTCGCGCTCGAACACGAGGGCCAGCTGGACGGCGCCGTCGTGCAGCAGCCGCAGCGCATCGGCCTGCGGCGCCGACAGCACCTCCACTTCGAGCGACGGGAACTCGCGCGCCAGCACGGCCAGCGGCGCGCTCCAGCGGCCCGCGATCAGTTCCGGCACGACGGCCAGCGTCAGCCGCCGTTCCAGTCCGGCATGCAGCGCCAGCGCGTCCGCCTGCAGCCGCCGCAGCTGGCTCGCGACATGGCGCGCGCGTGGCTCCAGCGCCCGCGCGGCATCGGTCGGGCGCGGATCGCGCCCGGCGCGGTCGAACAGCACGAGATCCAGCTCGGCTTCGAGCTGGGCGATGGCCATGCTGACGGCCGAAGGCACCCGGCCCAGCGCTCGGGCCGCGGCGGAAAAGGAACCGTGGTCGAGCACGGCGAGGAAAATGCGCACGCTGTCGCTGGAAAATGCCATGATCTTTCAATTACGTTGATAGATTCTGACTTTATACATCAATCGAACCGACATATCATGCGCCTATTCGTTATGTTGAGAGCTGTATATGCAAGGAATCAAACGCAAGATCGTCTATGTCGCCCTGTACGAGGGCATCGCCATCGCCTGCACGACGCTGGGCCTGGCCGGCCTGGCCCACCACGATGCCGGCGCGTCCAGCCTGGCCGCCGTGCTCGCCTCGATCACGGCCGTGATCTGGAACGTGGTCTACAACACGCTGTTCGAAGCGTGGGAAGCGCGCCAGGACAAGGGCGGCCGCAGCCTGCTGCGCCGCATCGTGCACGCAATCGGCTTCGAAGGCGGCCTGGTCCTGGCCATCGTCCCGATGTTCGCGTGGGCGCTGGGCACGACGCTGATGGACGCCTTCCTGCTCGACATCGGGCTCGTCGTGTTCTTCACGCTGTACAGCTTTGCCTTCAACTGGGCGTTCGATGCCGTGTTCGGGTTGCCGACGGCGGCGCTGGGGAAAGCCGGCGCGGCATAAGGCGGCGACGCCAACGCGTCCCTTCCGACATTGCCGGAAAGGACTTCCCGTGCAGGCGGGAAGCTCATGTTTTGGCGTTGCTGCGCAGTGAACCTCGGCCCCGGCCCGCGCCGGGGTGACGGTCGCAGATCAGTAACGCGGCGGCGGCGCTTCCATCCCGTCGCCCGCCTCCGGCACCGCCAGCGGATGCTCGCGCTTCAACGCCTCGATCCGCGCCTCGATCGCGCGCGTGTCGTCGTCCTCGCCCCAGCGCTTCGTGAACGCCGCCAGGCGCGTGCGCGCCCGTTCGGGGTTGCGCGCCGCCAGCGCCGTCTCGATCGGCCCGCGCGCGTCATCCCAGGCCTTCGCCCGCTGGCGCTTGCGCGTGCAGGCGCTCGACGCCTCGTTCAGCGCGCGCTGCAGGCGTTCGAGCTGCTTCGGCGTGGCGCGGGTGGCGCGCAGCGCGATCAGCTCGTCCTGTGCCTGCTTGCCCTGGCATGCCTGCGCCAGCGCGATCGCGGCGTCGATGCGCCGGTCGATCTTTTTCGTCGACGGCTTGGCCCACAGCCACACACCCCACAGGACGACCAGCGCGATGATCCACCAGCGCAGGCGGATCGGCCGGCGCCCCTGCGGCGTGGACGGCGCGGCCGGCTGCGGCGACCACGGAATGCCGCGGCCGCGCCCGGGCGCGCCGGTCGGCGCGGCGCCGGCGTCGGCCGGGCGGCCGCTGCGGCCGAACGCGTGCGCGGACGGGGCGGCCGCTGTGGCCTCGCCGGCCGGCGTGGGTGCGGATGGGGCGTCCGACCTGGACGGGGCGGCGGATGCGGGCGCTGCCGGCCCGGGCGCGGCGGGCGCCGAGGTCGCGGATGCGCCGGACGCAGCTGCCGGCGCCTTCGACGCCGGTCCCGCCGGCCCGGACGCGGTTTGAAGTGCGGCCGCGGACGGCGCGGCGGCGCGGTCGGGTGCCGGCGGCACGGCCGCGCCATCCGGCGCATCCGACCAGCCCGCGAGCCCGGCCGCCGCCTGCGCACCCGCGGCGGCGGCGACGGCGGCCGCGGCCGCGCGGTCGACGTGCGCATCGCCGGCGACCGGTGCCGCTGCCGGCGCCGGCGCCGGCATGCCCGCCACCTGCGCGGTGCCGCAATAGGGACAGAAATTCACCCGGCGCGGCATGGCGCGCGCGCAGGCGGGGTTGATACAACGGTAGATTGCTTCGTCCTGCACGGGCCTTCCTTATTCCGGGTCGGGGATCGCGTCGTCCGGATCGGGGATCGCGGCGTCGATGGCGGCCATCACTTCCGGGATGTCGGCGACGGTTTTCCACTTGTCGGCGCGCGGATTCCACGCCATGTTCCAGATGCGCGTGGCCGGGTCGATCTCGCCGCGCAGCAGCTGCTGCTGCACCTCTTCCAGCGCGAACGGCCCGCGCTGGGCGCCGCCGACGAACAGCTTGTAGCGCGTGGCGATCGGCGTGGCGCCGACGACGTACGTCGACGCGCCCAGGTTCGGCCCCGGCACCGCATCCGGCACGCCCGGCGTCGGCGCGAGCACGGTCGGCGCCGCGGGCGCGAACGGTCCGGACGGCAGCACCGCGCTGCCCGCCGGGCCGCCCGCGCGCCGCTCCAGCGCCTGCGCGGCACGCGCATCGGCCGCCAGGAACTCGGGACGGATCACGCGCTTGTCGCCCGGGCGTTCGACTTCCCATGCGTAGGCGTCGGAGGCGGAATCGGGCACGGTTTCGGTCCAGGCGTCGAGCTGGCCCAGCGCCGCCTCCACCTGCGCCGGCGACAGCTGCGCATCGAGCGCGACGGCGCGCCGCATCCACTGGTCGTACAGCCGGCGCGCGGTAATGTAAGGCAGCGACGGCGACGGCAGCTGGGCGCCCGTCTCGTCCACTTCCAGCTTCGGCTCGTACACCCGCTGTTGATAATGGCGCATCAGCGCGGCCAGCAGCGCGAACTGGTGCGGGCCGAGCGCGGCCTGGCGCTGGCGCACGGCGGCGATCACCTGCTCGCGGTAGTACGCGGGCAGGCCGTTGGAGCGGATCGCGTATTCGTTGCCGATCTGGAGCCATTCGCCGGAGCCCGGCTCGACCTCGAACAGGTACTGCCCGCGCGGCTGGAACGCGGCCTCGCGGTCGCCCGCGTCCTGCTTGCGGCGCAGGACCCCGAGCGCGACCGCGGCGAGGAAGAATTCATAGTCGTCGGCAAGGCGATTCAATTCGTCCATCGACGGCGAGATCGGGTGGCGGAAGCGCGTCGAGTCGAAGTGCAGGTGCGTCGGGATCTTCGGGTTTTCGATCTGGTAGCTGGCGCGCCATGTCGGCAGGCCGCGCAGGATCGTCATCGGATAGCCGGACAATTCGATATAGCACACCGCCCGTCCCGGCACGCCCGTGTTCACGATCGACACGGCGTCGCCGTGCAGGAAGCCGGTCGGCACGGCGGCGCGGATCTCCGGTTCGAGCTTGCGCCACGCGGCCGGATCGCCCACGCCGACGAAGCATTTGAACTGGTCGGCGCTGGGCGTGAACTCGGCCGAGAAACGCGCGTTAATCCATGGCATGGCGCTCTTGATCCATTCCGAAAAGATGCGGTGGCGTTCCTGCGGCGACATCGCGCCGAGGCGCTCGATCAGCGGATCCGGCAGTTCGTACGTCGCCTGTTCGCCCGACAGCTGCAGCTGCGCGCGCCGGAACAATTTCAGCAGCAGGTCGGACCGCAGGCGCTCGTCGCCCAGTTGCGGGAACAGGCGCGCCGAGCCGCCGAATTCGAGCAGCACCTCTTCGCTCCAGGCGCTCACGTCGCCCGTCAGGCGCACCCGCTCGGGCAGCACGTCGCTGGCGAGCTTGATGGTCGTGGCGTGCTCCTGGCGCGCGTCGGCGCGCAGCTGGCCGATGCGCTGGTCGACGGCGGCCAGCATCGCGGCCACGTTGCGCCGTCCTTCCTGGAATTCGCCGGCGACGCCGCTCCAGCGTACCTGGCCGTGCTCGTCCGGCGCCTGCGGTTCGCCCAGCCACGTGGACAGGCTCTGCATCACGTCGATCGCCTGTCCCGCCGCGACGGCCAGCAGGTGGAAGCGCAGGTAGTCGGCAATGTCGCGCTTGAGGTGGTTCATGATCTCGCGCGCCTGTGCATCCTTGCCGAACAGTTTTCCCGCGGCCTGCGTCAGGTGGTTCAGCGATTCCTCGACCTGGCGCGTGCGCAACGCGTCGCGCACGTCGCGGTAGCGCTTGCCGTTGCGCTGGACCTGCGCCAGGTCGCGCTGCGCCAGGCGCGCCTTGACCTGTTCCAGCAGCGACAGCACGAATTCGAGGCCACCCTGCTTGCGGTCGTCCAGCAGCATGTACAGGCGCCCGCGCACGTTCAGGCGCAGCTGCGCCGCCAGTTCGCCCGTGTGGCGCTTGATGCGGTCCTCGCTCGTCTCGGCCGTGGCGCCGGCTTCGCGGATCGCGTCGCGCTCCAGGTGCGGCAGCAGCTCGACGACCTTTTCGCGCCAGAGTTTCAGGTCGTACGACGCCATGATGCCGTCCATCGCAAGCTGCACCTTGGATTCGACGCGTTCCAGCAGCGAACGCTGGTCCTTGTCGAGCAACAGCATGTCCGTCAGCGCGTATTCCGGGAACGGCGTGACGTCGACGGTGCCCTTGCGAAAGTCGGGGAATTCCGCGAACGGATGCTCGGCCATGCCCATCTGCTCGCGCATGAAGGCGTCGCGTTCCTGGTCGGTCGCGCGCCGCGCCACCGTGCCGTCGGCGGCGACGAGGCCGAAGAACGCCTTCACCATCAGCGCCGCCAGTTCGTAGGCGCGGATGTCGTCGCGCAGGCTTTGCTGCGTGTCGAGCACGGCCTGGCCGAATGCGGAATACGCCTTCGAGTACGACAGGCGCATGTCGCCGAAGCGCCCTTCCGGCACGCGCGGGTTGTACGGCCCCAGCTTGTGCTGCTGCTGGTTGACGGCGACCGAGCGCTTGCGGTTGGCGAAGTCCGCCGAGGCGAAATCCTCGAACAGCGTGTCGGCCGCCATCTGGTACACGTCCTTCACGTCCTGCGTGGCCTTGTTGGCGAGGTTCGCGGTGTCGACGAAATACACGTCGTCGAACGGCGTGCCGCGGCCGACGATGCTGTCCGGCTCCGCCCACTGCACGCGCGCGTTCATGTCGCGCATGCCCGTTTCCAGTTCCATCATCGTCGCGTATGCGTTCGCTTCCGTGCGCTCCTTGTTCGCCTTGGCGTAGCCGGACGGCAGGAACATCACGAGGTCGACCTGGCTGTCCGACACTTCCTGGCGCGCCACGGCCTTGGCGATCCAGCCCAGGTCGATCGCGCTGCCGGCGCCGGTGCCGCCCGCGTTCGACGCGATGACGACGATGCGGAACTTCGAGGTGTCGACCTGCAGGCCGAGGCGCTGGTAATTCTCCTTGCGCTCGATGCCGGCGTTACTGCTCAAAAAATTCAGCGCGCCCTTGATGCGGCCACGCAGCTTGGGGTACTTGTCGAACAAATACAGCCGCGCCAGCGCGCGGATCTGGCCCGCGCCCTTGGACGGGTCGATGCCGAGCGAGCGCAGTTTCTTCGGTCGCAGCGGCATCCAGTTCTCGATCAGCGGGAAGCGCGCCAGGCTGTCGTCGGACTCGTGGTACTGCGGCAGGTCGAGCGGCTCGACGAGGCGCTCCTCGTCCGTCAGTTTCACCAGTTCGTACCACGGGTCGGTGCGCTGCGACTTGCCTTCGTCGATGACGGCGTTGGCGTCGAGGTCGAAGTGCAGGAAGCGTGCGACGGGGAAGTCGGCGATGGATTCGACGCGCGTCGGGTGATTGCGGTTCCACACGGCCGCCAGGATGCGGCGGCGGATGCGCATCATGACTTCCATGCCGGTGCCGCCGGCACCGATGAACAGCGTCGGGCGCAAGTCGACTTTTAATTCGGCTTTGCCGGACAGCGCTGCGGGATCGGGAAAATCTGCCATGGTGTTCTCTTTCGACTTGTTCGACTTGTTCGATGCGTGGCGTCAGCGGCGGCCGACGAAGAAGGCCGCGACCAGCGTGACGACGCCGACGACGACCAGCGGTCCGGTGATCGCCGGGGTCAGGTATTTGCTCGCGTTGACGATGGCCAGCACGACGGCCGCGGACAGGAACGCGAGGCCGACGAACAGCAGCCAGCCCGCGCTGCCGGCCGTCGACGGCGCCACGCGCTTGACGACGAGGTGGTGCACGTACGCGTTGCGCACGAAGAAGTAGATCGCCAGCAGCACGACAAACGCCACCGCACCGATCGCCATGTCGCGCCCGGCCGTGTCGCGCAGCGGCGCCGCCGTCGTATTGGTGGCGCCGCCCGGCGCGATCTCGACGGGTTGCGTGGCCGTGTCGGGCGTCGTCTTCGGCAGGCTGTCCTGCGGCGTGGTGCCCGCCTGGCCCGGCAGCTTGAAGCCGGGGTCAGCGGCCGTGTCGGGGGCGCCGGTGTGCGTGGGTTTGGTCTGGGTGTTCTGCATGGTGGGTTCCGTGAGGGTCATCGGCCGAGCCGCACCTGCGCGCCTTCGCGCAGGTCGAGCAGCTGGTGGCCGAACAGGGTCGTCTTCAGGCGGGCGACCTGGTTGCCCGCCTTGTCGTAGATCGGTTGTTCGCTGCCGGCGCGCGTGTGCATCGTGCGCAGTTCGTCTTCCACGACGAGCTGCACGCGCCGCGGCCGGCCATACGCGTAGGCGGCGCCGAGGCCGGCCGCGAGCAGCGCCAGGCCGCCGGCCAGGGTCGCGACGAGCGGCCCGGCGCCATAGTGCACGTGGACCTCGACGGGCAGCACCGCCGTCGACGCCTGGATGTCGGCCGGGGGCGTGAAGATGTCGGGCAGCGGGTCGCCCGGGAACAGCGCCGCCATGCGGTCGCGGAACGCCTGCGACAGTTCCAGGCGCTGGCCCGCAAGGTGCAGCTCGATACGGCCCGGCAGCACGTAGGCTGAACCGGCCGACTGCAGCGCCGCCAGCGACCATTTGCCCGGCAGCTGCGCCACGGGCAGCCGGATCGTCGCGGACAGCGGTTCGGCGCGGCCCGGCGCCAGCCGGCCGACCGCATGCGTGCCCAGCACGATCGGTTGGTTCTCCCCGGCCAGCACGGAGCGCGCGGAGATCTCGGCGCCAGCGATCGTGTACGGGTAAATCGTGTTCTCCAGCTGCCAGCGGATGGTCGCGCTGGGCGTGCGCGCGTCGGGCGCAACGTCCGCGCGCAGGCGGCCCGCCGCATCCATCGAAAACTCGACGCCGGGCGCGTTCTCGACCTTGCGCGGCACGAGGCGCACGGTGTCGCGGTCAAGGGGTTTCAGGCGGGCCGGCGGTTCCGTGATCACGCGCCCCACGCGGCCGGAGGCCAGCAGCGCGTCGAGGGCGCGGGCCCCGTCCTGGCCGACGGCGAACACGTACACCATCAGGCCGTTGGCGCGGTAGTGCTGTCCCTGCACCGGCATGCGCAGCGGGAAGGCCAGCGCCGTCGTGATCCGTGCGCCGCGGTGGATCAGCGCATAGAACTCGCGGTTGCGCTGGGCGGTCGCCTGGTCGTTGTTCGGGCTGTTGCGGTTGTTCGTCACCAGCCAGACGAGGCCGCCCTTCCCGTCCAGCAGGCGGGTGATTGTCGTCTCGACGGCCTCGCCCAGGTCGGTGTCGGCCAGCGCCGCGCCGCCCGGCTTGCGGGCCGTGTCCAGCCCCGCCAGCGCGGCCTGCACGTGCGCGGGCGTCGCCGTCGTGACCTGTTCGGACAGCAGCGCGCGCGGCGACGGCGCGCCGGGCAGCGACTGGTTGAACGCGGCCAGCACGAGCGCATCGCCCGGCTGCGCGACGCTGCCGGCCAGCGCGGCGACGAGGGGCTTGAAGGGGGAGTGCGGATCGCTGTAGAACGGCTCCATCCAGCCGGAGTTCTGCACCAGGATGACCTGAGGTACCCGGGGCGCCTGCGCCCACGCCGGCCGCAGCATGCCCAGGAGGCACAGGAGGCACAGACCGGGCAGACACGCAGCGAGGCGCGCGATGGCCATGGCGCGCCTCACGTCGGCGCATCCAGGTGCCAGCCGCGGATCCGGTTCCAGTCGGGGTGGTGCAGCCACAGGCGGTCGGCGTAGACGAAGGGGACGCAGTCGAGCGGCCGCGCGAGGCGCGCCACCTCGTCCAGGATCACGTTGCGCCGGCCGATCCACTCCACCGTGGTGCGGGCGATCGTGCGGTTGGCCAGCGCATCCTCGGCGCGGCCGGTGTACTTGTGGAAGCGCAGCACCAGGCCGCTCGGCTGGCTGCGGTTGTTGTTGAAGCTGCGCAGCAGCGGCAGCACGAGCGCATCGTCCTCGTGCTGGTCCTCGACGTGTTCGCCCGACCACGGTTCGTCGACGACCGGATGGCCGCGCCGGAACAGCAGGTTGGCAAAGCCGAGGCGCGCGCCGTCTATCGGTTCGCGCTGCGGCGCGGGGGTGCCCAGTTCGAGGAACGAGTACGACTGGCCGTCGTGCCCGATCAGCCACATGCGGCCGTCGCGGCTGAGCGTCGGGCCGCCGAGGTCGAGGCTGGGCAGCCACGTGTCGGGCCAGGCGAGCCAGCGCGGCGCTTCGCCCGGCCGCCACACGAGCTGGCCCTCGCCGTGCAGCCAGAACAGCTGGCCGTCGTAGCCGATCGGCCGCGTCCAGCCGGACAGCGGCAGCGCGCCGCAATCGTACTGCGGGCCCGGCGCCAGGTCGGCGCCGAGGGTGCACAGGGCAAGCAGGCCGCCCGGGTTGCGCGCGAGGACGCCGAGCTGGCGCCGCATCAGGCCCGGCGCGGCGACGACGGGCGCGGCCAGCACCGCTTCCGTGCGGTACGCTTCGCCGATCGGGTTCACCGTCAGCCGGTACAGCCCGCGCGCGGTCGGCACGAGGGCGACGTCGCCGCGCCGCGCCGGCAGCTGCAGGAACGGCAGCGGCAGCCAGCCGTAGTCGGACGCGCCGAACGCGAGGTCGGCCGCGCCCTCTTCCGGCAGCATCACGTGCCAGACTTGCGCCAGCGGGTCCCAGTACTGCAGCACGCCGCGGCTGGGGGCCAGCGCGAGCAGGCGCTGCTCGGGAAAGCCGAACGTCGCGGCGGCGAACACGCAGTGCGCGTTCGGCGGCGGCGGCATCGACGCATCGAACCGCCCGACCTCCGGGGCCGGCGGCCGTTCCTCGAGACTGTCGCCCAGCGCCAGCGACGTCACCGGCAGGCCGTGCGGCACGTGCCGCGGCAGCAGCGCGTCGGCGTACGGCCCCCACCAGTCGGGCCGGCGTTCCGGCACGACGCCGAGGCGCGCGAGCGGCCGGCCGCACGTGGGGCAGAACGCGAAATTTTCGGGATAGATGGCGGCGTGCTCGCACGCCTGCGGCAGCGAGGCGCCGAGCAGGTGCGCGCTGTCGGCCAGGCGCCCGCGCGCGGCGGCCGGCCAGTCGACCCGGCCCAGCCCGTCGCTGGACACGAGTTCGAACTGGCCGCCCTCCTCGTCCTCCAGCCAGACGCTGGCCGGTGTTTCCCATCTGTATGCCATGCGCTCCTACCGTGATCGTCAAAAGGGTCGCGGTGCGCGCGGTGCGCGGACCGTTGTACTTTTGAAATCATAGCGCCGTGGTCAAGGGTACGGCGCCCTGTTCACGGCGTAGCGTGTGGCGATGCCTCGCGGATCAAATGATCGGCCGGTCCGGGGAACTTTCGAACACGTCCACGGACGCGCGGTTCACGTGGCGGATCTTCCAGGCGCCGCCCTCCAGCACCATCGTCAGCAGCAGCTCGTGCTTCGCGCCGGCGCCGTCGTTTCCATCCACGTCCAGCGTGACGAGGACGTGCGCCGCGCGCGCCTGCTGCCGCACCGTGATGGCGCGCACGCGGCTACGCAGCCAGGCGCCGTCGATGCGCTCGGACTGCAGGAAGTAGTCGCCGCGGACCGGGGCGGCACCGGCACCGGCCAGCGTGCCGCCGGCCGCACCATCGGGCGGCGGGCGGCCATCCGACACCGCGGCCGGCGGACCGGCACGGGCCTGCAGGCGCTGCACCAGCTGTTCGACGAGCGGCCGGGCGACGTAGGCCGTGAAGCGTTCGTGGCGGTCGCTCAGCGGATCCTGGTCGGCGGCGAGTGTCTCCAGATACCAGCGGTAGAACTCCGCGGCGACCGTTTCCGGCGCGCGGACCGGCGTACGCGCCGCCGCGCCGGCGGACACCGCCGCCAGGGGACCGGCCGGCGCGGTGGCCGGCAGGATCGCCAGCACGGCCGCCAGCACGGGCGCCGCCGTCCACAGCCGCGCGCGCAAGACCGATCGCCGCGCAACGCTCGCTCTATCTTTAATGAAATTTCCCTTAAGAATCAACATGATGGCACTCCTGACAACCATGACTGTGCCGGATTCCGGCCATGCAGTGCGTGAGCTGCCGCAAGCGCGCCGTCACCGCGCCGCGCCCGCGCGGCGGCACGGGCGCCGGGCCGCATTGGCCTTATAATGCCGGGTTGTTCCCGCACCCGACCGCTCCATGACGCCCACCGACGCCCTGCCCGCCGCCTCCATCGACGCCGCCACCGTGCACCTGCGCGACGTGCTCGCGATCGCGCTCGACCACACGCCCGCACGGCGCGCGCTGGTCGTGTTCGACACCCGCACGGCGCTGGCCCGCGCCCTCGTCGAGGCGTACCGGCGCAACTTGCCGGACGCCGACTTCGTCGACTTCGATACGGTGACGCCGGATGCCGTGCTGGCGACGTTCCGCACCTTGGCGCCCGGCGACCTCGTCGTGCTCGTGCAATCGTCCAACTTCCGGCTGGACGGTTTCCGCCTGCGCGTGGAACTGTTCAAGCTGGGCCTGAAAGTGATTGAGCACGTGCACCTGTCGCGCATGCCGGGTGCCCAGGGCGAGCACTACATCGAGGCGCTGGCGTACGATCCCGCCTACTTCCGGGGCGTGGGCCACGCGCTGAAGGCGCGCATCGACCGCGCGCACCGCGCCGAGGTGCACGGCGGCGGCGACGTCCTCGTGTTCGATTCGCCGCTCGAACCGGCCAAGTTGAACGTGGGCGACTACAGTGCAATGAACAATGTCGGCGGCCAGTTCCCGATCGGCGAAGTGTTCACCGAGGCGCAGAACCTGGAAGCCGTCAGCGGCCGCGCGCAGGTGCACGTGTTCGGCGACACGTCCTACCTCGTCAACCGGCCCGAGACGCCCGTCACGCTGGTCATCGAGCGGGGCCGCGTCGTCGGCGCCGAGAACGTCACGCCGGCCTTCCAGCAAGTGCTGGACATCATCCGCCGGGACGAAGGCGAAGTGTGGGTGCGCGAGCTGGGCTTCGGCATGAACCGCGCCTTCACGCGCGAACGCCGCGTGGACGACATCGGCACCTACGAGCGCATGTGCGGCATCCACCTGTCGCTGGGCGCCAAGCACGGCGTGTATGCCAAGCCGGGCTTCAAGCGCAAGGATGCGCGCTACCACATCGACGTGTTCGTCGTGACGGATGCCGTGTACCTGGATGGCGAGCGGGTGTACGAGGACGGGGCCTGGACGGTGCGCGGCTGACACGTCGTCCCTGCGCAGGCAGGGACCCAAGTACTTCTCGCATGCCTGACGCGCCGGCGAGATTGGGCCCCCGCCTGCGCGGGGCGACGGTTTTCAAGCCAATACGGCGTCTGACCGGCGCCACGGCGGCACACCTCACTGGTCCAATTCTTGCTTGCATTTTGGGCATGAAAACCGCTGCCCCCTCCCCCGCACGCGACGCCGAGGCCCCCCTGCGGATCGTCAAGATCCGGCGCGACTACAACACGTGGGTTGCCGACGAGACGATCGAGGATTATGCGTTGCGCTTCACCCCGCGCGCGTTCCGCAAATGGTCCGTGTTCCGCGTCGCCAACACGGCGTTCGGCGCCATCTCCTTCCTCGTGCTGGAAGCGATCGGCGGCACCATCGCCGTCAACTACGGGTTCGAGAACGCGTTCTGGGCCATCATGGCCATCGGCCTGATCATCTTCGCCACCGGCCTGCCGATCAGCTACTACGCCGCGCACTACGGCGTCGACATGGACCTGCTCACGCGCGGCGCCGGTTTCGGCTACATCGGCTCGACCATCTCCTCGTTCGTCTACGCGTCGTTCACGTTCATCCTGTTCGCGCTGGAAGCGGCGATCATGGCGTATGCGCTGGAGCTGTACTTCGGGCTGCCGCTCTACCTCGGGTACCTCGTCAGCGCGCTGATCGTGATCCCGCTCGTGACGCACGGCGTGACGCTGGTGAGCCGCATCCAGATGCTGACGCAGCCCGTCTGGCTCGTGCTGCTCGCCCTGCCCTTCGTCGCGATCGCCATCAGGCGGCCGGACCTGGTCGGGCAGCTCCCGCGCCTGGCCGGCCAGGCGGGCGGACACGGGTTCGACATGCTGCAGTTCGGCGCGGCCACCGCGGTCGGCGTGGCGTTGATCACGCAGATCGGCGAACAGGTCGACTTCCTGCGCTTCATGCCCGAAAAGACACCGGCCAACCGCGTGCGCTGGCACCTGGGCGTGCTGGCCGCCGGTCCGGGCTGGATCGGGCTCGGCATCCTCAAGATGCTGGGCGGCGCGCTGCTGGCACTGCTCGCGCTCGAGGGCGGCGCCTCGATCGCGCAGGCCGTCAACCCGAACCAGATGTACCTCGCCGGCTTTCGCCAGGTATTCGGCGCCGGCAGCGCGGCCGTGCTGGCGACGGCGCTGTTCGTCGTCGTTTCGCAGGTCAAGATCAACATGACCAATGCGTACGCCGGCTCGCTCGCCTGGTCGAACTTCTTCGCCCGCCTCACGCACAGCCACCCGGGCCGCGTCGTCTGGGCCGTGTTCAATGCGCTGATCGCCGTGCTGCTGATGGAGCTGGACGTATTCCAGGCGCTCGAACAGGTGCTGGGCCTGTATTCGAACGTGGCGATCGCGTGGATCACGGCGGTGGTGGCCGACCTCGTGATCAACAAGCCGCTGGGCCTGTCCCCGCCGGGCATCGAATTCCGCCGCGCCTACCTGTACGACATCAACCCGGTCGGCGTCGGCGCCATGCTGCTGGCTTCCACCCTGTCGATCGCCGCCTTCGCCGGTGTGTTCGGCGCGCATGCGCAGGCGTTTTCCGCGTTCATCGCGCTGGGGACGGCGCTGGTGTCCGCGCCGCTGATCGCCTGGGCCACGCGCGGCAAGTACTATCTCGCGCGTCCGGTCGCCGGCTGGCCGGCGGGGGCGCGCACGCAGACGTGCTGCATCTGCGAGAAGGAATACGAAACGGACGACATGGCGCACTGCCCTGCCTACCAGGGGCCGATCTGCTCGCTGTGCTGCTGCCTGGACGTGCGCTGCGACGATGCCTGCAAGCCGCACGCGCGCCTGGCGCACCAGTGGCAAGCAGTCGCGCAGGCGCTGCTGCCGGCCGCGCTGTGGCCCTACCTGTCGAGCCGCCTCGGGCACTACCTGCTCCTGATGCTCGCGACGGCGTCGTTCCTGGCCGGCCTGCTCGGCCTGCTGTACGTGCATGAACGGACGGCGCTCGGCCCGGCCGCCGCGCCGCTCCTGGTCGCGGCGCTGCGCCTGACGTTCGTGAAGGTGTACGCCGCGCTGGTGCTGGCCAGCGGCATCGTCGCCTGGTGGCTCGTGCTGACGGGAGAAAGCCGGCGCGTGGCGCAGGAAGAATCGAACCGCCAGACGAGCCTCCTGCAGCGCGAGATCGAACTGCACGGCCGCACCGACGCCCAGCTGCAGCAGGCCAAGCGCCAGGCCGACCAGGCGAACCAGGCCAAGAGCCGCTACATCGCCGCGATCAGCCACGAGATCCGCACGCCGCTGAACAGCATCCTCGGCTACGCCCAGCTGCTCGACCACGACGTCTCGATTCCCGAGCCGCGCCGCCAGGCCATCCGCGTGATCCGCGGCAGCGGCGAGCACCTGCTGTCGCTGATCGAAGGCTCGCTGGATATCGCCCGCATCGAAGGCGGCAAGTTCAGCTTCGACATCCGCACGCTCGCCTTCCCCGACTTCCTCGCCCAGATCGTACGCATGTTCGAGCAGCAGGCGCAGGGCAAGGGCCTGGCGTTCCGCTACGAGGTCGAGGGCACGCTGCCGGACGCCGTGCGCGCGGACCGCAAGCGCCTCGGCCAGATCCTGATGAACCTCCTCGGCAACGCCATCAAGTTCACGGCGCGCGGCGAGGTCGTGTTCCGGGTGCGCTACGCGCGCGAGATGGCGTCGTTCGAGGTGCAAGACAGTGGTCCCGGCATCCTGCCCGGCGAGGTCGAGTCGATCTTCGAACCGTACGCGCGCGGCAGCGCCGGCGCGAGCGCCGGCGCGGGCGGCACCGGCCTGGGCCTGCCCATCAGCCGCATGCTCGTGCAGCTGATGGGCGGCCAGCTCACGGTCGACACCGCGCCGGGCGCCGGCAGCACGTTCAGGGTGCGGCTGCAGCTGCCGCGCGTGCATGCGCCGGCGCCCGCGCCGGCCGGCCCCGCCTTCGCACCGGCCGGCTATGCGGGACCGCGCCGGCGCATCCTCGTCGTCGACAACGAACGCAACGACCGCGAGCTGCTCGTGCATATCCTGGCGCCGCTCGGCTTCGATACGCTGCAGGCCGAAACGGGCGCCGAGTGCATCGAACGCTACGCGAGCGACCGTCCGGACCTGATCCTGATGGACCTCGCGATGCCCGCGATGGACGGCTGGGAAGCGGCCCGCATCCTGCGCCGGGAACGGCAGGCCGACGTGCCGATCCTGATCGTGTCGGCCAATGCCTACGAGAAGGGGCAGCTGGAGCACGGCGGCGCGGACAACCCGGCCGGCATCGCCGCCGCGGACTTCATTGTCAAGCCCGTCAACGTGGGCGAGCTCTTGGAGCGGATCGGGCTGCGGCTCGGCCTGGAATGGATCATGCGCGATGCAACTGCCCCGGCGCCGGCCGCCGAACCCTCGCCGCTGCGCTTCCCGCCGCCCGACCGGATCGACGCCCTGCGCGCGCAGGTGGCGCTGGGCTATGTGCGCGGCATCACGCGCCAGCTCGACGACATCGCCGCGCTCGATCCGCAGTACGCCGCCTTCGTCGCCACCCTGCGCCAACATGCCGCACGCTTCGACCTCGACGCCATCGCCGCCTTCCTCGCACAGGAACAACCATGAACACCCCGACCTTCGACCGCCACGCCAGCCAGGTGATCCTGATCGTGGACGACGTGCCGGAAAACCTCGCCGTGCTGCACGACGCGCTGGACGAATCCGGCTACACGGTGCTCGTCGCGAACAACGGCGCCGCCGCGCTGGAACGCGTGCGCCAGGTCGTCCCGGACGCGATCCTGCTCGACGCCGTCATGCCCGGCATGGACGGCTTCGAGACGTGCCGCCGGCTGCGCGCCGACATCGCCACGCGCGCCGTCCCCATCATCTTCATGACGGGCCTGACGGAACCGGAACACGTGGTCGCCGCGTTCGGCGCCGGCGGCACCGACTACGTGACCAAGCCTGTGCGCCAGAGCGAAGTGCTGGCGCGGATCGCGGCGCACGTGAACACGGCGCGCCTGATGAACCAGGCCCGCAGCGCGCTCGACGCGTTCGGCAACGCGATGCTGGCCGTGACCCCGCACGACGGCCGCATCGTCTGGCAGACGCCGCTCGCGCGCCAGTGGATGCAGCGCTGGTTCGATGCCGACGACGGTGTCGCGCCGCCGCAGCTGGCGGCCTGGCTGGCGACGACGCCGTCCCACCCGCTCACCGTGATCCGCGGCGCGGCGCGCCTCGTCTTCACCGCGGCCGACGTGCGCTCGCCGGAACAATGGATGATCGTGCTGCGCGAGGAATCGGACACGGCGCGCGTGCAGGCCCTGGTCGCGCTGTTCCGGCTGACGCAGCGCGAAGGCGAGGTGCTGCACTGGGTCATCCAGGGCAAGACGAACCGCGACATCGGCGACATCCTCGGCATGAGCCCGCGCACAGTCAACAAGCACCTGGAACACGTGTTCGAAAAGCTCGGCGTGGAGACGCGCACGGCGGCGGCGACGCTCGCCACCAACCGCCTGCGCGCATCGTGACGCCAGCGTCAGACGGCGAGGTGGCGCCGCACGTGTTCCCCGTCCATCTCCTGCGCCGTCCCGCCGGCCACGACCTCGCCGCGCGACAGCACGACGAAGCGATCCGCCAGCGCGCGTGCGAAGTCGAAGTACTGCTCGCACAGTAGGATGCCGATGTCGCCGCGTTCGCGCAGCAGCCGGATCACGCGCTCGATGTCCTTGATGATCGAGGGCTGGATGCCTTCGGTCGGCTCGTCCAGGATAATCAGTTGCGGGCGCTGCAGCAGCGCCCTGGCGATCGCCAGCTGCTGCTGCTGGCCGCCGGAGAGGTCGCCGCCGCGCCGGCCCAGCATCTCCTTCAGCACCGGGAACAGCTCGTAGACTTCCCCACTGATGCGCGCCGCCTCCCGCCGCGGCAGCGTGGCCATGCCCATCATGAGATTCTCTTCGACCGTCAGGCGCGCGAAGATGTCGCGTCCCTGCGGTACATAGGCGATGCCCGCTGCGGCGCGGCGGTGCGGCTTGAAGCGCGTGATGTCGCGGCCGTTCCATGCGACGGTGCCGCGCGCGACGGGCAGCACGCCCATCAGGCATTTCAGCAGCGTGGTCTTGCCCACGCCGTTGCGGCCCAGCAGAGCCATGCACTGGCCCTTCTCCACCGTCAGCGACACGCCGCGCAAGGTGTGCGACGAACCGTAGTACTGGTTCAGATGTTCGACCTGCAGCATGTTCGTTACCTCCCCAGATAGACTTCGATGACCCGGTCGTCGGCCTTCACCTCGTCCATGCGGCCTTCGGCCAGGACGGACCCTTCGTGCAGCACCGTGACCTTGCCCTGCTGCGCGATCTCGGCGACGAAGCCCATGTCGTGCTCGACGACCACGATCGAATGCCGGCCGCGCAGTTCGTTCAGCAGCTCCGCCGTGCGCGCCGTCTCGGCGTCGGACATGCCGGCCACCGGCTCGTCCAGCAGGATCAGCTGCGGCTCCTGCATCAGGAGCATGCCGATCTCCAGCCACTGCTTCTGGCCGTGCGACAGCAGCCCGGCCGGGCGGTCCTCGTGACCGTGCAGGCGGATCAGGCGCAGGATGGCGGCGATGCGGTCTTCCTGCTCCGACGACAGGCGCGCGAACAGCGTGGGACGCACGCGCTTGTCCATCTTCATCGCCAGTTCCAGGTTCTCGAACACCGTGTGCTGCTCGAACACGGTGGGCCGCTGGAATTTGCGGCCGATGCCGGCGTGGGCGATCTCGACCTCCGTCATCCGAGAAAGGTCGAACGTCTGGCCGAAGAACGCGCTGCCGGACGTCGGCCGCGTCTTGCCGGTGATGACGTCCATCATCGTCGTCTTGCCGGCGCCGTTCGGGCCGATGATGCAGCGCAGTTCGCCCACCGAGATGTCCAGGGTCAGCTTGTTCAGCGCGCGGAAGCCGTCGAACGAGACGGTGATGTCGTCCAGGTACAGGATGGCGCCGTGGCGCGTGTCGACGCCCGCCTGCTTCACGCTCATGCCCATGCTCGTGTCGAGGCTCATGCCGCTTCCTCCCGGGTGGCCGGCGCGCGCCCGAAAGGCAGCAGCCGGCGGATGGCGGGCAAGGTGCCCAGGATCCCGTGCCGCATGAACAGCGTCACGAGGATGAACAGCAGGCCGAGCGCGAACAGCCACAGGTCCGGGAACGCCGCCGTGAACCAGCTTTTCAGGCCGTTCACGGCGAACGCGCCGAGGATCGGGCCGACGAGCGTACCGCGCCCGCCGATCGCGACCCACACGACCATTTCGATCGAGTTCGCCGGCGACATCTCGGACGGGTTGACGATGCCGACCTGCGGCACGTACAGCGCGCCGGCGATGGCGCACAGCACGGCCGACAGGGTCCACACGAACAGCTTGAACGCGAGCGGGTCGTAGCCGATGAACATCAGGCGCGCTTCCGCGTCGCGCACGCCCTGCAGCACGCGCCCGAGCTTGGAGCGCACGATCGCCCGGCACAGCAGCAGCGCGCCGACGAGCAGCGCCAGCGTGGCCAGGTACAGCGCGATGCGCGTGCTTGGGGCCGAGATCGAATGACCCAGGATGCGGCGGAAGTCCGTGAAGCCGTTGTTGCCGCCGAAGCCCGTGTCGTTGCGGAAGAACAGCAGCATGCAGGCATAGGTCATGGCCTGGGTGATGATCGAGAAGTACACGCCCTTGATGCGCGAGCGGAACGCGAACCAGCCGAACACGAACGCGACGAGGCCGGGCACCAGCACGACGAGCAGCATGCAGTACCAGAAATGGTCGGTGAAGGCCCAGTACCACGGATAGTCCTTCCAGTCGAGGAACACCATGAAGTCGGGCAGCGCGCTGCCGTAGCTGCCGTCGCGGCCGATCGCGCGCATCAGGTACATGCCGTGGGCGTAGGCGCCGAGCGCGAAGAACAGGCCGTGGCCCAGCGACAGGATGCCCGTGTAGCCCCAGACGAGGTCCAGCGCCAGCGCCGCCAGTGCGTAGCACATGAACTTGCCGACAAGGCCGAGCGCATAGCCCGAGACGTGCAGCGGGTGACTGTCCGGCAGCGCGAGGTGCAGGATCGGCAGCAGGATCGCCGCCAGCGTGCATGCGGCCAGCAGGCCCCACGCGCCGCGCGAAAACAACGGTGACGTGCGATTCATTCGACGCTCCTTCCCTTCAGCGCGAACAGCCCCTGCGGGCGGCGCTGGATGAATACGATGATGAAGACGAGGATCAGGATCTTGGCCATGACGGCGCCGGCGAGGGGTTCCAGGAATTTGTTGATCTCGCCCAGGCCCAGCGCGCCGAGCACGGTGCCCGCCAGCTGGCCGACGCCGCCCAGCACGACGACCATGAACGAATCGACGATGTACGACTGGCCGAGGTCCGGGCCGACGTTGCCGAGCTGCGAAAGCGCCACGCCGCCGAGACCGGCGATGCCGGAGCCGAGGCCGAACGTCATCATGTCGATGCGGCCGGTAGGCACGCCCACGCAGTCGGCCATGCGCCGGTTCTGCATGACGGCCCGCACGAACAGGCCGAGGCGCGTCCGGTTCAGCACGAGCCAGACGGCCGCGACGACGATGGCCGCGAACGCGATGATGGCGATGCGGTTGTACGGCAGCACGAGCGAACCGAGGACCGTCACGCCGCCCGACATCCACGCCGGATTTGCCACCTCGACGTTCTGCGCGCCGAACACGGTGCGCACGGCCTGCATCAGCATCAGGCTGATGCCCCACGTGGCCAGCAGCGTCTCCAGCGGGCGGCCGTACAGCCAGCGGATCACACTGCGCTCCAGCACGACGCCGACGCCGAACGCGACGCAGAACGCGGCCGGCAGCGCGGCCACGAGGTACCAGTCGGCGGCGCCGGGCAGGTAATGGCGGAACAGCGACTGGCACACATAGGTCGTGTAGGCGCCGATCATCAGGAGTTCGCCGTGCGCCATGTTGATGATCCCCATCAGGCCGAACGTGATGGCCAGGCCCAGGGCCGCCAGCAGCAGCACGCTGCCCAGCGACACGCCGTAGAACAGGTTGCCGACGATCTCGTTGCGCGTGGCGCGGCCGTCGATCGCGCGCAGCGCCGTCCCGGCGGCGGCGCGCAGCGCTGCATCGGGCTCGGCGTACGTGCCGTCCGGGTTCTGCGCCAGCAGTGCCTGCAGTTGCGGACGCTGCGACGCGTCGCCGCTGTCGGCCAGCGCCACGACGGCGGCCTTGCGGCGCACCGGATCGCTCGATCCGAGGTCGGCGCGCGCGAGGAGTTGCGCCAGCTGCGCGCGGATGTCGGCGTCCGTTTCGCGCGCGAGAGCCTGGCGCAGCAGCGGTGCCTGGGCCGGGTCGGCATCCTGTGCCCGCAGTGCCTGCACGGCGGCACGGCGCGTGTCGGGTTCCGATGCGAGCAGCGCGAGGCCGGACAGCGCGGCCTGGGTCGCACCGCGCAGGCGGTTGTTGACGACGATGCCGTCCGCGCCGTCGGGCACGGCGGCGGCGCTGCCGGTGGCGGCATCGACGGCCCGGTCGTCGCGCACGATCAGGACCTGGCCGGACGGCGTTGCGACCAGCGCGTCGTCGAGCAGTGCCTGCAGCACCGCGCGGGCGTCGCCGCCGCCGGTTGCGGCGATGCGGGCGACGGCCGCGACGCGCTCGTCCGGATCGTCGCCGGCCAGCGGCTGCAGCAGCGCGGGGTCGAGCGCGGCGTGGGACAGCAGCGGGATGCACAGGGAAAGTGCGGCCAGCAGGTGCTTGAAAAGAGGTTTCATGGTGTATCCGATCATTTCACCGGCGTGTGCAGGACAGAGCAGCGTCACCCCCGCGCAAACAGGGGCCCAAGTTTCACGGTACAGAGATACAACCGTCACCCCTGCGC
>Ga0308166_1001898_pt1 | contig 20715 bp, 19 predicted proteins | sample PhyCR2_2_FD_202137 | JGI IMG/M metagenome (GOLD analysis project Ga0308166, IMG submission 202137) | Phyllosphere microbial communities from UC Gill Tract Community Farm, Albany, California, United States - DLSLCC.R2 | ecosystem: Host-associated > Plants > Phyllosphere > Unclassified | place... | reverse complement strand
CCAATGAGACCTGGTGGGCTTAAGCGCCTTGCGCGGCCCGGCCCACCCTACGAACTGCCCACCGATCCATGGCAGCAATGCGTCAGCACACTGTCGTTGCAGCTATACTTCGCCGCTATGCGCATCCAGCTCTTCTCCGACCTGCACCTCGAACGCTACGCCGACTTCCAGCCGCACGTCGCCACGGACACCGACGTCGTCGTCCTTGCCGGCGACATCGGCTCCTACCAGTCCGGCTCGCGCCTGGCCGGCACCGATTTCGGCCTGTCCCGTTTCTCGCCGCTGCGCCCCGGCGCCGGCAAGGCGCGCGTGCTCTTCATCCCCGGCAACCATGAATTCGACGGCCTCGAGTACGAGGACACCTACGCCCGCCTGCGCGCCACCTGCCAGGAACTCGGCATCGAATGGCTGGACCGCGAGACGGTCGTCATCGGCCACGTGCGCTTCATCGGCACCACCCTGTGGAGCGACTTCGACGCCCTGGCCAGCCGCGAAACCGACCTCACGAAACAACTGCAATTGCGCGGCAAGGCCTTCCGCGCGGCCAACTATTACCTCAGCAAGAACACGACACGGAAGGACGGCGCACCGGTGCTGGCCGAGGGCTTGCGCGAGATGTCCCTCGATTGCCAGGCCTGGCTGCGCGCCGCTTTGCTGGAGCCGTTCGACGGCATCACGGTCGCCGTCACCCACTTCGCGCCCAGCCTGCTCAGCGCCGATCCGCGCTACGGGCTGGCAGCGGGCACGGCCGGCTTCTGCAATGCAATGGACGCGCTCTTCCCGTATGCCGACGTCTGGATGCATGGCCACCTGCACTGCATGAACGACTACACGGTCAGCGGCACCGAGGATGGCCGGCCCTGGTCCTGCCGCGTGGTGGCCAATCCGCTCGGTTACCTAAGCAAGGGCGAGCAGGAAAGTTTCCGGCCCGACCTCGTGATCGAACTTTGATCGCGGACGGTAGGCGGCAAACCCGGCTTTTGTTTCCTTGTGTCTTGATGGCGGCGTCTGTTTAACATTCTCCGTACAATTTCCTCCATTGTTTTAGGAGGATGTATGTCAAGGAAAGATGTGCCAGGAATTGGCGAGTACGGCGGCCCGGCCGGCGGCTGGGGCGCCCTGCAGGCGGTGGCCAAGGCCCTGCGCGGCGAAATGTCGGCGGCGCGTACGACCATCATGCTGCATGTCAACCAGCCACAGGGTTTCGATTGCCCCGGCTGCGCCTGGCCCGACCCGCGCGAGGGTTCCTCCTTCGAATTCTGCGAAAACGGCGCCAAGGCCGTGTCCTGGGAAGCGACCAACAAGCGCGTTACGCCCGAGTTCTTCGCCAGGCACACGGTGAGCGAACTTTGGGAGCGCGAAGACTTCTACCTCGAATGGGAGGGCCGCCTGACCCACCCCATGGTCTACGACGCCGCCACCGACCACTACGTGGCGATTTCCTGGGACGACGCCTTCCGGCGCATCGGCGAGCAGCTGCGCGCCCTGCCCGACCCGAACATGGCCGAGTTCTACGCCTCCGGCCGCGCCTCGAACGAGGCGGCCTTCCTGTACCAACTCTTCGTGCGCGAATACGGCACCAACAACTTCCCCGACTGCTCCAACATGTGCCACGAGGCCACCAGCGTCGGCCTGCCGCAATCGATCGGCGTCGGCAAGGGCACCGTCACGCTGGAAGACTTCGACCATTGCGACGCCATCTTCTCCTTCGGCCACAACCCGGGCACCAACCACCCGCGCATGCTGGCCACCTTGCGCGCCGCCTCGCTGCGCGGGGCGCCGATCGTGGTGTTCAACCCGCTGAAGGAACGCAGCCTGGAGCGCTTCAAGTCGCCCCAGCACGGGCTCGAGATGACGGTCGGGAAAGCGGTGCCGATCGCCTCGCACTACTACCAGCTGAAGATCGGCGGCGACGCCGCGGCCGTGAAAGGCATGATGAAGGCGCTGCTGGCCATGGACGCCGAGGCGAACGCGAATGGCGGCGCCGGCGTGCTGGACCGCGATTTCATCGGCGAGCACACCCTCGGCTTCGAGGAACTGGTGGCCGACGTGGATGCCACCTCCTGGGACGAGATCGAGCACGTATCCGGCCTCTCGCGCGCCGACCTGGAAACGGCCGCCGGCATCTATGCCAGGGCCGAACGCACGATCATCTGCTACGGCATGGGCATCACCCAACACCGCCACGGCACCGGCAACGTCCAGCAACTGGCGAACCTGCTGCTCCTGCGCGGGAACATCGGGCGCGAAGGCGCCGGCATCTGCCCGCTGCGCGGCCATTCCAACGTGCAGGGCGACCGCACGGTCGGCATTACCGAAATACCGAGCCAGGGCTTCCTCGACGCGCTGGAGCGCGTGTTCGGCATCAAGGCGCCGCGCGAGCACGGCCACGGCGCGGTGGCGGCGTTCAACGCCATGCACGAGGGACGCGCCAAGGCCCTGGTCTGCCTGGGCGGCAACCTGCCCACCGCCATGCCCGACCCGCAGGTCTGCTTCGAGGCGATGCGCAAGCTCGACCTGTCGGTGCACATCGCCACCAAGCTGAACCGCTCGCACCTGATGGTCGGCAAGCACACCTTCCTGCTGCCCTGCCTGGGCCGCACGGAGCTCGACATGCAGGCGGGCGGCGTGCAATCGGTGACCGTGGAAGACTCGATGTCGATGGTGCACGCCTCGCGCGGCTCGCTGCCGCCGGCGTCCAGCCTGCTGAAGTCGGAACCTGCGATTGTCGCCGGCATCGCCAAGGCCACCCTGCCCGATACGAAGATCGACTGGGACGGTTTCATCGCCGACTACAACCGCATCCGCGACGCCATCGAGGCCGTGTTCCCCGACTTCGACGGCTATAACGAGCGGGTGCGCGTGCCGCGCGGCTTCCGCCTCGACAGCCCGGCCGGGCGGCGCGAATGGCGCACGCCGTCGGGCAAGGCGCACTTCCTCGCCTTTGACAGCAAGGGCCAGAAACCGCTGGCGCGCCCCGATGCACAGGACGTGCTGGTGCTGGCCACGGTGCGCAGCCACGACCAGTACAACACCACCATCTACGGCAAGAACGACCGCTACCGCGGCGTCACCGGCCGGCGCGACGTCGTGTTCGTCAACGCCGCCGACCTGGCGGCGCGCGGGCTGGAGCACGGCGACATGGTCGACATCGAGGCGGTGGCGGCCTTCGACAACATCAGCGAGCCGCGCATCGTGCGCAACTTCGTCGCCGTCGCCTTCGATATCGCGCCGGGGTCGATTGCGGCGTATTACCCGGAAGCGAATGCGCTGGTGGCGCTCGCCAACTTCGACCGGCGCAGCGGCACGCCCTCGTACAAGTCGGTGCCGGTGGTGCTGCGGCGTGCACAGGCCGGCGGCAAGGCCGGCCACGTGGACCGTGAGGAGGAAGACCAGGCCGCGTGAGACAGCTCGTCTCAGTACAGCCGGGCGCGTTCTTCCTTGCTGATGACCTGGGGCTGGCGCACCGGCGTGGCGCTGCCGGATTCGAAGAAGGGATTGTTCCTGTAGCCGCCGCCGAAGCGCGCGCCCAGCACCTTGCTGCCGATTTTAACCAGGGCCAGCAAGGTGCCGCCCGGGGTCTTGGGAACCTTGCGGTAGGCCGACTCGGTGTTCGCGTTGATCGACGCGCTGCCCAGCTGGGCGTCGAGTTCGGCCGGCGTGGCGGCCAGGCAGGCGCGTACCACGCCGACATACGATACCTTGGGATCGCGCGGCGTGTTGCCGACCGGGGTGCGGCAGCAGGCGGCGTACCAGCGGTACAGGCCTTTCGGGCTGAGCGACATGCAGGCCAGGTGCTCGGCACCTTGCGTGAAGCGCAGGCCGGACGGCAGCGCGGCGACCACTTCGGTGCCGCCGGCGCCGTCGAGGATCTCGACCTCGTTGCCGAGGAAGCGCGCAAACGCACGGCAGTCGCGGCAATAGCACTTTGCCCGCGCCGCCACCGCGCGCGTATCCAGTTCGCCCTGCAGCTTGCCGCAGTGGCAGCGTACCCGTATGCCCATTTCCGCTCCTGTCGTCGACGATGAGCACAGGTTAGCGTATCGGAGCGCCGGGCGGTAGTCCTGAACCTGTTCGGGCTTGGCGAGCGGAACGCACTGGCCGCGCGATCGACCGCGCCCGAGCCGGGAGCCGATGCGGCCTAGATCGGGGCGGGTACGCTGATGCCGTTCAGGAACAGGTCGACCAGATGCCCGATACGCGCTGCCGCTGAGCGGTCATGCTCGATGGCGAGGGAAATGGCGGTGACCACGTAAATCATATCCTCGTAAGTGACATCGCGGCGGATGCTGCCTGCTTCCTGTCCACGCTGGAGCAGCCGCTGCCCTTCCGCGGTGATCGCGTTGCATCCGGGCGTTCCGCACTGGATCACCGTCCCGATCGAAGCGGCAAGCCGCTGGTAGATGCTGGTGTTCCTGGCCAGTTCTTCGAGGTAGGCGCGGACCGCGTCGCCCGGGGCGAGATCGGCATCGCGCGCACGACTGGACTCGGCCAGCGCCAGGAAACGCTCGTTGCTGGTCGCGGCCAACAGCGCCTCGCGCGTGGGGAAGCGGCGATACAGCGTACCGATACCGACGCCTGCGCGTCTGGCAACTTCCTCCAGCGGCACATCCGCTCCTTTTTCCAGGAACAAGGCCTCGGCGGCGGACAGGATCAGTTCGCGGTTTTTCTGTGCATCAGCCCGAAGGCCAGATCCATTACTCACTATTTTCCTCTTTTTGCTTGTCAAGTGGAGCTTACCTCCATATCATAAGTGGAGCAATTTTCCACTTATACGAAAGGGATACTGGAAATGACTAAGCGTTTCGACAACAAGGTGGTGGTGATCACGGGGGGCAGCGACGGCATCGGTCTCGCAGCGGCGAAGCTGTTCGCTCGGGAGGGTGCGCATGTGTACATCACAGGGCGCCGCCAGGAGCTCCTCGCCGAGGCCGTGAAAGAGATCGGCCACGGGGCCGTGGGCGTGCAAGGCGATGTCGCCAACGCTGGCGACGTCGCGCGGCTTTATGAACGGATCGAGCGCGACCGGCACAAGGTGGACGTCGTGTTCGCGAATGCGGGCTTGTACGAAGTGCTTGGACTCGAAGCGATCGACGACGCGCATGTCGACGCGATCTTCAACGTCAATGTGAAAGGCATGGTGTTCACGGTGCAGAAAGCCCTGCCGCTGATGGCGGCGGGAAGCACCGTTGTCCTGAACGGCTCCATCGCGGGCAGCAAAGGCCTGCCCGGCCAGTCCCTTTACAACGCCAGCAAGGCAGCGGTGCGCTCGTTTGCGCGCAGCTGGACGAACGATTTGAAGGAGCGCGGCATCCGCGTGAACGTGGTCTCGCCCGGTGGTACGGAAACCCGCCTGATCCGGAGCTACCTCGACTCGCAACCGGGCGTCGAGGAGGCACTGAACAAAAACGTTCCGCTCGGGCGCCTGGCAGAACCGGACGAAGTAGCGCGCGCAGTCCTCTTCCTGGCGTCAAGCGACAGCAGCTTTATCGCCGGACACGAGCTTTTTGTCGACGGCGGAGTTGCCGCGGTGTAGGCCGCTGGCAAGCCATGCCTGGGTCAGAAGAAATGCCGCCAGTCTTCGAGCCAGCCCCGGAAGGCGGTCGCCTCCATCGGATTGGCGATGTGGTAGCCCTGGGCATAGGTGCAACCCAGGCCTTGCAGGAAGTCCCAGTCCTGGCGCGTCTCCACGCCGACCGCCACCGACATGCGGTCCAGGCTGTGCGCCAGGCCCAGGCAGGAGCGCAGCACGGTGCCGAGCGGGCGGCGCTTGGAGGCGCCGTCCACGAAGCTGCGGTCGATCTTCAGTTCCGAGAACGGGATGCGCGCCAGCAGCTGCAGGTTCGAGCGCCCGGTGCCGTAGTCGTCGATGGCCAGGCCGAAGCCCATCATGCGCAGGCGCACCAGGCGTTCGATGAAGTTGGGGTCTTCGTTCAGGACCGAGGATTCCGGCATCTCGAAGGTGATGTAGTCCGCCAGCACCGCGTGGCGCCCCAGGCAGGCCGTGATCTGGCGCAGGAAGGCCGGATGGGCGAGCGTCTCGGGCGCCAGGTTGATCGAGATCGAGATCGGCGTGCCCTGGTCGTGGAACCAGCGGCAGCGCTCGACCGACAGCTCGATCATGCTCCAGTCGAGGAAGTCGATGCGCTTGTTCTGTTCCAGCGCATCCATGAAGGCGCCCGGGCCGAGGATGCCGTGCTCCGGATGGCGCCAGCGCGCGAACACTTCCAGCCCTTTCACCTGGCCGGTGGCCAGCTCGATCTTCGGCTGGAAGAAGGGCTCGAACTGGCGCTTCTGCAGGCCCACGCCGACCTCGGCGAAGGAAAAGCGCGGAGAGGCGTCGCCCGCCACCGGCAGCGCCGGCGGCTGGTAGTTGTCGAGCAGGGGTTTGAGCTTGGCGGCGGTAACCGGCTTGGCGATGGAGCCGAGCAGATCGATGCCGTACACCTGGGCCAGGGTCTCGACCGAGAACAGCAGGTTCGCGGGCTGGGCGCCGGTGACCACCAGGCTGATGCCGGAATCGAGCGTCGCCAGGTTGCGGATCAGCTCCAGCCCGTCCATGCCAGGCAGGCCGAGGTCGATGATGGCGATGTGCAGGCGCGGCGTGAAGCTGGCCTGGAAGGTGCGCAGGGCCATGTGCCCGTCGGGCACGTCGGTGATGCGGCTGGCGCCGAGCCGGCCCAGCATCTCGACCAGCCCGGCGCGCTGGGCGTTGTCGGCCTCGGCCACCAGAAAGTGCAAATGCGCGATGTCCATCATGACTCCTACAGGCTCGTTGGCCCGAGATTACCCTAGCGGCAGCCCTGCCGTCTATGCCTGCTGCTGGCGCAGCTGCTCGAAAAAGCACACCGCCGCCGCGGCCGCCACGTTCAGCGACTCGACCTGGCCCGCGTGCGGGATCACCACCTGGTGCGAGGCCAGGGCCATCAGGTCGGCGGCCACGCCCTGCCCCTCGTGGCCCAGCAGCCATGCCACCGGCTGGCGCAGGTCGACGTCGTACAGCTTGCGCTCGGCGTAGCCGCTCATCGCCAGCACGGCGATGCCGGACGCCTTGATCAACTCGGCCAGGTCGACGTTCTCGAAGATCTCCAGCACGAAGTGGGCGCCCATCGCCGCGCGCAGCACCTTGGGCGACCAGCAGAAGGCCGTGCCCGGGCTGCAGAACACCTGGGTGATGCCGGCCGCCGCCGCGCTGCGCAGGATCGAGCCAGCATTGCCCGGGTCCTGCACGCCGTCGAGCAGCACCGCGGAAACCGTCATGGCGCCTGGCGCCTGCGGGCGCGGCGTCTCGACCAGGAACAGCAGGTTGACGCCGTGCTCGACCTGGCTCAGGGCGCCGAACAGCGCGTCCGGCAGCGCCGTCACGTGGCCGCGCAGGGTTTCCACGCGGCTGACGATGTTGCCGACTTCCGGGTTGTGCAGGGCTTCTTCCGAGACCACGCAGTGCAGCGGGGCGCCGCGCAGATCGAGCCAGGACTGGCACAGGTGCACGCCGTCGAGCAGGGTACGGCCTGCCTTGCGGCGCGCCTGCGAGCTCGATGCCAGGGCCTTGAGTTCCTTGTAGAAGGCGTTGTCGCGCGAGGTGACGGTCTTCATGCGAAGGCCGCTTCGACGAGCGTGGTGTCAGGCGCCGCAAACGCGTCGTTCCCTCGACCGGACGGGTCGTCCGTTCTCGCGAACAACTCCACCTGCAGCAGGTTGCGCACCGGCGCGAACGAGCGGCGGTGCGCCGGCGACGGACCGTGCAGGCGCAGGCGCTCCAGGTGCAGCGCCGTGCCATAGCCCTTGTGCTGGTCGAAGCAGTAGTCCGGGTACAGCGCGTGCAGGCGCACCAGTTCGGCGTCGCGCGCGGTCTTGGCCAGGATCGAGGCGGCCGAGATGGCGTGGCACTTGTCGTCGCCTTCGACCACGGCGTGGGCACGGATGTCCATTTGCGGGCAGCGGTTGCCGTCGATCAGGGCGAAGGTCGGAACCATCGAGAGCGCTTCCACCGCGCGGCGCATGGCCAGCATGGTGGCGTGCAGGATGTTCAGGGTGTCGATCTCTTCGCACGAGGCCTGCGCGATGGCCCAGGCCAGCGCGTGCTCGCGGATCTGCGGGGCCAGTTCGTCGCGCCGCGCTTCGCTCAGCTTCTTCGAGTCGCGCAGGCCCTCGATCGGGCGCTTCGGGTCGAGGATGACGGCGGCGGCGAACACCGGGCCGGCCAGCGGGCCGCGCCCGGCCTCGTCGACGCCGCACACGATGTCGAGCTCGCTGAACGGACGCAGCCGGGGCGGCAGGCCGGGATAGAAGTTGACGCGCTTTTTACTCATCTTTCAGGTGCTTGCTTTATTTTTTTGATTCGATCACGCCCAGGACAGCCTGGGCGCTTTCCTGCGCGCTGTTGCGCAGCAAACTGTGGTGCATGTCGGTGAAGCGCGCCGCCAGCTTATCACGCAGCGCGCTGTCGTTCAGCTGCCGCCAGACGGCCTCGCTCAGCGCCTCGGGCGTGGCCGCGTGCTGCAGGTATTCGGGCACCACCCAGTCGCGCGCCAGGATGTTCGGCAGGCCGATCCAGGGCAGGTAGCCCATGTGGCGCATGATTTCCCAGGACGCGCGCATGACGCGGTAGGCGATCACCATCGGCTTCTTGAACAGCGCCACCTCCAGCGTCGCCGTGCCCGAGGCGACCAGCACCGCATCGGCGGCGGCGATCGCCGTATGCGACCCGCCGTCGAGCAGGGTCAGCGGCACGTCCTGCAGGCCCGCCTTCGCCACGATCTCGTTGAAGTAGGCGCGCTGCCTGTCGCCGGCCATCGGCACCACGAAGGTCAGGCTCGGGTCGCGTTTGGCCAGCAGGCTCGCTGTGCGCACGAAGGTCTCGGCCAGGTACTTCAGCTCGCCCATGCGCGAGCCCGGCATGATGGTCACCACCCGCGCGTTCGGTGCCAGGCCGAGCGTGGCGCGCGCGCCCACGGTATCCGGCACCAGCGGGATCTGCTCGGCCAGCGGATGCCCGATATAGGTCACCGGCACGCCGGCGTCGCGGTAGATCTGTTCCTCGAACGGGAAGATCACCAGCATGTGCGAGACCGCGCGCTGGATCTTCTTGATGCGCCCGCCGCGCCAGGCCCAGACCTGGGGGCCGATGAAGTGCACGGTCGGGATGCCGCCGGCACGCAGCTGCTCCTCCAGGCCGAGGTTGAAGCCGGGGTAGTCGGCGCCGATGAAGGCCGCCGGTTTTTCCGCCAGCAGACGGTCCCGCAGGCGGTTCTGGATGCCCTTGATCTCGCGGTAGCGCGGGATGATCTCGAACAGGCCGCGCACCGTCAGGGTCTCGATCGGCACGTCCGACACCAGGCCCTGCTCGATCATGCGCGGGCCGCCGATGCCGTGGAAGCGCGCGTGGGGAAGATGGGGACGCAGCCCTGCGAGCAGGCGTGCGGCGAGCATGTCGCCGGACACCTCGCCGGCGACCAGGGCGAGCGATATATTATCGGACGATGCCACGGGTGATGGTGCCGAGGAAGTCGCGCACGGCGCGGATGTCGGCGGCGGCGTCGGGCGAGGCGCCCTCTTCCTGCTCCAGGGCGGCCTTGGCTTCTTCCAGCGTCAGGCCGCTGCGGTACAGGTGCTTGTAGGCGGCGCGGATGCCGTCGATCTGGGCGCGCGAGAAACCGCGGCGCTTCAGGCCTTCGGTGTTGATGCCGCGCGCGGCGGCCGGATTCCCGGACACCATCACGAACGGCGGCACATCCTGGGTCAGGCTGGTGTACATGCCGATAAAGGCATGCGCGCCGATCTTGCAGAACTGGTGCACGCCGGCATAGCCCGACAGGATCGCGTGGTCACCCACGTGCACATGGCCGGCCAGCTGCGCGTTGTTCGAGAAGACCGTGTGGCTGCCGACCTGGCAGTCGTGCGCCAGGTGGACATAGGCCGAGATCCAGTTGTCGTCGCCGAGGCGGGTCACGCCTTCGTCCTGGGCGGTGCCGAGGTTGAAGGTGACGAACTCGCGGATGGTGTTGCCGTTGCCGATTTCCAGGCGGGTCGGCTCGCCCTTCCACTTCTTGTCCTGCGGCGCGGCGCCGATGGAGCCGAACTGGAAGAACTTGTTGTCCTCGCCGATCGTCGTGTGGCCCTCGATGACCACGTGCGGTCCGACCACGGTGCGCGCGCCGATGCGCACGTCCGGGCCGATGATCGAATACGGGCCGACCTCGACCGAGCTGTCCAGCTCGGCCTTCGGATCGACGATCGCGGTAGGATGGATCGTGCTCATTACCCCTCCGAACCCGCGTCGGCTTTCGCGGCGCCCTTCATGTTCTCTTCCGCGGCGCCACGGATGGTGCACATCAGTTCGCCCTCGACGGCGACCTTGCCGTCGACCGTGGCCACGGCCTTGTACTTCCAGATGCCGCGCGCCACGCGCAGGATCTCGACGTCCATCTTCAGCTGGTCGCCCGGCTCGACCGGACGCTTGAAGCGCGCGTTGTCGATGCCGACGAAATAGACCACCGAGTTCTCGTCCGGCTTCACGTTCATGGTCATGAACGACAGGATGGCGGCGGTCTGCGCCATCGCCTCGATCATCAGGACGCCCGGCATCACCGGCTTGTGCGGGAAGTGGCCGTTGAAGAATTCCTCGTTGGCGGTGACGTTCTTGATGGCGGTGATGCGCTTGCCCAGTTCGACGTCGAGCACGCGGTCGACCAGCAGCAGCGGGTAGCGGTGCGGCAGGTATTCCTTGATGCCGTTGATGTCGAGGGTGATCTTGGTGGTGTCAGTCGTCATTTTTGTTTTCTTGGTTCTGCTCAATGAGCGTCTTGATGGTTTTTTCCAGCGTGCGGATCTTCTCGCGCATCGAATTCAGGTTGCGCACGATGGCCGCCGATTTTTCCCACTCGGCGTTCTTCGCCAGCGGATAGAAGCCGGTGTACTGGCCCGGCTCGAGCACCGAGCGCGAGACCATCGAGCCCGAGGAGATGTGCACGTTGTCGGCGATCTCGAGGTGGCCCAGCACCATGGCGGCGCCGCCGAAGGTGCAGCGGCTGCCGATCTTGGCGCTGCCGGCCACGCCGACGCAGCCCGCCATGGCGGTGTGCGCGCCGATGTGGCAGTTGTGGCCGATCTGGATCTGGTTGTCGAGTTTCACCCCGTCCTCGATCACGGTGTCGGCCAGCGCGCCGCGGTCGATCGAGGTGTTCGAGCCGATGTCGACGTCGTCGCCGATCACCACGCGCCCGGTCTGCGGGATCTTGATGTAGACGCCCGCCTCGACCGCGAAGCCGAAGCCGTCGCCGCCGATCACGGCGCCCGAGTGCACGATGCCGCGCGCGCCGATGATGCAGCCGCGGTGGAAGGTCACGTTCGGATGGAAGCGCGTGCCCTCCCCGACCACGGCATGGCGGCCGATGAAGCAGCCATGCTCGATCACGGCGCCTGGCTTGACCACGGCGCCGGCCTCGATGGTGACGTGCGGGCCGATGTGGGCCGTGGCGTCGACCTCGGCGCCCGGGTCGACGACCGCGCTCGGGTGGATGCCCGGTGCGGCGGCTTCTTCTTCCAGCGACACGAAGTACTGCGCGGCGCGCGCGAAGTAGGCGTAGGGGTTGGTGGTGACGATGCGCGTGCCGCCGTAGGTGGCGGCGACCGACGGGTCGTCCAGCGGCGACAGGATCAGCGCGGCGGCCGAGCTTTGCGCGGCCAGCGCGCGCAGCTTGCTGTTGCTGAGGAAGCTGATCTGGGTCGCGTCGGCGCTGTCGAGCGGGGCGATGGCGCTGACGACGAGGTCGGCGTTGCCGACGAGCTGGCCGCCGAAGCGTTCGACCAGGTCGCCCAGGCGCACGCCGCGGGAGGTGTGTTCGCGTTGTTCCAAAACTTTACTTGTCCAGCTGTTTCAGGATCTTGTCGGTGATGTCGATGCGTGGGCTCGACCATGCTGCTTCCTGCAGCACGGCGTCGAGCTTTTCCTGCTCGGCGATCTGTTCGATCAGTTTATAGGCCTTGGTGGCGATGGCGGCGCGCTCTTCGCTCTTGCGCTGCATCAGGTCTTCCTGGAACTCGCGGTTCATGCGCTGCACGTCTTTTTCCATGTCGAACAGCTCGCGCGCACGGCGGGTGCGCTCGATGTCGGTCAGGCGCGGCGCGTCGGCGTCGAACTTCTCGCTCATCTGCTTGAACCTGGCCACCAGCTCTTCATTCGTCTTCTGGCGTTTCGAGAATTCGGCCTGGATCTTGGCGTCCGCCGCCTTGGCCATCTTCGATTCCGTCATCAGGCGCTCGGTGAACACAAAGCCGATGCGGCTCGGCGCGTTCTGCGCCTGGGCCAGCGGAGCGGCGCACAGGGCTGCCAGCAGCAGCGTCCCGGGCAAGGCTTTCATATTTTTCAACATAGTTCTCCGCGGTGAAAAGGGGTGACGAGGACTCAGAAGCCGGTCCCCATCTGGAACTGGAAGCCCTCGAGCTGGTCGCCCGGCTTGTCGTTCAGCGGCTTGGCGAACGACAGGCGCAGCGGACCGACCGGCGAGATCCAGGACAGGCCGATACCGGCCGAGTAGCGCATTTCCTTCAGGCGGATCGGCGACTTCTCCTGGAACACCTGGCCGCCGTCGGTGAAGACGAACCAGCGCAGGCTGCGGTCCTTGCTGCTGCCCGGGAACGGGAACTGCAGCTCGGCGTTGCCGATCAGGCGCTTCGAGCCGCCGATGGCGTCGCCGTAGACCGGATCGACCACGCCCAGGGTCGAGCTTTCGTAGCCGCGCACCGAGCCGATGCCGCCGGCGTAGAAGTTCTTGAAGACCGGGTATTCCTTGCCGCCGATGCCCTTGCCGTAGTCGAACTCGCCGCGCACGGCCAGCGTCATCCACGAGGTCAGCGGACGGTACCACTGGTGTTCGTAGACGGCGCGGAAGTACTTCGAGTCGCCGATCACGTCGAGCTCGAGGTTGGCGCGCTGGTAGCGGCCGTAGCTCGGGGTCAGCGCGCTGTCGCGGCTGTCGCGGCCCCAGGCCACGGTCAGCGGGATCGCGACGCTCTCGCCGGTACCCACGCCCGAGAAGTCGCCGCTCGACGGGCCGCCGTTCTGGCGCACGAACTGCTTGTAGATTTCCGGGCTGGTGGTATCGGTGGTCAGCGTGGTGCGCTCGACGCCGGCGCCGAAGTAGACGGTGTCGGTTTCCGAGAACGGCACGCCGAAGGTCATGTTGCCGCCGGTCTGGCGCACCGTGTACGAGCCGATGTTCGACAGCGGCGGACGGGTGGTGCGGTGATAGACCTGGAACGAGCGCGACACGCCGTCGTCGGTGAAGTACGGGTTGGTGTTCGACACGGCGAAGGTGCGGCTGTACTTCGAGGTGTTGATGTCGAAGCCGACGGTCTGGCCGCTGCCGGCGAAGTTCGCCTGCTGCACGCCCATCGTGAAGGTGAACTTCTCGGCCTGCGAGAACGAGCCGCCGATCGTGAAGTTACCGGTCGGCTTTTCTTCGACCGTCATGTTGACGTCGACCTGGTCGGTGCTGCCCGGCGACTCCGGCGTCTCGATCTTGACGTCCTTGAAGTAGCCGAGGCGGTCGACGCGGTCGCGCGAGAGCTTGACGCGGTCGGCGTCGTACCACGAGCTTTCGAACTGGCGGAATTCGCGGCGGATGACTTCGTCGCGGGTCACGGTATTGCCCGAGATGTTCATGTGGCGCACGTAGGCGCGCTTGCCCGGGTCGACGGTGAAGGTAAAGGCGACTTCGCGCTTCTCGCGGTCGAGGGCCGGGTCGGCGTTGACGTTGGCAAAGGCGTAGCCGAAGCTGCCCAGGCGCGCGGCGATGCGCTTGCTCGAGGCTTCCTGCAGCGCGCCCGAATAAGGCTTGCCCGGCTCCAGCATGATCAGCTGGCGCAGTTCCTCGTCGCGGCCGAAGGTCTCGCCTTCCAGCTTCACGGCCGAGACGGTGTACTTCTCGCCTTCGGTGATGTTGATGGTGAGGTAGATGTCCTTCTTGTCCGGCGTGATCGCCACTTGCGTCGATTCGACGTTCGCTTCCAGGTAGCCGCGGTCCAGGTAGTAGGACTTGATCGCTTCCAGGTCGCCGGTCAGCTTGGTCTTGGAGTACTGGTCGGCCTTCGAGTACCAGGTGAGCCAGCCCGAGGTGGACAGCTGCAGGATCTCGCGGATTTCCTTGTCCGAGACGACCTTGTTGCCGACGATGTTGATCTGCTTGATGCGCGCGACCTCGCCTTCGTCGACGTTGAACATGACGTTCACGCGGTTACGTTCGATCGGGGTGACGGTAGTGGTGATCTTCACGCCGTACATGCCGTGCGAGAGGTACTGGCGCTTGAGCTCCTGCTCGGCGCGGTCGACCGCGGATTTATCGTAGATCTTGGCTTCGCCCACGCCGATTTCGCGCAGGGCCTTGACCAGCATGTCCTTCTCGAATTCCTTGGCGCCGGTGAAGTCGACGGTGTTGATCGCCGGCCTTTCCTCGACCAGCACCACCAGCACGCCGTTTTCTTCTTCCAGGCGGATGTCCTTGAAGAAGCCGGTCGCGTACAGGGCCTTGATGGCGGCGATGCTCTTGTCGTCGTCGAAGGTTTCGCCCACGCGCACCGGCAGATAGGTGAACACGGTGCCGGCTTCGGTCCGCTGGATGCCTTCGATCCGGATGTCCTTGACGACGAACGGATTGACGGCGAACGCAGGGCCGGCGCACAGCGCCAGCACGGCCGCGCCGATCAGGCTGCGGCGAATGAACGGCAGGGCAAAACGATCTGGTTGTGAATTCATTGGCTAAATCAACGGGTCAGTCATTGGACAACATACTATTTTTGTTTGCCGGTGCCGCGGGAAGATCAGAGGAGTCTGCCCAGGTCATTAAAGACGGCGAGCGCCATCAGCATGAACAGCAGGCCTACCCCTGCGCGTTGAGCGAATGCCTGGATTCGCTCGGACAGGGGACGCCCGGTCAAAACTTCCAGCGAATAATACAGCAAATGGCCACCATCCAGCACTGGAATTGGTAACAGATTCATTACACCCAGGCTCACGCTGACCACCGCGATAAAGCCCAAAAACGTCGCCAGGCCCATGCGCGCGGTCTGTCCGGCGTAGTCGGCGATGGTCAATGGACCGGTGACATTTTTCAGCGAAGCCTGCCCGGTAACGATCTTGGCGATCATCTTGAAGGTCAGCGCCGTCATCTCCCAGGTGCGCGCCGCGCCCTTGGCGATGGCCTCGAACGGGCCTGCCTGGACGGTGACGAAGTCGACCGCCGGGGCCAGCTGGACCTGGGCCACGCCCTGCCCTTTCGGGTCTTTCACCTTCGGATCGCGCTCGGGCGTGAGCGGCAGGGTCAGCACATTGCCGTCGCGCCGCACTTCCAGCTGCAGGGTGCGGCCGGCCGCGGCGCGCACGGTGCGCACGAAGTCGCCGGCGTCGAGCAGCGGCTTGCCGTCGGCCTTGACGATCACGTCGCCGCGGCGCAGGCCGGCGCGTTCGCCCGGGCCGCCGGATACCGCCTGCTCCACGACCGGCATGCCGATCCAGACGTTCATGCCGAGCGCGCCCATCAGGTCGCCGTCGGGCTCGCCTTCAGGATCGGCCGCCTTGAAGGCGCTTGCCGGGATGCTGGCCGCGTACCCGCTGCCGTTGGCGCCCTTCACGTCGAAGTGGGCGTCCTGCCGGTCGACCGCCAGGTGGGTGACGGCCCAGCGCAGTTCCGAGAACGACTGCACCGCTTCGCCGTTGACGGCGACCACCACGTCGCCCGCGCGCAGGCCGGCCGCGTAGGCCGGCGTGTTCGTGTCCATCGCCGCCAGCTTGGCGCTGGGCTCCTGGGCGCCGTGCATGAACAGCGCACCGAACAGCACGATGGCCAGCAGGAAGTTGGCGATCGGACCGGCGGCGACGATGGCGATGCGCTTCCAGACGTTCTGGCGCGTGAACTCGCGCGCCATGTCCGCTTCGGTCTTGGGCGCCGTGGCCGGGTCGCGCGCGTCGAGCATCTGCACGTAGCCGCCCAGCGGCAGCGCCGAGATCGCCCACTCGGTCTGGTCGCGGCCGAAGCGGCGCGACCAGACGACCTTGCCCATGCCGACCGAGAAGCGCAGCACCTTCACGCCGCAGGCGCGCGCGACCAGGTAGTGGCCGAGTTCGTGAAAGACGATCAGCGGCCCCAGCGCGAGCACGAAGGCCACCGCCGTGTAGAGGAAACTCATGGATGTCCGCCTTTCAGTGTCTTGCCATGCCGGCGACGATCTGGCGCGCCGCCGCGCGGGCACGCTCATCTTGCGCCATCACGGCCGCGATGTCATGCGCTGCGCCATGCGTGTTCTCGTCCATCGTGCGCGCGATCACGCGGTCGATGTCGCGGAAACCGATGCGCCGCTCCAGGAAGGCTTCGACCGCCACTTCGTTGGCCGCGTTCAGCAGGGCCGGCGCGGTGCCGCCGGCGCGCAACGCCGCGAAGGCGAGCGCCAGGCAGGGGAAGCGCGCGAAGTCGGGCTGGAAGAACTGCAGCGCCGCCATCGCGGTGAGGTCGAGCTGGGCGACGCCGGAGTCGATCCGCTCCGGATAGGCCAGCGCGTGCGCGATCGGGGTGCGCATGTCCGGGTTGCCGAGCTGGGCCAGCACCGAGCCGTCGACATACGACACCATCGAGTGGATCACGCTTTGCGGATGGATCACCACCTCGATGCGCTCGGCGGGCGCGCCGAACAGCCAGTGGGCCTCGATCACTTCCAGGCCCTTGTTCATCATGGTGGCCGAGTCGACCGAGATCTTGCGGCCCATCGACCAGTTCGGATGCTTGCAGGCTTCTTCCGGCGTGACCTCTTCCAGCGTCTCGACGGCGCGCTTCAGGAAGGGGCCGCCGGACGCCGTCAGCAAAATCTTGGCCACGCCGGACGCGTCCAGTTGGCGCGCGTAATTGCCGGGCAGCGATTGGAAGATGGCGTTGTGCTCGCTGTCGATGGGCAGCAGCGTGGCCTTGTGCTCGCGCACCGCGTCCATGAAGAGCTGGCCGGACATGACCAGCGCTTCCTTGTTTGCCAGCAGCACCTTCTTGCCGGCGCGCGCCGCGGCCAGGGTCGGGGCCAGGCCGGCGGCGCCGACGATGGCGGCCATCACGGTGTCGGTGTCGGGGCTCGCGGCGATCTCGCACAGGGCGGCTTCGCCGTGCGCGACGTCGATCGGCAGGCCTGCCAGCAGGCGCGCCAGTTCGGCGGCGGCTTCAGGGCTGCCGACCACTGCGCGCTGCGGCTTGAAGCGGCGGCACTGGGCGGCCAGTTCCTCGACGCGGCTGTGTGCGCTCAGTGCGTAGACCTGGTACTGCTCGGGATAACGTGCCAGCACGTCGAGGGTCGAGACGCCGATCGAACCGGTGGCGCCCAGGATGGTGATGCGTTGCATGTGAAACTCCTTACAGCCAGGCGCCGATCAGTGCCGCCAGGGGCAATACGGGAACCAGGGCGTCGATCCGGTCGAGCACGCCGCCGTGGCCGGGCAGCAGGTTGCTGCTGTCCTTCATGCCGGCGCGGCGCTTGAGCTGGGATTCGAACAGGTCGCCGACGACGCTGGCGGCGACGATCAGGACCAGGATGAGGTAGGTGGCGGGCCAGCCCAGGCTGGCCTGGACGCGCACCGGGAAGGTATTCGCGAGCGGCGCGCCGGCGAACACGATGAGCAAGGTGGAGATGACCAGCACGGCGATGCCGCCGCCGATCGCGCCTTCCCAGGACTTGCCCGGGGAAATCGATGGCGCCAGCTTGCGCTTGCCGAAGGCCTTGCCCGAGAAGTAGGCGAAGATGTCGGCGGCCCAGACGATGGCCATCACCGACAGCAGGTACAGCGGCGAGTACGCGAACAGCGAAACGATGGCGGCGAAGCAGCCGACCAGCGAGACGGCGTAGACCACGCTGAGCAGCGTGTTGGCGGTGGAGTCGAGCGGCGGCAGGCCGAACTTCAGCGACGGCGCGAAGCGCAGCGCCCACAGCAGCAGCGAGATCGCGTACCAGAACACCGGGTTCGGCTGGTTGGGGCCGAAGAAGGCCCAGGCGAAAGCGGCGGTCCAGAAGCCGGCCACCACCAGCGCCTTGCCGGACTTCGGGTTGAACAGGCGGAAGCATTCCCAGATCGCGGCGCCGAAGAACACGGTCGCCACCACCGCGAAGGCTGCGTAGTTGTTGAAATACAGGACCGGCAGCAGGACTGCCAGCAGCGCGAGCGCGGTGATGATCCGGGTTTTCAGCATCAGGTTTTGTTCGCTACTTGTTCGCCGGTGCGGCCAAAGCGCCGTTCGCGGGCTTGGTAAGACGCGATCGCCGCGTCCAGGGAATCGGCCGAGAAATCCGGCCAATAGGTGTCGGTGAAATACAGCTCGGAATACGCCAGTTGCCACAGCAGGAAGTTGCTGATGCGCTCTTCCCCGCCGGTGCGGATAAACAGATCGGGCTCGGGCGCATAGGCCATCGCCAGGTGCGGAGCGAGCATTTCCTCGGTGTACTCGGTCACGCCGGGGTTGCCGGCAACCATCTTGCTGGTGGCCTGCATGATGTCCCAGCGGCCGCCGTAGTTGGCGCACACCGAGACCGTCAGGCGCTTGTTGCCGGCGGTCTTGCGCTCGGCATTCGCGATCATTTCCTGCAACTTGGAGTCGAAGCGCGACAAATCGCCCACGACTTTCAGGCGGATGTCGTTGGCGTGCATCTTCGACACTTCGCGCTCGAGCGCGGTGACGAACAAGCGCATCAGCAGCGACACTTCCTCGGCCGGGCGGCGCCAGTTTTCCGACGAAAACGCAAACAGGGTCAGGTATTCCACGCCGCGCAGCGCGCAGGCTTCCACCACGCCGCGCACCGCCTCGACGCCCTTGACGTGGCCGGCCACGCGCGGCAGCAGGCGCTTGGTCGCCCAGCGGCCATTGCCGTCCATGATGATCGCGACGTGGCGCGGCACGGCCGGCACGTCGGGCACTGCAGTCGTCGAACTCTTGAAGATCATAAATCCATTGCCATCACGGCGATACGAGGTTAAAGCGAAGCGCCGGCCGGACGAAAAAATACGGCCGGGCCAAAGGCCGGGCCGGCTTTTTTCATCCGGCCCATTAACCTCACACGGTCAGGACTTCCTTTTCCTTCTCGGCGACCAGCTTGTCGATGTCGGTAACGAACTTGTCAGTCAGCTTCTGGATCTCGTCGGATGCGCGACGCTCCTCGTCTTCCGAGGCGGTCTTGTCCTTGACCATTTTCTTCAGCTGTTCGTTGGCGTCGCGGCGGATGTTACGCACGGCGATCTTCGCGTCTTCGGCTTCCGACTTGCACAGCTTGACCATTTCCTTGCGGCGCTCTTCGGTCAGCGGCGGGGTCGGTACGCGCACCATGTCGCCCATGGTCGACGGGTTCAGGCCGAGGTCGGCATCGCGGATCGCCTTTTCGATGGTGCTCAGCATCTTCTTTTCGTAGGGCGTGACGGCGATGGTGCGGGCGTCGGCCAGGGTCAGGTTGGCCACGCCGGACAGCGGCGTCGGCGAACCGTAGTAGTCGACCATCACGTGGTCGAGGATGCCGGTGTGGGCACGGCCGGTACGCACCTTGGCGAGATCGGCACGCAGGGTTTCAATCGACTTCGTCATGCGCTCTTGCGCATTCTTCTTGACGTCAGCTAAGGACATGCTGCTCTCCTGTTCTTGGGTAATTCAGGGTTGGTTCAAACGTGTACCAGTGTACCTTCGTCTTCGCCCATGATCACGCGCTTGAGCGCGCCGGGCTTGACGATGGAGAACACCTTGATCGGCAGCTTCTGGTCGCGGCACAGGGCGAACGCGGTGGCGTCCATCACCTGCAAATGCTTGGCGATCGCTTCGTCGAAGCTGATCGACTCGTAGCGCGTCGCGTGCGGATCCTTCTTAGGATCGGCAGTATATACGCCATCGACCTTGGTTGCCTTCAAAACAATCTCGGCCGAGATTTCCGAGCCGCGCAGGGCGGCGGCGGTGTCGGTGGTGAAGAAGGGGTTGCCGGTGCCGGCGGCGAAGACGACGACCTTGCCCTCTTCCAGGTACTGCAGCGCTTTCGGGCGCACATAGGGCTCGACCACCTGCTCGATGCCGATCGCCGACATCACGCGCGCGGTGATGCCGACGTGGCGCATGGCGTCGGCCAGGGCCAGGGCGTTCATGACGGTGGCCAGCATGCCCATGTAGTCGGCGGTGGCGCGGTCCATGCCCTGGGCGCCCGGGGCGACACCGCGGAAGATGTTGCCGCCGCCGATCACGACCGCCAGCTCGACACCCAATTTGGCCACTTCCGCCACGTCGGCCACCATGCGGTCGATGGTGGCGCGGTTGATGCCGAAGGGGTCGTCGCCCATCAGCGCTTCGCCAGACAGCTTGAGGAGGACTCGTTGGTAGGCTGGTTTTGTCATGATGAGGCGCTCTCCTGTAGTGTTTGGTTCGAATTCGGTTCCGGCCGCAGGCGACTGGCTTGCGGCCTCATCTGCAGCAATGTACAGATGGCGGTGAAACTGGTGCGCACGGTGGTCGCCCGGAATGCCGGGGAACGTACGCTTTTGTAGGGCGGACACCTGTGTCCACGCTGTCGGTCCGACGCATGCCGCGCCACGCGTCCGCGCCCCGGACAGGTGCATGTCGGCTCCGATTGCGTGCCGGATGACCGCACCGCAAGCGATCACCGCGTGGACACAGGTGTCCACCCTACCCCGTCGATAAAACCGACTGGTCAAAAAAACGG
>Ga0308166_1001896_pt1 | contig 20753 bp, 18 predicted proteins | sample PhyCR2_2_FD_202137 | JGI IMG/M metagenome (GOLD analysis project Ga0308166, IMG submission 202137) | Phyllosphere microbial communities from UC Gill Tract Community Farm, Albany, California, United States - DLSLCC.R2 | ecosystem: Host-associated > Plants > Phyllosphere > Unclassified | place... | reverse complement strand
ATGTACATGTCCTCAAACAGTGACTCCACCGGTACGGTTCAGATCACCCTGACCTTCGAGTCTGGTACTGATGCTGACATCGCGCAGGTTCAGGTGCAGAACAAACTGCAGCTGGCGATGCCGCTGCTGCCGCAGGAAGTACAACAGCAGGGTGTGAGCGTCGAGAAATCGTCCAGTAGCTTCCTGATGGTTGTTGGCGTTATCAACACCAACGGCACCATGACGCAGGAGGATATTTCCGACTACGTGGGCGCCAACATGAAGGACGCTATTAGCCGTACTTCAGGTGTGGGTGACGTTCAGCTGTTTGGTTCCCAGTACGCGATGCGTATCTGGATGGACCCGAACAAACTGAACAACTTCCAGCTGACGCCGGTTGACGTCATCAACGCCATTAAAGCACAGAACGCCCAGGTTGCAGCCGGTCAGTTAGGCGGTACGCCGCCGGTGAAAGGCCAGCAGCTTAACGCGTCCATCATCGCGCAAACCCGTCTGACCTCCGCCGATGAATTCAGCAAAATTCTGCTGAAAGTGAATCAGGACGGTTCGCAGGTTCGCCTGCGTGACGTGGCAAAAGTGGAGCTGGGTGGCGAAAACTACGACATCATTGCGAAGTTTAACGGTAAACCGGCTTCCGGTCTGGGTATCAAACTGGCGACCGGTGCTAACGCCCTGGACACCGCAACGGCTATCCGTGCAGAACTGAAGAAGATGGAACCGTTCTTCCCGTCAGGTCTGAAGATCGTTTATCCGTATGACACCACGCCATTCGTTAAAATTTCGATTCACGAAGTGGTTAAAACCCTGGTAGAAGCGATCATCCTGGTCTTCCTGGTGATGTATCTGTTCCTGCAGAACTTCCGCGCGACGCTGATTCCAACCATCGCCGTACCGGTCGTCTTGCTCGGAACCTTCGCCATACTGGCAATATTTGGCTACTCGATAAACACCCTGACGATGTTCGGGATGGTGCTCGCCATCGGCTTGCTGGTGGATGACGCCATCGTGGTGGTAGAAAACGTCGAGCGCGTCATGGCGGAAGAAGGTCTGCCGCCGAAGGAAGCAACCCGTAAATCCATGGGCCAGATCCAGGGCGCGCTGGTCGGTATCGCGATGGTGCTGTCCGCCGTATTTATTCCGATGGCCTTCTTCGGGGGCTCTACCGGTGCGATTTACCGTCAGTTCTCCATCACTATCGTTTCTGCGATGGCGCTGTCGGTGCTGGTGGCGTTGATCCTGACGCCTGCGCTGTGTGCAACCATGCTGAAACCGATTCAGAAAGGCGGTCACGGCGAGCACAAAGGGTTCTTCGGCTGGTTTAACCGCATGTTTGATAAGAGCACGCACCACTATACCGACAGCGTAGGGAACATTCTGCGCAGCACCGGTCGTTATCTGCTGCTCTATATCATCATCGTGGTGGGCATGGCCTATCTGTTCGTTCGTCTGCCAAGCTCGTTCCTGCCAGATGAAGACCAGGGCGTATTCCTGACGATGGCGCAGCTTCCGGCGGGTGCATCGCAAGAACGTACCCAGAAAGTGCTGGATGAAGTGACGGATTACTACCTCACCAAAGAAAAAGCGAACGTTGAATCCGTGTTTGCGGTTAACGGCTTTGGCTTTGCGGGTCGTGGCCAGAACACCGGTATCGCCTTCGTTTCGCTGAAAGACTGGTCTGAACGTCCGGGCGAAGAGAACAAGGTTGAAGCGATCACCGGCCGTGCAATGGGCACCTTCTCGCAGATTAAAGATGCGATGGTCTTCGCCTTTAACCTGCCAGCGATCGTTGAACTGGGTACGGCGACCGGTTTCGACTTCCAGCTGATTGACCAGGGCGGTCTGGGCCACGAGAAACTGACTCAGGCGCGTAACCAGCTGTTTGGCGAAGTGGCTAAACACCCTGATCTGCTGGTCGGCGTGCGTCCTAACGGCCTGGAAGATACGCCGCAGTACAAGATCGACATCGACCAGGAGAAAGCGCAGGCGCTGGGTGTGTCCATCAGCGACATCAACACCACACTGGGCGCAGCCTGGGGCGGTAGCTACGTTAACGACTTCATCGACCGCGGTCGTGTGAAGAAAGTGTACGTGATGTCTGAAGCGCAATACCGTATGTTGCCGAACGATATCAACAACTGGTACGTTCGCGGCAGCGATGGCCAGATGGTGCCGTTCTCAGCCTTCTCGACGTCGCGCTGGGAATACGGTTCACCGCGTCTGGAACGTTATAACGGGCTGCCATCTATGGAAATTCTGGGTCAGGCCGCGCCGGGTCGAAGCACCGGTGAAGCCATGAACCTGATGGAAGAGTTAGCCAGCAAGCTGCCTGCGGGTATTGGCTATGACTGGACCGGTATGTCCTATCAGGAACGTCTGTCCGGTAACCAGGCCCCTGCCCTGTACGCCATTTCACTGATTGTGGTGTTCCTGTGTCTGGCGGCACTGTATGAGAGCTGGTCAATTCCGTTCTCCGTTATGCTGGTCGTGCCATTGGGGGTTATCGGTGCGCTGCTGGCTGCAACGTTCCGTGGGCTGACCAACGACGTGTACTTCCAGGTAGGCCTGCTGACAACCATTGGCTTGTCGGCGAAGAACGCGATACTTATCGTCGAATTCGCCAAAGATCTGATGGAGAAAGAAGGTAAAGGCCTGATCGAAGCCACGCTGGAAGCTGTTCGTATGCGTCTGCGCCCTATTCTGATGACCTCACTGGCATTTATCCTCGGGGTACTGCCGCTGGTTATCAGCTCTGGTGCAGGTTCCGGCGCACAGAACGCGGTAGGTACCGGGGTAATGGGCGGTATGATCACCGCGACCGTACTGGCTATCTTCTTCGTACCGGTGTTCTTCGTGGTGGTTCGCCGCCGCTTCAGCCGGAAGAATGAAGATATTGAACACAGTCATTCGGTAGAACCTCACTGATACCGGTTTCACATGATAAAAAGGCCGCATTAGCGGCCTTTTTCATTTCTGAAAAAAATCATAAAATACGCTTATTGTCGTTTTATTTATTTTATGCCATGTTTAAAAGGCATATCATAATTAGCAGAAAACTTAATGGGCGAACTCAGGATTGTTTTAATTCCATTTCGCCGCTTAACTTATTAGGAATATTCCTAATAGCAAGTCCATACAAAGAAAATTCTGAATCCGGACTTTTTCCGCGTGTTTACGCTAAATCAATGAAACGTAAGGAAGCGAAAAAAAACCAGCGTTAATTTGGATAAAAGTGTTCATCTTAGGATGTACTATTGCGTAAACGCTCGCAGACTCTGATTTTAATTGTAATTTTTCGTAATAGCGCGGTGAAATCCTGATCAGAGTGGCTTATAGTTAGAGTGAACAGGAGCACAGCACCCGTAGAGCTAAGTAGGTTGTATCCATCCCGACAATGATGTTCGGTGAGTAAGAAATCACTCAGAAGGGGATGCGCTATGGACGAGTACTCGCCAAAAAGGCATGATATCGCGCAGTTGAAATTTCTCTGCGAATCCTTGTACCATGACTGCCTTGCCAATCTTGATGAAAGTAATCATGGCTGGGTGAACGATCCAACATCGGCCATCAATTTGCAATTGAATGAGTTGATAGAGCATATCGCGACCTTCGCACTTAATTATAAAATTAAGTACAATGAAGATAATAAACTGATTGAGCAAATTGACGAATACCTGGATGACACCTTTATGTTGTTCAGCAGCTACGGCATTAACGCGCAGGATTTGCAGAAATGGCGTAAATCTGGAAACCGGCTATTCCGCTGTTTCGTCAACGTGAGCAGAGCTAACCCGGTTAGCCTTTCCTGTTAAAATTATTACAATGACTAAGGTGAATTTATGTCTGATAAACCACTCACAAAAACCGATTATTTGATGCGCTTACGACGTTGTCAGTCAATTGACACACTCGAACGCGTGATTGAAAAAAATAAATACGAGCTTTCTGATAATGAACTGACCGTATTTTATTCAGCCGCTGACCATCGCCTTGCCGAGCTGACCATGAATAAACTGTATGACAAAATCCCGCCTTCCGTGTGGAAATTTGTCCGTTAGTTGTTGAAGTGTGTCTGTAGAGGTTCTACGCCACTCTCTTAGTTGTTTATACCTTTCGAATTACGATCCCGGTGTTAAAGCCAGGTCTCCGTGTAAAACGTGATCATTAGCAACAATGTTGTGACTTTAGTCACACGCGCTTTTCGGGAACGTTCCCTTCCTGGCTTATCCCGATTACCCTGCGGTAATCGAACCCAGAGAGGCATCCTATGAGCGTAGAAAAACAGAAAATGATTGCGGGTGAACATTACCGTCCTGGTGATGAAACATTACGGGCCGACCGACTGCGCGCCCGCCATCTGGTTCACCGCTATAACCACTCCGCCCCCGATGAGAAAACAGAACGCCAGAAGATTCTGGCGGAACTGCTGGGGCAAAGTGAAGGGGCTTATATTGAGCCAGCTTTCCGTTGTGACTATGGCTATAACATTTTCCTGGGCAAAGAATTTTACGCTAACTTCGACTGCGTGATGCTCGATGTCTGCCCCATTTATATTGGTGATAACTGTATGCTCGCGCCAGGCGTGCATATTTATACGGCCACCCACCCGCTGGATGCCGAAGAACGCAACAGCGGAGTGGAATACGGTAAACCCGTGCGCATTGGCAATAATGTCTGGATCGGCGGACGAGCGGTGATTAACCCGGGCGTCACGGTGGGAGATAATGTGGTGATTGCCTCCGGCGCTGTGGTGACAAAAGATGTCCCGGCCAATGCCGTCGTCGGGGGTAATCCGGCAAAAATTATCAAAATGCTGTGAAGGTGTGGGGAGTCAACTGTTATGGTCTTTCAGCGCGTAACTGTTACTTTTTTCAGTCAAATGGCTCCCCTAAAATAGGCAGATCCCCTGTATTCAACAATCATGAAGGCAAAAAATGACCGAAATACAGCGCCTGCTTACCGCCACCATCGACGATCTCAACATCCGCGAAAAGCGCGATAATCGCCCGCGCTTTAGCATTAGCTTTATTCGCAAACATCCAGGCCTGTTTGTCGCAATGTATGCCGCCTGGCTGGCAACGCTGATTGTCATGCTGAAATCCGAAACGCTGGTGGACTCCGTCTGGCTGCTTGTGGTGCTGTTTGTGGTGTTTAACGCGTTTTTCTTTTTTGACGTGCATCCGCGCTATCGTTATGAAGATATCGACGTGCTCGATTTCCGGGTCTGCTACAACGGCGAGTGGTACAACACCCGTTTTGTCCCGCCGGAACTGATCGACAGCATTCTGCACTCCCCTGCGGTAGAAACCGAACAAAAAGAGAAACTGCAAAAAATGGTCTCAACCAAAGGCCAGCTCTCTTTTTATGATGTCTTTACCCTTTCCCGCCCTGCTGTTGCGTGATCAGTATCTGTATGCGTCGGATAGCCGACGCATACAGTGAAGCGGATGTGTTCCCGTAGCCTAATACCAGACCGCTCTGCCCCTGTTTTGTATCAAGGTAATACCCGCTCAATGCCGCTGGAGCCAGCTGATACGCCCTGGCCTGTTCCACCAGTTGCCTGTCGTCGATTCCGTCAATCGCCACCGTCAGATGCATGCCCCCTTCCCCCGCCAGAATCCGGTGTGGTACATGAAGCTCCGCATTCAGAGCCTCACGCAGCTGCCGGTAGCGTTTACGATAGAGACGACGCATGGCTGCCAAATGGCGGGCATAGTGACCCTCTTCAATGAACAGCGCCAGGGTACGCTGCTCGGCGCGATGCCCGCCGCGCAATAACGAACCGATGGCCGGGCGTGCCGCTTTCGCCAGCGCCGGGGGGAAAACCATAAACCCCATTCTGAGCGACGGGAATAACGTTTTGCTGAATGTTCCCAGATAAACAACGGGCGCATGGTTAATCATTCCCAGCATCGCCGGTACCGGCTCACCGCTATAACGAAACTCGCTGTCGTAATCATCCTCGATAATCCAGGCGTTATGTTGTCGCGCCACATCCAGTAACGCCAGACGCCGCCGCGCGCTGAGGACACTTCCGTACGGAAACTGATGTGAAGGTGAAGTAAAAATAAGCGAAGGGGACGGCGCATCTGTTCCTTCCCAGCACATGCCCTCTCCATCAACCGGTATTCCCGTTATGGCTAAACCCGCTTTCACAAAGGCGCTTTTTGCGCCGGCATAGCCGGGATCTTCCACCCAGGCAACATCGCCCGGCTCACTCAACAGCAGGGTGCAGAGGTTCACACCTTCCAGTGCGCCTTCGGTGATCACAATCTGGCTGGCGTCGCAGTCAATCCCGCGGGAAAGCGCAAGGTGGCGGGCAATGGCCGCCCGCAAAGCAGGTTCCCCGGCGGGATCGCCGTAGCCCAACAGGGCACTTCCCTCCTCTCGCAACACGCGATCGTACAGGCGCCGCCAGAGCGGCAAGGGAAAATAGTTGATGGCCGGTGTCCCCGGCGTAAAGGCCAGAACCGGCGTGCTACGCGGTACAGGGGCAGGCAGTGCGCTAACCCGCCCGGCAAGCGCAACCGCAGGTGCCGGTAAATCCTGCGCGAGCTGACGGGCCGCCAGCGGTGCCACCCGTGTTCCCTGGCGGCTACGCAACAGATACCCTTCGAGGGTGAGCTGTTCCAGTGCCCCATTAACGGTGTTTCGGGAAAGGGATAGATGCCCGGCCAGCGTTCTGGAACCAGACAGGCGGCTACCGGACTGTAACCTGCCGGACAATATGTACTCCCGCAATGAAAGATAAAGCGTGCGCTGCAGCGTCTCTTGTCCGCGGTTTTTCAGCGCCGTATTCAGCAAGGTATACAGTTCATCGCCTGGAATATTCATCGCCCCTCCTCGTGGTACCACCAAAACATAGCCTGTTGGTCCTTTTTAAGGAACCACTTCTTCACTAGTCTGGAACTCTTTACAACGTCACGGAGATGAAGATGAATACTTTCAATCAGTTTGGGCAGCCGGTGGGCGAACCGCTAATCGACTGGCAGCCCCGTCAGCACCCTTCCCGGGTGGTCCTTCAGGGCCGCGACTGCTGGCTTGAGCCGCTGCAGGTGGAGCATGCCGGTGCGCTGTTTGCCGCTTATTCGCTCGCCGGGGATACCCGAAGCTGGACATGGCTTCTGCGTGAACCCGATGCCACGGCAGGTGAATTTGCCGCATGGGTGGCAAGCGTGAGTGAATTATCAGACCCGATACACTTTACCGTCTTCGATAATCAGACCCGCTCCCCGGTGGGAACCCTGGCCCTGATGCGTATCGACCCCAAAAATGGCGTTGTGGAGGTGGGACACGTTCATTTTTCCCCGCTGTTGAGCCGCACGCCGATGTCTACCGAAGCGCAGTTTCTGCTGATGCAATACGTGTTCGATACCCTGGGCTACCGGCGTTATGAGTGGAAGTGCAACAGCCTGAATGAGCCTTCCCGCAAGGCTGCGCTGCGTCTGGGCTTTTTGTTTGAGGGGCGTTTTCGCCAGGCGCTGGTCACTAAAGGCCATAACCGGGATACGGACTGGTTTTCGATTATCGACAAAGAGTGGCCAGCGCTGGCGAGCGCCTTTGAAAGCTGGCTTGCCACCGACAATTTTACTGCCGATGGCAAACAGAAAAGATCCCTGGAAAGCTGGCGTGAAACGGGCGTCTAGCGTCTTTTTTTACGTCCCTGCACCGCTTTAAAGCGCGGGTTTGATTTGCAAATCACATACAGGCGTCCCTTACGTTTGACTATCTGGCAATCCGGGTGACGCTGTTTCGCACTCCGCAACGAGTTAAGTACCTGCATGATCACCCCCGCTTCGCATTAAGAAAGCCGCCAAAACGTTTACGGAAGCGCGCCGCGCTGCCATCCGTCGAGAAGGTTTTCTGTTTGCCGGTATAAAACGGATGCGATTTTGAAGAGACCTCGATGGTGATGTAAGGATAGGTTTCACCGTCGAGTTCAATTTCGCGGTCAGTCTTGATGGTTGAACCAACTTTAAAGTATTCATTGGCGCTGGTGTCGTGAAACACCACGGTGCGATAGGCTGGATGGATATTGGGTTTCATCGTGAATCACTCATGTTTTGTTATAACATAACAAAATAATATCCAGGCTCTGCGGTAAAAACAACCCCCGAGAGTGCATCACATTTCCGACGATATTTTTTGATTTCGCTGCTGCGGAACGAAAACCATGACGCTCACGTGCTATAACTATATCATTTCGCGGTAAAAACTTTCTCCTCTGGCAAGCGTCTCAGTGCCCTGGAGTGGGCATATGAGGAAGGACACGGCAGCATGAAAACCCGACATCTGGTCAGCCTGGTGACTGGCATACTGATCTTTTCTGTGCTGATACCGATTTGCCTCAGTATCTGGCTGGCGCATCGCCAGGCGGAAGAAAAATTTGTCGATGCGCTGGACAGCTATGCCTCACGCGTGCTGTTGCGTACGGACAGGGTTGTTGGGCAGGCCAAGGAAGCGCTCACGCAACTGCAGACCTTTAAAGGCCCTCCCTGTAGCCATCTGCATTTACGGGAAATGCGCCGGATCGCCTTCTCGTGGCTCTATGTTCAGGAAGTGATCTACACCGATAACCTTAAACCGCTGTGCTCGTCGCTGGAACAGGTCAGCAAAGCGACCGCGTTCCCGCCGCCCATGCGCATTACGGAAGATGGCTATAGCGCGTGGCTTACGAGGCCAAACGAACTCGGTTTCAACCGCAACATGGCCGTGCTGGGGCAAGGACATTATCTGGTACTGGTCGATCCCGCCTCGCTGGTGGATGTGATCCCCTTCGCCGATATTTCTATCGATGCCGCCCTGGTAGCGAACGCAACGCATCTCGTGTTCTCCAGCAGCAGCAAACTGGATCCGCACATCCGCAACATGATTAAAGATCAGGAGATGGTCAGTGTTGAGTACAACGGTGCAATGTACGTCATGAAGCCCGTACCGGAGCTGGGAATAAACGTTGTTGCATGGGCTGCGCTGAAACCGCTGGCGGAAACCTGGCACCGGCAGCTCCTTTTCTGGCTGCCGTTTGGCATGCTGATAAGCCTGCTTGCCGCCCTGTTTGTTCTGCGGATATTGCGTCGCATCCAGTCACCGCGTAACCGCCTGCTTGATGCCATCAATAACCGCGAATTCGAGGTTTACTACCAGCCTATTGTGGCGCTCTGTAGCGGGAAAATAGTGGGTGCAGAGGCGCTAACGCGTTGGCCTCAGCCTGACGGGAGTAGCCTGTCGCCTGACAGTTTCGTCCCGCTGGCGGAACAAACGGGGCTTATCTCGCGCCTCACGCATCTGGTGATCGAAAAAGTGTTCGAGGATATGGGCAACTGGCTGCATCTCCATGCCGATCAGCATATCTCCGTCAACCTCGCGCCTGCAGATTTAACCTCCGGCAAGCTGCCACCGCTTCTGAGCCAGCTACTCAATAAATGGCAAGTCCGCCCGGAACAGATAGCGCTTGAATTAACCGAACGCGGCTTTGCCGATCCCAAAATCAGCGCACCGGCCATCGCCGCTTTTCGCCGTTCGGGCCACGCCATTTACATCGATGATTTTGGCACGGGCTATTCCAGCCTGAGCTATCTGCAGGATCTGGACGTCGACACGCTGAAAATTGATAAGTCGTTCGTGGATGCGCTGGAGTACAAAAACGTAACGCCACACATTATAGAAATGGCGAAATCACTGAAGCTGGCGATGGTTGCTGAGGGAGTGGAAACCGCAGGGCAGCTCGCCTGGCTGCACCGTCACGGCGTGCAATACGGGCAAGGCTGGTACTACAGTAAGGCGCTGCCAAAAGCGGAATTTATGGCATGGGCAGAAAATAACCTTAACGCCCCTTCTACTTCAGATAAGATTTGATCACCTGTAAAACCACGCCAAGATCGGCCTCACGCTGATCTTCCTCAGGCTCTTTGACGACGTGATCGGTTAAATGGCCTTCGATCACCTGCAGCATCATGCCATTCACCGCACCGCGGATCGCGGCCAGCTGCTGTAATACCTCGGCACACTCATGCTCGTCGTTACTGAGCATTTTTTCCAGCGCGGTGCTCTGCCCCTGAATTTTCTTCAGGCGAGTCAATAACATCTTCTTGTGACGAACCGTATGTGACATCTCTGCATCCTTATTCTTCTGGCGGATAAAGCATAACACGCCCTACTCCCCCTGAGTATTTTTCTACTGGGGGGTAGTATTCAACTACTGGGGGGGAGTACTATCTGCGCACCTTTTCCAGAGCGGATTTTGTAATGAACGATTTTGCTTCTCTTCTGCAACAGGGCAACGCATGGCTATTCATTCCCAGCGCGATCCTGCTCGGTGCCCTGCATGGTCTTGAGCCGGGCCACTCTAAAACAATGATGGCGGCCTTTATTGTGGCGATCCGCGGCACGCTGAAACAGGCGGTATTGTTGGGGCTGGCGGCCACGCTTTCCCATACCGCGGTGGTCTGGATCATTGCCATGGCGGGATTATGGTTTGGTCGCGGCTGGGATGCGCAAACCTCTGAACCCTGGTTCCAGCTTATCTCTGGGGTATTGATCGTTTTGATCGCGCTGTGGATGGCGTGGCGTACCTGGAAGGAGAATCAGCCGCACGATCATCATCACCACCATGACCATGACCATGACCATGACCATGACCATGACCATGACCATGACCACCATCATGATCATCACCATCATGAACATCAACTGGTTGCAGAGGAGTGGCAAGACGCCCACCAGCGCGCCCATGCGCAGGATATCAATCGTCGTTTTAACGGACAAAACGTCACCACCGGGCAAATTGCGATGTTTGGGCTGACCGGCGGGTTGATCCCCTGCCCGGCGTCAATCACCGTCCTGCTGATCTGCCTGCAGCTCAAGCACTTTGCCCTGGGCGCCACGCTGGTATTTAGCTTCAGTATTGGTCTGGCGTTAACGCTGGTGGCATCGGGTGCGATTGCCGCATTAAGCCTTAAACATGCGACAAAACGCTGGCCGGGGTTCAGCGAGTTTTCACGCAAAGCACCGTGGTTCTCTGCGGCACTGATTATCCTGGTGGGGGGTTACATGATCCTGCACGGGTTAGGCGGTATCCTGGCCTGAACCAGGCGGCCAACGCGTGGCCGCCACCTAAGGTCAGTTGAGGTTCTGACGCCAGCTAAAGCGATAGCGAAGCTGGCGATTTTGCAGGATGAATTCCGGCGAGACGCTGGGGCTCCAGGAGTCATCTCCACCCACGCCCATATGGAACGCATCAAGATTGAGCCAATACCCCGGCTCGTCACGCAGCAGATGGTGATGGGTTGTCTCACGCAGCTGTTGCTGGCTGTAGCGGCTCACAGAGAAATGGAACTGCCCGTTCAACTGATGCCTCCCCAGCACCAGTTCACGGGTATCGCACCGCAAGCCGTTTTCCGTCGGGAAGATGTACGGCGTATGCATTGCCTGCAGCGGCAACGTCCAGCGCCCCTGCTGTGCTGCCAGCTTTCTGTCCGGGTAGTTTTCATGCGGCCCCAGCCCCAGCCAGTGAACGGCTTCCGGCGGCCGGGCAAGATGCATGCTCAGGCCAATACGCGCAGGCTCCGGAATATCAGACGCAACCTCTACCTCAACCTCACCGTACAGCACACCCTGATCGTCCACTCGCCAGACTTTACGGCTCAGGAACAGCGCTTTGCCGAGATGTTCCCAGGCATGCAGCGTCGTGACTACCGCCTCGCGGGCATGCTGCTCTCCTTCACAACGCAGCAACCGCGGGGTGATGTCGTACATCCCCGCTGCCTTCCAGCGCTCCACCCATGCATTTGGATCGATACGCGTGGCCTCGCTGACCCCGATATCATTGTCCAGCGGCGCGCGGGTAAAGTTATCCGTCAGCGGCGAGAGCAGCGTTTCAACGCCATTGTTCAGCCACTGCGTCAGGTGTCCTGAGGTACGGTCAACTATCCATCGCTGCTGCTGGTGCGTCAGGGTCAGCATCTCATCGGTTTGCGTCAGTACCGGCGGCACACCCACCGGTGCGGGCGGGGCGATAAACAACGGTGCCGGGAGCGGCCATTGATCCCACGCGCAGCGATGGTTTTCCGGTGAGCACGGCGTTGCCTTCAGCTGGTACACCTCGACATTCAGCCAGACCTCGCCCGGCTCCGCCGTCAGCGCGGGCAGAGAGATGTCCAGACGCTGAGTCTCCTGAGGCGCGATGGAGAGCGTAACCTCCCCCTTAGCCAGCACCGTTCCGTCACGGGTCACCGACCATCTGAGCAGCTCGTTATCCGTATGACGGAACAGGTAATCGCTTTGCACGTCCACCACCAGCGGAGAAGTGCTTACCCGCGTAAAGGTAAAGAACTGCTGCGCGCGCTGAGCCTCATACAGTGCCGGGTGCGGCGTGCGATCGGGGAACACCAGCCCGTTAAGGCAGAACTGTCGGTCATTGGGTGTATCACCAAAATCGCCGCCGTAGGCCCAGAACGGGGTGCCATTTTCATCTTTCTTCGTCAGCGCCTGGTCGACCCAGTCCCAGACAAATCCTCCCTGCAGACGCGGATGGCTACGAAACGCCTGCCAGTATCTGGCGAAGCCGCCAAAGCTGTTGCCCATTGCGTGGGCGTATTCGCAGAGGATCAGCGGTCGGGTTTCATCCGGCAACCCGATCCATTTTTTAATGGACCATTTAGGCACCGCCGGGAACGGCTGGTCCTGATCAACACGGGCATACATCGGACAAATGATATCGGTCGCCGCCGTGTTCGCTCCACCGCCTTCATATTGAACCGGGCGCGTCGGATCGGCGGTTTTTAGCCAGCGATACAGCGCGTCGTGGTTTGCACCGTGACCAGACTCATTGCCCAGCGACCAGATGATAATGGACGGATGATTACGATCGCGTTGCACCATGCGGGTCACGCGCTCGCTCATGGCGGGCAGCCAGCGGGGATCGTCAGCGAGACGACTCATCGGCACCATGCCGTGGGTTTCGATATTGGCCTCGTCAACCACATAGAGGCCGTAGCGATCGCAAAGCCGGTACCACAGAGGATGGTTTGGGTAGTGCGAGCAGCGCACGGCGTTGAAGTTGTGCTGCTTCATGATTTCGATATCGCGACGCATCGTCGCTTCGTCCATCACCTGGCCGTTTTCCGGGTGATGTTCATGCCGGTTGACCCCGCGGATCAGCAGTGGCTTGCCGTTGAGCTTCAGCAGGCCATTGCTGATTTCAACGCGGCGGAAGCCCACATCACAGGCTTCAATCTCCAGCACCTCACCCTGCGGGTCCAGCAGCGCGATCGTCAGCCGATAAAGCGCTGGGGTCTCAGCACTCCATAAGGCGGGTGACGCAACCGGGATCGCCACCGTCAACCGCTCGGCCCAGTTGCCACGTTCATCCACAATGGCCGAGCCTGGCCGCCGGGTGGCGCTGGCACAGCGTTCACCGTTGCGCCAGAGCGTTATTGCCACCTCGCACTCCGCAAAGTGAGCGCCCGCCAGGGAGACATCCACCTTAAGCACGGCGCGATCCAGCTCCGCATTGAGGTCGGTAACCACCTGATAATCCGCGATGTACGTCTCCGGCTTATGCAGCAGCGACACATCGCGGAAAATCCCGCTCATGCGCCACATGTCCTGATCTTCCAGATAGCTTCCGTCGCACCAGCGCAAAACCATCACGGCCAGGCGGTTCTGGCCAGCACGCAACACGCCCGAAAGATCGAATTCGGCCGGCAGACGGCTGTCCTGGGAATACCCCACCCACTGACCGTTGCACCAGAGATGAAACGCCGAGTTCACGCCATCAAAGATAATGCGGGTTTGCCCGCCCTCGAGCCACGCGTCCTCCACTTCAAATGTGAGCGAGTAACAACCGACCGGATTCTCTGCCGGAACAAAGGGCGGATTGACGGGAATGGGATAGGTGACATTGGTGTAAACAGGTGTATCAAACCCCTGCATCTGCCAGTTTGACGGCACCGGCATCGCAACGGCATCCGGGCAATCTTCGCCTGTCCATGCCTGCGGAACCTGCTCAGGTGCAGAAAAGAAGCTAAATCGCCACTCCCCATTCAGGGAACGTCGGCTGATGGATGTCGCGTCCTCTCTGGCGGCGTGTTCATTACGCCAGCTATGAAATGGCGCATGCGCCGCCAGCCGGTTCCACTGGGTGACGCCGGGATTTTCCCAGTCCCGACGGGCCAGAAGTGCGCTGAGAGTCAGCGAGACAGTATTGGACATGTTTCCCTCTTTGCGAAGCGCTCACAATTTTACTCAACATGCCCTGGCAAACTGCCGCGGTAAAGCGCGGGATCGCCGTGTAGCGAGTCAGATCACAAAAGTGTTACTGGCGGGCAAGTTGCTCTGCCAGCAGGGCCAGGCTTCTGAGCTGCTGCGCAAGATCCTCACGATCGGCCTGCTGCGGGGTGCGACGGGCACTGGAGTGTCGGCTAATCAATGTGACGGGCAACTGAACCTGCCAGCAGGCTTCATGGCGGGCGGGAGCCAGCAGCCACTCCACACTTTGTTCACCTGCCTCGCGAAATGCCTGACGGATGGTGGTAAGCGGAGGTGAAAACCAGGCGCTGTCGGCGGTATCGTCAAATCCCACAATCGATATCTGACCCGGGATCGTCACCCCTTTTTCCGCGCAAGCCCGCATCACCCCCAGCGCCATTTGATCGTTAGCCACCAGAATGGCATCCGGTAACGTTGCAGCAGACAACAGCGCATGCCCCTTCTCATAACCGCAGGCTGCGCTCCAGTCGCCGTAAGCCACCGCCGCCGCCTCAAGGCCAGCTTCCGCCAGCGCGGCTTTCCATGCCGCCAGACGGGCACGAGCGGAAACAGAGCTTTCCGGCCCGCTCAGCAATGCAATACGCTGATGCCCGAGCGACAGCAAATGTTCAACGCCCAGACGAGCGCCCTGTTCCGCATTAAAAACCAGACTGTTGACCGCTGCCGACGGAGAGACATCCAGAAACAGCACCGGCACGGGCGACGCCAGTGCCTTGAGTTGTTCGGCATGGGGATCGTCAAGCGGCACGTTCACCAGCAGGGCTTCCACGCGCTGCGCCAGCAGCTCCTGAAGCGCGGCCTGGCACTGTTGCGGATGTTCCACCATTGAGATCAGTACGCTCGCCCCCTTTTCTACCGCCCGGGATTTGACCGCAGAGACAATTTGCGAAGGCGCATGCAGCGCCAGATCGGTAGTGATCAGTCCCAGCGTACGGGTGCGCTTGCCCGCCAGCTGCTGCGCGCCACGGTTAGGAACATAGTGCAGCTCCGCCATGGCCTGCTGCACCTTTTCCCGTGTCCGGGCAGAAACATGCTCCGCGTCGTTAATCACACGGGAAACGGTTTGATAAGACACCCCCGCAAGGAGGGCAACATCATAGAGGGTAATGGCTTTCATGCGTTCCGGCCTGGTGTTAACAGAGCCGTCTATTGTGGCACAGCACGGCCATTAATACCTGTGAGCGCTTCGCATAATTAAACAACCCGCTCTGGCTGAGGAACGTTATCCGTACGCGGCTTCTGACGGAACCACGGCAAACAGAGCTGGATAAGCGGGCCGATGGTCAGGGCATACAGTACCGTCCCGACGCCAAACGTTCCGCCAAGGACGCAGCCAATCAGCAGAACACTCACTTCAATTGAGGTCCGAACGCTGCGGATTGACCACCCCAGCCGGGCGTGAATGCCGGTCATCAGTCCATCGCGTGGGCCCGCCCCGAACCCGGCACCGATATACATACCGGTTGCTATCGCGTTCAGCACAATGCCCCCAACCAGCAGAGCAATCCGAATGGGGAGAAGATCCAGCTCGGGGATAAGGGCCATCGAGGCATCCGCCGCCAGGCCAATACAGACTACGTTACTGAGCGTTCCCAGCCCAGGCATCTGACGCAGCGGGATCCACAGCAGCAGCACCGCGGCACCGGTCAAAATAATCACCGTACCGATGGTCATCCCCAGCTGTAATCCCACCCCAAGGTGAAACACATCCCACGGGTCAACCCCCAGATCCGAACGAATAAACATCGCGGTTGAAAGCCCGTACAGGCCTAAACCAACGTACAGTTGCAGCAGACGACGTACCATTTTAGCTTCTCCAGTGAACCAGGCTTTCATCTTGTTCGAAAATGGCACTATGATTAATGTCCAGTTTTCAAATAGTGGACTGCATATGTCATCACGCCGTTTCGGAAGTCAGTCGCTGGTTCGCCTTTTGGGCCACTGGCAACAAACCCCGTCCCGAACCCCGCTCTGGCGACAGCTGGCCGACGCGTTGCGCCTGCTGATCCTCGACGGCAGGCTGGCTTTGAGCACGCGCCTGCCCGGTGAACGTGAACTGGCCACGGCGTTAGATGTAAGCCGGACGACCATCAGCAGCGCGCTGGCCCATCTGCGAGAGGAAGGGTATCTGGAGAGCCGCCACGGCAGCGGTTCACGCGTGATCCTGCCCGATACCCGTGCCGTACCGACGCTTTCAGCGGCAAGCGCAGCGCTGGATCTCTCCACTGCCGCCCTGAATGCCGGGCCAGAGATCCACCAGGCTTACACCTGGGCGCTCACCGCGATCACCCAGCACCTTGCGCTGACCGGTTACGATCAGCTCGGCCTGGCAGCTCTTCGCGACGCCATTGCCGCTCGCTATACCGCACGCGGGCTGCCGACTCGCGCAGACGAAGTGATGGTGGTCAATGGTGCCGTCAGCGGTTTTGCGCTGGTACTGCGGATGATGGCCGGCCCGGGCGATCGCGTCGTGGTCGATCATCCCACCTATCCGCTGGCGATTGCAGCCATCCAGGGGGCATCGTGTCGGCCGGTGGGCGTGTCGCTGCCGGAAAGCGGCTGGGATACGGATGGCTTTGCCGCCACGCTGGCACAGACGGCACCGCGCCTGGCGTACCTGATGCCGGATTTTCACAATCCAACAGGGCGATGCATGGATATCGCCACCCGTCAGGCAATAACCGACATTGCCGCTCGCACCCGTACCACGCTGGTGGTCGATGAAACGATGGTCGATCTCTGGTTTGAAGCACCGCCCCCGCCGCCGCTGGCGTCGTTTAATTCGCAGGCTACGGTGATCACCTTGGGTTCGGCGGGAAAAAGTTTCTGGGGTGGGCTGCGCCTCGGCTGGATCCGCGCCTCGTCGCGCACCATTGCCACACTTGCCCAGACACGGGATACGCTGGATTTAGGCTCGCCGCTGCTGGAACAGCTGGCCACGCTGTGGCTTATTAACAATAGCGAGACATTTCTGCCTGCGCGCCGGAAAATACTGAAGGAGCGACGCGACCGCTGCGGTGAACTGCTGCGCGAACATTTTCCCCAGTGGCGGTTTCAGGAGGCGGAAGGCGGGCTATCCTACTGGATCGAGCTGCCGGGCATGCTGGCGACACAGCTCGCCGCACGTGCAGAAATGCTGGGGATTAATCTGGGAACCGGCACACGCTTTGGTTTATCGGGTGCGTTTGACCGCTACTTACGCATGCCCTTCTCGCTTGAGTCGGCAGAGCTTGAGCAGGCGTTGCTACGAATCAAACCGGTTTGGCTCGCATTAAATAAAACCGCGCCGTCGGTAAAACGCAGTCTTGTTTAATATAAAAGCTTGAAGTGGATCATAAAATAAAAACTGCTGACTGTCATACGGCAGTCAGCAGTTTTCACCAGTCAGGAATCAGTGCTGAGGAGGAATAGGAAAACCCTTCAGTGAAATAACAAAACTTTCACCGTCTTTCTTTATTTTTGCGCCGGTATCACACCAGTCAGACGCAATACGAAAGAACTCATCACTTCCTACATTCCAGCCAAGACGGACATGCTTCACGTAGCCTGAACGCAACAGATCGCAGGCTTCTTTGTAGTCACTGGCGGTCGATAGTTGTTGTTTCATTTTCTCTTCTTCAGAAGTTTACGTAGAGCTTTGATTTCTTTAGGAGTAAAAGGCGTTACACTCTCTTCTTCCGTATGCTGATTATCAATATCCTCTTCCGATACTCCCACCTCGTCTGCGGCTTCAAATGCCAGCAGCAGCAACTTCTCTGTGGTCACGCTTAAGTTTTCGTTATTCACTTCCGCATAGTGGCGAAGTCTTTCTTTTAGCGCTTCGTCAATCTTAACGTTTAATACCGCAGTAGCCATGATTGTCACTTCCCTTCGGAATAAGTGCTTTATTTAATACACGATGTTAACAATGTAATCCAGATATATATTTTTAACTTATGACAGAAAAAAGACGCCCAGAAATAAAATGACAGTCTATTATTACAGGTTTATGACAGTAATATTTCAGCGCGATGAAATATATATTACACCACGAATTAAACCCTGTTAATTCTGTGGAATAGCCATGCTGGAAGGAGGTAAAAAACGGGAAGATGTTGCCAGAAGCACAAATGGGTGGGGGCCCTGCCAGCTACATCCCGGCACACACGTCGTCTGCCCTGGCTGCTTCCTTCCGGACCTGACCTGGTGAACAGAGTAGCGTTGCGGGAGAACCAACAGAGCCCCCATTGTGAGCGTTGTTACCCAACGCGCTGGCGCATTATCCCTGTGCTAACGGTCAATTGCAAGCTGCCAGCAACCGGATGGTGGTTTCTTGCGCAAACAGGCACAGCAATCGGCGCAATCTTCGTTTAACATGACACTTCACTCATCCCCACAGGTGTACTGATGGACGAACACGACTCCTTTCCACAGCGAGTGTGGCAAATTGTGGCCTCCATTCCCGAGGGCTACGTGACAACCTATGGTGACGTCGCACGTCTTGCTGGCTCCCCCCGCGCGGCGCGTCAGGTGGGTGGCGTGCTAAAACGGCTTCCTGAAGGCAGTACATTGCCCTGGCATCGGGTTGTGAATCGTCATGGTGCCATCTCGCTCACCGGGCCGGATTTGCAGCGCCAGAGGCAGGCATTACTTTCAGAAGGGATACAGGTGTCCGGGTCAGGGCAGATTGATTTGCAGAAGTATCGCTGGGTGTATTGACCCCCTCCCCCGAAGGAGAGGGGAACACATTACAGCTGAGTCGGTGGGGTAGGTACAGACGGTTGGTTCGTCTGTGGTGCAATCGGCACTTCGGTTTGCTGCACCGGCACCAGGTTCAGGTCGATTTTCGTCCCACCTTTGTTGATGGCTTCCTGAACCGTATCGGTAATAAACACCAGCTTACCGTTGATGGTTACCGCAGCGCTCAGAAGGATACGGGCGTTCGGCTGTACGTCTGCCGGGTTATACGGCAGCACGAAGCTAAACGGTGCCTGCTTACCTTCGGTACGTACAGCACGCTGGGCCACTACTTTCGACGGCGCGTCGGCCAGAGAAGCATCAGACAGCGTGACCGTTAATACCGCATCCGGTGGTAAAGCGACTCGCTGTTTGATCCAGATAGTACCGGAAACATTAGGTTGCTGAATGGATTGCTGTGAGAGTGTATTAATCCCATTTGGATCTGCTGCTGGCACCGGCACCTGGGCGCTCTTACCTGCACAGGCGGACAACGCCACCGCAATAGCTACACCACTTAGCATGGGCACGAGTTTCATTGAAGTCTCCTTATCATCAATGCACCAGCGGGATCGATCCCATCCGATGTCGTTTCAAACACATATCGTATTCAAGTGTGGCACAGATCACTGATTAATGCCTAAATTCTCCCTGATATTCAGATAATTCTACCCGTCGGACCACTTTCATTTCTGCGTTATACTCTGCCTATCTTTCGCCACGGCGTTTATTGAGGACAACTATGAGTCAGGCACTGAACAATCTGCTGACATTACTGAATCTGGAAAAAATTGAGGAAGGACTCTTTCGCGGACAGAGCGAAGATTTGGGCTTGCGTCAGGTCTTCGGCGGGCAGGTCGTCGGACAGGCACTGTACGCTGCCAAGGAGACCGTCCCGGCAGACCGTCTGGTGCACTCCTTTCACAGCTATTTTCTGCGTCCTGGCGATAGCGCAAAACCCATTGTGTACGACGTGGAAGTGCTGCGTGACGGCAACAGCTTTAGCGCGCGCCGCGTGGCAGCCATTCAGAATGGCAAGCCCATCTTTTACATGACCGCCTCTTTCCAGGCACCGGAACCGGGTTATGAGCACCAGAAAACGATGCCAGCGGCACCGTCGCCGGACGATCTCAAATCGGAGACCGATATCGCCCGCGCGCTGGCCCACTTGCTGCCACCGCAGGTCAAAGAGAAATTCCTTTGTGATAAACCTCTGGAGATCCGTCCGGTCGAATTCCATAACCCGATGAAAGGCCATACGGCCGAGCCGAAACGCCAGGTCTGGATCCGCGCCAACGGCACCGTACCAGAGGATTTCCGCGTGCATCAGTATCTGCTGGGCTATGCGTCAGATTTTAACTTCCTGCCGGTTGCACTGCAGCCGCACGGCGTGGGGTTCCTTGAAAAAGGGATGCAGGTTGCGACGATCGATCACTCGATGTGGTTCCATCGTCCATTTAACATGAATGACTGGCTACTCTACAGCGTGGAAAGCACGTCGGCGTCCAGCGCTCGCGGGTTTGTACGTGGAGAGTTTTATACGCAGGACGGCGTGCTGGTCGCCTCGACGGTGCAGGAAGGGGTGATGCGTAATCGCGGGTGATGATGCCCTCACCCACAGGGCTGAGGGATACCCATAAATAATGCCTGCACAGACGGCCCCCTCTCCCTTTGGGCTGAGGGATCCCCAGTAATATGGTCATGCCACCATGACCATATTACTGTACTCTTTTCCCAGCTTTTTCATCTCGTTAACTATATTCAGCCGTCTC
>Ga0308166_1001894_pt1 | contig 20762 bp, 14 predicted proteins | sample PhyCR2_2_FD_202137 | JGI IMG/M metagenome (GOLD analysis project Ga0308166, IMG submission 202137) | Phyllosphere microbial communities from UC Gill Tract Community Farm, Albany, California, United States - DLSLCC.R2 | ecosystem: Host-associated > Plants > Phyllosphere > Unclassified | place... | reverse complement strand
CCATGAAGATGGCCGCCAGGTCGCGCCATTCGTAGTTATCGGCCAGATGGGTTTCGTTGCTCGTCAGGGCGGTGGTGATCGAATAGCTGCCCGGTCCCAGGTTGAGCGGGAAGCGGAAGCGGTAGTCGATGGTTTCGCCGGCCGCGAGGTCCGTCAGCGGGTGGTCGAGGAAGTGCGTGTTGGTGCCGAAGATCTGCTGGCCCAGGCGGTCCTTGATCATGTAGCCCAGCACGAGGCGCGGCAGCGGCTTGTTCACGCGCACGCGGATGCGCAGGGTGGCCGGCACGCCCACGTTGAGCACTTCCAGCGCCCGGCCTTCCTCGTTTTCCAGCGCGACGTCGACGACGTTCGCGTGGCCGTTGCCGGACGTGGTCTGGACGCGGCCTTCCGGCGTGCGCACCTGTTCCACCGTCGTGCCTTCGTGCTCGGCGATCAGCGCGTTGTAGTAGTCCATCACTTCCTCGGGCGTGCCCTGCTTGGCCAGGCGCCCGCCGTCGAGCAGGATCGCGCGGTCGCAGATCGACTGCATCGCGGCGCGGTCGTGGCTGACGATCAGCAGGGTCGTGCCCTGCTTGCGGAACTCGCGGATGCGGTCGAAGCTCTTGTGCTGGAAGTAGGCGTCGCCGACGGACAGCGCCTCGTCGACGATCAGCACGTCCGGCCGGCGCACGGTGGCCACGCTGAACGCGAGGCGCATCTGCATGCCGGACGAGTACACGCGCACGGGCTGGTCGATGTAGTCGCCGATCTCGGCGAACGCCTCGATCTGCGGCATCAGTTCCTCGAGCTCGTGCACGCCGAGGCCCAGCAGCTGGCCCGCCATGAAGACGTTCTGGCGGCCGGTGAAATCGGGGTGGAAGCCCATCCCCAGTTCGAGCAGCGCCGCCACGCGGCCGCTGATGGCCACGCCGCCCGTGGTCGGCTGCGTCGTGCCGGTGATCAGCTTGAGCAGCGTGCTCTTGCCGGCGCCGTTGATGCCGATGATGCCCACGGCGTCGCCCGGCGCCAGTTCGAAGCTGATGTCCTGCAGCACCCACTTCAGCTTGTGGCGCGGCTGGTTGCCGGGCAGGATCCATTCGGCCAGCCGGCTCCAGCGGTTGCCGTACTGTTTATAGGCCTTGCCCAGGTTTTCGACTCGGATCGCGCCCATTACAGTTCATCCACCATTTCGCCCGCGCGCTTGCGGAACAGGTGCATCCCCAGCGCGCAGAACAGCAGCGCCAGCACCGTGACCGGCACCAGCCCTTTCCAATGCGGCAGCCGGCCGTCCAGCAGGATGCCCTGGCAGGCCTGCACGACGGCCGCCATCGGGTTCCAGGCCAGCAGCGGACGGATGTCCTGCGGCAGGGCCGTGGCGGGATAGACGACCGGCGTGAACCAGAACCAGAACTGCAGCACGATCGCGAAGAACTGGCCGACGTCGCGGAAGAACACGTTCAGCACGCCCAGGATCATGGCCAGGCCGATCGCGAACAGCACCAGCACGCCGAGCACGGGCACCAGCGCCAGGAACGACCAGCCGGGGAACGAGCCGCTGATGGCGAGGAAGACGGTGAACAGGCCGAAGATGATCGCGAAATTGACCAGCGCGTTGAGCACGACGACGATCGGCAGGCAGATGCGGGGAAACTGCAGCTTCTTGATCAGGTTGGCGTTTTCGAGGAAGACGTTCTGGCCGCGCGACGTGATCTCGGCGAACAGGCCCCACGTGAGCACGCCCGCGCACAGGTAGATGCTGTACGCGAAGTGGCCGGTGCTGCCCTGCAGGCGCGTGCCCATCACCTGCGAAAAGATGACGGTGTACACGACGATCATCGCGAGGGGATTCAGGATGGTCCACGCGGCGCCCAGCAGGGAATTGCGGTACTTGGCCTGGAATTCGCGGCGTACGCTACCCGCGATGAAGCCGCGATAGCGCCAGACGCCACCCAGCATGGAACGGGAAATCATAGGGAGACGAAAGGAGGAAAACCGGATGGTAAGTTGTTGATTATAACATGTTGCAAGTCGCTAATTTACGTCTTACCAATTGTTACGAATGGCCCGGACGTCAGCCGTCAATCAGCTTTTGCAGCGCGTCCGGCTTGACGATGATGAGGCGGTGCGTGCCTTTTTCGATGATGCCCTGCTGCACCAGCGTGAGCAGGGCGCGGGTCACCGTTTCGCGGCTCGTGTTGATCATGTTGGCGATGTCCTGGTGCGTGGGCAGGTTTTCCACGACCTGCATGTTGCCGTCCTTTTGCTCCTTCAGCAGGTTGAGGAACGTGTAGATGCGGCGCGACGTGTTGTGGATGCTGAGCAGGGCGCGGAATTCCGAATCGCGCTGCACTTTCTCGGCCAAAAAGCGCAGCATCTGGTTCGCGACCGACGGCGAGTGGGAAAACAGGTACAGTGCCGTCGCGCGCGGCAGCAATGCCACCAGCACGGACGTCAGCGCGACGACGGACGCCGAGCGCATCGAGCCGTTGATGACGGCGATTTCGCCGAAGAAGTCGCCCGGTTGCAGCAGGCGCAGGCCGATCGCGCGGCCGTCTTCCGTGACGTCGACGACTTGCAGCGAGCCCGTCAGCAGGAACAGCAGGCTGTCGCCGGCCGCGCCCTTTTGCAGGACGATGTCGCGCTTGGCGTACTGGCGGATGCGCAGGTCGGACTTCACCCGCTGCATGTGCTCCTCGCTGAGGTTGGCCAGCAACGGGATCTTGCGCAGGTGGATGTGCACGTTGACTTCCTGCGGCGCCGGTTCGTTGGCGGCCGCGGCCGGATCCGGCACCAGCTCCTTCGGGACGATGTCGTTGTCCGTCTCGTTCTTACGTTTGCTCGACGATGTCATTCGCGTCTCAGATCACTTGTAACAGTCCGAAAACCAGGGTGGCGGCCAGGATGCCTGCCGTGTTGGCGGCCATGTCGCGCCAGCAGAAACTGCGTCCGGGCACCATTTTTTGCAGCAATTCGATCGCCAGCCCCGCCATCAGCAACCCCAGCAGCCAGACCGCGCGCCAGGGCCATGCGGGTTCGACATGCAGCGCGAGCGCGCTCAGTCCGGCAAACGCGATGAAGTGCAGTAGTTTGTCGTGTGGCAATAACGGCAGCCAGCGCGCCGGCAGCAGGCAGCCAAGGACAACCGCGGTTGCGGCAGCCAGGAAGACGATCAGTTCCCAGGACATATCGGTCGATTGCTTGTACACCGAATCCCGGCGTCAGAAATTATCCCATCGCAGACTTAGCTGCAGAGCCCGACTATTATATTGGAACAGCGAGATGTTCTCGCGATTGAACGTGCCGCGCCATTCCAGCACCAGGCTGGTGTGCGGCCGCAGCAGCCACTGGCCGGCGGCACGCAGCGTCGTCGTGTCTTGCCGCCGGCGCTTGTCGATCAGGTTGGGGGAATAGATCTCGTCGCTGCGCCACATCTGGTGGCTCAGTCCCGCTTCCAGGCCCAGGCGGCTGGTCACGTCACCGGACCATTGCAGGTTGCCGAACCAGCCCTTGCGGTCGCCGCCGGGACGGTCCGCCGCGCTGGCGTCGTGCAGCCGGGTCAGCGTGGCCTGCGCCAGGCCGAACTCGCTGCGATAGCCGAAGATGCCGCCGATTTCCACCGTGTTGCCGTCATAGGCCGGGCGTGTCGGATACGCGACATGGCTGTAGTTCGCCGTGGCCGCGAACTCGATCCCGGGTGCCAGCCGGGCCGCCGGGGGCGCCAGGCGCGCCTGGACTTGCTGCTGGCGCTGGTACAGGGTGCCGTCGAGGGTCACATAGCCGGTCGCCGCGGTGCCGCGCAGCCGCCAGGCGAGCGGTTTCCACGTGTGCTCGACGGCGGCCAGCACGGAGGCGGTGTCCTGCGTGCGGACGCTGTCGTGCCGGCGCGTGTACGCCTGGACGATGAGGTCGCTGTCCGCCTCGCCGAGCGGACGCAGCCAGGACGCGGACAGCTGGCTGAACGCGTCGGCCCGGGGCAGGAAGGACGGGTCGAGCTGGTATTCCGTTTGGGTGCTGCCCGTGCCGATCGTGAAGCGCGGATCGCTCGCGCCCTGGTTGACGTTGTCGTCGTACCCGCGGGTGGCGGCCAGCAGCCAGACGCCGCCCCTGCGCGCCGGCGCCTTGCCGCAACCGGTGGCGCGGTAACGCGCGATCACGTCTTCGATACCGGCCGGCACGGCCATACGTTGTTCGAGGCTGGAAAACAGGCGCTCCGCCTCCGCCGCGTTGCCCAGTTCGCACTGGCTGATGGCGAGGTCGAGCCACGCGCCGGCGTGGCGCGGTTCGCGCTCGACGACGCGCTGCAGCAGGGCGGCGGCTTCCTCGAGGCGGCCTTCGCCCAGGGCCAGCAGCGCCGCGGCGTACAGGTCGCCCGGCTGGGCCGGCTCGGCGGCGATGGCGAGCGGCGCTTCCTGGGCGCCGACCGTGCCGGCGGCAAGACACGACGACAGCGCCGCGGCCAGCGCGGCGCACATGGACAGGCGCCTCATGCGTCGCGCTCCAGCGTATAGATGCGGAGCGAGCGCTCCTTGCCGCGCAGCTGGCGCTCGCCCAGCGGCAGCAGGCGGTGGCGCCGCGCCCGCGCCGCCGTGCCTTCGCCGATGATCACGTCGTGCGGATAGTCGCGTGCGGCCTGTTCCAGGCGCGCGGCCGTGTTCACGCTGTCGCCCACCGCCGTATAGATGCTGCGCGCGGCCGTGCCGTAGTCGCCGGCCATCGCGGTACCGCTTTCGATGCCGATGCGCACGCGCAGCGCCGGCTTGCCGTTGGCGACGCGCAGCGCGGAGAAGCGCGCCACTTCGCGCAGGATGCTGGCGGCGGCGTCCAGGGCGAGGTCGGCGTGGTCGTCGTCCGGCAGGGGCGCGCCCCAGAACGCGACGAGGCCGTCGCCCGTGTATTTGTCGAGCGTGCCGCGATGCTCCAGCACGGGGCGCGTCAGGCAGTCGAGGAATTCGGTCGTCAGGCGCGATGCGTCTTCCAGCGACAGCGACTCGACCTGGCCTGTATAGCCTTCCATGTCCGCCACGAGCGTCGTCACCTCGAGCCGGCGCGGCGCCAGCGGGTCCTGCAGGTCGCTGCGCAGCAGTTCGTCGACGACGGCGCCGGCCACGTACTGGCGCAGCGTCCCCAGCAGCTGGCGCGAGCGGCGCTGCGCCAGTTCCCACTGAAACGGCACCGCGACGGCGAGCAGGTACAGGCAGCAGAACAGCGGCGCCGCCGGCGCGAAGACGGGATCGCGCGGCGCCAGCAGCCACACGACGCCGAGCCACACGAACGCGCTCGCGCCCAGCAGCAACGCATTGGCGGCCGCGGCCATGCGCGGCAGCGTATAGCCCGTCAGCAGCACGATCGCCAGCGTGAAGGCGAACGCGATGGCGCGGCCGGGCAGCGGCGCGGGTGCCAGGCCCTGCTGGCGGTCCAGCAGCGACGTCAGCATCGACGCGTGGACGAGCAGGCCGGCGCTGGACGCGTCCAGCGGCGTGGAAATGCGGTCGCCGAGGCTCAGCGAGGATGAGCCGATCAGTACCAGCCGGTCGCGCGCCATGCCGGGCGGCATCCGGCCCGCGAGCAAATCGCCCGCCTTGACGACGTCGTACGCCGACCAGGCGCGGGAATAGGGGATGCGCTCCACCGGACGCACCGGCGGCACGGCGGCTGTCGCGGCGCCGCAACATTCGAGTAAGGCGAGCGAGAGCGTAGGATAGACTTGGCCCTGGTACGTGGTCCGCATCGGCAGGCGGCGCAAGGTGCCGTCCGCGTCGGGCAGCACGCCGATGTTGCCGGCGTGACGCGCCACTGCGAATGTCACGTGGTTGGCCAGGTAGCCATGCGCGCTCGGGGTGCCGGCCAGCGCCCGGGTAGCCTGGCCGCCGATCAGCCGGCCGCTCGTGAGGGGCGCGGCGTCGTGCAGGTAGTCGAACATCTGGGCCAGCACGACGGGGCCGTGGCTCGCCAGCATGGCAAGGCGCAGGTCGCCGGACGTATCGGCCGGTTTCTCGAGCAGGATATCCAGTGCGACGCCGCGGGCGCCGTCCGCCAGCACCAGTTCGACCAGGTCGGCGATGCGCGCGCGGGGCCACGGCCACGGCAGCTGCGCGACGCTGCTTTCATCGATGTCGACCACGAGCACGCGTCGTTCCGGTGCCGTTTTCGCCTGCAACTGGATGGTTTTGTCGCGCAGCCATTCGTTGGCCGCGGCCGTGAAAGCGGGGCCGTCATGCCACTGCAGCCAGCCCCCGATGGCCAGGGCCACGAGCGCGATCAGGCCGCGCAGGACGCCTGTATCGCGCAAGGTGGTACGCAGGAAACCGGGGAATCTCATCAATAAAGAAGACGAAGGGCGCAGGAAGCTGGCGAATGTCGAAGTATAACTGCTTGTTAGTCTGGAATTATATGTTGCTTGAACCAATCCTCAGTGCAACAATCGTTACTTGTGACGACGGTCACAGACTTTAGCATTTGCGTCAGGACAATGCTAGTTATGGAGGACTCTATGCTGAAAAAACTCGCCCTGGCCGTTGGCCTGATGTGGTCGCTTGTCGACATGGCGTACGCCGCCGAGGCCGGGCGTGTCGTATTCACTGCCGGACAGGCCCAGGTCGGCCGCCACGCTGCCACCCTCAATACTGCGGTGGGAGAGGGCGACGAACTGTCGACCGGTGGCGACGGCTATATCTATATGAAGACCGTCGACAACGGTTTCCTGATCCTGCGTCCGAACAGTACGGCGCGCGTCGTCACGTATTCGATCGACAAGGCCGATCCGTCCAAGACGCAGGTCAAGCTCGAGCTCCTGCGGGGCGTGGCGCGGGCGATTTCCGGCCAGGGCGTCAAGCAGGCTCGGCAGAATTTCCGCTTCAACACGCCCGTCGCCGCGATCGGCGTGCGCGGGACCGATTTCACCGTGTACACCGACCAGCAGACCACCCGCGTGACCGTGCTGTCCGGCGGCGTCGTGATGAGCGGCTTCGGCGCCAACTGCACGGCCGCGGGCACGGGTCCCTGCGAGGGCCGCAGCGCACGCGAACTGTTTGCCGGCCAGGCGGGCCTGCTGCTGCAGGTGGAGCGCGGCACCAGCGTGCCGCAGCTGCTGCAGAACCCGGCGCTGGCGCCGGACCAGACGGAAAAGCCGCGCAGCGACGAACCTGCCGCCAAGCAGGCGCTGTCGGCGACGCCGGCGGCCCAGGTCAACCTGGATCCGCAGCGCTCCGAGCAGTCGTTGAACAGCGCGCGTCCCGTGACGCCGCCGCCGGCGCCGAACGAGCCGCCGCCGGTCGTCACGCCGCCGCCCGTCGTGATCAACGACCCTACGCCGCCGAAACCGACCCAGCCGTCGCCGCCGGAAATCTTCTGGGGCCGCTGGCAGGCGCTCGCCGGCCTGCCGGCGCAACCGGGGCGTATTGGCGATCCGGATGTGGACGTCGCCACCTATTACGCGCCCTATGCCATTACCCGATTGAAGAATTCGCAGCTTGTGCTGCCGAATGACGGTACGGCCGCATTCAGATTGATGAGTGGGGAAGCGATCATGTCGAATGACCTGGGCGATCGGCCCGCCACTATTCAATCCGGGCAATTGAGTATGGACTTTTCAAAAAGAACATTTTCCACTGCATTGGACGTGAGAGCGGGAAATGATCGAGCCGACGTCATCGGTAACGGTGTTATTACCGACAAGGGGATGTTGTATGAAGGGATGGGCTCGCCCACCATCATTCGCGGCTATGTGGGCGGTTCTAACGCCGAACAGGCTGGATATATCTTCAAGAATGCCGCCACGCCCGGCTTTACCGTGAGCGGCGCCACGCTTTGGGGGCGCTGAAAATGCCACCAATTGCGTGGAAATCCGTGAGTATCTGAAATAACGTGTAAATAAATTGTATTAATGAAGTAAAAATTCGTAGCTTTGTGATGGCTGTCACAACGTTACTTTGGTGGTCTGGCAATATACTTCGCAGTTCTGCAAATAGCGTTCCGTATCTCGGCACGCGAACCGGTAGCAGACTTCGGTTTAAACCACAATCTTTAAAGGATTTCACATCATGGCAGCACAAGACTACACCAGCGTAGTGCAGCAACTGTACGTTTCGTACTTCGGCCGTCCGGCCGACTACTATGGCCTGCAGAACTTCTCGGCAGCGCTCGACAAAATGGGCGCACCGAAGGACTTCGCTGCGGTGCAGGCTGCTGTGCAGGCCGACAAGGCAGGCACCACCGAGCTGTCGAAGCTGGTGAACAGCTTCAACGCGTCGCCGGAATCGGTTGCACTGTACGGCAACGACAATAGCCAGATCGGCATCGGCAAATTCGTCAACGCCATCTACCAGAACGTCCTGGGCCGTGACGCCGACAAATCCGGCTTCGACTTCTGGGTCAACGCTATCACCACCGGCGAACTGACCAAGGCCAACGCCGCCGCCGCCATCACCCAGGCTGCACTGACCAACACGACCGATCAGGGCAAGATCGACGCGCTGACCGTCCAGAACAAACTGTCCGTTGCTACCTCGTTCACCACCGCACTGGACACCCCGGCCGAGATCACCTCGTTCGCCGGCGATGCAGCTGCTGCAGCCGCACGTTCGCTGCTGGCAGGTGTCAACAGCGGCACGAACCTGACCGCTTACCAAGCTAACATCAACCAGACGATCGACAACCTGGGCGCCGTTGTCAACGGCCAGACCTTCTCCGTGACCGCCGGCGTCGACACGCTGGTCGGCACCTCGGGCAACGACGTCTTTAACGCGCTGAGCGTCAAGGCTGACGGTTCGCCGAGCTCGACCCTGGGCAGCTTCGACTCGATCGACGGCGGCGCAGGCAAGGACACGCTGAACATCTACACCGCTGCTGGCATTAACGACCTGGCCAGCGTTTCGAACCTGTCGATCAAGAACGTTGAAACCATCAACGTCTTCAACACCGGTGCCGGCGTTGCCGCTCTGGCCGACGCTTCGAACTACACCGGCGTGACCGCCCTGTGGCAAATCGGCGCTGCCGCCGGCGTGACCAACCTGCAATCGGGTACGGCTGCCGGCTTCCGTAGCCTGGCCGCTGCTGGTACGTACAGCGTGCAAGCCGTCGACGCAGCGACCAGCGCAACCATCGCTCTGGATAAAGTCGCTGAAGGTTCGACCTTCAACGTCATGTCGAAAACCACGGACGGCAAGCTGGCCGCTGTCACCGTTTCGGGCAACCTCGTCGACACGGACGGTAACGGCAAGATCGCCGATACCAACGTGAACGTCGCCGTCGGCAAGGATGTGCAATCCGTGTCGCTGAACACCGTCTTCGCTACCGTGCTGACCGTGACCGACAACAACAAGGTCGTGAACACCATCGACGCGAGCGCATCGACCGGCAAGATCACCTTCGTTGGCGATACCGACGTGACGAACATCTCCACCGGTTCCGCTGGCGATGTCGTGACCCTGGCTTCCACGCTGACTTCGAGCGTCAAGGCCGCTTCGGTGAGCACCGGTGCCGGCAACGACACCATCACCGTCACCGCTACCGGCGCTGACGTGACCGTCAACACCCTGGCTGTCGACGGTGGTGCAGGCAACGACAAGATCACTGTCACCCTGAACAACAACATCAAGTACAACGTCACCGGCGGCGCAGGCGACGACACCATCCAGCTGAACGGCACCGTGAAGACCGGCGACATTATCGACGGCGGCGACGGCACCGACACGATCGGCCTGGCTGGCAAAGCTGGCTACGTGGCCGACGACTACCTGGTCTACACCAAAGTGCTGAAGAACTTCGAAGCGATCGAGTTCACCGGTGCTACCGCAGCTACCGGCTTCGATGCATCGCAAGTTGCTGGCTTCAAGACCTTCACGTTCGACGCCGGTGGCTCGATCACCAAGGTCGCTGCTGACCAGTCCGTGACGACCAAAGGTGACCTGACCATCCAGGCCGCAGGCTACAGCACCGGCGCATCGGCATCGGCGACGACGTACTCGACCGACACCCTGACCGGTGCTCTGAAAGTCGCCGCGACCGCCGACGCAACCATCACCGCCAAGGCCGCCAGCATCGCCCTGACCGCCACCGGCGCGTCCGGCACGGCCGATGGCGCCGTGGACGTAACGCTGACCGGCGACGTGAAGAGCGCGAACGTCACCCTGACCAACGGTGCGAACTCGGATGACTCGGCTGCCGTGGCAACGCTGCACGTGACCACCGCGACGACGACCACGAGCAACGCGTACGACTCGTTGGGCGCCCTGAGCTCGCTGACCGTGTCCGGCAACGGCGCGGCTGACGTGATCAACGCCGCCGGCACCAAGCTGGTGACGGTTGACGCATCGGGCCTGGCTAGCGTCGATGGTGCTGGCCACGCTGCTGCTGGCCTGACCTACACCTCGGCCAACGCATCGGCAGAGACGATCAAGCTGGGCGCTGGTATCGACACCATCACGCTGAGCGCAACCGCTTACGGCGGCGTGGGTTCGGCTCACTCCTTCGACACGGTGACCGGCCTGAATCTGGTACTGAACGATGCCAAGACCGCCCTGGCAGCGGGCTCGGACGTGCTGACCATCGGCGCAGGCGGCCTGACCGCAGCCAAGTTCACCACGACCGAAACCGACCTGGATCTGGCACTGAAGGCAGCTGCGGCAGCCAACAATGCCGACGGCGCGCACAACACGCTGGTGTTTGCGTTCGGTGGCGACACCTACGTCATGATGGACAACGGCAGCAGCGCTGGCCTGATCGATGCAACCGACACCGTCGTCAAGCTGACCGGCACGGTGAACCTGGATGCGCTGATCATCGATCTGGCTCACACCACGGTTGCGTAATAGAAAGGGTTTCGTGAACCGCATTTCGGTGCGGTTCCATGAATCCAAAATCATCAGCTCCTGAGTTGGCGGCAAGACTTTCTGCAGCACCGTCGAATGCGGAGCATGCTCTGCTGAGTTTCGGACAGATGGAATAACGGAACGCTAAATCGGAAACTAGCTGGTGACGTCTTAAGGACCATGCTGAGAGGCATGGTCTTTTTATTTGAGTGTCACACTCACCTGTCGGATATCGCCAACGTGAATGGTCCGCCTCTCCGAAATTTAATAAAACTTGTTATTAAAATGTGATCCTCGTCACATTTTCTCGATCTTTTAGGCGATAATGTCGCGTCTGCTTGATATTGGGTATTTCCATTCATCAAGTACCTCAACGACGGCCTGAAGATGAACAATAAACAATCCCAACCCAAGAACGAGATCGAGCTCGCGCTACGCAGCTTCAAGAGCACCTTCGTGACCGTGGGCACGTTCAGTGCCATCACGAACCTGTTGGCCCTCGTGCCTTCGCTGTACATGCTGCAGGTCTACGACCGCGTGCTGGCGAGCCGCAACGGGATCACGCTGCTCATGCTCACCTTGATCATGCTCGGCGGCTTCCTGTTGCTCTCGGCGCTGGAAATGATGCGCAGCTTCGTGCTCGTGCGCGTGGGCGCCAAGTTCGACATGATGCTGAACAAGCGCGTCTACACGGCGGCCTTCGAGCAGAACCTCAAGAAGGCGGGCGGCAACGCGGGGCAGGCGCTCAACGACCTGACGAACCTGCGCCAGTTCCTGACCGGTAACGCACTGTTCGCATTCTTCGACGCGCCGTGGTTTCCGATCTACTTGATCGTCATCTTCTTCTTCGAGCCCTGGCTCGGCCTGTTCGCGCTGTGCGGTACCGCGGTGCTGATCGTGCTGGCCATCGTCAACGAGAAAGTGTCGCGCGCGCCGCTCAGCGAAGCCAACACCATGGCGATCATGGCCGGCACGCTGGCGACCAACAACCTGCGCAACGCCGAAGTCATCGAATCGATGGGCATGCTGCCCAACCTGATGAGCCGCTGGTTCAAGCTGCACAGCCGCTTCCTGAACTTGCAGGCGGATGCCAGCCAGAAGGCCGGCGTCGTCGGCGCCATCACCAAGTTCGTCCAGTCCTCGCTGACGTCCGGCGTGCTCGGTTTCGGCGCGCTGCTGGCGATCGACGGCCGCATCACCCCGGGCATGATGATCGCCGCGTCCATCCTCGTGGGCCGCGCGCTGGCGCCGGTGCAGCAGGTGATCGCGGTGTGGAAATCGTGGGCGAGCACCCGCAGCGCCTATGGCCGCCTGGCGGAACTGCTGAACGGTAATCCCGAGCGCAGCGCCGGCATGGAATTGCCCAAGCCGGAAGGCATCCTGACGGTCGAAGGCGTCACCGCGGCGCCGCCGGGCGCGGCGCAGGCCGTCGTGCGCGGCCTGTCGTTCGCCATCGCGCCGGGCGACGCGCTGGGCGTGGTCGGTCCGTCCGGCTCCGGCAAGTCGACGCTGGCGCGTCTGCTGGTGGGCGTCTGGCCCGCCGCGGGCGGCAAGGTGCGCCTCGACGGCGCCGACATCTACAGCTGGAACAAGGGCGAACTGGGCCCGAACATCGGCTATCTGCCGCAAGACATCGAACTGTTCGGCGGGACCGTCAGCGACAACATCGCCCGCTTCGGCGAAGTCGATCCGGAAAAAGTGGTCGATGCCGCCAAGCGTGCGGGCGTGCACGACATGATCCTGCACCTGCCGAAAGGCTATGACACGCCGCTGGGCGATGCCGGTGCCGGCCTGTCCGGCGGCCAGAAGCAGCGCCTGGGCCTGGCCCGCGCCATGTACGGCGATCCGGCGCTGATCGTCCTCGACGAACCGAATTCGAATCTCGACGAGATCGGCGAACAAGCGCTCGTGCAGGCCGTGCTCGACCTGCGCCGGCGCGGCAAGACGATCGTCCTGATCACGCACCGCACCAGCATCATCGGCGCCACCAGCAAGCTGCTCGTGATGCGCGACGGCGTCGGCCAGATGTTCGGCCCGACCGACCAGGTGCTGGCCGCCCTCCAGGAAGCGAACCAGAAGGCGGCGCAACAGCAGGCCGCCGCCCAGCAGCAGGCCGCCCAGCAGGCCGCGCAGGCACGTGCCCAGGCCATGCAGGCGCAGGCGCCCGCAACGACGGAACAAGGAAGCAAATAATGAAGCTCGTGAAACATAACGATGCGCGCAAGGAAGCGGGCAAGCCCGCGGCCACCGAAGTGATCACCCATGACGTCGAGCCGTTGACCGTCAACACCGATGCGCGCGCCTACGCGCGCCTGGGCTGGCTCATCGTCCTGCTCGGCGTCGTCGGCTTCCTGGTCTGGGCCGCGTTCGCGCCGCTCGACAAGGGCGTGCCGATGTCCGGCACGGTCGCCAAGGAATCGAACCGCAAGGCCGTGCAGCACCAGACCGGCGGCACCATCCAGGAAATCCTCGTCAAGGATGGCGACGTCGTGAAGGCGGGGCAGGTGCTCGTCCGCATGAACGGCGTCACCGCCAAGGCGGGCTACGACATCACCGAGGCCCAGTACCTCAACGCGCGCGCCACCGAGGCGCGCCTGCTGGCCGAGCAGGCGAGCGCGAAGACCATCCGCTTCCCGGACGAGCTGACGAAGCGCGCCAGCGATCCGCGCGTGGCCGAGACGATGACCCTGCAAACCCAGCTGCTGGCCTCGCGCCAGGCATCGCTGCAGAGCGAGCTGGGCGGCGTGGACGAGAACATCGCCGGCCTCAAGTTGCAGATCCAGGGCCTGCAGGAAGGCCGCGAGAGCAAGAAGGCCCAGATGGGCTTCCTCAAGGAACAGCTCGCGGGCATGCGCGACCTGGCGAAGGATGGCTACGTCGCCCGCAACCGCCTGCTGGACCTGGAGCGCACCTACGCCCAGCTGCAGGGCGAGATCTCGGAAGACATCGGCAACATCGGCCGCGCCCAGCGCCAGGTGATGGAACTGACCCTGCGCAAGGCGCAGCGCGTGCAGGACTACCAGAAGGAAGTGCGCACCCAGCTGAGCGAGACGCAGAAAGAGGCGGAAGCCCAGGGCGCGCGCATGAGCGCCCAGCAATTCGAACTGTCGAACGTCGACGTCAAGGCGCCGGTCGACGGCACCGTCGTCAACCTGGCCGTGTTCACCAACGGCGGCGTCGTGCCGCCGGGCTTCAAGATGATGGACATCGTGCCGGCCGACGATCCGCTGATCGTCGAGGGCCAGCTGGCCGTCAACCTGATCGACAAGGTGCACAAGGGCCTGCCGACCGAGCTGATCTTCTCGGCTTTCAATGCCAACCGCACGCCGCGCATTCCGGGCGAGGTCGAGACGGTGTCCGCCGACCGCAGCGTCGACGAGCACACGGGCGTGCCGTACTACAAGGTGCGCGTGAAGGTGACGCCGGAAGGCGCGAAGATGATCGCCGCCCACCACATGGCCATCCGCCCCGGCATGCCGGCGGAACTGTTCGTCAAGACGGGCGAGCGCACGATGATGAGCTACCTGCTCAAGCCGGTCTTCGACCGCGCCCATTCGTCGATGAGCGAGGAATGACGATGGCGCGAGCGATCAGGACGGCCGTGGCCGCGGCCGCATTGCTGGCGCTGGCCGCCGGCAACGCGGGCGCGATCAGCCTGCAACAGGCCTACGAGGCGGCACTGAAGAACGATCCGCAGTACCGCATGCATTACTTCGAGAAGGAATCGGCGCAGGAAAACGAGATCCTCGGGCGGTCGAACCTGCTGCCGCAGGTGTCGGCCAGTTACTCCGCGAGCCGCAACGTGGCCGATACCGACACGCAGGTCGAGACAATCAAGGGGCCGGTACCCGTGATCGACCATCCGCGCTATATCAGCCGGTCGTCCGTGGTGCAGTTGCGCCAGCCGATCCTGAACCTGGACGGTATCGTGCGCTACCGCCAGGGCAAGGTCCAGGCGAAGCAGGGCGCCCAGCAGTTCGAGGCGGATACGAACGACGTGATCCTGCGCGTCGTCGGCGCCTATGCCGACGCCCTGTTCGCCGAAGACCAGGTGGAGCTCGCGCGCGTGCAGCGCGACATGTACCAGGAGCAGATGAAGGTCAACGCGCGCCTGTTCGAAAAAGGCGAGGGCACCAAGACCGACATGCTCGAGACCAAGGCACGCTTTGCCCTCGCGGAAGCCCAGCTGGTGGAAACGCAGGACAACGCCCAGGCGATGCGCGACACGCTGGCCGGCGTGATCGGCATGGAGCCCGGCACGCTCGACAGGCTCGGGACGAATTTCCACTTCCAGCCGCTGAAGCCCGCGTCGATCGCCGAGTGGCGCAACATCGCGCTCGCGCACAATCCGCAACTGCTGTCCGCGCGCCTGGGTGTCGAGAACGCGCGCCTGGAGATCCAGCGCAACAAGGCAGGCCACGCGCCGCGCGTGGACTTCATCGCGGCGTACAGCAAGGACGACGCGGCGTCGCTGCAGAATTACCAGCAGAACTCCGTGAACCGCACGATCGGCGTGCAGGTGAACATTCCGATCTACCAGGGCGGCGCCATCAGCGCGCAGACGCGCCAGGCCGCCGACAACTGGAACCGCGCCCAGTCCGACCTGGACAACCGCACGAACCAGGTGCTGGTCGAGCTGCGCAAGGCCTACGACCTCGTGCAGAACAGCGTGGCCAAGGTCACGGCGCTGGAAAAGGCCGTCGCGTCCGGCAAGGAGCTGATGGTCGCCACCGAGCAGAGCATCAAGGGTGGCGTGCGCATCAATCTCGACCTGCTCAATGCCCAGCAACAGTTGTACTCGAGCCAGCGCGATCTCGCGCAGGCGCGCTATTCCTACCTGCTCGGTCTGCTGCGCCTGCGCGCGGCGGCCGGCACGCTCGGCGACAGCGACGTGCGCGAAGTGGCGGCGTATTTCCGCTGACACGTTCCCTGTCTGACACACACGAGGCCCGCTGTGTTCCGCGCAGCGGGCCTTTTTGTTGGCTATCCGAGAAGTAACAATTACACTCCGGAATGTAAGCAGTTACTTCTCTTGAGAAATACTATCCATGAGGAACTCGGCCCGTTGCGCCTGAGTTCGGTGCGCCTCCCGTCCATCAATTCATGTAGCATGAATTTACAACTGTTAGATGGGGGCAGCGATGGCTGACAATGTGAGTGAAATTCAGAAGCTGTATGTGGAATATTTCGGACGTCCCGCGGATCCCGAAGGCTTGAACTTCTGGGTCAGCGCCATGAACCAGGATCCGAACGTGATCACGCAGATCCAGCACGACTTTGCGACGTCGGCTGAATACCAGGCGAATTACGGCGGCAGGAGCAACCACGACGTGGTGGAGGCGGTGTACCACAACATGTTTGGCCGCGAAGGCGATGCGGAAGGCGTGAAATTCTGGACCGACGCCCTCGACAACCACATCCTCAGCATCGAGCACGTGGTCAGCGAGATGGTCAAGGCGGCGCAGACTGCGCACAATGCCGACAGTGTCGTGTTCAACGGCCGCCTCGCCGTCGCCGTCGAGTACACGAACCACCTCGACACGGCGGCCGAGATTTCTGCTTACATGGGACCGAAGGCGTTCGACATCTCGTCGGGCCTGATCGACTCGATCGTCGACCTCGCCAGCGCCGCCATGGCGCGCGACCCCGGCGTCATCGATGCCAATATCGCCCAGATCGTGGGTAGCGCCCAGGGCGTCGAAGCGCCGCATTTCGTGGCTTGAATCGGGTGAGGATGGCACGCACTCTGCGCAAGACGCGCTCGTGATTTACATCGTGCCGGCTCCCGCTGCAGTATCGGGCGGGAGTTTTTTATTATGCGGCCGCGGCGTCCCCGGCGGCGGATTCGACCGTTGCCTTGCCACCCGCGCAATGCGGGCACGATTTCCCCACCACATACTCCGGCGACAACTGCTGCCGCGGCGTCACGACGGCACGGCACGCGAAGCATTGCACGGTCTCCGTCGGTTCCAGCTTCGGATTGAGGGCGGTGCGATAGTCGAACACGAAGCAGTCGCCCGTGTAGTGGTCGCCGCCCACTTCCTCGAAATACTTCAGGATGCCGCCGTCGAGTTGATAAACGCGGTCGTAGCCGATGTTTTGCATGTGAATTGCGGCTTTTTCGCAACGGATGCCGCCCGTGCAGAACGTCACGACGGTCTTGCCCTTGAGCTCGTCCTTGTGTTTCTCGACGACTTCCGGGAATTCGCTGAACTTGTCGATGCGGTAGTCGAGCGTGTTGTCGAACGTGCCGACGTCGACTTCGAACGCGTTGCGCGTTTCCATCATGACGACCGGGACGCCGTCGTCGTCATGGCCCTGGTCGAGCCAGCGCTTGAGCGTCTTCGGCGCCACGGAGGGCGCCCGGCCCAGTTCAGGCTTGATCAGCGGCATGCGCATCGTGATGATTTCCTTCTTGATGCGAACCAGCATGCGGCGGTGCGACTGTTCGGTCGACACGCTTTCTTTCCACTCCAGGTCGGCCAGGCGGGCGTCGCTGTGCACCCAGGCGAGGTACTGGTCGATCTCCGCGCGCGGGCCGGAGACGAACATGTTGATGCCCTCCGGCGTCAGCAGGACCGTGCCCTTCAGGCCCAGCTCGTTGCACTTTGCCTGGTATTGCGGGCGCAATTCTTCGAGGTTGTCGAGGGTGACGAACTTGTAGGCGGCGATATTGACGTGCATGATCGTGAATGCGGGAGAACGTGACATGAAGCCCGCTATTATAAGTCAGCTGCGGGCCGCAGGCGTCGCTTTCCCGGCACGGGCGCCCGTTCATGCACGCCGGACCAGCGTCAGAACCAGTAGCCGAGATTCAGCGTCAGGCCACGGGTGACGTTGCTGCGCACGTAAGAGACGCCCGCACGCAGGAAGCCGTGGCGGTTCGAGGCGTTGCGGTTGGTGCCGAGCGTGACGCCGATTTCCTGGCTGTTGCTGACAAACGGCTTATCGCCCAGGTAGCGGGTGTCGATCAGCGAGAACTCCGCGGCCGTATCGGCGCCGAAGGCCGTCGTCGGCAGCGAGGCCATCAGGCCATTGCGCGTCATCTTCAGCTTGATGTCCGGATCGAACGAGTAATCGCCGCTGCGGAACTTGCCCGTTTTGTACAGGGCGATCATGTTGCCGACCGCGAGATCGACGCCGCCCAGGGGAATGACGTACGTGCTCATCAGCGAGGCGGATGCGACGGTGGAGACCGTGGCGCGGTCGAGCGACGCCACGGCGGAGTAACGCACGCCCGGCGTCAGGGTCCAGTTGTCGCTGACCGGCAGGCGCACGGCCAGGCCGAGCCCGAAGTTGTAGGCGTGGGCGTTGCCCGTCTTCGCATCCATGATGGGCATGCTCAGCACGACCTGGCGCCGTGCGTCGCTGTCGCTCCGCCAGGTGTAGGAAAGGGGCAGGCTGGTCGTCTTGACCTGTTCGCCGCCGCCGCTCACGTTGTAGGTCGAGTAGCCCAGGCCGACGCCGATCAGGTTGTTCGGCGTGCCGGCCGTGCCGCCCGTGGCGATCTTGCTGGCGGTATCGAAGCCGGCTGCGAAGTCGGCGGTGCCGAGCATCGGGATGAGGCCGCCGGCGCCGGTCAGGGCGCTCGAGGCCGAGTGCTGCGACTGGTAGCGCAATACCTTGCCGAGGATGTCGGATTTCTTCAGGAATTCGACGAGTTGTTCCTCGGAGTCGTCACGCGTCGCGCCCGTGAAGGCGCCGCTCATGCCGAGTTCCGGGAAGTTGTAGCTCAGCGTGGTGGAGGCGGTCGCGTAGCGCAGGACGACGTTGATGTCGTCGAAACGGCCTTGCGCCTGGGCGACCGAGTTGTCCCGGTAGCCGCTATTGCTCAGCGTGAAGTTCTTTGCAGAGTCGATGAAGGTATCGACGTTGGACGCGCACAGCGTCTGGCCTGCCGTGCCGTTCACGTCCGCGCGAAAACCGAACGATTTCTGGCAATCCAATTGTTGGGCGGCTGCCGGCAGCGCCATGGCGCCCGCCAGTGCGACGATAAGAGTCGTTTGCTTCAAATGCATGAGTTTAACCCCTAGTTAATAATTGTTGTAGCGCAGCATTATATTTACGAGAACATTAATGTTGACTATCATTTAATAACTTTTGTTGTTATTTGGTCACGATCTTTTGCCGCCGCGTTCGGCAGGACAAAGTCGGCTCATAAAAGTTCGCTGGCGCATATGAGCCGCCGCAAACGGTCGTATTGACGTCTCCCCTTAGGATGGTTTGCATCTTTCAACGAGGGGTGAATCATGACGAAGCCAACATTATTCGGGACCGGGTTCGCGCTGGCCGGCGCCCTCCTGTTCGCGGCGCATGCGGGCGCGCAGGAAGTGATCCCGGTCGAGATGCCGCAGGAAGTCAATATGGTGGGAGCGGGTGCGTTCGGGTTGCCGGACTTCCCCGGCTCCGAGGATTACCATCCCGAAGGTGCGGGTTTCCTGCACGCGAACTTCGGCAATGGCATGTGGTTGCGCGTGATCGGGCCCGAGGTCAGGCTGAACGTGCTGCCGTCCAATATGAACCTGCCGGAGACGTTTGCCCAGCTGAAGAGCCTGCGGGCCGGCTTCCTCTACCGGGCACGGCCGACGCGCGATACGGACGTCGACGATGCCGTCGTGCGCCAGATGCGCCGGATCCCGGCCGCGTCCGAGCTGGGCATCTTCGCCAGCTACGACCTGCCGATGGCCGGCGACCCGTTGCACAAGATCGTGTTCAGCGGCGACGTCGCGTGGAACACGAACAACCTGTACACGGGTGCCACGGGGAGCATCAAGGCGACGTATTTTTATCCCTTCCCGCAGGGTATCGGCGGGCGGCCGCTGCTCGGCTCGGCCGGCTTCAGCCTGTTTTTCGCGAGCGACCATTTCAACGACCGTTATTTCGGCATCAACGGCGCGGATCTCGCCGCGTTCCCGGAGCGGGGCGGGACGCCATACCGGGCCGAGGGCGGGCTGACGTCGATCCGGGTCCCGTTCCAGCTGATGTCGCAGTTCGACCGGCACTGGGGCGTCACCCTGGCCGGGCGCTACGAGCGGCTGCTGGGGGATGCGAAGGATAGTCCGATCGTGGACCGGCGCGGAAGTCCGAACCAGTGGGTGTTCGGGGGCGCGATCCATTACGTGTTCTGAATATGACCGTCGTCCTCGCGAAAGCGGGAACCCATACTGAGTCGATCAGGACGCTCAGCATCGGTTCCCGCCTCCGCGGGAACGACTTGCTGAGGTCTTGTCAAGAGGAACACGGTGCCTGGATGCAACCCTCCCTTCCGGCCGTCCGAGGTAAAATGACAGGATGACTTCCCCGATCTTCACCCACCTCCGCGTCCATACCGAATACTCGATCGTCGACGGCCTCGTCCGTATTGACGACCTCGTGGCTGCCGCCGTCAAGGACCAGCAGCCGGCGGTGGGTGTCACCGACCTGGCCAACGCCTTCTGCCTCGTGCGCTTCTATAAAGCGGCGCGCGGCAAGGGCGTCAAGCCGATCGTCGGGGTGGATGCGTGGATCACGAACGACGAGAACCGCGACAAGCCGTTCCGCCTGCTCATCCTGTGCAAGAACAAGACGGGCTATCTGCAGCTGTGCGAGCTGGTGTCCAAGGCGTGGCTGACGAACCAGTACAAGGGCCGGGCCGAGATCCGCGTCGAGTGGCTGGAAGCGCTCGCAACCTCCGTCTCCACGCTGGAGCCCGACGTGCCGCAATCGAACGGCCTGATCGTCCTGTCGGGCGCACAGTTCGGCGACATCGGCCAGGCCATCGACAACGGCGACCTGGACAAGGCCGAGGCGTGCGCGCGCCGCTGGGCGCAGATCTTCCCGGGGCATTTCTACGTGGAGATCCAGCGCGCGGGCCAGCCGAACCAGGAACAGCAGGTGCGCCATTCGGTGGCGCTGGCGAACCGGCTCGGGCTGCCCGTCGTCGCGACGCACCCGGTGCAATTCATCAGCAAGGACGAGTTCATCGCCCACGAAGCG
>Ga0308166_1001892_pt1 | contig 20777 bp, 14 predicted proteins | sample PhyCR2_2_FD_202137 | JGI IMG/M metagenome (GOLD analysis project Ga0308166, IMG submission 202137) | Phyllosphere microbial communities from UC Gill Tract Community Farm, Albany, California, United States - DLSLCC.R2 | ecosystem: Host-associated > Plants > Phyllosphere > Unclassified | place... | reverse complement strand
GGACACGGGTGTCCACCCTACGTAAGTCCAGCTGGCTCCCATACATGTGAATGCGTACACCCGCCCAAGAATGCGATAATAACCCTCTTCCCGCCGCCTTTTATTGTCAGTCATGCCACAATTTGCCCCGCTCAAGAACGATACCTTCCTGCGCGCCCTGCTGCGCCAGCCGACCGAGTACACGCCTGTCTGGCTGATGCGCCAGGCGGGCCGCTACCTGCCGGAATACCGCGCCACCCGCGCGCGTGCAGGATCGTTCCTGGGCCTGGCAAAGAACCCGGACTACGCCACCGAAGTCACGCTGCAGCCGATCGACCGCTATCCGCTGGACGCATCGATCCTGTTCTCCGACATCCTGACCGTGCCCGATGCGATGGGCCTGGGCCTGTATTTCGCCGACGGCGAAGGCCCGAAGTTCGAGCGTCCGCTGCGCACCGAGGCCGACGTGCTGGCCCTGCGCGTGCCCGAGATGGACTCGCTCGACTACGTGTTCAAGGCCGTGACCTCGATCCGCCTGGCGCTCGACGGCCGCGTGCCGCTGATCGGCTTCTCGGGCAGCCCGTGGACGCTGGCCTGCTACATGGTCGAAGGCCAGGGTTCGCGCGAATTCCACACCATCAAGAAGATGCTGTACGCGCGCCCGGACCTGATGCACCGCATCCTGGAAATCAACGCCACCGCCGTGGCGCAGTACCTGAACGCGCAGATCGACGCCGGCGCCCAGGCCGTGATGATCTTCGATTCCTGGGGCGGCGCGCTGGCCGACGGCGCCTACCAGGAGTTCTCGCTGAAGTACATGCGCCAGGTGGTGAGCCAGCTGCAGCGCGAAAAGGATGGCGTGCGCATCCCGGCGATCGTCTTCACCAAGGGCGGCGGCATCTGGCTGGACGAGATGGCGGACATCGGCGCCGACGCGCTGGGCCTGGACTGGACCGTGAACCTGGGCCGCGCCCGCGCCCTGGTGGGCGAGCGCGTGGCCCTGCAGGGCAACCTCGATCCGGCGATCCTGTTCGCCGAGCCGGACCAGATCCGTGCCGAAGTCGAACGCTCGCTTGCCGCGTACGGCGCGCCGTCGGCCGGTTCGGGCCATGTGTTCAACCTTGGCCACGGCATTTCGCAGTTCACGCCACCGGAATCTGTGAGCGCCATGGTGGAAGCTGTGCACAGCTTCAGCCGCCGCCAGCGCGCCGGATGAACGGGGCGCCGATGGACCGTCATCGCGCCCCAGGCTGAACGACGCCACGCGGCGGCGCAGCAAAATCCACACTTGTTCACAAGTTTCAAAAATGCAATTCCAGAGGCTGTGGACAATTGGCTGGGTTAGCGTAAACGGCAAGCTATTGAATATAAAGAGTTTTTCTTTGTTTACTTTGGTAGCTTGCTAATGCGAAATCGACTTTTCCCAGAGAAATCAGTGTTTTTCACTTCCTTGTTCACAAAGTTATCAACAGCACGGGTGGCTCAGCCATAAAAAAGTCCGTGTTTACCGATACTTAGATAAAGCTTCGCAGATTATTGTTTAAATCTTCATTACTTCGTTGCATGCCTTAACAGGAAAATCGAGGTTATACACAATCATTGCAGAGCGGGAACCAAGTTGCTGTGGACTACTTTGGCTAGTGTAAGTGTTTGAATATACGGGGTTTATTTTTCTTGTATTTCCACACATCCATGCATCGTTTGACGTAACGTAAACTTCTCCACCGGTCAAGCCCTCTATTCTCCACAAAGTTTTCCACAGCCTTTACGACAAGGACGAATTTGCCGCGTTGCATCCTACAAATCGCACTCGACACACCATTGAACAGTGTGTTCGATTACGGCTGGCCATACGAGGAGGGCGGCCTGCCCCTGGTCGGCCAGCTGGCGCTGGTGAATTTCGGGCGGCGCGAAGTGGTGGGATTGATCGTGGCGATCAAGACGGAAACCGACGTTCCGCCTGAAAAGCTGAAGGATGCGCTGGCGGTGCGCAGCCAGCTGTCGCCGCTGTCGAACGAATGGCTGGCGCTGGCCGGTTTCGCGGCCGATTACTACCAGCGTCCGCTGGGCGAGGTGGCCTTGCCGGGCCTGCCGAAGAACCTGCGCGTGCCGAAGACCGTGGCGCTCGACCGCGCGCTGAAAAAGCTGGCCAAGCTGGACGCCGCGCACGACGCCACGCCCTCCGGCATGCCGCCGCTGAATCCGGAACAGCGCGAAGCGGCCGACACGATTGGCGGTGCGATCGGCTTCAAGCCGCTGCTGCTGTACGGCGTCACCGGCAGCGGCAAGACCGAGGTGTACTTGCAGGCCTGCGCCCAGGTGCTGGCGCGCGACCCGCAGGCGCAGATCCTGATCCTGGTCCCCGAGATCAACCTCACGCCGCAACTCGAGGGAAACATCCGTGCGCGCTTCCCGGGCCTGGCCCTGGCCACCCTGCACAGCAGCCTGTCCGAAGGCGAACGCATGCTGCACTGGCTGGCCGCGCACCGGGGCCAGGCGCGCATCGTGCTGGGCACGCGCCTGGCGATCCTGGCGTCCTTGCCGCACTTGAAGCTGATCGTCATCGACGAGGAGCACGACCCCTCGTACAAGCAGCAGAAAGGCCTGCGCTATTCGGCGCGTGACCTGGCCGTGTGGCGCGCGCACCAGCTGCGCATCCCGATCGTGCTCGGTTCCGCCACGCCCTCGCTGGAGAGCTGGCACCACGCGCAGACCGGCCGCTACCGCAAGCTGGAACTGCGCGAACGCGCCGTGCGCGACGCCGTGCTGCCGACCGTGCGCCTGCTCGACATGGAGCGCGACAAGCCGAAGGAAGGTCTCACTTCCGGCCTGCTGGCCGCGCTGCGCAAGCGCCTGGAGCGCGGCGAACAGTCGCTGCTGTTCCTCAACCGGCGCGGCTATGCGCCGGTGATCACCTGCGAATCCTGCGGCTGGATCAGCAACTGCACGCGCTGCACCTCCTTCATGGTGCTGCACAAGCCCGAGCACCGCCTGCGCTGCCACCATTGCAGCCTGGAGCTGCGCATCCCGCGCCATTGCCCGACCTGCGGCAACGTCGACTTGCAGCCGCTGGGGCGCGGCACCCAGCGCTTCGAGGAAGGCCTGGCGGCGATGTTCCCGGACGCGCGCATCCTGCGCATCGACGCCGATTCCACCCGCAAGAAGGGCAGCGCCCAGGAAGCCTTCGACACCGTGCACCGGGGCGAGGTCGACATCCTGATCGGCACCCAGATGGTCGCCAAGGGCCACGACTTCAAGAAGCTGACCCTGGTCGGCATCCTGAATCCGGACACGGCGCTGTTCTCGCAGGACTACCGCGCCAGCGAGCGCCTGTTCGCCCAGCTGATGCAGGTGGCGGGCCGCGCCGGGCGCGCCGGACTGGCCTCCGAGGTGCTGATCCAGACCCGCTACGCCCAGCATCCGCTGTATGCGGCGGTGGTAAGGCACGACTACGACCGCTATGCCGGCAGCCTGCTGGAAGAGCGCCGCCAGGCCGCGCTGCCGCCCTACATGTACCAGGCGCTGCTGCGCGCCGAGGCGCCGGAACTGGCCACGGCGATCGCCTTCCTGGAACAGGCGCGCGACATCCTGCCGACCGATACCATCACCCTGAACGACCCGATCCCGATGACCATGACCCGGGTCTACAACGTCGACCGCGCCCAGCTGCTGGTGGAGTCGAACTCGCGCCCCGCGCTGCAGGCCTTCCTGAAGGAGTGGGTGGCCTTGCTGCGCGCGCTGAAGACGCGGGTGCGCTGGTCGCTCGAAGTCGACCCGCTCGACATCTGAACGCTTTTGCGCTGCCGAAACGGCAAAAAAAGCGTAACCTCTCGGGGCCAGAACGACGAGGACAACAACGATGAACAAGATGAATGTGGACGTGGCCGTGATCGGCACCGGCACCGCCGGCATGTCGGCCTACCGCGCCGCGCGTGCCGAGGGTGCGCGCGTGGTGGCCATCGAAAGCGGCCCTTACGGCACCACCTGCGCGCGCGTCGGCTGCATGCCGAGCAAGCTTCTGATCGCCGCCGCCGATGCGGCCCATATGCTGGACCTGGCGCCCGGCTTCGGCGTCCACCCCGGCGAAAAACGCATCGACGGGCGCGCCGTGATGGAGCGCGTGCGCCGCGAGCGCGACCGCTTCGTCGGCTTCGTGCTGGAAAGCGTCGAGGGCTTTCCGACCGCCGACAAGATCGTGGGGCGCGCCCGCTTCGTCGGCCCGCACACGCTGCGCGTGGACGAGCATACCGAGATCGAGGCGAAGACGGTCGTGATCGCCACCGGCTCCACGCCCACCGTGCTGCCGCAACTGAAGGGCGTCGGGCCGGGCATCGTCACCAGCGACGACGTGTTCTACTGGGACGACCTGCCGGCTTCGGTGGCGGTGATCGGCACCGGCGTGATCGGCCTGGAACTGGGCCAGGCCCTGACCCGCCTCGGCGTGCGCGTGAGCCTGTTCGCGCGCGGCGGCAGCCTGGCCCACATCAGCGACCCGGACGTGCTGCGCACGGCCACGCGCACCCTGGGCGAGGAACTCGACCTGCGCTTCCAGACCGAAGTCGTGCGCGCAGAGCAGCAAGGTAAGGAAGTCCTGCTCACCACGCGCGACGCGCTCGGCAAGGAGACGAGCGAGCGCTTCCAGTACGTGCTGCTGGCCACCGGCCGCACGCCGAACGTGCACGGCATGGGGCTGGAAGAGACCGGGCTGGAACTGCAGGCGAACGGCATCCCGGCTTTCGACAGCCGCACCATGCAGTGCGGGAACAGCCACATCTTCATCGCCGGCGACGCCAACAACGAGCTGCCGCTGCTGGCGGAAGCGGCCGACCACGGGAAGATCGCCGGCGAGAACGCGGGCCGCTTCCCCGACGTGCGGCCCGGCCTGCGCCGCACGCCGCTGGCGATTGCCTTTACGGAACCGAACATCGCCACCTGCGGCAAGAACTACAAGACCTTGTGCGAGGGCGGCCGGCCGAAATTCGCCATCGGCCAGGTGTCGTTCGAGAACCAGGGCCGCAGCCGGGTGATGTTGCAGAACAAGGGGATGCTGCGGGTGTATGCCGAGTACGGCACCTGCCGCTTTTTAGGCGCCGAGATGATCGCGCCGCGCGGCGAGAACATCAGCCACCTGCTGGCCTGGGCCGTGCAGGCGCGCCTGACGGTGCCGCAGATGCTGGAAATGCCGTTCTACCATCCCGTGATTGAAGAGGGCGTGCGCACCGCGCTGCGCGACCTGGCGGCGAACCTGGCGAAGGGGGTGAACCATACCGATCCGGCGGATTCGGAGCCGGGGACGTAATGCATCGGCGCCGGTTCCTGGTCCAGTAGTCCGTAGGGTGGGCACTCCGTGCCCACGCGTTACGCACGTCACCTGTGGCCAGCTGCAGATGCGTTTCGCTTCGCAGCCCGGACCACGGCCGCCAAGGTCTCTATTCCCACATGGTCTGCTTCGCGTGCACCGTCCCACCCCAATCGAGCGGATATAAGCCATCCTTCACATACCGGTGGAAGGTCGAAAAAGGCCATGCCGCTGCGCTCTCGGCATGCCCATGTTTCACCGGATTGAAATGAAGATAATCGGCGTGCCGCTCGAAGTCGCGGTCGTCGCGAATCTGATGCTCGTGAAAACGCCGCTGCCAGATGATCGAATCCCGATGCTTGATACGGGATGGCGTGGGGCGCCAGCCATCGTCGACGCCATTCGCACATGAACGTGCGACGAGACGTTTGATCAATGCCCAGCGTGTCGAAAAATCGTGATCGTCCGTCGGCAAGGTCCAGATGCAGTGCAGGTGATCGGGCATCAGGACCCAGGCGTCGATATCGAACGGTCTGCGCTGTCGCACCTCGATCAATGCCGAACGCAGGGCATTCCGGATGGGGGAGGTGCAGAGGATTGGCCGGCGTCGGAACGACACCAGCGTGAAGAAATAAGTGTGGCCATCATGGGCGCGGCGGTAGCGGGACATGGTGGCGCGGATTGTAGAGCCGACCATTTGGCGCATGGGAGGCGCAGCGAATGATCATTGAGACACGTCAGCAAGATGGGCACGATTCGACGGACCAAGCGCCAACATGATGCGACGTTTCGCGTGGGCACGGGGTGCCCACCCTACGGGATACGTTTCGATTACCGGATACGTCGCTGGCTAATCAAACGTGGCGATATCAGTTCAGATAACTCGCATCCAGCTTCCCATCCGCCGCCATCTGGCGGAGGATGCGCACGGTATCGATATCCGCCTCCTCGTACGCCGACTTCTTGAAATCGTCGTACATCTTGTTGGCCGGATCGGTGTGCTCGCCGGTGCCGTCGTCGTACGAGAAGCGCACGTACAGCCTGGCCGAATCCGGCGCCTCGATGGTCATGGTCAGCAGCGAGGCCTGGATTTCGCCCTGGGCCGGCACTTCGTAGCGCACTTCCTGCAGCGGGGTCAGGATGACGGTGTCGTGCACGACCAGGTCGCCGTAGCGCAGGCGGCGCTTGAAGCTGCCGCTTTCGCGCTCGCCGATCTCGCACTCGTCCAGGTGCGGCACGAACAGCTTCGGCGATTCCGCGCGGATGACCAGGCCGCGCCAGAGTTGCTCGCGCGTGATCGTGTCGATCAGCGGGTTGAGCGGGTCGTTAATTTCGATCAGGTGTTCAAATTTCATTGTTCAGGCTCGTAGCAGAGGGCGCAGGGGCGCGGATGGGGCGATGGTAACCGATCGCGCCGGAAGCAGCCCATATGCCGCCGACATACCGGAATTCAACCTGCGCGTCCTGCCGGCACGGCAGCGTTGCAAATTCACCCGACAAGATTGTCGGATCGACCAGGCGCATGGCCCGCACGGCCAAGTTCGCCGCCCACGGCCGCGCCGGCTTCGCTACAATACCCGGCTGACCTCAAGAATATTTCCCATGTCCAATGCACCGAAGTTCGGCCTGAACGGGCCGCAAAGCGAAGCCGTGCTCTATCTCGACGGCCCCTGCCTGGTGCTGGCCGGCGCCGGCTCGGGCAAGACGCGGGTGATCACCCAGAAGATCGCGTACATGATCGAGCATTGCGGCTACGATCCGCGCACGATCGCGGCGCTGACCTTCACCAACAAGGCCGCGCTCGAAATGCAGGAGCGTATCGCCAAGCTGCTCAAGCAACCGAAGCAGGCCAAGCAGCTGACCGTCTCGACCTTCCACTCGCTGGGCGTCAAGATCCTGCGCCAGGAAGCGGCCGGCGTCGGCCTGAAGGACAAGTTTTCCATCATGGACAGCGACGATTGCTACACCATCGTCTCCGACCTCGGCCTCACCACCGACAAGCAGGAAATCCGCCGCATCCAGAACGCCATCTCGCTGTGGAAGAACGGCCTGGTCGACCCGGAAGACGCGATCAAGCAGGCCAAGGACGAGGACGAAGCCCAGGCCGGGCGCGTCTACCGCAGCTACGTCGCCACCCTGCAGGCCTACCAGGCGGTCGACTTCGACGACCTGATCCGCCTGCCGGTGGAGCTGTTCCGCAACAACGATTCCATCCGCGACCGCTGGCAGCGCCGCCTGCGCTACCTGTTGATGGACGAGTACCAGGACACCAACACCTGCCAGTATGAGCTGGTCAAGTTGCTGGTCACCGGCATCGGCAAGAAGCCGATGTTCACGGCGGTGGGCGACGACGACCAGGCCATCTATGCCTGGCGCGGCGCCTCGGTCGAGAACCTGAAGACGCTGCAGGTCGACTTCCCGGACCTGCGCGTCATCAAGCTCGAACAGAACTACCGCTCCACCACACGCATCCTGCAGGCGGCCAACGCCGTCATCGGCAACAACCCGAAGCTGTTCGAGAAGTCGCTCTGGTCCGAGCACGGCCTGGGCGAGCCGATCAAGGTGATGGGCATGCAGAACGACGACCAGGAAGCCGACCAGGTGGCGATCATGATCTCGGCCGACCATTTCCAGCGCAAGAACAAGTGGTCGGACTACGCGATCCTGTACCGCGGCAACCACCAGGCGCGCGTGATCGAGCAGGCCCTGCGCAAGGAGCGCATTCCCTACACCATGTCGGGCGGGCAGAGCTTCTTCGACAAGGCCGAGATCAAGGACATCATCGCCTACCTGCGCCTGATCGCGAACCAGGACGACGACCCGGCCTTCATCCGCGCGGTGACCACGCCCAAGCGCGGCGTCGGCATGGCGACATTGGAAGTGCTGGGCGAATTCTCGCGCCAGTGGAACTGCTCGCTGTTCGAGGCGGCCGGCAAGGGCGGCATCGAGGCGAAACTCCAGGACCGCCAGCTGCACCCGCTACGCGACTTCTGCCGCTTCATCGACGACCTGGAAGACCGCGCCACGCGTCCCGGTCCGTCCGGCAGCGGCGACAATGCCGCCGAGGTGCTGGACGACATGATGAAGGAGATGAACTACGAGCACTACCTGTACGAGAACTTCGACGACCGTGCGGCGCAGGGCAAGTGGCAGAACGTGCTCGAGTTCACCAACTGGCTGAAGGAACGCGGGCGCGGTGGGCGCGACCGCGACGGCGAGGAAAAGAACCTGCTCGAGCTGACCCAGATGGTCGCGCTGATGTCCATGCTCGAGGGCCAGGACGAAACGCCGGACGCGGTGCGCATGTCGACCCTGCACGCCTCGAAGGGACTGGAGTACCCGCACGTGTTCCTGGTTGGCGTGGAAGAGGGGATTTTGCCGCACAAGGGCGACCCGGACGACCCGATCGAGAAGATCGCCGCGCGCATCCAGGAAGAACGGCGCCTGATGTACGTGGGCATCACGCGCGCCCAGCGCTCGCTGCAGATCACCTGGTGCAAGAAAAGGAAGCGCGCCGGCGAACTGGTGCATTGCGACCCCTCGCGCTTCATCAAGGAGATGGCGCTCGACGAAGGCGATGCGCCGCCCAAGGAAAGCGAAATCATCAGCCCGAAGGACCGCCTGGCCAGTTTGAAGGCCTTGCTGGCGACGCCGAAGCCGGATGCGCCGAATACGGTGGCGTGATCACCTTGGCCCCACCGTACGAAAGCCGCCAACAGGCATAATGCCGCTCTCATTCAATCAGCTGGAAGCAGGAACCCCGTGGACCACGAAGACCGTTTTGTCGACATCGAAATCAAGCTGGCGCTGCAGGAAGACCTGGTCGACACGCTGAACCAGACCGTGTACCAGCAGGCGCGCAAGATCGACCAGCTCGAAGCCATGGTCGCCAAGCTGGCCGAGCACATCCGCAACCTGCAGGAAGCGGGCCAGAACCCGATCAACGAGCGTCCGCCGCACTACTGATCGCGTTGCCGGCGGTGGGTTCTAGAACCCACCCTACGAACCCCCGCCCGCACCGAGCCAGCCACCCAGGCGCTTGCCCAGGCAGAGCAGCGTCAGGGTCGGCGGCAAGCCCCAGGGCTCGGGAATCACCGAGGCGTCGCACACGAACAGCCCGGGCGTCGCCGTTTGCAGGTTGGCGTCGACGCCATCGCCGATGCGCACGCTGCCGCCCGGATGCGCGGCGAAATGCCAGGACTTGAAGATGTGATGCGCGCCCGCCTCGCGCAGGATGGCCTTGGCCAGCGTCACGCCATGCGCGAGCTTGCCGCGGTCGTCCGGGCGCAAGGTCTTGTCGACCCAGCGCGGACCGACGCTGCCGCCGATCCCGTCGCGGATCTTGACCATCATGCTCAAGGTGCGGCGGTGCGCGAACAGGCGGTCCAGCCGGCCGACCTGGGCCGCAAAGGCGGCGTACATCGGCTGCGGCAGGGTCAGGTCGGCCAGGGACACGCCTTCCTCGTGCAGGTGCAGGCCAGCGGCCATCGGCACTTCGGCGCCGCCGTCGATGTCGTCCACGCTGCCCATCACCGCCACCACCGGGTCGCTGAAGAAGGGAGCGCGGCGCGGTCCGAGTCCGGAGGCGTGCAGGATGCGCGGGCTGCCGATGCCGCCCCCCGCGAGCACGACCAGCGGCGCCGCGACCGTCTCCACCTTGCCGCCGATTTGCGCCTCGACCCCGGCGGCGCGGCCATCCTCCACCAGCACGCGCAGCACGCGGGCGCGGTCGACCAGTTGCGCGCCGTCGCGGCAGGCCTCGTCGATGAAGTCGCGCGCCGTCCACTTGGCGCCATAGGGGCAGCCGTAGACGCAGCGCCAGCAGCCGCTGCGGCAGGCGGCGGGGCGGATCATCTTGTCGAGCTTGTGCCAGTCGAGCGAGAGGGCGCGCGCCGCCGTCATCATGCGCGCGGCCATCGGGCCGACCAGGGCATCGGGCAGCGGCGCCATCGGCAGCTCGGCGCGCAATGCGCCCAGGGCCGGCGCCAGGTCGATGCCATGGCGCGCGAACATGGCCGGTGGCGGCGCGGCGGCGGTGGCGAAATTGATGGCCGAGCTGCCGCCCAGGGTGACGCCGCCCACCAGCAGCGAGGCGTCGCGGTGCAGGTACGCACCCTTGCCGGGAATGGCGGCCATGGCCGCCATCTGGGTCACCGTGCCGGTCAGCGGCGCGGCGCTGCCCTGTTCCAGCACCAGCACGCGCATGCCGGCGCGGGCCAGTTCGCGCGCCGTGCTGGCGCCGCCGGGGCCGCTGCCGACGACGACGGCATCATACGAAGAACGCGGGTTGGCAAGCATGGGAGGCCGGGGCGATTGAGAAGCGCCGATGCTAGCACGTCCCTGCCGGACCCCGGAAAGCAGTCGATGTTGAACGTTTCTATCTGTCTATACGTCTTGTCCTGGGTTTGTTAGCAGTTTGTTTCACTGTGACGATACGGAAACAAAGCCTGCTATGATCTCCGGCGCACCTCTGTCGGCGGCGATCCCGCGGGCAGCCCAAGTCGAATTCGTGAGAGAGACAATGACACGCCCAACCATGCTCATCATCGCGGCCAGCCTGGCGTTCGCCGGCACCGCTTTCGCCGCTCCCGCCGGTTCCGGCACCGTTCTGGATGCATCGAATCCCTTCGCCAAGCCCAGCACGCTGCCGTTCAACTACCCGGCCTTCGACAAGATCAAGGACGAGCACTTCGTGCCGGCCTTTGAAGCCGGCATGCGCGAGCAGCTGCGCGAAGTGGCCAGCATCGCCAACAACAAGGCGGCGCCGACCTTCGAGAACACCATCGTCGCGATGGAGCGCTCGGGCCAGATGCTCTCGCGCGTGGCCGCCACCTTCTCGAATTTGCAGACCGCCAACACGAACGACCGCCTGGACGCCGTCGACAGCCAGATGTCGCCGAAGCTGGCCGCCCACGGCGACGCCATCTACCTGAACCCGAAGCTGTTCAAGCGCGTCGAGACCCTGCACGCCAAGCGCGACCAGCTCGGCCTGGACGCCGAAGCGAAACACCTGCTCGAACGCTACTACAAGGAATTCGTGCGCGCCGGCGCCAAGCTGTCCGCCGCCGACAAGGAAAAGCTGAAGGCCTATAACGGCCAGATCGCCTCGCTGCAATCGGAGTTCTCGCAGCGGGTGCTGAAGGAAGCCAACGCCTCGGCGCTGGTGGTGAACACCCGCGCAGAGCTGGCCGGTTTGTCGGACGCCGAGATCAATGCCGCCGCCGCCGAGGCCAAGAAGCGCGGCATGGACGGCAAGTACGTCATCGCCATCGTCAACACCACGATCCAGCCGCCGCTCTCCAGCCTGACCAACCGTGCGGTGCGCGAGCGCCTGCAGGCCGCGTCGATGAGCCGCGGCAGCCGCGGCGGCGAATTCGACAGCCGCGACCTGGTGCTGAAACTGGTCAAGCTGCGCGCAGAACGCGCAACCCTGCTCGGCTACCCGAACTACGCCGCCTATTCTCAGGAACTGGAAACGGCGAAGAACCCGGCCGCCGTGAACAAGCTGCTGGCCGAACTGGCCAAGCCGGCCGTGAACAACGCGAAAAAAGAAGCGGCCGAGATGCAGAAGATCGTCGACGCCGAAAAAGGGGGCTTCCAGGTGGCCGCCCACGACTGGGCCTACTACACGGATAAAGTGCGCGCGGCCCAGTACAACTTCGACGAAAGCCAGCTGCGCCCTTATTTTGAGCTGAACAACGTGCTGGTGAACGGCGTGTTCTTCGCGGCGACCAAGGAATACGGCATCACCTTCAAAGAACGCAAGGACCTGCCGGTCTACGATCCGGACGTGCGCACCTTCGACGTGATGGATGCCGACGGCAAGCAGCTGGCGATCTTCATCTTCGACCCGTATGCGCGCGCCAACAAGCAGGGCGGCGCCTGGATGAACGAGTACGTATCGCAGTCGCACCTGCTCGGCCGCCACCCGGTGGTCGGCAACCACCTGAACATTCCGAAGCCGGCCGCCGGCGAGCCGACCCTGCTCACCTACGACGAAGTGCGCACCGCCTTCCACGAGTTCGGCCACGCGCTGCACGGCATGTTCTCGGACGTGAAGTACCCGCACTTCTCGGGCACCAACGTGCCGCGCGACTTCGTCGAGTACCCGTCGCAGGTGAACGAGATGTGGGCGGTGTGGCCGGAAGTGCTGTCCAACTACGCCAAACACCACAAGACCGGCGCGCCGATGCCGAAGGAGCTGCTCGATAAAGTCGTCGCCGCGAAGAAGTTCAACATGGGCTTCATCACCACCGAGTACCTGTCGGCCTCGCTGCTCGACCAGCGCTGGCACCAGCTGACCCCGGCCCAGGTGCCGACCGACGTGCTGGCCTTCGAAGCCAAGGCGCTGGAGGATGCCGGCGTCGACTTCGCGCCGGTGCCGCCGCGCTACCGCACGACCTACTTCTCGCACTCGATGAACGGCGGCTACTCGGCCGGCTACTACGCCTACCTGTGGAGCGAAAAGCTCGACGCCGACACCGTGCAGTGGTTCACCGAGAACGGCGGCCTGTCGCGCAAGAACGGCGACCACTTCCGCAAGACCCTGCTGTCGCGCGGCGGCACCGCCGATGCGATGGATTTGTTCCGCAACTTCCGCGGACGCGATCCGATCATCGAGCCGCTGCTCGAGCGCCGTGGCTTGACGCAGTGATGGTTGGCGTTGGCGGTGCGCGCCAGCACCGCCAACGATGATCGTCGCTCACGCGTAGGCAAGGGGCGCCTGGCGCGGCCCGTGCCCACGCGCTTACATACGCTGATCGACCACCCCACCGCCAAGCCGCCACATTATTCCAACAACACCCACATCCAGAGACACATGAATCGTCCCCGCATGCTCCTGATCGCCGCCAGCGTCGCCATCGCCAACCTGGCCTGGGCCGCACCCGCCGCCTCGCTCGACGGCGCGAACCCCTTCGCCAAGCCGAGCACCCTGCAGTACGGCTATCCCGCCTTCGACAAGATCAGGAACGAACACTTCGCCCCGGCCTTTGCCGAGGGCATGCGCCAGCAGGCCGCCGAAGTCGACGCCATCGCCAACAACAAGGCGGCGCCGACTTTCGAGAACACCATCGTCGCCATGGAGCGCTCGGGCCGGCTGCTGGACCGCGTGCAGGCCGTGTTCCAGGCGCTGAACGGCTCCTACACCAACGACCAGCTGCAGGCGCTGGACAAGGAGCTGGCGCCGAAGCTGGCCGCGCACGGCGACGCGATCCGCCTGAACCCGAAACTGTTCGCGCGCATCAAGGCCCTGTACGACAAGCGCGCCAGCCTCAAGCTCGACGCCGAATCGACCTTCCTGGTCGAGCGCTACCACAAGGACTTCGTGCGCGCCGGCGCCCAGCTGTCGCAGGCCGACAAGGAAAAGCTGAAGGCCTATAACAGCCAGCTGGCCGCCCTGCAGACCCAGTTCAGCCAGAACGTGCTGAAGGAAGTGAACGCCTCGGCCTTCGTGGTCGACACCCGCGAGGAACTGGCCGGCCTGCCGCAAAAGACGATCGACGCCGCCGCCGTGGAAGCGAAGAAGCGCGGCCTGGACGGCAAGTTCGTGATCCCGGTCGTGAACACGACCCAGCAGCCGCCGATGTCGACGCTGTCCACCCGCGCCACCCGCGAAAAGCTGCTGAACCTGTCGATGGCGCGCGGCGCGCGCGGCGGCGAATTCGATAACCGCGCCGTCGTGCTGCAGCTGGCCAAACTGCGCGCCGAACGCGCCGAGCTGCTCGGCTACGAGAGCCATGCCGCCTACTCGCTGGAAGACCAGACCGCCAAGAACACCGGCGCGGTGAACAAGCTGCTGTCCGACCTGACCGCGCCGGCCGTGCGCAACGCCGGCAAGGAAGCGGCCGAGATCCAGGGCGTGATCGATGCCGAAAAAGGCGGCTTCAAGGTCGCCGCCTACGACTGGAACTACTACAGCGACAAGGTGCGCGCCGCGAAGTACGCCTTCGACGCCAACGAACTGAAGCCTTACTTCGAGTTCAACAACGTGCTGAACGGCGCCTTCTTCGCGGCCAACCAGCTGTGGGGCATCACCTTCAAGGAACGCAAGGACCTGCCGACCTACGACCCGGACGTGCGCGTCTTCGACATCTTCGAGGAGAACGGCACGCACCTGGCGATCTTCGTGATCGACCCGTATGCGCGCCCGAACAAGCGCGGCGGCGCCTGGATGAGCTCCCTGGTCAACCAGAGCAAGCTGCTGGACCAGAAGCCGGTCATCACCAACAACCTGAACCTGGTCAAGCCGGCCGCCGGCGAGCCGACCCTGCTGTCCTGGGATGAAGTGCGCACCACCTTCCACGAGTTCGGCCATGGCACCCACGGCTGGTTCTCGAACGTGAAGTACCCGCGCTTCTCGGGCACCAGCGTGCCGCGCGACTACGTCGAGCTGCCGTCGCAGGTGTACGAGATGTGGATGGCCTGGCCGGAAGTGCTGGCCAACTACGCCCGCCACTACCAGACCGGCGCGCCGATGCCGAAGGAGCTGCTGGAGAAGCTGCGCGCGTCGCAGAAGTTCAACGAAGGCTACCGCACCACCGAGTACCTGGCCGCCGCGGTCCTCGACCAGAAATGGCACCAGCTGGGATCGAAGGCGATTCCGGCCGACGTCAAGTCGTTCGAGACGCAGGCGCTGAAGGAAGCGGGCCTGGACTTCGGCCCGGTCCCGCCGCGCTACAGCACCACCTATTTCTCGCACGCCTTCTCGGGCGGCTATTCGGCCGGTTACTACAGCTACCTGTGGGCCGAGCGCCTGGATGCCGACGCCGGCGAGTGGTTCAAGGAAAACGGCGGCCTGCTGCGCAAGAACGGCGAGCGCTTCCGCCAGATGGTGCTGTCGAAGGGCGGCACCATGGATGCGGTCGAGATGTACCGGTCGTTCCGCGGGCGCGATCCGGAAATCGGCCCGCTGCTCGAGCGTCGTGGCTTGACCGCCGAGTGATCAAGCATGGTGGGCTGGCGGTGGAGCTAACGCTGCGCTGCTTGTACCGCCAACAATGATCGTCGTTCCGCGTGGGCACGGAGTGCCCACCGTACGGGTGGCTTCGGCCTTTACCCGTTTTTTCACCTGAAAGAGTGTTTATGAACCGTCCTCCAATGTTGTTGATCGCCGCCAGCGTCGCCGTCGCGAACCTGGCCTATGCCCAACCGGCTTCGCTGCTGGAAGCCTCGAATCCGTTCGCCAAGCCGAGCACCCTGCAGTACCAGTACCCGCCGTTCGACAAGATCAAGAACGAGCACTTCGCGCCGGCATTCGCCGAAGGCATGCGCCAGGAAGCGGCCGAGATGGAGGCGATCGCCAACAACAAGGCGGCGCCTACTTTTGAAAACACCATCGTCGCGATGGAGCGTTCGGGCCGCCTGCTCGACCGCGTGGGCGCGGCCTTCGGCACCCTGCAAGGCTCCTACACCAACGACACCCTGCAAGCCCTGGCCAAGGAACTGGCGCCGAAACAGGCTGCCCACAACGACGCGATCCGGCTCAATCCCAAGCTGTACGCGCGCATCAAGGCGCTGTACGACAAGCGCGACAAGCTGAACCTGGACGCCGAGTCGAAGTACCTGCTCGAGCGCTACCACACCGACTTCGTGCGCGCCGGCGCCCAACTGTCGGACGCCGACAAGCAGAAGCTGAAGGCGATGAACAGCCAGCTGGCCGCGCTGTCGACCCAGTTCGCCCAGAACGTGCTGAAGGAAGCCAACGCCTCGGCCCTGGTGGTCGACACCCGCGCCGAACTGGCCGGCATGACCGACAAGCAGATCGACGCCGCCGCGGCAGAGGGCAAGAAGCGCGGCCTGGACGGCAAGTTCGTGATCCCGGTCGTGAACACCACCCAGCAGGCCGGCCTGTCGGTGCTGACCAACCGCGCCACCCGCGAGAAGCTGCTGGCCGCATCGCTGGCGCGCGGTTCCCACGGCGGCGAGTTCGACAACCGCGACGTGGTCCTCAAAATTGCCAAGCTGCGCGCCGAACGCGCCGTGCTGCTGGGCTACCCGAACTTCGCGGCCTACAACCTGGAAGACCAGACCGCGAAGACCACCGGCGCCGTCAACAGCCTGCTGGCCGAATTCGCCAAGCCGGCCGTGAACAACGCCAGGAAGGAAGCGGCCGAGATCCAGAAGGTGATCGACGCCGAGAAGGGTGGCTTCAAGGTCGCCGCCCACGACTGGAACTTCTACAGCGACAAGGTGCGCCAGCAGCGCTATGCCTTCGACGCCTCGCAACTGCGTCCTTACTTCGAACTGAACCGCGTGCTGCAGGACGGCGTGTTCTTCGCAGCGAACAAGGAATTCGGCCTGACCTTCAAGGAACGCAAGGACCTGCCGACCTACGTGGAAGACGTGCGCGTTTTCGACGTGTTCGATGCCGACGGCTCGCAGCTGGCGATCTTCACCTTCGACCCGTACGCGCGCGCCAACAAGCGCGGCGGCGCCTGGGCCAATGCTCACGTCGGCCAGAGCAAGCTGCTGGGCACGAAGCCGGTCATCGCCAACAACCTGAACATCGCCAAGCCGGCCGCCGGCGAGCCGACGCTCTTGACCTACGACGAAGTGCGCACCACCTTCCACGAGTTCGGCCATGCGCTGCACAGCATGTTCTCGGAAGTGAAATACCCGCGCCTGTCGCGCGTGCCGCGCGACTACGTCGAGTTCCCGTCGCAGGTGAACGAGATGTGGATGGCCTGGCCGGAGGTGCTGGCGAATTATGCCAAGCACTACCAGACCGGCGCGCCGATGCCGAAGGAACTGCTCGACAAGGTGCAGGCTTCGCAGCAGTTCAACGAGGGTTATCGCACCACCGAGTACCTGGCCGCGTCGCTGCTGGACCAGGCCTGGCACCAGCTGACCCCGGCGCAGATCCCGACCGACGTGCTGGCCTTTGAAGCCGAAGCGCTGAAGAAGGCCGGCGTCGACTTCGCCCCGGTGCCGCCGCGCTACCGCACGACCTACTTCTCCCATACCTTCTCGGGCGGCTACTCGGCCGGCTACTACGGCTACCTGTGGGCCGAGAAGCTGGATGCGGATACCGTCAACTGGTTCAAGGAACACGGCGGCCTGACCCGCAAGAACGGCGACCACTTCCGCAAGACCCTGCTGTCGCGCGGCGGTACGCTGGACGCGATGCAGATGTACCGCAACTTCAGCGGGCGCGATGCGCAGGTGCAGCCGCTGCTGGAGCGTCGTGGCTTGACCGGGGAGTAATCGTTGCGTGCCGGCGCGCGTGGCCGTGCCGGCAGCGTTTCGATTGATCCGATGATGTACCGCGTGGGCTCGAGAGCCCACCCTACAACGGCGACAAACCGTAGGGTGGGCACTCGTGCCCACCGTCTTTTTTCGTGTCCACGAATACCCCACCACCCACCGAATCCGGTGTATAAACCCACCTGATTCCTTTCCAGACAGACCCCCAAGCGATGAGTGTTCAGTCCCTCCACGGTATTACTTTAGAATCGCTGTTAACCCGCCTGGTCGAGCACTACGGCTGGGACGGACTCGGCCGCCGGATCGATATCAACTGTTTCCAGAAAGATCCGAGCATCAAGTCGAGCCTGAAGTTTTTGCGCCGCACGCCCTGGGCGCGCGAAGAGGTCGAGAAGCTGTATCTCGAGACCCGCTTCCCCAACTAGCGAGAATGCCATGCTGAACGAAGATGAAAACGTGCGCGACCCGGACCTGAAGACACGCCTGAGGACCCTGCACCGCAGCCTGTCGGAAACCGGCGAGGTCGACGAGGAACTGCAGATGCTGCTGCGCCAGCTCGACGGCGACATCAAGCAGGTGCTGGAGCGCCGCGCCGACCAGGAGCTCGACGCCAACACCTATGGCCTCGGTTCGCGTACCCAGGAACTGAGCGCCCGCTTCACCGCGCGCCACCCGAAAGTGGCGACCACGCTGAACGAACTGGGCAGCATCCTGTCGAACATGGGCATCTGAGGAGCAAAAGAGAGGCTGCTCAGCCACAAGTCATTGATATTCAAGCCATTTTCCGGCGGGGGAGCAGCCGGGAAAATGGTTTTCCGGTACAATGCCGGCCAATGAACTCCCCAGTCAATCTCTTCGCGAGCGTGCCCAAGCGCTCCAGCCGCGCGGCTGCCGCGCCCTTCCTGCCGATGTCCCGCGCCGAAATGGACGCGCTCGGCTGGGATTCCTGCGACATCATCCTCGTCACCGGCGACGCCTACATCGACCATCCGAGCTTCGGCATGGCCCTGGTCGGGCGCCTGCTGGAAGCGCAGGGCTACAAGGTCGGCATCATCAGCCAGCCGGACTGGACCTCGGTCGACCCGTTCCGCGCGCTGGGCAAGCCCAACCTGTACTGGGGCATCACCGCCGGCAACATGGACTCGATGGTCAACCGGTATACGGCCGATCGGAAAATCCGTTCCGACGACGCCTACACCCCGAACGCCGAGCCGAACAAGCGCCCGGACCGCGCCGTCACCGTCTACGCCCAGCGCGTGCGCGAAGCCTATCCCGGCGTGCCGGTCATCGTCGGCTCGATCGAGGCCTCGCTGCGCCGCATCGCCCACTACGACTACTGGTCCGATAAAGTGCGCCGCTCGGTGCTGTTCGAGTCCAAGGCCGATCTGCTGATCTTCGGTAACGCCGAGCGCGCCCTGGTCGACGTCACGCGCCGCATCGCCGCGGGCGAGAACATCAAGAACATCCGTGATTTGCGCGGCACCGCCTTCCTGGTGCCGCAGGGCTGGATGCCCGACGAAGAGTGGACCGTGCACAATTCCACGCGCGTGGACGTGCCGGGCCGCATCGACAAGCAGCCGAACCCGTACGCGATGGCGCTGGAAGACCCGAAGGCCTGCGCGCTGGACAATGCCGCGCCGGAACCGGAAGTCAAACCCGTCATCATCATGACGCGCGAACAGCGCCAGGCCGCCGCCCGCGAAAAGGCGGCGAAGACCGTGGTGCGCCTGCCGTCTTTCGAAACCGTCAGCGAAGATCCGGTGATGTATGCGCACGCCTCGCGCGTGTTTCACCTGGAATCGAACCCGGGCAATGCCCGCGCCCTGGTGCAGGCCCATGGCGACCGCGACGTCTGGCTGAACCCGCCGCCGCTGCCGCTGGCCATGGACGAGATGGACAACGTCTACGACCTGTCCTACGCGCGCGCGCCGCACCCGAGCTACGGCAAGGCCCACATCCCGGCCTGGGAAATGATCCGTTATTCGGTGAACATCATGCGCGGCTGCTTCGGCGGCTGCACCTTCTGCTCGATTACCGAGCACGAGGGCCGCATCATCCAGAGCCGTTCGGAGCCGTCGATCCTGCGCGAGATCGAGCTGATCCGCGACACGACCAAGAACTTCGCCGGCACGATTACCGACCTGGGCGGCCCGACGGCCAACATGTACCGCCTGGCCTGCAAGGAAAAGAGCATCGAGGAATCCTGCCGCCGCCTGTCCTGCGTCTACCCGACCATCTGCAGCAACCTGGGCACCGACCACAGCAAGCTGATCTCGCTGTACCGCAAGGCGCGCGCGATTCCGGGCGTGAAGAAGATCCTGATCGGCTCGGGCCTGCGCTACGACCTGGCCGTGCGCTCGCCCGAATACGTGAAGGAACTGGTCACCCACCACGTGGGCGGCCTGCTGAAGATCGCCCCCGAGCACACCGAGCAGGGCACGCTGTCGAAGATGATGAAGCCGGGCATCGGCGCCTACGACGAGTTCAAGCGCATGTTCGAGAAGTACTCGATCGAGGCCGGCAAGAAGCAGTACCTGATTCCCTATTTCATCGCCGCCCACCCGGGCTCGACCGACGAGGACATGCTGAACCTGGCGCTGTGGCTGAAGAAAAATAACTTCAAGCTGGACCAGGTGCAGACCTTCACGCCGACGCCGATGGCGATGGCGACGACCATGTACCACAGCCGCAAGAATCCGCTGAAAAAGGTGACGGAGGATTCGGAGGTGGTGGAAACCGCGCGCAGCGGCAAGATGCGCAAGGCGCATAAAGCCTTCCTGCGCTGGCACCATCCGGAAAACTGGCCGATCCTGCGCGAGACCCTGGTCAAGATGGGTCGCGGCGACCTGATCGGCAATGGCGAGCGTCACCTGGTGCCGGCCTGGCATCCGTCGGAAGAGGGCGCGGCGCCTGCCGTGCGCGAGACCGGTGCCCGTACCCCGGGCAACAAGGCGGGCGCCCGCCCGGCGGCCCCGGCCGGCAAACGCGGGGGCGGCATGCCGGCGCCGGTGCCTGCGCACCTGGCCGCGAATGCGCGCCGCCAGCCCGAGCGTGCCCAGGCCGCTGGCCGCGCTGCGCCGGCCGCCGTGGAAAAGATGCGGCCGTCGATCCTGTCGACCATCAAGACCAAGCCGAAAGCCGGACGCAAGTAGCCGGACCTAATTAGCCAGAGATAAATAAGCTTTCGCCAACAATCAGTTTGTTGGCAAGCCTAAGTGTTCAGTTTCGTGCGATCATATTCCTCGCCGTAGCTGGCCTTTGTTCCGTGCAAAAGCTATGCTGGGCGACTTGATTG